>Ga0316217_10001704_pt1 | contig 27889 bp, 23 predicted proteins | sample 1anoAmetaG_FD_203633 | JGI IMG/M metagenome (GOLD analysis project Ga0316217, IMG submission 203633) | Freshwater microbial communities from Trout Bog Lake, Wisconsin, USA - 1anoA | ecosystem: Environmental > Aquatic > Freshwater > Lake > Hypolimnion/Profundal zone | place: USA: Wisconsin... | reverse complement strand
GCCTGGTTGGTCAGGGCCGCGGCTACCGTCGCCGCTGCCGAGGTGATGCTGTTGTAGTTGGTATCAGCCGCCTTGGTCGCCGTCACCGAGCATGTCCCGGTGCCGCTGGTCATGGTTACCAGGGTGCCTGCGTTTGAACAGGCCCCCGTTGCAGCAAAGCTTACCGCGCCCGTTCCGCTGCCGCCCGAGGAGCTGACCGTGAAGGATGCATTTAGCACCTGCGCCGTACCCGGCATGCCCGTCACAGACAAAGCTGCCTGGCTGGTCCGCGTATCGGTAGCAACGGTCAGAACTCCGGCGGCCGTAGCAAAATACGTTGAATTAATATTTGTTGCTCCTGAGGTGCTCCCACCCCAGGTGCCGTTGACGCAACCGAGACCTCCCAGTGTTAGAGTGCCAGTGTTGAGACTAGCTCCCAAACTCGCTGTTGCTGGCCCCACGATGCTCAAATTCCCACTTACCCCGGTAGAAGTCACTATGGATTTTGCACCGCCACCGGAAAACTTGAGGTTCTGGTAGGTTATCGCTCTCACCGACTGGGCGGCTGTTGCGGCATACTCGACGGTGCTCCCCGCAGTGATATTCCGCGTTGCAAACGCCGGGAGTGTCGTTGCTGATGCAGCGGCGCCAACCGTGAAGGTTCCAGAGGTCAGGTTCAGCGTCCCCGTGCTTGTCACCTGAAACCCACCGTCGCCGAACAAACTGTTTGCAGTAACATCGCCTATGGTAAGCGTAGCAACAGTTGATGTGCCGGTCATTGTAAGACCCGCTGCATTATTTACCTTTACGACATTATATGTTGTATACGATGCAGCTGTTTGTGCAGTTGTGCCATTGAAATTGAGAACGGAGCCGGCGACGGTCGTTAATGTACCACCAGTGCCTAAATTTCCACCAACATTGACCGTCCCTGCCCCCGAATATACTAATCTCGCAGCGGATGCCGTTCCGCCGAACGTGATAGCACCGGTTACGTTTATTGTTCCTGTGCTAACCGTTATCTGGCTGATACGGGTGGTTGAGGATCCTGAGGTTATGGATAAACTGCCTGCGGACAAGGTACCCGTACCCACCGCAATTTGTTTAGTTACGCTACCTGTCGGGGCGCCTATAGATACTGCGCCGCTAACCGTGAGAGAGTTAGTCCCGCTGATAGTAATCCCTGTAGCTGTCGCTCCACCTGAAATCGAAACAGATCCAGCCACCGCGGCAACATCCACGGTAACTGTTATTCCATTGTTTATGACAACAGTATCACCGGCAACCGGTACCGCGCTCCCTCCCCACGTACCTGTAGCACTCCAGTTGCCACTGACCGATGCAGTTTTTGTCGATGCCGCAATATAGGGCCCAATAAATGGGCCACCGCCACCAACCGGTGGTGCCCCGGCAGGCTGAACCGGGTCGATCGAGGCATCGGCAAGCGCATTTGCCATGTCGACCCGGCCGTTGCCGGTCTCGGTCTGCGTGCCCGCGGGATCGGCCGTGCGGCCCAGGCGGCCGACGATGACACCATTGGTGAGAGTTGGATCGACTGCCTTCATGAAGGCGGCCACCCCCGCCACCATCGCCGACGATGCGGACGTGCCGCTGACGCTGGCATAACCGCCGCCGAGACTGGTGGTCATGATGTTGGTGCCGGGAGCGGCAAGGTAGGTATCCTGGCCGTAGTTGCTGATGGCAGCAAGTGCATCAGATTCATCGGTGGCGGAAACGCCGACGACACTTTGGTCGCCAGCCGGGAAGGTCGGGGCGCTAGATCCGTCATTTCCTGTGGCGGCCACCAGCACCACCCCGTTTGACCAGGCATAGTTTATGGCGTCCTGGAGAGCCTGGCTGAAGGTAGGGTTGCTGAAGGGCATCAGGATGACATTCGCACCGTTGTCAGTTGCCCACTGTACCCCTGCTATTATATCGCTGTCCAAACCGGTGTTGTCGGCACCAAGAACGGTAACCGGCATAACAGACACGCTGCTAGGTGCGACACCCGCAACCCCAATCCCGTTGTTGGTCGTGGCAGCAATGATGCCGGCCATCATGGTCCCATGGCCGGTGGAATCGATCAAGCCGTTGGACCCGTCGTCAGCGCCGTTCAGAATGGATGTCCCATTTATCACCTTACCGGTCAGATCGGGATGGGTCGCATCGACACCCGAGTCAAGAAGAGCGACCGTCGCCGTGCCGGTTGGTGTTGTTACGCCATACACCTTGTCCCAACCGATCATCGGCAGTGCCCACTGGGAAGCGTAGGACGGGTCATTGGGAACCCCGGCCGCCTTGCGGACAGTATCCACCTCAACCCGTTCAACCCGCGGGTCGGCCTTGTATTTGGCAAGCGTCTTCTGGAGATCCTCGGGCGCCATGCGCACCACGTGAAGCCGAAGTTTCTGGAAATGTGCCTTTCTCGTCCCTCCGTTTGCCGAGATAACGTCATCCTGCTCAGAACTGCTCAGGCCAGAGGCAAGCTTCACGATGAGAGATCCCTCGCGTTGTGGCGGGCCAGCTGCCTTGACCACACTAACAGGCAGGAGAAAGCACGACAAGGCAAGAAGGAGCAGGAGGTGACACTTAATTGACTGGCTTATTCTGAAGCTCACGGAACCCTCCGGGTACTGCATAAAATAGAAACAAGGCAAAGCTATTTATTGGCAGCTGCCTAAAACATTTCTAAGAATTCGGCACTTTCTTTAACTCTAATGACGCTCCGAATCATATTGGAATTGCAATTAACAGTTGAACACCCACCGGCACTGTCATTACTTAGTAAATATGACCTGCTTCTACACATAAATTTCAACATTTCCATCAAACAAAAAAAACGCCCCACTTCGATTTGTTTAGAAGAGGGGCGCTTCCGCCATACTCGAAAGCATTGCGGAATCACATCTTCGGCGGGTCAGCCATCCGTGTCAAACGGATCTGGGCCTCTGCGTCCCCGGATTGCTCCAGGTTTGCTCTGATCAAAGAGAGTAACAAAATTTTATTTTAATCTAACTAGCTCCTCTTGTTCATTAGAATACATACAGGCCTGTCATACTTACAACCACTGGCTACTCTCCGATATTTGAAGCGACTACGCGATGAGGACTAGAACGCCACAAGGCTACCGGGCCGGAGCGCGTGAAAAACAAACCGCCGTTCTAATATTTAACGGAAAAGCCATTCGTCTCATGCAAAAAATATACCGTCATTTTTAAAACTGTAACCCACTGATTTTACAAGAAGCCGCCGACAAGTAAGACCGGATACTGGTTATTTAACGTAGCATTTACACAACTTGCAGCCAATTGGCGTAATTTTAAAGGGGTGAACCGACAAAGATCCAGGCGACAGCACCGGCGCAATGTGTTCAAAAAATGACCACAAAAAACATGGTTTTATTTGTGCGACAATACTGGTACAAGCGTTTACTGAATGATAACAGGATGATATATGAATTTAGCTTTAAAATGGAATCTACTGAATAGCAACACTCTTGCAAACTAATAAATACTAATATCGCCCTGCTGCAAACTCCGTCTTACGCCGGACTACCCACTCTGGCGCTGAATTCAGTATTCTGCTGTGAGCCGAGGCAGTGGGCCGGGGGTTGTCGTTTTTGCAATGAGCACCCACAAATCAGTCGCAGGCGACAGCGTTGGAGGTGAGGCTAACGTTAAGGGGCACCTGAGGCTTGTGGGAAATAAAGCAGCTCGAAGACAAGCTTCAATGCAAGCACGAAGTCCTCTCAGAACTGATGGAAGAGCATGTCTAACAAAAAGAACTTGGGAAGCTCTTACCGGCAGATGGGTTCCCCATGATACTCGCTACACCGTCGTTGATTTTGCCAGGCAATGGTCTCAAAATACTGAAATAGCTTTGTGACTCAGAGAAACTTGTGCGAACAAGCGAGGACGTATCTGATGACTGTAAATCAGCATAGACGGAAACCATGATTTACCTGCGTTAATATCTGCGTCAGTATCAACAAAAAAAGCCAGCTAGCTTTGTGGGCTAACTGGCTGTAAAGTTCTGGTTGCGGGGACAGGATTTGAACCTGTGACTTTCCGGTTATGAGGGCTTTGGGGCCAACTTCACCGTCTACTATAAATTTAGCAACTTACAGTTATATTGCTAAGTTATTTATCGCGGGTCTGCCTCCCATGTCAACCATCCTTACCATGTTTACCAAATTTTGGTGTACATTTTGGTGTACAGTATTTCTGGCTGATTTCGTATCACCTGCTCTCATCGAACTTTGGCTAGCTCTTTTCTGCCGCGCATCGTCAGTCCTTGAGCCGGTGGTAAAACCCCTCCCACTCATCTGGTTCTTGGTATTTATTCTTAAGCTCAACTCGTTTGTCCCGAGCCTGTTTGAACCACCAGGACCGGAAACGGTACCAGTAGTCTTCGCCAATTCCCATCACCCCAGTGAACCGAGGGGTAAATTTGGAATTTCATCCAGAGTGGCACCATCTGACCCTCAGGGTCGAATTCAGGGATCTCGGGGTCTGGAAAGGGGCCGACTACTCTTCTGGGATTTTCACTCCCTGGATGTCTCTCCAGAGCCGCAACCAATCGGCGCTAGGGTCAACCGGTTAGTGATTCAACCTCACATTCGTATCTTTTGGAGGGATTCAAGGGGGACAGGCACCGTTTAATGCTCCTGCACACAATCTCCATGTCCCGAGCACACAAATAATATGCCCAAACCGGCTCCATGCATTGTCCTAGTAAGGGACATCGAAATGATCATACGGCCTTCTCGACGAGGTTGCAGGTCTGATTCTAACCGTATATCCTCACACCGACCCGCTCGATATGCTCAAGTAAGGGTCTGTGGCGGATGGCAGCCAATGCCTTGACATCAAACATGTAAGGCAGCGGTAGGTCATCAAGTTCACTCGCAATGGCCTCAGCCTGCAACTGATCCTCAATACCCTCTAATGCCAGATCAATATCAGACGATAGACTCGCCGCTCCCTTTGCGCGAGAACCGAATAAAATTGCTCCGGTTATGTCAGCATGGCGAGCCAGCACGCTGCAAATCAACTGCAATTCACGAGGCTCAAGAAGCGTAGCTGGTTTCAAAAGTGCCTCCGCTCCATGAACCAGATATGTAACTCTTCGATGGCATTCAGGTAACGATCACGAATAGCAACAACAGCCTTGTCGAAGGTTGCCTCATCATAGGTGTGAGCGAGGAGATTCCGATGGTCCAGCATGTCGATCCAAACCTGCCCGTCGGAAAGGATTCGTGCGGCGAAAGCTTCTTTAATGACATTTCGAGGTGTTACCGGGGCTAGAAGCTTGCCCTCGCATTCCATATAGTCTTTAAGAGTTTCCCATGCGAGTTCCACCGCAAATTCAAAGCGCTGGATAGTTCCCTCTTTTTCCAGGTTCGACAAAGTCGTAATGTCCCTCTCGATGGGTTCGCGAAGAAGCACCACAGCACGATCGAAATTTTGAAACCGTTGCTGCCAACGGACATCGAGTTGCATTGCAATTCTCCTGTTACGGGGTACCTGCCGGAATATGTCGCCTGGGGGGTTTAATCCCTAACAACAGAAATATCACCTTATTCTTGGAACCTATCATGATCTACCGCTGATATCATCAACTTTCTTCAACACCCAAGACGCAAAAAAGGGATTAACCGTTATCGGCTAATCCCTTTGATTTGTTTTGGTTGCGGGGACAGGATTTGAACCTGTGACCTTCGGGTTATGAGCCCGACGAGCTACCAGACTGCTCCACCCCGCGTCATTGAGTTCCAATTACTACCACAGCTGCCGCAGCCAAGTCAACCTTTTAAATTTCGAGACTGACAAAAACGGCCGCACCCTCAGTATTGAAGATGCGGCCGCATTTTATTCTACGCTGTCAGAGAAATTACGGGAAGTTGATGTCAAGCTGGGTCGTGAAGGTGTTCCTGCCCGCGACAGAGTGGTTGTTCCAGATATCATAGCCTAAGATCACGGAAACGTTCTTGGCGAAGTTCCAGGAGGCCCCGAAGCTCACTGCGCCGTCCACGTTGTTGCCACTTTGGTAGTCAACCGCCATCCAGAGTTTGTCGGAAATCTCGGTCATGGTCCGGTCCCAGGAAAGGAGTGCCCCGTCGTTTGCTGCACTGCCGTTGGTGTTGACCAGCGCCTTCTCGCTGCCGCGGTAATAGCCGGCGGAGATCCTGCCCAGGGAGGGGACCGCGCCCATCGCCGGGAGGGTCTTGGCGACAAGGCCGTACATAATGTTCTCTCCCGAGGTTACATTCGGCGCAAGGCCCTTGTTAAGGGAGGCTCCCAGGTTGTAGCCACCGACTGCAATGGCAGGCGACATCTTGAACAGTGAGTCTTCGGGGGTGGCGAGTTTGATGTTGCCGCTCCAGGGATGGTTGTCATTCGGATCGGTACCGTTGGCGAGATAGTCAAAGCCTATTTCACCCTGAAGTTTTTCAAAGGGGAGAAAACCAGCCACGGGACCGATGTCGTAGGTATTGGGCTGCCTGGTCCCGTCGGGTCCTTTGTTGGCCCTGATATAGTTGTCAATGCCTAAGTGAAAAGTGCCGTAAGCCTGAACGTCCGTGGAGGGAATCCAGATCTGCGTGGAAGGGGTCGCCATTGCGATACCGGTTGTAGCCATGGTCAGCGTCGTCGCCAGAATGAGAACTTTGGAAATTCTGTTCATGTGTTTTTACTCCTTTGTAAGTTAATAACAATTTTGAATTTGGTACCTGACTGCTTCTTCTTTCAGCCTCTCGGCTGAACTCCCCCTTTCAAGTATCTGTGAATAAAAAAACGCCTCTCACCCGTGGATGGAGAGGCATCTTTGCCTGTCACCAGAACGAAACCTGCACTTCGCTGTGCCGTTGGTTTCTCAACTCTCTATAGCAGAAGACATGCCAGAAAGAGTGACACCGGCAAACTGTTGTTAAATATGACTTTTTGAAGCAGCATACATCTTATCCAACGGGCTTGAACGACAAAAAAACGGGCAGTCGAGCCTATTGTTTGTGCATCTGCAGCAAGCCCTACGTTTTGTTTTTTTGGGTGCACAGCATTTTTTAGTTTGTCACCACCGCGCAGACACGGTAACTTGAGGAACAGGACGGGGCGCAGGTAACAGGGGCACGCAATGGGGCAACAAGGTGGCGGTAACTTTTCTAGAGATCTTTCTGATGGGCATTGGGGCCGGCGTGATCGGCTCCATGCTCGGGCTCGGCGGCGGGATCATCATCGTCCCGGCGCTGACGATTCTTTTCGGCATGTCGATGCGCACCGCGGTGGCGGCCTCGACGGTCTCTATCATCGCCACCTCGACCGGTGCCGCGGTCGCCTTCCTGAGGGACCGGCTCACCAACACCCGGGTGGCCATCTGGCTTGAGATGGGGACCGCGACCGGCGCCCTTTCCGGGGCTCTGCTCGCCGGCGTCATCAGCCAGCGCCTGCTATACATCATGTTCGGGCTGCTCCTTGGCTACTCCACTTACAACATGTTCAAGGCCCGCAAGTCGGAACTGCCGACCGGCGTCGTCCCCGACGCACTCTCCCGAAAGTTGAGGCTGAACGGATCCTATTACGACAAGGCGCTCGGGCACCGGGTGGAATACCAGGTGACCAGGACCATCACCGGCCTTATCCTCATGTACTTCTCGGGAGCCGCCGCGGGACTGCTCGGCATAGGGGCCGGCATCTTCAAGGTACCGGCCATGGACCAGGTGATGCGCATGCCGTTCAAGGCTTCGTCGGCAACCTCAAATTTCATGATCGGCGTGACGGCAGCCTCGGGATCGGTGGTCTATTTCGCCCGCGGTGACGTGAAACCACTGGTGGCGGGACCGGTGGTGCTCGGCGTGCTGCTGGGTGCCATCGTCGGAGCGAGGCTCATGATCAGGATGAACTCGAACAGCATCCGGCTCTGCTTCATTCCGCTCATTGCCTATACCGCTCTTGAAATGATATATCGCGGGGTGAAGTGGTGGTGACTCAGGGGTCGGAAGGAAAAAAGACGGAGAGCGCGGCCATCGAACTGGTTCTCGCACGTTTTTTGCGCGTCGGCTCGCTGTTAGCCGCGGCCCTTTTGGGAGTCGGCCTGGTCGCAATGCTCCTCGGGCAGACGGAGTTCGCCCCCAAGCTGATCACGTCGGGACTCTTGGTGCTGCTCTGCACGCCGGTCATGCGCGTCGTGGTGGCGGGATTCATTTTTGTCAGGGAGAAAGACTGGCATTTCGCCTTCTTTTCCCTGGTGGTGCTCTGCGCCCTGGCGGCCGGCGTCTTCTTCGGGAGCGGAGGATGATTCCCCGCTAATCCTGCTTGCCGCTCCCTTCCAGCTTCTCACGGGCCTTGCGTTTGAGCGTGCGCCTGCGGGGAGCACTGACAAAGGTATCTTCCAGAAAGGCGATGAGAAAGATGCCTGCGGTCAGTATGACGGCTACCTCGACGAATTTAAGCCAGAACATGCTGTATACTCCATCGTTGAGGATAAATTGGGTCGGGGCAATCTCAGCAGATTGAGAACCTGCCGGATTTCTGCCGGATGAATCCTTCCCGCTCGAGCTGCCGCAGGTTTCGACTGACCGCGGCAGCCTCGCCTGCCATGATGCCGGCAAGTTCCTGCTCGGTGAGCCCCGGAGCGGCCAGGATACTCCTCAGAAGCTGGCTGCGCTGTTCACGGTTTGAACCCCGGAAGGGGGTCTGTCGGACATGGTGGGCGCTCATCCGGCTCGGATTCCCCCTGGTTTTCTTGAGCATGGCGCCGAAATCCATCAGGGCGTAATACCAGTCGCGCGGCTGGTCCCGGTCGAGGGTGAGCTGCACCAGCGGCAGGATCTCGCTGTCCTTGACCGCTGCACGGTCCGGGAAGAAATGATGGATGAAGACGGAGCGGATGTTGGTTTCTATGAACGGCGTCGGCTCCCCGAAGGCGAAGGCTGCGACGGCACCGGCGGTGTAGGGGCCGATCCCCGGCAAGGTTTGCAGCTCGGCGACGTCCCGGGGGAGCGCGCCCGCGTAGCGCTCGACGACGACCTGGGCGCAGAGCCGCAAGGCCACGGCCCGGCGGTTGTAGCCGAGGCCCTGCCAGACCGAGAGCACTTGGGATAGCTCGGCCCGCGCCAGCCGGTCAAGCCCGGGAAAGGCCTCCAGGAACTCCCGGTACTTCTCCCGGACCCGGTCGACCTGGGTCTGCTGCAGCATGACCTCCGAGACCAGGATGGCGTAAGGGTCGCGGGTCTCGCGCCAGGGGAGGCTCCGCCCGTGGCTGCGGTAGTGTTCCTGGATGATCTGCCGAAAAGTTTTTACTGCCATCTCATCGCAGGCCGGATGCTCGTTTGAGGCAACAATCGCTGGTTTGCGCATTTCCAACCCACTCTTACCAAGAAAAAGACCAAGGCTCCAGTCAATAGCCTTAACGCAAAGCCGCAAGGAAGCCAAGGCGCAAAGAAAAAGACAAAACCGAGAAAAACCATACTGCTCTGAAAAGGCTTTTGCCCGCTAGCAGTAGGTCCGGTAGAACACGGCGGCGGTCATCAGAAAGGTGAGGACAGTGATGCCGAAGCGGACCTTGTCGGGGGGAAGCCGGCGGGTAAAGCGCGCCCCGAAGTAGCCGCCCAGTACCGCGGCGGCCATCATGACTGCCGCCTGGGGCCACCAGACCTTGCCGGCAAGGACGAAACAGACTACGGCGGTCGCGTTCATGGAGCCGACCAGAAGCGTCTTCGAGGCATTCAGGGCGTTGATGTTGGCGGCGAAAAAGAGGCTCCAGATGGCGAGGGTAATGATCCCCACGGCGCCTCCGAAGTATCCGCCGTAGATCGCCAGCAGGAACTGGCCGCACAAAAGCGCCGCCGGTCCGATGTGCACCACCCGGCGCAGCACACCCCCCGCCTGCCGGCCGAAGGTGAAGGCCAGGGTGCCGAAGAGGAGTAGCCAGGGGAAAATGGCGTCGAAGGTGGCGACGGGGGTGAAGAGCAGCAAGAGGGCGCCGACCAGGCCGCCGGCCACGCTGGCTAAGAATAGCGCGCGCATGGAGACGCCGTCAAAGGGGGCGAAATCGTGGCGGTAGGCCCAGGCACCAGCGAAACTCCCCGGGAAAAGCGCCACGGTGCTGGAGGCATTCGCGATGACCGAGGGAACCCCGGCAAAGACCAGGACCGGAAGGGTGACAAAGGAGCCGCCACCGGCGGCTGAATTCATGACTCCGGCGAGCAGGCCGGCGGCAAATATCAACACGGGATGATTCATGCGCCTAATGTGCCCGAACCGGCGCGGCTTGTCAACAAGGCATCGAGCGGCTTTTCCCACCCGCCAAACAGAACCGACCCCATCCCCACCCCGGCCCTCCCTTTGAAGGGGAGGAAGATGGTCGTCCCTGGTCAATTCCCCCCGGTCCATCTGTTGTGGCATATTTTGCCGTAGTCCAGTTCCTGCGCCGGAACCGGCGCCCTTGGCTCCGCGGGGTGCCCGATGCTGATGATGCAGGCCACCACAATCTGCTCCGGGATCCCCAAAAGCTTCCGGATGTACGCCTGCGCCGTGGTGCCCGCGTCATGGCGGCGCTCCCGTATCTGTATCCAGCAGCTACCAAGTCCCAGGGACTGCGCCTCGAGCTGCACCAGGATGGCCGCGATGGCACAGTCCTCGATCCAGACGTCGGACCGGGCCGGGTCGGCGCAGACCACGATGCCGAGCGGCGCCTTTATCAGGAATGCCGATCCGCTCTCCTTGGCCGTCGAGAGCTGGTTAAGCAGATCCCGGTCCTCGACCACCACGAAGGACCAGGGGCGGTTGTTACGCGAGCTCGGCGCGCGCAAGAGCGCTTCTGTCAGGAGCTCGACCGACTCCCTGGCGACCGGCTGGTCGGTGTAACTGCGGATGCTGCGGCGCCTGCGCAAAAGTTCTATCATGCCGAATCCTCCGTTTAGCTCTCCTGGCGGCCCGAGGCGAGCGGTCGGGACCGCGGCCTGCTGGACCAGCCGCACCTTGAGGAGGAAGGACGCCGGAAGCTCGTCCATCCGATCCTCGCCAAGCCCGCTCAACTCACGGGAAAGCCTCCGGGCATCGGCGCCCAGCGCGGCCACGTCCACCCCCTGGCAGACCGATGCTACCCGGCTCAGCAAATCGCTGCCGCTCTCCAAAAGGATGAGCGCCCCCTTCAGATTGCCGTTACGCCAGTGGTGCTGGGCCACCGCAAGCTGCAGCATCCCCTGGTAAAAATCGCGCAGCTCACCTTTTTCCCCCACCCAGAGTTCTTCCAGGGTTTCGTGGCTCTCGAACCACTCCCCGCGGTTGAACTCTTCAATCGCCCGCAGCAACTCCTCGGGGCTCTCAGTTTCACACTGCCGCATCGCGGTTGTTCTCCCTTTGCCCCTGCGTTTCTCCGGGATGATGCCGCGTAATAACCGCGCTAAATAGCGGGTTTGCGCCTTTTGACGGTACCGTTGAGCCGTGCTGGAACCGCTCAAAAAGCGGTTTTGAGGCATGAGGCCGCATCCAGCAAGGCTTTGCCATAAATCGTCGCGGGTTGGCCAACTTTATGCAAATTACCAGTCAACACCAATCCACTGCAAGGAGGTTCCGAAGGATCATTACCTTACAACTAAATATTGCCAGTTTCGAATCGGGAAAAGATAATTTCTTTTCTCACAATTCCTGTTCGCACAGGAACCGGCGATGGATTGCAACGAAAGGCTGACAGCCTGAAGCACTGCCAGTACAAAATGAAATGTATGTAGTTTATTGCAGTTATTTTACCTTTGATGTTTATTGATGTTATGAAATGATTGCATGCGATTCAATGTACGTTGTTTCCATGAATTACCTTGCTTCCATGCACAATGAAGGTATGCAATTCAATGCAACTTTTATCTAATCAAGGGTAGAGATGGCAGCACTACAACTAAATATGCGAGCAACATCCGGGAAGACATCTTTTCTGTTTCCCCACACTTCCTGATAAAACAGGATACCAGCAGACCTGGAAGGCTGATCGCACAAGTGCGTATCAGCCTTCTGCGTTTTTTGCGACCTCGAAGTGGCCCGCACAACTTTGCCCCGGCTCTGTTTGCCCAGCGCCCCTTACTTGACCAGAACCGGCTGCAGGCCCGGCAGGAGCAGCTTCGCCTTGTCAGCGCAGCCAACGCAGGAGATGCGGTCCAGATAGAGCCCCCACTCCCCGGAGCCGCAGGCCGAGGCGGGCGCATCCTGCGGAGCGCCGGACTGTTGGCATCCCGCCGGGGTGCCGGCGCAGATCCGGCTGATCCGCACCAGGGAATACTTGGTCACCATGTGGGGCTCAAAGGCGTTATCCGGCGTTATCCGGCCGCAGTCCGTGGCGGGAACGATGGCCCACCATCCCGAGAGCCTGCCGTTTTTGTCGTACTCCTTGTTGGACCGGTCGAATTTCGGGTTGTACATCATGGCCTGGATGTCGCGCAGGCTGTCGTCGCTCGCGGCACTCGAGGTGTAGATCGGCCTGCCGCACACCTCCTGGGCCGGCGCCTCGCCGCAGATCATGTCCGACATGGTGTTGGTGACCGTAACAGGGTGCATGAGCGAGGTGTAAAGGTAGCGGTCGTTGGCGGGCGGCTCCCGGTTCGCTTCCCGGGGGGTGCGCAGCATCCTGCGCTCTTTTATGGCGCAGATCTCGGGATAGCTGCAGGCGGGGTCGCAGGTGGCGGTACAGAGCGCGATGTTGGCCCGGGTCCGCGGGGTGATGGCGGCGATGGCGACCGGGGTGAAATCGAAGTTCTCGGTGCCGGTGATCCGCGCCAGGAAGCTGCCGAGCGCTCCCATGCCGGCCGTGCCGCTTTCCGCGGTGCGCCTGGTCCTCACCTGCATCGCGTTGGCCGGGGTCCCCCCCGGGGTGTAGCTCTGGCTGCTGACGTTCCAAAAACCGACGGTCAGGTCGTTGTCGCCGGAAAGCTCCTTGCCGTTGTTGCTGGCCAGCCCCACCAGGGCGACCGAACTGTGTTTGCCGGCCACGGATTCGACCGCGGCAGTTCTGGCCGCAGACTGCAGCGGATCGCTGAAGGCCTCGACGATCTTTTTCGGGTCGTTTTGCACCTGGAAGAGTATGCGCTGCTTGATCGCCTGGGTACCCGTCAGCGCTGCAGTCTCAGCCGCACTCTGCAGATCCTCCTCACTCACATACATGTACCCGATATCGACCGCCAGACCTGTCAGAACGAGGAAGACGATAAGCATGATGGTGACGTAAGTAGTATCCATGGCAACTCCCTTGTAACCCTGAACTTGCAGTTTGACATACTAACACCATCACTAAAAAAAGGGCCATGCATAAAATGCATGACCCTTAATTTTTTATCCGCATGGGCCGCAGCCCCGGTTAGGCAGTGATCTTCTCGACGGCGAGTTCCCCGACAGGCACGGTAACCTCGACGGTGACGGCCTTTTTCTCACGAAGGAAGAAGGTGAGGATGACGCCGGAGGCAAGGCAGGTGCCGGCCAGGATGAAGGACTTGTTCAAGCCGCCGGGCTGGGCGTTCATCATCTCGGAGACGCGACCCATGACGAACCCGCCAACGCCCCAGGCGCTGAAGAGGACACCGTAGTTCAGGCCGTAGTTCTTGAAGCCCCAGTAATCCTTGGCGAAGGAAGGGAACAGGGTCAGGTTGGATCCGTAGTTGAAGCCGATCAGCGAGGCCAAGAGCACCAGCAGCGCTGCGCTTTCCGAACCGACCACGGGGATGGCGGCGAACATCAGGATCGCCTGGAAGGAGAGCATGATGGTGAGCGTGGCGCGGCGGCCGATCTTGTCGGAGAGTACGCCGGCCACCACGCGGCCTGATGCGTTGCCGATTGCCATGATGGCGACTGCCACGAACGCCATGGAACCCATGCTGTGCTTGGCGAGGACCGCGACGGAGCCGATAACCATGAGACCCGCGCCGCTGCCGATGAAGAAGGTGGTCCAGAGCAGGTAGAACTTGGGCGAGCGCAGCATTTCGCCGACGTTGGCGTTATAAACGGCCTTCTTGGCGACAGTCTTGTCGTCGGCTCTCTGGAGCGGTTCCTCCGGGACATAACCCTTGGGAGGGTTGACCAGGACGAAAGAGAGGGCGCAGACGACTACCGCGAAACCGATTGCCAGGAAGAGCATCGACTTTTGAATCCCGTAGGCACCGATCAGGAAGCTCGACAGCGGCGCGATGTAGACCGGCGCCAGGCCGAAGCCCGCTACCACGATACCTGCGATGAGCCCGGTCTTCTTGGAAGAGAACCATTTAAGGGCCGGAGGGGTAGCCGCGGAGTAGCCGAAGCCGAAACCCGAACCTGCCAGGACGCCGAAGCCGACTACCCAGGCGGCGTAGCTGTTGGAGAAGGACATCAGCGTGAAGCCGCTGCCGACCAGGATCCCGCCGATCAGGGCGGTGCGAGCCGGGCCCATCTTGTCCTGGCACTTGCCGGCGATGATCATGGAGAAAGCGAAGCAGAGGCAGCAAAGAGCGTACGGGTCGTTGACGGAGGAGAGGCTCCAGGTGAAGGCGTCGGGCCCCCCCTTCTTGATCGAGGCGATGATGGCGCCTTTAAAGATACTCCAGGCATACAACACCCCGAGCGCCAGGTTGATGCCGGTACCAGCAAAGACTACCCGCCAGCCCTTATTTAGTGACGTTTCTGACATGTTGTTTACCTCCGAGTTTAATTGATGACGCATGCCTATCACTTTAGCAACATACATACCAATGTTTTAAATTTTTAGACATCTAAAATAAATGTTTAATATCAAACACTTAAAGATATGGTTTTTTTAAGCAGCCTGGCGGAGCCGGATGCTACTTTTGCAGATAAGCAAAAACGTTTGAGAGTGTCCATCAGCCTGGTCGCTGGATATAAACTGTAAAATCAGCACGTTGTTGAAAATTAACGTATAGTAAGGACCATTTGCAGAAATGCAAAAGCCTGCTGCGGTTTCGCAAAAGTGAAAAAGGGAAGGAGGGAAAAGGAGCCGGACACCATGAAACGCTCCGGCGCGCTGGGATGAGCCCGGAACCGGGAGGGGGGAACCTTCCTGTCATGCTCCCGGTGCAGGGACGATCTGGGAAGGTAATGTTTCAGACCTGCCTATGGTCAGCAGAAGAGCACGTTCCCCCTGCGCTCAGGCCCACGGTAGTTCCTGCCGTCCATGCCGCGGACCCGGTCAGAGCCGACCTGAACGTTTTCGCCGTCACTGCGCCAAAAAGAGACAATGGCCGCCTGCTGAATCAGTTCCTGAAGTTCCTCTGCCTTCACTAAACCGCGTTTTTGAGCGGCAAACACGACCGGTATCCTCATATGGCCTCCTTATGGGACTCGATTGCCACAAACGTGAGAATATATCTAGCAATCAAGCGGCAAATATCAAGTTGAGCCGGGCCCAAAAGCGCCGGTCTACCGCTCCCGCCAGGCGCCACCCAGGCAGATCCAAAAGCGCCGCCCCCACCTGCCGCGCATTTCGCGTCCTAAAGGACGCTCCTACGGATGCCCCCCGCCCCGGCAGCAGACGGCAAGCAATCATAAGCGCAGATCGCGGCTCTCTCTCACAGAGAGCCACGGGGCTGGATGATGTGCTGATCAGGCAAGGAGGTGGAAGACAGACAACCACTCAAGTCCAATCTGCGGTGATATACTTAGTGGTACATTTCCTCAGTTTCTGCACATTCTATCCACAATTTTGCGGTAAGATTGCTATGACAGTGGAGATTGGCTAGAAGATGTGTCAGTAAAACCACGGAAGGACCAAGGATCACCGAAGGTCCTTAAATCGTACCCGGCCACGTCATTCAGGTGTTGGCGATGCAGTTCAAAAAGTTTGGGCTTGACGAAGCGTAAAATTGAGCCAAAAATATACGTGCAGGCAACTGCATACAGGAGGCGATCATGAAAAGAACCGTTGCTATTTTCTTAGCCACCTTAATGCTCTTACTGGTTTCTTCCCTGCCGAGCCAGGCCCGCGTCAGGGGTGACATCTGGATCGGACCGGGTTGGGGCTGGGGGCCGGGATTCTGGGGTCCCCCCTACGGGTATGGCTACCCCTATGGTTACCCCTACTATTCAGCGCCACCGGTGGTCATCCAGCAGGAACCGCAGGAGTACGTGCACCAGCCGGCGCCGCAGCCCGAGCAGCAGCAGTACTGGTATTACTGCAGCGAGTCGAAGACGTATTACCCGTACGTGAAAAGTTGTCCCGGCGGCTGGATGAGGGTTGCGCCCACACCGGCACCAGCCCCTGCGCCGGCGCCGCCGGCAGGGAAGGAGTAAAGCCATGCGAGACAGGATACAGAGGACGCTGGTAATACCGGGCTTGCTGATAGTGCTGGCTGCGTCCGGATGCGCGACCCTGCCGACGGGTCCCAGCGTGATGGTGTTGCCGGCGCCCGGCAAGCCTTTCGCGGTGTTCCAGTCCGAGGATGCCGCCTGCCGGCACTGGGCTGATCAGCAGATCGGCCAGAGCCCGCAGGAAAATTACAACCAGAATGCCGTGTCGGGAGCCGCCGTCGGCACGGTGCTCGGGGCAGGAGTCGGCGCGCTGCTGGGCGCCGCATCGGGTAACGCCGGCGCGGGTGCGGCCATCGGCGCCGGCAGCGGTCTCTTGCTCGGGACCGCGAACGGTGCCGACTCCGGCCAGGTCTACGGCCAGCAGTCGCAGCGCCGCTATGACAATGCCTACCTGCAGTGCATGTACGCGAGCGGCAATCAGATCCCCGGGACGATCAGACGGGAGAACCGCCAGCGGCGCATGATGGCGCCCCCCCCTCCACCACCGCCCGGTGCCGACAGCATTCCGCCGGATTACGTTCCCTACCCGCCGCAGTAGCTGCGGCGAGCAAGCCCGCCTGAGGCAGGCGAGGCAGAGCAAACCCCTTCACTGCCAGCGGCGGCGGAGGGGTTTCTTTTCGAGAGAGAGGGGACTTGGGCGACTGCTCGAAGGCTTCAGATGGTTTGGTTCGGGGCGGGTGGCATAGCAGGGATCAGCTTTTGATCCCGCGTAAGGAGGCCGACATGGTCCGGCTCGCAGCACTACTGGCACTGATCGCGGCCCTGCTGGGCGCCTGCGCCACCTACCACGACACCAGCCGCCAGCGATTCGCAGCGTTGCCCCAGCACTACTCGCAGTTCGACCTGCAGCTTGCCTGGGAAATCAAACCGGCGGGAGGAGATACCGTTGTGGACGGCGTGGCGAAAAACGTGCGCTATGCCTACATGTACGACCTGGAGATCTGGGTCGCGATACTCGATGCTAGGGGGAAGGTGGCGGCACGTTCGGTGAGCTTTATCATCCCCCGCCAACTGGAGCAGGACGACTCCGCCGCGTTCAGCCTGCAGCTGCCGGTCGCCGCCCCGCCCGGCACGAAACTTCGCTTCACCTACCAGTATCGGGGGAGCGACGGGGGTGACGGCGAGAGGTCTGGGGGGGGTCTCGTTCCCTGGATGCAGAGTTTCGAGACCGAGGTGCCTGCCGCCAAGTAGCTCGCCTGGAGAGCCTGAACCGGGTAAGGGAGCAGCCTGACGATGTACCAGCAGTTTGACCGGGGGTTACGAACAGGCGTAACCCCTTTGTTGTGTACAGAGCTAAAGTCAGTTTTTCAGATAGGGAAATTGGCACTTTCTGACAGTAAACCGGCAGCCATTGTCAACTATTGTGATAAACTAGCAGTATGACCGGAGATTTCGGAGCATATCAGGAAGGCGTCGAGAGTCTGACGGGGCTGACCGTCGAGGACGAGGTACTGCAAGGGCTTGCCGTTCTCCTGAAAAAATCGGTGCATGCCCTCTGGTCAGCCGTCTATTTCCGGGACCGGGAGCGCACCGGCTTCGACCAGGTCAGAAGCTGCGGCCTGCCGCCGCGCCAGCTCCCCCTGTTCCAGCAACTGCCGCTTCCCGCCGACAAGATAGCCCTCCTGAAGGGTGCCCTGCAAAGAAGAAAGCACCTGGTCCTCTCCAATGCCCACGGCTTCGAGCTGCTGCCGCCCGGGCTGCGCGGCCTTTTGCGCGGCATCACCCTCTTGGCGGTTCCGATGCTGGTGCGCAACCAGGTCGAGGGGGTCGTCTTCGTGGCCCGGCGCAGCTCAAAGCCCCCCTTCTCCGCCAACGAGATCGAACTGATCAAGCTGATGGTCTCCCACGCTGCCCTGATGGCGAGCCACATCTGCCTCTTCAACGACTCGCTGGAGATGTCGGTGACCATGGCCCGCCGCTCCGACGTCATCTTCACCCTGGACGAAATCAACAAGTCGATCTCTTCAACCCTGAGCCACGACAAGATCATCGAGACGGCCGTCGAGCGGATCGGCTGGATCATCCAGTGCAATTTCCTCAGCGTGCTGGTGCAGGAACGCGGGGCGCTGATCGTGCAGGTCAGCCTCGGCAGCGGCGTCAGGGTGCCGGAGACCTTCTCGCCCGGCAACCGGCTGATCGGGCGCAATCTGGCCGAGGACGCCTTCGGCCGCGGTGAGAGCAGCCACCTTGCCTCGCTGTCTGCCCTCACCGTGCTGGGACAGACGGACGCCTCGCTCCGGGGGGCCGGGCTGGAGTCGCTTTTGGCCATCCCCCTGGTCAGCAAGGAGAGCGCCGTTGGGGTGCTGCTCATCGGGCGCACCGAGCCCGGCCAGTTCAGCGAGGAGGACACCTTCGCCATCGAGAAGGTCGCCGCCCAGATGGCCGTCGCCCTGGAAAACGCCCGGCTCTATGAGGAGATGCGGGAGCTTTTCATCAGCACCGTGGCGAGCCTCACCAACGCCATAGACGCCAAATCGCCCTGGACCATGGGGCACTCCGAACGGGTCATGCACCTCTCGGTAGCCATCGCCCGGGAGATGGGGCTCGACGAGGCCACCACCGAGCGGGTGAGGCTGGGGAGCCTGCTCCACGACATCGGAAAGATCGGGGTCATCGACGCGCTGCTGGACATCCATGCGCCGCTCAGCGCCAGCGAAATCATCCCCATGCGGCTGCACCCCGAGATGGGGGTGGCCATACTGGCGCCGATCGAGCGGCTGCGTGACGTCCTCCCGGGCATTTTGCACCACCATGAATGGTATGACGGCTCCGGTTACCCGAAAGGGCTCCAGGGGGATGCCATCCCCCTGGAAGCGCGGGTCATCGCGGTCGCCGACGCCTTCGACGCCATCAATTCGAACCGCCCCTACCGGGACGGGTCGCTGCGCACCGATGCCCTGGAGGAGCTGTGCCGCCACGAGGGGTCGCAGTTCGACCCGAAGGTGGTGCAGGCTCTGGCGCGCCACCACGCCAAGAAGGAGCGCGAGCGCATGACGGCCTAAAGGTGAGGGGCTGTCGCCCCGCGGCCGTTTCGGTCAGGCAGTTGCCCGTCACCCAAAAACCTCCCCGGCTCTCCCTGGCACTCCCCCGTTCCGGAAGAGCAGGAGAGCCCGCCGCAGGGGGTGAATCTCCGTTTGCAAATAGCGCCCCATTAAGCTACACTACCGCTCTGCCAGGTTCGGGCGAAAAAGGTGCCGATAACGGCGCAGAAAAGGTGGCAAAATAACCGTTGCACCGGGAGGCATCGTGATACGTACCCACAACCTGGGTTACCCGCGCATAGGCGCTCAGCGCGAGCTGAAGAGCGCCTGCGAAAAATACTGGGCCGGGCTTTCCAGCCTCCCCGACCTCCTGGACGCCGGCAAAAGCCTGCGTAGCGCGCACTGGCAGACCCAGCGCACCTGCGGGATCGACCTCGTCCCCTGCAACGACTTCTCCTACTACGACCAGGTCCTCGACATGACCCTCGCCTTGGGAGCCGTGCCGCAGCGCTACGCCCGGCTTGCCGAGGCTCCGGCGCTGGAACTCTACTTCGCCATGGCCCGCGGCTACCAGAAAGACGGACTGGATATCATCGCCATGGAAATGACCAAGTGGTTCGACACCAACTACCATTACATCGTTCCCGAGTTCCAGCGCGCCCAGAGCTTTTCCCTCAATTCGCTCAAGGCCGCCGAGGAGTTCGGGGAAGCCAGGGCGCTCGGCATCAACCCCAAGCCCGTGCTGATCGGCCCGGTCAGCTACCTGCTGCTCGGCAAGGAGAAGGAACCCGGATTCAGGCGCATCGACCTCATCGACAGGCTGCTCCCCGCCTACATCGAGCTTTTGCAGACGCTCCGGGAGGCGGGAGCCGACTACGTCCAGATCGACGAGCCCTTCCTGGCACTGGATCTGGACCGGGCCGCGGTGGCCGCCTACCGGAGCGCCTTCGACCGGATCAGCGGAGCCGTCCCTGAATTGAAGGTCATCCTCGCCACCTACTTCGAAGGGCTGCGCGACAACACGGCGCTGGCGGCGAGCCTCCCGGTGCACGCGCTGCACCTCGACCTCTCCCGGGCCCCGGACCAGCTCGACTACGTTCTGGCAGCCATCCCCGAGAGGCTCACCCTCTCGCTTGGGGTGGTGGATGGCCGCAACGTCTGGAAGAGCGACCCGGACCGCACCATGCCGCTGGTCGCCCGGGCGCTCGAGGTGCTGGGCGAAGAGCGCCTACTGATCGCCCCCTCCTGCTCGCTTTTGCACGTCCCCTACGACTGCGCGCCGGAGACGGCTGCGGCCGGCGTGCCTGCGGAAATCGGCAACGCTCTCGCTTTCGCGCGGCAAAAGCTCGAAGAGGTCGCGGCCATCGCCTCCCGCGCCGCCGGCGAGGTGAAAAGGCCGGTAGGGGAGCCGGAGCAGGATCTCCCCGGGAGCCCGCGCCCCACAGGGAGGCCCGGGGTCAGGGCGCGAGTCGGGGCCGTCGTCCCGGCGGACCTGCACCGCAGCACCCCCTTTGCCCGGCGCCAGGCGATCCAGCAGGAGGCCCTGCAGCTGCCGCTATTCCCGACCACCACTATCGGATCCTTCCCGCAGACTCCGGAGCTGCGCAGGCTGCGCACCCAGCTGACTCAGGGGAAAATCGGCCAGGAAGAGTACACGGCAACCATCAAAAAGGAGATCGAGCAGGCGATCCGTTTCCAGGAAGAGATCGGAGTGGACGTGCTGGTGCACGGCGAATTCGAGAGAAACGACATGGTGCAGTACTTCGGCGAGCAGCTTCAGGGGTGCTGGTTCACCCGCAACGGCTGGGTGCAGAGCTTCGGATCGCGCTGCGTGCGCCCCCCCATCATTTACGGCGACGTGGAGCGCAAGGCCCCCATGACGGTCGAATTGGCGGCCTATGCCCAGTCGCTCACCGCGCGGCCCGTCAAGGGGATGCTCACCGGGCCGGTGACCATCCTGCAGTGGTCCTTCGTGCGCAACGATCAGCCCCGGCGCGAGACCGCCCTGCAGATCGCCCTGGCGATCAGGGACGAGGTGAGCGACCTGGAAAAGGCCGGGCTGCGGGTGATCCAGATCGACGAGCCGGCCTTTCGCGAAGGGCTGCCGCTCAGAGGGAGCGACCGCGACGACTACCTGGGGTGGGCCGGCGACTGCTTCCGCCTGGCCACCTCGGGGGTGCACGACGCGACCCAGATCCACACCCATATGTGTTACAGCGAGTTCAACGACATCATTCCCCACATTGCTGCCCTTGATGCCGACGTGATCACCATCGAGACCTCCCGCTCCCAGATGGAGCTCCTGGAGGCGTTCAAGGAGTTCCGCTACCCGAACAGCATCGGCCCGGGGGTGTACGACATCCACTCGCCGCGCATCCCATCCTGCGAGGAAATGGTCGACCTCCTGGAGCGGGCACTACGCTACCTGCCCAAGGAGCGGCTCTGGGTTAACCCGGACTGTGGTCTGAAGACCCGCGGCTGGCCGGAAACCAAAGCGGCCCTCGCCACCATGATCGCCGCTGCCCGCACGCTGCGCGAGAGGCAATAGGCTAAAGCCGTGAGGTGTGATGGGTGAAGGCGAAGGTGTGGCGTCTAAGCATGTGATGGGCGATCATGGAGGCAAAAGGGAGACGCGGGAGGCATGGCCTGTAACGGGAAGCATTTATCACACACATCACACATCACACATTACGTATTACCTGTTCCCACTCTTGTCACTGGCGCGCTCGTTGCGTTCGGTCACGGCCTGGATGATCATCTCCGCCTCGGAGGTGGTAAGTCCCACCCCCGGCTTGTTACCCATCCAGTGCGTTACCTCCTCCTTCGGGCTGGAAAGGGGCTGCGGCAGCGCAGGGCCGTTGATCCTCTTGCCATTGACATAGAGCATCGCCTTATACTCCCCGTCATGACGCACCAGTGCAAAGGTGGCGTACGATCCGGTGGAAAGCACCTTGTTCAGCAGCTCCTTTTCGACGATAGGCTCGCTATCCGAGTAAAGCCGGTACCATTCTAGATTGGCCATCTTTAGTCTCCCTGAAAAAAATCTGTTCACCGCGGCAATTGAACCTGAAATTGCCGCAATCCGCCTGCCTAATAGGTTAGCACGAATCGGCAAATTGGCTGATTCAAAATACCTTTGTCCGTTTCCTATCGGTACGAACCGAAAAAACTTGAGAACCCCTCTCCAGCTCCCGGGCCTCCTCCTCCCCGGTCCCCCCCGGATCACCTCCCTCCCGTAAGCTTAGGGAAACCTGCACCGGCCCCGAACCGCCGAAGGTTTCCCAAGGCCTCCGGAATCGGGCAGGCAGGGGGGAGTGCCTATTTGTAATGGCCGGCTAAACATTATATAATCCGAGAAGGTCAGGAAATAGCGGAGAGAGACGGTTAGCCAGGGAGCCCCGGCCGGCGCCCCGGGCCGACCAAAGGATCAGGTACACGGACATGGCAGACACGAAGCAGACGAGCCCGGAGCTTTCTCACGGGCCGGAGCAGGCAAAGGCGCGGATGGCCGGCGACCAGTTCCGCCAGCTGGTGGAGCAGGTTAAGGACTACGCCATATTCATCATGGATCCGCAGGGGCACGTCGCATCCTGGAACGCCGGGGCCGAGCACATCAAGGGGTACCGTGCGTCCGAGATCATCGGGAAGCATTTCTCCGTGTTCTACACCAAGGAGGACATCAAGGCGGGGGTCCCGGAAAGGGAGCTAGAAATCGCCAGATCGACCGGCAGCGTGGACCAGGAGGGGTGGCGCCTGCGCAAGGACGGCAGCCGCTTCTGGGCCTCGGTGACCATCACCGCCCTGTACGACGAGTCGGGGGTACTCACCGGTTTCGGCAAGGTGACCCGGGACGTCACCGAGCGGCGCAGCGCCGAGGAGGCACTGCAGAAGAGCCGCAACATGTTCGAGCGGCTCTTCGAGAATGCGCCGGACGCTGTGGTGGTGGTGGACAACCATGGCGTGATCCGCAAGGTGAACCTGCAGGCTGAGGCGGTTTTCGGCTACATGCGCGAGGAGATGGTGGGCAACCCGATCGAGCACCTAATTCCCGAGCGCTACCACAAACGGCACCGGCAGCACCGCCGCAACTACTTTGCCGATCCGCGCGCGCGCAAGATGGGGATCGGACTGGAACTCTACGGCCGCAACAGGGACGGCCGGGAGATCCCCGTCGACATCATGCTGAACCCGATGGAGACCAGCGAGGGAACCTGGGCCTTCGCGGTGGTCCGCGACATCACCCAGCAAAAGCAAAGCGACGCGAAGATCAGGGAGCTGAACAGCGCCCTCAAGGTCCAGCTCGAGCAGCTCGCCGCCACCAACCGCGAGCTGGAGGCCTTCAGCTATTCGGTCTCCCATGACCTGCGCGCCCCGCTGCGCCACATCATCGGGTTCGTCGACCTGCTCAACTCCCGGGACCTCTCAGCGCTGGACGAGAAAAGCCAGCACTACCTGCAGGTTATCACCCAGGCGGCCCAGAAGATGGGGAACCTGATCGACGACCTGCTCGCCTTTTCCCGGATGGGGCGCGCCGAAATGATGAAGACCAGGGTCGATTTCGACCAGCTGGTCCGGGATATCGTGCAGGAGCTGGCCGAGGACGCCAAGGACCGCGAGATCCGGTGGGAGATCGCCCCCCTTCCCGCGCTGGTGGGCGATGCCGCCATGCTGCGCCAGGTGATGGTGAACCTCATCTCCAACGCCATAAAATTCACCCGGCCGCGCCCTCTGGCGAAGATCGAGGTCGGGGCGCTGGAGGATCGACCCGGCGAGACGCTCATTTTCGTCAGGGACAACGGGGTCGGCTTCGACATCAGGTACGTCAACAAGCTTTTCAGCCTGTTCCAGCGACTGCACAGCACCGAGGAATTCGAGGGGACCGGAGTGGGCCTTGCCAACGTGCAGCGCATCGTGCTGCGGCACGGCGGCCGGGTCTGGGCCGAGAGCGCACTGGACGGCGGCGCCACCTTTTGGATCTCCCTCCCCAAGGGTGAGGGGGGATAAGGGGTTGAGGCATAAAAGCCGGGCGCGAAGAGAGAGCCCTGGTTCGTTTTGCCTCGCCCTGGTTTCTGCCGGGAAGATGGGTTTCGCCGTGAATTGCTTGAATGAATGGGAAAGGCGCTTGAGGTGGCCAGGCGTGGATAGCTAAAAACAGTAAAAACCTGTCGGTCAGGACCCGTGCAGATTTCGTCCCAGTCCCGATCCGTGGAGAGGCGCGGCAACAGCCAGAACAAGCGGAACAGGCTCGGCATCGACCAGTTCACCCCGCACGACCTGCGCAGGACCGCCGCCACCTTCATGGCGGAGATGGGGGTCATGGACGAGGTGATCGACGCCGTCCTCAACCATGCCAAGCAGGGGGTCATCAAGGTCTACAACCAGTACCGGTACGACAAGGAAAAGCAGGCGGCGCTTGAGACATGGGGCAGGAAACTGCGCAGCATCATAACGGGGGAAGCAACCGGCAAGATGATCAGCCTCAGACGGAACCATGACGAAGGGTGACCGCAGGGCGCCGGCTAGATATCCGCTTGCCAGCACCGGCAAGTTATAGTATTTTACACCATAAGGATGGGCCATGAAGGCTGAGTGCGTTTTTCAAGGAAAAGCAGACGCGGGAGGGTTACATCCGGGAGATGGTGATCTGGCACCTCGGCAAGCCGGCAGTCAGTTGCCGGCACCAGTTCAAATAGCGGTTTTACTTCGGCACTGTCGACGGCACCTGCCTGGTTCGTTACGACAATGAATGCGGCAAGGGGGATCACAAGCACCTGGAAGGGGCCGAGATCCCCTACCTGTTCCGCAGTATGGAAGCTACCTTTTCCGATTTCCTTGCCGATATCGCAACCGTGATTACCAATAAGCGACCCCGCCATGAGAGACCTGCAGATCGGCATAAAAAGCTGGGACGATTCGAACCGGGAGACCGCCACTCTGCTGCGCGGCTTCGACCAAGGCGTTTTCCCGGAACAAACCATCGAGCGGGTCTACTTCCATGACTTCAAGACCCTGCTGCGCTACATCACCCCCAAACGGCTGGTTCTCCTGGAGGAACTCCACAGAAACGGCCCCATGAGCGTGAACGCGCTGGCGAAGCACCTGTGCCGAAGCTACAAGAACGTCCACGACGACGTCTCCGCCCTGGAAACAGTCGGCCTGATTGATCGGGACGAGCGCAAGAGAGTCTGTGTTCTCTGGCATGAAATCGAGACGACCTTGAAACTGGCGGTCTGAGGTCTGATACATCTCTGAGAAATCTCCTTGTGCCGGTGCAAATTTTAAGCTGAAAATCCCTTGGCCCACACCCCTTGTTGCCGGACCGTCAGGGGCTATCGGGTGCCGGGCGATACAAACGCTTTCAGCCTGTTGCTGTGCGCTGAGCCTGAAATCAGTTGTAACGATAATTAAAATTGACAAAAAGCCCAAGTGATGTAAATAATAGTTACCGTTATGAACAAAAGAACGAGTGCCATATATCCCGCCTCCGCGCGGGAGATGGAGGCCTTGGGACTGCGCCTCAAGGATGCGCGGCTGCGGCGCCGCTTTTCCATGGAGACCGTGTGCGCACGGGCCGACATCTCGCGCCCCACCCTTTACAAGGTCGAGTCAGGCGACCCCTCGGTCGCCATCGGAGCCTACCTCCAGGTGCTGCGCGTCCTTGGGCTGGTGGCGGACCTCGCGCTGGTCGCCAAGGATGATGTCCTGGGGCGCCGCCTGCAGGACGAGGCGCTACCCCAGAGGAAAAGGGCGCCGCGCAAGAAGGCGCTGACCGGAGAGGGTGATGGCTAAGGCGAAAGGTGAGAGCCTTTGGGTCTGGCTCGACGACCCCGCCTTCGGACCCCTGCAACGGATAGGAATCCTCTCCAGGGGGGATCGGGGCAGCGTGCGTTTCGCCTACGAGTCTAGCTGGCTCCAGCATGCCCACGCCTTCCCGCTCGACCCGGAACTCGACCTCACCTCCGGTGAATATTTCCCGGGAGGATCCAACTTCGGCGTTTTCATGGACTCCTGCCCCGACCGCTGGGGCCAAATCCTGATGAAGCGCCGAGAGGCGGTTGAAGCGAGGGAGGAGGGGTGCACCCCGAGGACGCTGGGCGTCTGGGAGTTCCTTCTGGGCGTCCAAGACTGCACCCGCATGGGGGCGCTCCGTTTCAGCCAGCCCGGCGGGGGGGCGTTTCTGGCGGACGAAGCGCGGTCGGCTCCGCCGGTGGCGAGGATCGCCGAACTGCAGGCGGTCGCCTGGGAACTCACCAGGAAAAAGCAGGACGATCTCGACAAGATCAGGGAGTGGCTGAAGGTCCTGGTCGCCCCTGGTTCCTCCCTGGGAGGGGCCCGCCCCAAGGCCAACCTGGTCGATGAGGATGGCAGCCTCTGGATTGCCAAGTTCCCCTCCTCCGACGACGACTACGACGTCGCCGTCTGGGAGAAGCTGCTCCAGGACCTGGCTGGGCGCTGCGGCGTCACCGTGCCGAAGTCCAGGCTCGTGCAGATCGGGAGCGGGTATCATACCTTCCTGGTGCAGAGGTTTGACCGAAGCGGCGGCCGTCGGCGCTTCTTCGCCTCCGCGATGACCATGCTGGGGCATCAGGACACCGAGGACGCGAGCTATCTGGAACTGGCGGAATTCATCGCAACCTACGGGGAACCAGAGCGGATAAGCGGGGACCTCCAGGAACTTTTCACCAGGGTGGCCTTCAACGTCGCCACTGCCAACCGGGACGACCATCTGCGTAATCATGGCTTCCTGCGCTCACCCGCAGGGTGGCGGCTCGCTCCAGCCTTTGACATGAACCCTTCGTTTAAGAAAGACGAGCACGTACTCTCCCTGGACCTTTACTCCCGCAAGCCCGACCTGGAGCTGGTGCTCTCAACCGCGCGGTTTTATCGGCTGGGGACCGATGCTGCCGGAAAGATCATCGATGAGGTCTGCAAGGTGGTGGGAGATTGGCATGGACACGCCAGGAAGCTCGGCCTCAGCGCGCAGGAATGTTTCGAGGCGGAGCATCTTTTTTGTACCAGGAGCCAAACGACGGTCGGATGACCTCGGGCAGCTGGCGCTGCAGGCCTCCAGGTGGCATCCCTCGGCTCGCCTCCGCTACCGTAGCGACCTCACGAGGACACTTTCCTGCCTTTCCCCCCGCCATAAGGTCTGCCAGGGGCCCCAGCGCCCATGGCCCTGGTCTTCTCCCTTGCACCCGCTCACGCCCGTTTAAAGGCTGAAAGGCCCTGCTCGATGATGAGCTGACAATTCACCAGAGGATACACCAGAGGATACACGAGGCAATTCAATAGGCAGACCTACCAGCTAACATATTGTTTTTATTGGTACGCACGCCGACACCCTGGTTCAAAGAAAGTCATTTTCGACTTTTCAGGACTTTTCACCACACCTCTTTTCACCTCAAAAATATCGATTTTTATTTTACAATTCAGCTATATACGCAATAATGAAACTTCAAGGCATTTCACCGCCTTTTACCGTAGTTTGCGAATCTATTACGGCATAACTACGGCATAAACTCATGCCGTTGTCACCGACAACCTGAAGTTGTATCTTCTTCGTCGCCGTGAACAGGGTCTTCTTCCGGGTCTATCTTTTTCTTCGTAGTCAGAAACTATCCCATCATTCTTCTGTCTTCTTCCCGCGTTTAATCC
>Ga0316217_10001703_pt1 | contig 27930 bp, 16 predicted proteins | sample 1anoAmetaG_FD_203633 | JGI IMG/M metagenome (GOLD analysis project Ga0316217, IMG submission 203633) | Freshwater microbial communities from Trout Bog Lake, Wisconsin, USA - 1anoA | ecosystem: Environmental > Aquatic > Freshwater > Lake > Hypolimnion/Profundal zone | place: USA: Wisconsin... | reverse complement strand
TGGTGATGGGGCCGGAGTTGGCCATGGCGAGGCGGCCGGGGCGGTCGAAGTTCAGATTGGGATCGAACTCGTCGTCGAATTGATAACCCGGAGATCCCATGCCTGTGCCCGTGGGGTCGCCGCCCTGAATCATGAAATCAGGAATGACGCGGTGGAAGATGGTTCCGTCGAAATAGCGCTTGTTGTGCTGGACTTTGCCCGTGGCGGGGTCGGCCCAATCCTTGGCGCCCTCAGCCAGAGCGATGAAGTTGGCCACAGCCCTGGGCGCCTGGCGCTGAAAAAACTGGCAGGTGATGCGGCCCATGGAGGTATCCATCACCACAGTGGGCCCGTTTGGATGGGTCAGGGCAGCGGGGGTGGCAGTGGGGCCGTCGGGGAGTTCTTCCGCCGGTTTGGCAGAGGTTTGGGCGTAGGCCGCAGCGGCAAAAGCCACGGCCAGAGCGGGAAAGAGAAGTGCATGGTTGAGTTTCATACCGAGATTGAGGATAAATCATGCGACTGGTGAGGAGCCAGCGACCGCCGAAGCTAAGAACCAACGGTACTTGAGGCTGCTTGCATTTCGTCCTCCGTCGCGAAAACGAATTTCTTGCGGCCTGATTCCTTGGCTCGGAAGAGAGCAGAATCCGCCTGATCGAAGAGGGATGCAAAGTTATCCGAGGGGCTTGCGCCGGTCACAATGCCGATGCTGACGGTGACCTTGATGGCAATTTTATCTTGCGCGAAATCCAGCGATTCAAAGTCGCATAGGACGCGCTCGGCCACCTCCTGCGCCTGCTCTCGCCTGGCCCTGGGGAGCAAAGCGCAGAATTCGTCGCCACCCCATCGGCAGAGGAAATCCTCATCGCGCAAATTGCGGCGCAGCGTAGCCGCGGCCGCCTTGAGGACGGCATCGCCGGCTGTATGCCCGTGCCTGTCGTTCACCAGCTTGAAATCATCGATGTCGAACAAAATGACGGCGAGCCCCAGCCCGGACCGAGCGGAACCGGAGATTTCGCGAAATGCAATTTCCTCGAATGCCCGCCGGTTGTACAGGCCCGTGAGCGGGTCGTGCATCGCCTGCACCACGAGATCGCGATTCAATCTTTCAGAAACCATCAGCAGGAACAAGGGGAAGATAATGCATTCGGAGAGGATAGCCGCAACTCCGTTGAAGATGGAGCGCGGGCTGTTGAAGTCGTAAACCGGGCTATAGTTGTTTACGCGAATGAAATCGAGAATGACGCCGCATGTGGCGCCGGCGAGCAAGGAATAAGCGAAGGCGGTAACGACATCGGCGAATGGCCTGCGGCCATCTTCGGCCTTCAACAAGTAGCGTGCGATAAGCGCCATCAGGGCCATGTTGAGGATGTCGAAAGCAACGAGCTCAACCGATATATTCGGCTGGACGAAGGTAAACCATGTGCAAACTGCAAACATCGTCAAAGGCGGCCCGACAATCAAGCTGGTTGAAGAGGGCTGCCTCTTCAGTTGCCGGAGCGCCCAGTACTCCAGGCTGAGGCAGGCAGCAACCAAGGTGCAGCTGAGGACGTGATAGACAAATGCGCCTTCCCAACTTCCACCGAGGCGAATGGCGTAACTTGCCCCAAGGCAGAGATTCGCCACGCCCCAAATCAAGAGAACGCGGCCGAGGTAGCTTGGGTAGGCCTTTCTGACGACCAAGACCAACAACCCGAATCCGCTGGCGCCCAAGGCTCCAATCAACCAGAAGGGATGAATATCATGAATCATGATTCCATGCTCTTTTCATTTCGGCTAAACGCCAAGCGCCTTACAAGCCATTTTGCCATCTTGAGGATACCTTATTGTCTATAGCCGCGGGAATCGCGGGAATCCAGAGCGTCTATCCGATTTGAATTCAGAGATCGAGAATAGCTTATAAACATGATCGCGCGCCGGGAAAATGCCTTCAGGATGTATTGTATCTTCATGGAGATTCGCCGAATGAAGCTTGCCATGAGACGTTACTTGCCGATGTTCTGCGCGGTGATTTGCCTTGCTTTTTTTGCCGGACCCGGCTGGTCCCAGGCGGACAAGCAAGGGGCCGGCGCCGACAAGACCGCCCCCGCCGAAAAGAATACGGACAAAGCCGCCGACAAATCCACGGAGCCTCCGTTGCCGGCCGAAGCGCATGTGCGGCAGACGATGGAACTGAACGGCAAGACGCTGACGTACACAGCGACCGTAGGCGCTCTGCCGGTGCGCGACAAGGACGGCAAGGTTGCGGGCGAGGTGGTGTTGACGGCGTACACGATGGACGGGGAGAACCGGCCAGTGACTTTTGCCGTGAATGGCGGGCCGGGGGCGGCGTCGGTCTATTTGAACTTTGGGGCCTTCGGGCCGAAGCACTTGAAAGTGGGGAACGAGGGCGACAGCCCATCGGACCCGCCGGCGCTGACGGACAATCCGGGGACGTGGCTGGACTTTACAGACCTGGTGTTCATTGACCCGGTGGGGACGGGATTCAGCCGGGCCGAGGTAAAAGAAGACGAGGCCAAGAAGCTCTTCTACAGCACGACGCCGGACGTTGAGTATCTATCGCGCATCATCTACGACTGGCTGGTAAAGAACGGGCGTCTGGGATCAAGAAAATACCTGGTGGGCGAGAGCTATGGGGGATTTCGCGGACCGCGCATCACATACTTTTTGCAATCGGAACTGGGCGTGGCGATGAACGGCGTGGTGCTGGTGTCTCCCTACCTGAATCCGACGATTGAGGACAACGGAGATTTATCGCCGGTGCCGTGGCTGGTGACGCTGCCCTCGATTACGGCAGCGCATCTGGAGCGGGAGAAAAAGCTGACGCCGGAGGCGATGGCGGGAGTGATAGCGTACGCGCGCGGCGAGTATGCGGCCACGCTGCTGAAGGGGCGATCCGATGAAGAGGCAACCAAAAAGATGATTGAACGGGTGACGGAGATGACGGGACTGGACCCGGCGTTTGTGAAGTACTCCGGCGGCCGGCTGGAGACGCGCGCCTACCTGCGCGAGGTTTACCGCGAAGAGGGCAAGCTGGGATCGGTCTACGACTCGAATGTGACCATGTTCGACCCGTTTCCGTATTCCCCGCGAGACCGGGCGAACGATCCTCTGCTGGCCAGCATGATTGCGCCGATGACGACAGCGATGGTGGACTTTGTGACGCGCACGGTGGGCTGGAAGGTGAATGCGCGGTATAACGCGCTGTCGTACGAGGTGGGCCAGAAGTGGGAGCGCACCGACGGCGATATGCGCGCCGGTTCAGTGCCGCAGTTACGCGAGGCGGTGGCGGCCGACCCCAAGCTGCGAGTGATGATTGTGCATGGGTGGAACGATCTGTCGTGCCCGTTCATGGGCTCGATATTGACGGTGGACCAGATGCCGGTGATGGGCGATCCAACCCGGGTTTCGGTGCGCGAATACCCCGGCGGACATATGTTCTATACGCGCGCGGAGAGCCGGACGGAACTGCGCAAGGATGCGATGGCGATGTACAGCAAGCATTGAGGAAGGCCGGCCGGGGAGAGCGGGAAAATCGATTTGAATTTGGGCGAGAAGCCCGATGACCCTTTTGCCGGGTCTAAAAATACCCCGCGCCCGCGCGACTCTTCATCGGTTAATATTTACGCTTTGCGATGTAGACCTTGAATTGGTCCTCTGTCATCACATTGAGTTTTTCTTCCGGAGTATAACCATCCTTGCGGAAAACGACGTCAGGCAAAGTATCCGGGCGCGGCGCCGGCAGCTTAATTGCGAACTCTCCCTTGTCGTTGGTCTTGCCGATCTTCTCATTGTTGTCCGGATTAACCACCACTTCGACTCCGGCAACAGGCATTTCAGTATCGTGATCGTAGACGCGGCCCTGAAACTGCCATGGGGGTGGCGGCTGCATATGGCGCCAGGCGGCGAAAGCGAGCATCAGCATGATGACCGCGGCGACCGCTGCCTGCAACATCCATCTGTGCGTGAGCGTGGCTCCAAGGCGGGGGCGCAGCATGGATGCAACTTTGCCGGGGTCCTGTTCCTTGATCCCCTGCACACCGAGCATTGCCGGCAAGGGCGTGCCATCCAGCAGCCAGGGAAGGACCAGCCGGCGGAGAGCCTCGGCGCGCGAGTATTCATAGAGGATGTACTCTGAGCCGCGCGCATGCTCTGACCAGCACAGCACCAAAGTGCGCGAGGCGCGAATGGAGCGATTCAGGCGCTTCTTCCAGTCTTCGCCGGGTTTAATGGAATGCATGTCAAAAAAAACCCGGTAACCGAGGCGCTTTAATTCATGCAGCAACGGCTGGACCCGCTCGGTGTCGCTTCGCGAGTAGCTGAGAAAGACGTCGTAGCGTGTTCGTAACATATGAAATACCTGTGGCCTGCACTTGTTAGACTATCGCGAACCTGGCGCGCCGGAAATGGAACTTTCCGCGGCCAGAACCGCAGTCAACCCGCTCTCTGCCCTGGTCCAGTAATCCGGCATATCCGTCCTGGTATAAACCTGCATTGATTCCTTGAAGGCGCGCTCCGCCTGGGCAAACAAATTCTTCGCCTGCGCTCCGCTACTGCGTTTTCCCTGCTCCGCCAAAGCGCACGCAAGATTATATTCAGCAAGCGCCCAGGCCATGGGCAGATCAGACTTTCCGAAGGAATTCAACACTTCTCTTGAATCAGCCACGGCCCGAATCAGCAGTTGCGCCGCCTGTTGCCCGGTGCTGTGTATCGCTTCATCAGCGAACACCCTGCCAAGGCTTGTCTCGTCAATCGCCCAATACTCCGGCAAGCTTGCGCGGGATTGCACAATCATCGCGTCCTCATAATCCCGGGCTGCCTCTTCAAGCCGGCTCATTGCCTGCTCGCCATTGCCCTGTTCTGCTTCGACCATCAGCACATTGCCCAGCCGGCTTTTGGCTCCGGCCCACGCCTGCGGCAGATCTTTCTGGTTATACGCACTCAATGCCGCCCGGGCATTATTTTCCGCTTCGCTGAATAGCTCCGCCGCCTGCGCATTGCTGTTTTGCTCGCCGAGGGCCAGGAAAGCGCCTGCCTGATTGATTTGTGCCCAGGCTTGCGCCTGCGGCAACTCCTGGTTATAAACCTTCAAGGCTTCGTTATAACGATTCACCGCATCCGACAGAAGGCTTTTGGCCTCAGTTCCGCTGCTTAGCCGGGCCTGGTCCACAAGCGCACTTGCAAAATTGGTTTGCGTCATTGCCCAATCCTGTTTCAGCGAGGGCTCGCCAGACCTCACCTCCAGCGCAGCCTGGTACGCAATCACTGCCTGCTTCAGCAATTCCTTTGCCTGTGCCGGCATGCTCCACTCCGCCTGGTTGCGCAATGAGTACCCCAGGCTGTTCTCCTGCGTTGCGAATTCCTGCCGGTGATTTTCCGCAATCTGAACGTTCAGCGCATCCTTGAATGCTTTCGCCGCCTGCTCAAACAAATCAATTGCGCGGGCGCCGCTGCTGCACTCGGCCTCGTTTCTTAAAACGCTGCCCAGGTTGGCTTGCGTTGCGGCCCAATCCTCCTTTGATTCCAGGCCGGCTTGCACTTCGAGTGCGGCCCGAAAGGCCCTGGCGGCCTCAGCATACAGGTCCGTGGCCTGGGTTCCGCTGCTGCGCTCTCCCCTGTACCAGAGCGCTCTTCCAAGATTGTTCTCTGTTCTGGCCCAATCTTTCGGCTCGGCAGTTTGACTTTGCACAGAAAGCGAGGCTCTCAAGGCTTTTTCAGCGCGCGCCAGCAGGCCGGTTGCCTCCACCCCACTACTTCGTGTTCCCTTGTCCGTCAGGGCAAACCCCAGGTTGTTTTGAATTGATGCCCACTCCAGCCGATCATCGGGCGCGTTGTATTCATTCAGCAACTGTTCATAGTCCTTGATGGATTGATCCAATAGCGGCGCGCTGCCGGCGGCCTCTCCAAAAGCGCCTTCCTTCTCACGCGCATCCGCCGCCCGCGCCAAGGCTTCCAGCCACATTCCGCGCAGCACCGCGTCCTCAGGCTCATAGGAAAGGTACTTTGCCGCCCGGTCGCGCACTCCCTCCAGAGTCTGTGTCGCCTCGTGGTATTTCAGCGCCAGTTGCGAGGCCTGCGCGCCTTCAAATCGAAGATTGATGCTCTTGTGCATATCATCCTGAAGCTTCTCCAGCATTATCTTTTTCAACTGAACCAGTTCCTGATCCTCATCTCGCTCTAATGTGTCTCCAGACTGGCGGAGCAATTGCGCCGCATGCTCATAATGCCCCAGCGCAAATTCGGCCAGGCCTTGCTGTTCTTCCGTGGCTCCCTTGTCCTGTTCAATGTTTTCGGCCCATTTTTTTATCTGGCCCTCAACTCTGTCGCTGTCGAATCCGTTATTCCTGCCCCACTCATCAATGGCTTTCGTCAATTCGTCGCGTATTTCGCCCTGGGCTGCTTTCAGCTCCGTATTGAGTTTTTGATTTTCCTGGCTCAGTTGCTTGTTCTGCAGGGATAGGCGATGGAGTTCTTTCTCAATTTGTGCCGCACCCAGCAGCGCCGGAGATCCTTTGGGCAGCAGCTTCACATGGATGAAGTCGCTGTTTGGAATCGCGCCCAGTTGTCCGTCAGCCGGGTCAAAAATCACCAGGCCGCCGGTATTTTCGACGGTGAGGCATAAGTCTCTGTGATGCGCAATTTTCTGCGAAACCCGCAATAACGCCTTGCCCTCGCTGCTGGTCACATCGACGACCGGCGAAGACAACAGCTTTGCATTTTCCAAATAAGTGAGGGAGACGGTGATACCCTGCACCGGCCTGGCCGGGTCCAGATGGGCGTTAACCACTTCCACGGTTACATTCTGTTTCAGCGTGCTGTCCGCATCGGCCGCCTGAAGCGGCACACACAGCAAAAATCCAAGGCAACAAATCGCAGGCTTCATTGTTCCCTTTCTCGCCGCGGTTCAAAGATATGTCTTGTTAAGCGGACCGCGGGGACAGGCCTATTTTTTGGAAACAGTATACTCCCTCGCCGCTTCCGGTTTCTCGCTCCGCCGGTTGCCCTCAACATTGCCGCTGAATTTATTCTTTCCCCGCTATTTGATCTTTCGCTGCCGCGCGCTGCTGCAGCCATTGCAGCACTACGACTCCCGCCGCCAGCGGTATCAGCCAGATGACCCGGCACTGGTAGCGATGAACAACTCCAGACAGTACGCCGGCCACAAATGCGTTGGCAACCAAGACGGCGAGAATGACCATAAAGAGACCGTCCAGCCGCGGCGAGCGGCAGCGCCATATCAGCGGAGTGAATACCGCAATGGACATCATCGAAAGCACAATCACCCACCACTCGATATCGGACAGCCGGGTAATCGGCAATGCATCGTGCCCCTGAAGGGAATTGGCGTAACTCGCTCGCATACCGGGCATTGCATCGTCCCTCGCTTCCAGCCCGGTGTTGCCGAGATCCAACACGCCGTGGTTGTAATTCAATCCAAACAAGCCGAAGGCGCAAAGCTGGTTTCCAAAGTTCTCAAGGGACCGGGTAAGCTGCCGGCGTGGATAGGCGCGCAACACCCCGAGGACCAGGGGCATCTGCTCAGCCTCCATCTGCCGTTTTTCAGTTTCAGATGACGCCTGGTAGGTGCCGCGCGGGCCCCACAACAAAGTATCCGGATTATCCGAGAGGCTCGCCAGATGATTGCAGACCTCCCATTGCAGAAGGGGGCAATTCTTCTCCAGATACCATTGACCCGGCCCGTCCGCTATTACACGCGCCATCGCCATGGGCGGGATGCGGCCGAAGAGCAAAGGCTTGCCATATAAATAGCTGTATAAAGCAATTTGCGCGCCTGCCGCCAATATGATTACCGCCGCCACAGCGGCCACGGAACGAAAGCGCCCGGGAAACTTATTCCCCTCAACTGCGGCAACCATCCCCAGCATCCCGCACAGGCCGGCAGCAACAGGAAGATGAGACACGTGCGCAGTTACCGCCCACCACGCAATCAGATATAACAACCAGCGTTCCGCGCGGCTTAACGATTCAAATGCAAAGACAAGAAGATAAATCGAAATATATAAAATCGGGCCAAGGATATCCGGCATGATAAAGACCGCATACCAGCTTGCACTGGTGAGCGAACTGAGAAACAACATCATGAGCAAATAACTACTCACCGCTCTGCGCCCGGCGAAGACGCGCATCAAAAGCCAGACAACCCATGCAACCATCAGGCATTGCAGCGCCGCAACCGGCCACACAGACACATTCCAGTTGAAGGGAAGAATACCGATGCCGTAAAAGAGGGAGCGTAAGCCATACTCACTCGAAAACTGATGCAGAAACAGCGCCCGCGCCACAGCTTTGCCGCTGCCGATATAGGTCATTGAATCCGGAAATAGCAGCGGATAGCCGTTATAGAACGCCGGCCACATCAGGGAGGCTGCTGCCAGCATGACGGCTGCGCCGCGCTGCGCGGCACGGAGCTTCATCCCTGGCCGAACAAACCACCTTGCAGCGCGCGCGAAGAATTTCACGGCCGGTAATTGTATGCTCGCATTCATATCTTCCGGGATCATGCTTTTGCCCTTCCCCAGTAATGCAATTCAGCAATCAATATTTACAGAGGTTTTGTATACAAGTCCCGAGAATCCCTCTCTGCAAATATATGGCGGCTTATTTATTATCTATGATAAAAAGTTAGCCTCAGCCCGCAGCCTTGGAGTTTTCCGGCGAAAATTGATTCAAATTTTTTCCTGAACGCAGAGAATAGCGGCATATGAAGTTTAAGTTTCTGTTAACTCAATAAAATGCCGCGCCCATCATGATTCGACATGGGCACGGCAGATGGAGTACATGGTTGAGTTCAATGTTTTCAGCAGCGGATGATTATCCGCGGGTCATGGTTCCATCCCATGTGCTGACCTTGGCCGGAATCTCCGCGCCGGTAAACCAAGTAGAGGTTACATTCTTGGTTTCCGTGTAGAAGATGAAACCGTCGCGGCCCATGCAATGCAGGTCGCCGAAGAACGACTGCTTGTGGCCGGTGAAACCGAAGACGGCGAGCGGGACAGGAATGCCGACGTTGATGCCCACCATGCCGCCGTCCGTGCGCCGGACAAATTCCCGCGCGTAGTAACCGCTTTCGGTGTAGATGACGGAGCCGTTAGCGAAGCGGCTGCGGTTCATCAACTGGAGGCCTTCTTCGAAGTCGTTGACGCGCTTGATGCAGAGGACAGGGCCAAAAATCTCCTCGCGTCCGCAGGTCATCTCTTCGGTAACGTGGTCAAAGATCGTGGGCCCGATGAAGGTGCCGTTCTTGCACTCGGCGGGAACCTTGGGATTGCGGCCGTCGAGCACGAGCTTTGCGCCTTCCTTGATCGCGGTCTCGATCCAGCCGTGGACAAACTCCTTATGTCCCTGATTGACGACCGGACCCAGGCCGGTGTTCTTGTCGTAGGCAAGGCCGAGGTTGACTTCTTTGGCGAGGCGGGTGACTTCTGCGACCAACTGATCGGCCACGGCGTTTTCGACAACCACGACGGGAAGCGCCATGCAGCGCTCGCCGGCGCAGCCGCAGAAGGAGTTGATGATTCCCTGCGCGGCGCGCTCAATGACCGCATCTTTCAGCACCAGCGCATGATTCTTGGCCTCGGTGAGCGCTTGCACGCGCTTGCCGTTGGCGGCTGCGGTGGCGTAGATGTGCTTGCCGACGGAGGTGGAACCGACAAAAGTGACGCCCTTGATGTCAGGATGGCGAAGCAGGATTTCGGCTTCGTTGCGGCTGGTGGTCACGAGGTTCAAAACGCCGTCGGGCAGGCCGGCCTGCTTCCAGAGCTCGCTGATACGCATCGCCGACTGGGGCACAAAACTTGCGACCTTCAGCACCATGCAGTTTCCCGTGACGATGCAGATGGGGGCCATCCATCCGTGAGGAAGCATGGCGGGAAAATTCCACGGCGCAATGCCGGCAAAGACGCCAAGCGGCTCGCGAAACTGAACCGTATCGTAGCCTGTGGAGACATTCATCAGCGACTCGCCCTTCATCATCTGCGGCGCACAGCAGGCAAACTCCACAACCTCGATGGTCTTGAGAACGTCGCCGGCGGCTTCGTCCCACTTTTTGCCGTGTTCCCGGGCGCAGAGATGGATGAGCTCGTCAAGATTTTCTTCGAGCAACTGCTTCATCTTGAAGAGCACCTGCGTACGCTTGGCGAGGGGCGTATCGCGCCAGGCGGGAAAAGCCTTCACCGCAGCGTGAATAGCCTCTTCTACCTCTTCAGCCGTGCACTGCGGCGCATGGGCAATTACCGCACCGGTGGATGGATCGTAGCAGGGCATGTACTTAGCGGTTTTCGATTCATGCCAAACGCCGCCGGCAAGATACTTCAGCTTTTTGGCTGGCTCGCCGCTGACGGCATCAGGCTTTGCATCGCTGGGAATGGAATAGTAGCGCTCCGCCGTTGTTACGCCGGAAGCTTTAGTTAAAGTGGCCATGAAAATCCCCTTTGCAAGAATTTTTGTTGGGTGGCCTGGCGTCTGGATGCCGGCCGGCGCGCTGCTCTAAGCGCGAATATCACCGTATAAATCGAGCGATGCGCGTTTCTCTCTATACATGCACATCGGGCATCTCTTCGCCCAGACGGCTTCGTCAGCCGGATCGAAGATTGCGGCAACTCCTATGCTAGCACAACCTTTTCTTTGCGATTTGATTGCATTAGGGCCAAACAGAAGAGCGCGGAAGGCAGTATAAGCGGCCAGATGGCACGCTCGCCAGAGTTGGCGACTGCCAGTCTCAATCAGCAACCGGCAAACGTCTTTGCGCCCGCACATTCCGTCACTATTCGGGCAACACGGCCAAATTATTTCGCTATGACTTTCAGAACTGCAGCAAAGTGCAATTAGAATTTAATGAGGGCAAGCAGGAAAGACGGCGGAGAAACGCCGAATGCGCGGGCCGTAAGCGGCGCAGAAGCCCGGATGGCGAAATCGGCAGACGCAGCGGACTTAAAATCCGCAGGCCGCAAGGCCGTGGGGGTTCAAGTCCCCCTCCGGGCACCAATTAAAAATTCTAAAAATCAGCAGATTATGGGGAAAAGCCCTCTCCGAACCAGACCATACAGCCCAGCCTTCGACTGAAATCTCCTGATCGCATCAAGGGCTCCAACCTTCAGAAGCCGGTCACGGTTTTGGGCGAGCAGTGGACGTGCCCGGCTTAGCTGTTGAGGGGCTGTCAGCGCTGGATTCCGGTGTGCTCGTGTCGAGTTTGTCCATCAGCATTGATCCGAGGCTTTCGAGAACTCCCTGGTTGCCTCCGCCGCCAACGACCAAAATCTTGGGCACAAAGGCGGCATTGCCAACCGCGAGCGCCTTGATCGCGTTCACCAAAGCCGTGGGTCCCTTGCCCAGCGCTTCGACTTGTCTCTCGTAGGCCTCGGCATTTGCCAGGCCCACAGCCCGGACTTCGGCTCCCCTGGCGGTGCCCGTCTGCTCGATGAACGTGGCTTCACCCTGGGCTTCCTTCATTCTGGCTTCGGTTCTGTTGGTCTGGATGTCTACTCCAACCTTTGACTTGGCGAGGTCAACCTGCATATCGGCAGTGCCCCGCGCCTTCTCGGTCTCAATGCGCTGGTCCTGGGCCTGGCGCTGCATCTTGAATGTTTCCACTTCCTGGTGCGCGACTTCGCGCTGCGTGAGAACAGTCACCAACTGTTCGGGATAAACAACATCCTGGATGTAAACTCCACGAGTCTCAATTTCGTACTCGGCGAGCTTTTCCTGAATGTAGTTAAAGGCTTGCTCCTGAACTTTCTGACGAGTCTGGATGAATGAAATTGCCTCCATGCCGCCAATCTTGTCGCGGAACAGGTTGCCGACAGCAGCCTGGAGAACTTCGTTCACAAGATTTTCCATGGAGCCGACCATGGAAATAACGCGCGGAGCCTTGGTATCCGGAACGTGTATCAAAACCTGCAGGTCGATGCTGAATACGAAGCCCTCATTACTTTTGGCGATGATGGGTTCAAGGCGCGCATCCAACCCGTGGGCTCCGGTTACATCTTTGGCCCAATCGAGCTTGAGAATTGCCGTCAGGACGAGCTTGGCATCGTAAATCCGCGGATTGATGGGATATTTTCCGGTTCGCAACGCCTCTTGCCAAATGCCCTGGTGGCCGGGGCGAACCAGGCTGCCGAACTTGAAGCCCGCGCCGGATGTGTCTTGCGTCGGCAAACCGACATATGCCTTGATGACCGCAACCTGCCCCTGTTCCACAACCAGCATCGGCACTTGTTCCACGCGAACCAGAAAGGGATTGAGGTTGTATGCGCCATAAAGCAGCGGATCGTGCTGCAGGCCAATCTTTCCGCCAGCTTCCAGAAACTTCTGAAAGTCCTGATAGTTGTTGTGCTGATCGTTTTTGCTGCCGAGAATCAGGCTCATCAACTGGAAATCCGTGACGCCTTCCTGCACTTCAAACTCGCTGACGTCTTTGAAACCGCCGAGCCGGCTAGCAATGGCGCCGGCCGGCAAAGGCTCGCCGTCCAATGCGGTGACCACACCGATCATGTCCACAACTTTGCCGCTCTCGCCTGCGGGTTTGGGCGCAATGCGAGTGACATCGAGCTGCCAATCCTCAAGTCCGAAGGCGCGAAAGTTCAGTTTGTTGTAGTCGGCGAGATTCTTGTATTCGTCCGATACAGGCACGCCGAAGACCTGGGGCCTGGTGATGACCAGAAAAGCCACCGGGTGAATGGGCGCTAACGTGCCCGGAGAAAGGACTGGCCTCTGGACGCCTTTTTCACCGCCCCTCTCCACAAACGTTCGAAAATCGGTGAAGTTTCCGAAGACTGAGTTGTATTTGGCCGATTTTGCTCCGATCGGCATGGGTTTGCCGACCTGTGCGATCACTACGCCTATCTGCCCGGCAGGCACCTGCACCCACGGATGTTTGGACACATCAAAAAACAGCTTGAACTTGAAGCGTACCCCTGGCATCAGAAGGTCGGCTTGATATCCGGCCTCTCCGGCAAAGGCCACAGGATTATCACCGGGCAGCTTTCTTCCAAACCTTTTTCGTACAAGTCCGATCTGGGTTGGCCCAATGCTGTAGAACGACATAAAGACTGCGACAAGCAGAGCAACAACAACAACAAGCAGAAACGACCACACCAAACTGCCATAATCGATCATCGCGAATCTCCATGTACGGCACGAGTTATTAAGAACCGAACCGTTCGGATGAATTGTAACCCTTGGGAGCCGTTCCTGATGGACCAACATGAATCTGAATGAAAATTGAAGCTGTTCGGTCCTGCTTTTTCACTTATCCATGACTTATCGATCTTTTCCAGGCCAACCCAAAGACAATCAATGAATGAATAGGCCTCCCCTGTCAGGGAGGCCTGATTTGCGCATTTGCGGACGCCTGCGCGCTAGTCATTGCCTGCCATTTGCATAACACGCACATGTGCGGATACCTGTGCTTCGGCCTCCTGGATAGAGGAAACCGGTTGCCTGCAACGGCCACTCCCGGAAAAACTACCGGGTAAAGCTGACGTATTTGCGCCCGGCATAGATTCGGTAGTCGCCGGCTGGGCCGGCAAGCACCTGCAGAGGCATGAGGTGCTTGAAGGCAGCATCTTCAGCCGCGGGCACGGTGAGCACATCGTGCGCGCCTACGTCGGTGATGACGAACTTGTCGCCAACAAATCCTGCGCCGTAGATGCCTGCGGCGAGAGTCTTTCCGCCGAGTTTGATGGGCGCCTCCACAATGAAGTAGAGCTGGTACTTACCAGCAATAGCGGTCGAGTAGCCGGCGGTATCAACGAGCGAGGCAAGGACGTAGCGGCCATCGGCAAACTTGACGCCCCCGGAGTTTCGCAACTGCGTGTTGGCCGACTGGCCACAGTAATAGACGCTCGCCGGTAAAAGCTTTTGCATTTCATCGGTCTTCAGCAGCGTGCCCGCATTTGTGCCTGCTTTTCCGGCCCCTGCGCCCTGCGCCAGGATTGAGCTGGGAAAAACAACCATTGCCGCTGCCAACATGCAGGCCGCGGCCGCCTTGAGAATGGCATTGTTTCGCACCGTAAAGCCTCCTTCCACTACGTTCCGGAGTATAGCGCAACCCAGTAACACCTGACTCGACCGCGCCTGCGCATGGTCGCATACACTGGAGGGTAATGCGGCAAATGGATCGACTGTGATGCCGCACAGGGGAAAAGCTTATGCGAATGATTGGGGCAGTGGCCCTTGTTCTACTTGGGTCCGCCGTGGCGGCAGCCGGAGCGCCGGAGAAGTTTGACTCCGAAGCCATACGTTTGAACAATCGCGGCGTGGCGCAGATGAGCCAGCAGTTTACGGAACGCGCGGCGGCATCGTTTGCCGAGGCATTTCAGAAAGACCCGAAAATGGAGCAAGCGGCGATCAATGAGGGCATTGCCCTGATGGCGCTGCAGAAACTGGAGGAGGCTAAAAAACCGCTCCAACAGGCCCTTGCGCTGGACCCCGGCAGCGCGCAGGCGTGGTACATCCTGGGCCTGGTGCAACATGCAGGCGACGAGTTAGAAACGGCGCTGGCCAGTTTTCAGAAGGCGGCGAAGTTCGATCCGAGAGATGCGGATTCGTATTATTTTGAGGGCGTCTGCTATCAGGAGATGAAGCAATACGACCGGGCGACCGAAATTCTGCACCAAGCGCTGGAGCTAAACCCGCAACACGCATCGGCGGAGTTTGCCCTGGCGCGCACGTTGCAGCGCTCCGGAAATATTGCCGAGGCCAAGGAACACTTCAAGCTCTTTCAGCATTTGACCAGCACCAAGATCGGCTCGCCGATTGGTTTGTCCTACGGCGAGCAGGGGCACTACTCCACGGTACTGCCGGTAGAAGAGTTGGAGGCGGGAAAGAAGCCGATGATCCCGGTGAAGCTGGTGGCGAGGCCCATGATCTCCCGGGTCTCGAAATCGGGACCAGGGGCACCCGAAGCGGGATGGACGACGACCGGCGGCGCCTGCATGATGGACGTGACCGGCTCCGGCGCGATGGATTTGGTGCTGATGCAATCGGGCGAGCAGGCGATTCGGGTTCTGCACAACAAGGGGGATGGCGGCTTTGAAGAGTATGATGCGGTAGCAGCGGGACTGAAGGCCAAGGGGCATGCGGTGGCCTGTGCCGTGGGAGACTTCGACGGCGATGGGCTGAACGATTTGGCCGTGGCGACGGATGATACTGTCCTGCTCTTCCGTAATCTGGGCCACGGAAAATTTCAAGACGTGACGGCAGAGGCTGGGCTGAAGCCGATGAACCGTCCTTCGGGCATTACGTTTATTGACTATGACCATGACGGGGATCTCGATCTGTTTTTGACCGGGACTGCACTGAAAGACGGAGATGCGGCAAACGTTCTTTGGCGCAACAACGGCAACGGTACATTTACCGAGTGGACGGAGCCGACAGGGTTGGGCGGCAGCGGCCAAACTGCGGCGGCAATTCTCACCGACTTCAACAACGATCGCGCGGTAGACATTGCGACCACCGGCGATGGCCCTGCGCCATTGATTTATGTGAATCCGCGCGAAGGGAAATATCCGACGCAACCGCTCTATGAAAATGCAAAATTGCCGTCTACTGTCGGCATTGCGGTGTTCGACTACAACAAGGACGGATGGATGGACATTGCCGTGACGCACACTGGCGCGCCGGGGCTTTCGCTGTGGCGCAACGTTGAGGCGCCAGACCATATTGGCCGACGGTTTGAGCGCGTTGAGTTGCCGCTGCATGGAACTCTGCGTGGATGGGGTGTGACGGCGGTTGATATTGATAACAACGGATGGATCGACCTGGCAGCGATTGTGGAGACCAAGACCGGGCCACAAGTGAAGATCTTCCGCAATCGCGGCGATGGGACTTTTGAAGATGTGAGCCGCGCGCTAGGACTGGACGCTGTGAAGCTCACCGCGCCGCGCGGGCTGATTGCTGTCGAGGACAACGGCGCAGCGGATTTGATTGTGACACAGTTGAACGCGCCACCGGTGCTGCTGCGCAATGCGGGCGGGAACAAGAATCACTCGATTCGCCTCGACCTGGCCGGATACGCGGACAACAAGACGGCGCTGGGCGTGAAGGTGGAGATTTTTGCGAACGGGCACTGGCAGAAGTGGGAGTTGGCTGGAGCGTCAGGCTACCAGACGCAGGGGCCGACGCAGATTTTGGTGGGCCTGGGCGATGCAAAGGGCATCGACCTGCTGCGCATGCTGTGGCCGACTGGAGTGTTGCAGGACGAGATTGATTTGCCGCAACAGCCGGTGATTGCGATGAAGGAAGTTGACCGGCGCGGCAGCTCGTGCCCGGTGCTGTTTGCGTGGAACGGAGATAAATATGCGCTGGTTACGGATGCAATCGGCGCGGCGGTGGTGGGTCACTGGTTCACGCCTGCGCGGCGCAATATCCCTAACCCCCGCGAGTGGATCAAAGTTGACGGTACCGCACTCGCGCCGGTGAATGGAAAGCTGAGCCTGCGCTTTATTGAGCCGATGGAAGAGGTGAATTACATTGACCAGTTGCGGCTGGTTGCGGTGGATCATCCGGCGAATGTCGAGGTCAATCCCGATGAGCGCTTCCTTGACGATCCGCCGTTTGCTTCGGGACGCGTGGTGGCTACGGCGGGCGCGCGGCTGCCGGTGGGCGCGTGGGATGGCGAGGGGCGCGATGTTTTGGACCAGATAAGCCGCCGCGATCACAGATTCGCCAGCGGATTTGCGCCGCTGCCTTACGACGGCTTCGCGAATCTGCACTCGCTCTTGCTTGACTTAGGCGAGGTGCAGCAAGGCGCTCCGCTGCGGCTGTTGATGACTGGCTATGTGAACTACTTCAGCGCGACTTCGCTCTACGCCGCGTGGCAGGCGGGGGTGAAGCCCATTTCTCCTTACGTCGAAGCGCAGTTGGCTGATGGAAGTTGGCAGCGCATTGTTGAGGATGCAGGTTTCCCTGCCGGTTTGGAGCGCACGATTATTGTTGACCTGACGGGCAAGCTGCCTACCGGCGCGCGGCGCATTCGCCTGGTGACGAATCTGGAGATTTTCTGGGACCAGGTACTGATCGATAACAATGCTGAGGCTGAATCGCGCACCGCGGAGGTTCCGCTGACGAAAGCGACTCTGCATTTCCGCGGCTACCCGACGCAGATTGAAGGCGCAAGTCCTGGGGACCTCGACTACGACTATGACCGCGTGAGCTTGACCGGGCCCTTCCAGCATGAGCGCGGCAACTACACGCGCATGGGCGATGTGACGCCGCTGGTGAAGAGCATCGACGATCGCTTTGTGATCTTCGGCAGCGGCGAGGAGATTGCAGCAGAGTTTGATGCAACCAAACTGCCGCAGTTGCCTGCAAGCTGGAAGCGCGATTATTTCTTCTACGCAAACGGATTCGTCAAGGATATGGACTGGTGGGATGCGTCGCCGTTCACTGTGGCGCAGTTGCCGTTTCACAGCATGAGCACCTATCCGTATCCGGCGAGCGAGAAATTTCCGGATGATACAAGCGCCGTTGAGTATCAGCTGAATTGGAATGACCGGTTTGATTCGGGCGAGCCGGCGCGGTTGCATCGATTCGAGTATCAGGATTTGCCGGCGTCTCCGCAGGGCGATGCAACTCCCGCATCGGCGGTGAAACCATGAGCAAAGTGGTGCTTGAATCGGCAGTGCGGCAGCTTGAACTTCTGCGCACTGGCGGAATTTCCATCGGAGATCTGGCGGAAGCGCACATTCAGCAGATTGAGCGGCTGAATCCGCAACTGAATGTCTTTGCGGATTTCGACGCGGAGCGCGTGCGCAACGAAGCGCAGTGGCTGGCTGCATTGCCGGAGCCGCATGGGCCGTTGCATGGCTTGCCGGTCACGGTAAAATCGTCGATTGCTACGGCTGGCTACAAATGTGAAATCGGCAGCCTGTTGCACAAGGATGAAATCCCCACCGAAGACGCTGTTGTTGTTGCGCGGTTGCGCGCGGCGGGGGCGCTGATTCTGGGCACGACCAATTGCCCGGAGTTTTTGATGGCGTACGAGACGGCGAACCTGCTGCACGGGCGCACCAACAATCCGTGGGATCTTGAGCGGACGCCGGGCGGATCGAGCGGAGGCGAGTCGGCTGGGATTGCGGCGGGGCTTTCAGCGGCGGGGCTGGGCTCGGACAGCGGCGGCTCGGTGCGCGTGCCTGCGCATTTTACCGGCATTTGCTCGCTCAAACCCACGCCGGGGCGAATTCCGGGACGCGGCCACCTGCCGCCGTGCGTGGGTCCGTTCTCGACGCTGGGTGCGATTGGCCCGATGGCGCGCACGATGAAGGACGTGACGCTGATGTTTCGCGCGCTCAGCGGGCAGGACCCGGATGATCCGGCCAGTCCTCCTGTTGCATTGCGCGAGCTGAGTCTTGATGAGTTGCGCGCTGGCGCCATAGGCTTCTTTGAAGAGGATGGGCTGGCGCCGGTTACGCCGGAGACGCGCGCGGCAGTGCAGGCCGCAGCAGCCGCGCTGCGCGATGCGGGCTTCCGCGTGGAGCCGTTCCGGCCACGCTCTCTGGAGCCGCTGCGTGAGCTTTGGTGGAAATTGTTTGTGCAGTGCGGGGCCATGTTCTATGCGCCGGAGATACGCGGGCGGCGGCATGAGCTGAGCCCGATTTTCAGCGAGTTTCTCAGCTTTTCTGATGCCGTGCCGCCATTGACAGCCACGCAGTTGCTGGACGCGTGGGCCGAGCTGGACCTGTTGCGCTCAAAGGCGCTGGAGGAGATGAGCGCGCATCCGGTGCTGTTGTGCCCGGTGGCCAGCATTCCCGCGTGGGGGCACGGCGAGCGCGCGTGGATGGTGGAGGGCCGCAGCTTGAAATATCTTGACGCCGTGCGGCACACGCAGTGGTTTAACACCCTGGCAGCGCCCGCCGCAGTGGTTCCAGTGGGCCGTTCGCCGGAGGGGCTGCCGATTGGCGTGCAGGTTGTGGCGCACCCCTTTGAGGACGAGACCGCGCTGGGCGTCGCAGGCGTAGTGGACGCAGCTTTTGGCTATTGTCCGCCGCCCCTTGCGGAGTAGATAAGCCCGGATTGGAGGGCGGCTGCGCTCGCGGCACGGGACAGGGATTCCGCCGTGCGGCTTATCCGGCGGAAACGCTGGAAATCAGAAAAGTTGCATTCGGTTCGGCAAAGAGAAATCTGGAATAATTTTGCAGCCCTTCTCCACCTTTGGATGGAGGCGCGCAAGGCATGGGCGCGATACTCTGATGCTTCCGCTTCCCCAGAACGGAGCCCGCAGAGTGTGCGAGAACTGGCACGATCGATTTGCCGAAACTCCTGATGTGCTCAAGAGCGCCCAGAATCCGCGCACGCGTGTGCGGGTGCTGGATTTTGAGGTAGGCGGCGACGAATTTATCACCATGGCGGGGCCCTGCTCGGTGGAGACCGAGTTCCAGTTGATGGCCACCGCCAACCATGTTCGCCGCGCGGGGGCGCGCATCTTGCGCGGAGGCGCTTTCAAGCCGCGCAGCTCCCCATACGCGTTTCAGGGACTGGGGCTGGAGGGCCTGAAAATGTTGGCCCATGCGCGGGAAGAGAGCGGGCTGGCCATTGTGACGGAAGTGATGTCGGAGAACGACGTTTCACTTGTGGCCGAATATGCCGACATTCTGCAGATTGGTTCGCGCAATATGGAGAATTACTCGCTGCTGGAGGCGGCGGCTCATTCCGGACGGCCGGTGCTGTTGAAGCGCGGCATGGTGGCCACCGTGGCCGATTTGCTGCGGTCGGCGCAGTGTGTTCTGGACCATGGGAACTCCCAGGTGATTCTCTGCGAGCGGGGCATCCGCACATTTGAGACAGCGATGCGCAACACGTTTGACGCGGCCGCCATTGCGCTGCTGAAGCAGATCTCTCATCTTCCGGTAATTGCCGACCCCAGCCATGCGGCAGGGCATCGCGAATTCGTTCCGGCGCTGGCGCGGATTGCCGTGGCCGCCGGCGCGGATGGCTTGCTGGTGGAGGTGCATCCAAATCCGGAGAAGGCGTGGAGCGATGGAGAACAGACGCTTGACTTCGCTGCTTTCGACGGCATGATGGCCGATCTTGAACCGTATCTGGCCCTGAGGGGACTGATGCAGCAGGAGGCGGCACGAAATTGGCGCGAGCCCGTGGAGTCTTGTTCCATGGAGGCTGTTGGATGAGATTCCCGGCCAGATTTCTGGCGGCCACCGGATCTGTTGCGCTGCTGCTTCCCGTATGCGGGTTTTTGTCCGAGGCGTCGCAGGTTCCGAGCGCAGACATTATCGTTACTGAGGCTCCCATCTACGAGCCACTGGCCGCTTTGAGCGGGGGAGAGCGATTTCCCAAGGGCGCGCAACTGCTGCTGATTCATGAAGGCAAGGCGGAGCCTCTGGTTACAGGGTTTGCCGCGACTGCCGATGCCGACGTCTCCTTCGACGGCCAGACCGTGCTGTTCGCAGGCAAGCAAGCCGCTGCCGATCCATGGCAGATTTGGGAACTCACGCTGGCCACGCATTCGGTTCGCAAGGTGGTCGCCTCTGCAACCGACGCGATTCGTCCGCTGCATCTGCTCAGCTACGCGCCGGGCGGCCGACTGGTGTATGCACACCGCGCGCTGCGTGGCTTTCAAATTGAGAACATCCGGTTCGATGAGTTGCCGGCCAAGTACGAGAAGCTGGATCCTCTGCCGCCGGTTGTTCAACTGACGTTCAGCCCCGCGAGCGCTGTGCCCACGGATATTCTGGCCGATGGCCGGATTTTGTTTGAGGCTGATTTCCCGCTGGGCGCGGGCTCCACTCCTGAACTTTACCTGGTCTATGCAGACGGTTCCGGCGTCGAGTCATACCGCTGCGACCACGGCAAGGCGCGCTGGGGCGGAAAGCAATTGGCCAATGGCGATGTGGTCTTCACGCACGGAACAAACGCTTCCGGGCTGGCTCGTTTTACATCGCCGCTGGCGCACGAAGAGCCAGTCCATGCGCCAAGCGGGGAATACTCAGGCGCGATTGCAGAAACAGTTACGGGCGGCTGGCTGGTGAGCGCGAGGACAGGACCAGGCGCGCATTATGCGCTGAAAATGTGGAAGCCTGGCTCGCTTGCATTGCAGACGGTATTTTCAGAGGCCGGTGAAAATCTGGTCGAACCGGTTCTGGTTGCGCCGCGCACCCGGCCCAAGAGGCACCCCTCCGCACTGCACCCCTGGAACTACGGCAATATGCTGGCGCTCGATGTTCGCTTGTCGCGCGAGGGAGATCTGAAGAAGTCACCGGCATCGGTGCGGCTGGAAACCATAAATGCCAACGGACAAGCGGTTGTCCTGGGCACTGCGCCGGTTGAGACGGACGGCTCCTTCTTTGTGAAGGCTCCGGGAGACAAGCCGATTCGCTTTGCGCTGCTGGATGAGAAGGGCGCGGTGATGCGCCAGGAGCATGGATGGTTCTGGATTCGCAGCGGCGAGCAGCGCATTTGCGCAGGTTGCCACACTGGACCGGAGCGCGGGTCGGAAAATCGCGTGCCGGCCGTGCTGTTGCGCACGACAACGCCGGTTGATTTGACCGGCACAGAGCAGCACGGAACACCGGGAGGCAAGTAGGATGAAGGTTCGCTTTTTTTTATTACTCGGAGCTGTTTCCATAGCCTCGGCACAGAGCTTACCGCCGCCGCCCTCCCAGGCCGGAGCAGCGATAGTGAATGTGCCAGCAATTCCTGCCGCAGCGCAGGCGCCGGTGATTCGCTTTGAAAATGCGAACGGCAAAGCGGGCATCCACTTTACGCACAGCTTCGGCTCGCGGCAGCTTGGCTCGCTGCTGGAGGGCACCGGCGCAGGCTGCGTCTGGTTCGACTACAACAACTCGGGCCTTGAGTCGCTTTACGTGGTCAACGGACGGCCTCTTGACGATTCGATGCATCCTTATCCGCTGAAAGACAAGCCTAATCCGCCTCCGCACAATCATCTTTATCGCAACGACGGCAACGGCCACTTTACCGACGTGACGGAAAAGTCCGGTCTCGACCCGGATATGTACGGGGTGGCTGTGACCGCGGCAGACTATGACAATGACGGATATGTCGATCTGCTGGTGACCGGCTACGGCAAGACGATTCTCTATCACAACGACGGTAACGGTCACTTTACCGATGTAACGGCCAAGGCCGGCATCAAAGTGGATGGCTGGGCCATCAGTTCCACCTGGCTGGACTATGACAAAGACGGATGCGTGGATTTATTCATAGGCCGCTACGTCAAGTTCGACCCCAAGTATCGCGCCTATTATGCGGCAGACAACTATCCGGGACCGCTGGATTACGAGGGCGAGACCAACAAGCTCTATCACAACAACTGCGACGGGACATTTACGGATGTCACGGACAAATCGGGAATCGGCGCTTTTGTGGGCCGGACCATGGGCGTAACCGCAGGGGATTTTGACAACGATGGCTGGGACGATATTTACGTTTCCAACGATCGCACGGAGAATTTTCTATTTCGCAACAAGCACGACGGCACCTTTGAGGAAGTGGCAAGCGACACGGGCACGGCCTATGGACAGAACGGAGAATCGACTTCGTCCATGGGGCCGGTGTTTGCGGATTTCGAGGGCCGGGGAATGCTCGACCTGTGGGTGACCGACGGCCACTATAACCGGCTGCTGCGCAACGTCGGCAAGCAGGGATTTGAAGATGTTGGCGCATCGAACGGCGTCTCACAGACCAATGCGCAGTATGTGAGCTGGGGCACGGGCGTGTATGACTTTGACAATGACGGCCTGCTCGACATTCTTATTTTTCACGGCGGCCTGATTCACCTGATTCCGCAGGAGCACACGTTGTTTCGAGGGCTTGGAAACGGGAAATTCGCCGATGTTTCTATGCAGGGAGGCGCGGTGTTGAACGAGCGAACAACGGCGCGCGGCGCATGTTTTGCCGACTATGACAACGACGGCAAGATGGATGCGTACGTGGTGAATCTCGGCGCCACGGGAACGCTGCTGCACAATGTCTCTACGAATACCGGCCACTGGGCCGGCATCAAACTCAAGGGGACAAAGAGCAATCGCGACGGAATCGGCGCGCGGGTTGAGGTATTTGCCGGGGGCAGGCGGCAGGCCGCGGAACGCGTTGCGGGATCAGGATATCTTTCGCAGAACGACGAGCGGCTGCACTTTGGATTGGGCGCGGCAACCACCATCGACAAGTTGATCGTCCATTGGCCCAGCGGGCGCGAGCAGACGCTGGAAAAGCTGGGCGTTGACAAGGTGCTTACCGTGGAGGAACCGAAGTGAATCGCCGTTCAAACGGAATTCGGGCTGTTTCGTTCAGCGGGCTTGTGTTGCTGGCTGGGGCCATCTTCGCAACTGTTCCGTGGACGAGCCGCCCGGTTCGCGCGGACGATCGATTCACAAGGAATGGTTCCCTCGATTACGTCTCGCCGCTTGAGCTGCTCTTCTCGCCGGATGGGTCGCGGCTGTACGTGCTGTGCCAGCAGAGCGAAGAGATTCGCGTGCTGGACGCAGCCACTTATGCCGTAATCAAGAAGATCCCTGTCGGTCACGTTCCGCGCGGCGTTTCGCTTTCTGCTTCCGGCGACCGGTTGTTCGTCACCAACTCGTGGGATGACACGCTCTCGGTCATTGATACAAAATCACTTTCTGTAATCGCCACATGGCGCGTGGGCGCGGAGCCATCGGGAGTGGTTGAGGATCGAGCCGGCAAGCGCCTGTATGTCGCCAACCGCATCTCCAGCGATATAGCCGTGCTGGACGCGCAGACCGGCGAGGAAGAGAATCGCCTGCTGGCGGGACGCGGCTCCAGCTACCTTACGCTTTCGCCTGACGGCGGGCGCATCTACGCTACGCACGTCTATCCCAATGCAACTCCACAACGCACCGTTCCGGAGTCAGAGATTACCGTCATCGACACTACACGCGCCGTAGTGGATGACCGCATTCCGCTGCACGGAGCGGCCGGCGTTTTTCATCTGGCTTTCTCCGCGGACGGACGTCTTGGCGTAGTGGCCGAGTACCACCCCAAGAATCTGGTGCCCCTGGCGCACCTCGAACACGGCGGGGCTTTCGCCTACACGCTCACGCTTTTTGGCGCCGATGTGGGCAAGTCCGTTGAAGTGCCGCTTGACGAACTGGAGCGTTACGCATCGCAGCCCTTTGGCGTGGCCATTACGCCGAACAAATCGCGGCTTTACGTCACCATTGGCGGATCAGAGTGCGTGGTGGCCATTGACCTGCCGCGATTGATGCGTTTTATCCGCGCGCGGCCGCGCCCGGCGTCTGGATCGCTTGCTTACGACCTTGCGGCCAGCGCCAACTACGTGATTGCGCGCATCCCCGTGGGGCATAATCCCCGCGGGCTGGCGCTGACGCGCGACGGAAGCAAGCTGTACGTGGCTAACCGGCTGGATGACACCATCAGCGTAATCGACACGCGCACGAATCGCGTCGTTTCTACGATTGCGCTTGCCGGCCCAAAGACCATTGGCGTGCTGCGCCACGGGGAACAGACTTTCTACTCGGCGCGCTACTCTTTCCAGGGGCAGATCAGCTGCTCCAGTTGCCACATTGACTCCACGTTCGACGGGCTCACCTGGGATCTGGAACCGGACGGCTTTGGCCGCGACATAGTGGACAACAAGATGCTGGAAGGCATCAAGAACACCGAACCTTACAAGTGGATCGGGACGAATCCCAACCTGCCTACGGAGTGCGGCCCGCGCACGGAGAAATACTTCTGGCGCTCGGAGCAGTATGACGATCTGACGCTTGCCGACCTGACGATTTACATCCGCAGCTTGCAGCCGCGGCCCAATCGCTGGAAGCTGCCGGGCTACGCGATGACGCCGGCCCAGGAGCGCGGCAGGGCGCTGTTTGTGCGCGATACAGACAAGTTTGGCAAGCCGATTCCGGAGGCCAACCGCTGCATTTATTGCCACAGCGGGCCAAAGGGCACCAATCAGAAAATCGTTGATGTGGGGACGCGCAAAGCTACTGACAATACCGGACGCTTCAAGTCGCCGCCGCTCATCAATATTGCGCTGACCGCGCCTTTCCTGCACGACGGTTCGGCAGCCACGCTGGAAGAGATATGGACTGTCTACAACCCGGACGACAAGCACGGCCGCACCAACGACCTGACCAAGGACGAACTCAACGATCTGATTGAGTACCTGAGGACGCGATGAATACAATCTGCAAAATCGCAGTGCTGCTGCTGGCTGCCGCGTCTGCGGCGTTGGCCTCAGGGCAGGCGCCTGCCTTGAAGAAAGCGCCGGGGGCGGCAGCCACTCATCCCTTGACGCAGGCGCTGCCGCGCTTCCGCTTTGTGAATTACACCACGGCCAATGGATTGCCGGACAACCACGTGTACTCAGTGCTGGTGGATGGCGAGCGCATCTGGGCGGGAACGGACAACGGCCTGGGAGTTTACGAAAACGGCAAGTGGAAGACGTACACCGTGAAGGACGGCCTGGCGCACCGCGCCGTGATTTCTCTTGCGCTGGATAAGCACACTGGCGATGTGTGGGCCGGAACCATGGGCGGGCTGAGCCGCATCTCCGGCGGACGCATCGACAGCTATACGCAACTGAATTCGGGCCTGTCGAACGATGTGGTTTACGGAGTTTCTATTGAGGGCGGGAACGTGTGGGTGGCTACGGCCGCGGGCGCATGCCGCCTGGACCTGCGCACCGGCCAATGGTCGCTCTACAACGAGCGGAACACACCCATGATCGAGATATGGGTGTACGGAGTTTCAGCCACGCCCACCAAGGTCTACTACGCCGTGTGGGGCAGCGGAATTTTGGAGTATGACCAAAGCACAGGCCGCTGGGACAAGTACGAAGACCCTGACGGCGAAACCGAAATTGTTCTATTCAAGGACCAGGGACTGATTCACGAAATCACGACTTCCGTCAGCTATGTGGACAATATTCTGTGGGCGGCGACGTACTTTGGCGGCAGCCGTTACGACGGCCGCTATTGGCACAACTTTTTGACCAAGGACAGCGGGCTGCCATCGAATTTTATCAATTTCGTGAAAGGCGTGGATGCGCAGCGCGCCTGGTTCTGCACCGACAAGGGGCTGGCATACTACGACGGCGTGAACTGGGCGGTTTATCGTCCCTCGCTCAAAGGCCGCAAGCCGGAGATGACGGTGCGCAATGCAGCAGGCAAGGTAACGCCGGTTGCCGTCACCACAGCGCCGGCGCACAATTACGTTCTCGGCATCGACTTTCAAGGGAACGACATCTGGGTGGCAACCGCCAAGGGGCTGAGCCACGGAATTCATCAATAACGATCAGCAATTTCAAGAACAAGGAGCAACATCATCATGAATGCATTTGCGGATATCCTGGAAGCCATCGCTCACGCGCCGATTCAAAAACGCGCCATGACCAATCATGGCGTACTCAACGAGGCATACTGCTACGACAAGCCAAGCTCTTTTTCGCGCGGCATGAGAATCGATATTGGCGGCGTTTGCATTCTGCTGATCTCCGGCACAGCCTCGATTGACGAAAACGGCGTGAGTATTCACATCGGCGACTTCAAGGCACAGTTGCGGCGGACTTTTGACAACATCACCGGCCTGCTGAAAAGCGAAGGCTGCACCTGGCACGACATTGTGCGCACCAGTTGCTATCTGCGCGATATCGATCGCGATTACGATGCCTTCAATGAAGGGCGCACGGCCTTCTTCAAGGAGCAGGGACTCGATCCGCTGCCCGCGTCCACCGGGATTGAAGCGCATCTTTGCCGGCCCGAACTACTGATCGAGATTGAAGCCATTGCAATGTTCCGCACGGACAAAGGCGCGAACGACAAGGAGTAGTTCTGATGCGCAAGGGATGGTTGCTGACAGCAGCGTGCACGTTGGCCACTGTTTGCGCGGGTCATCTTGCCGCGCAATATTCGGGGCAGGACGCCGGCCCGGCATCGAGCCAGTATGAAAGCCCGGTGAAGGTCACGGGCACGGGAACCTGCGCGTGCGGCGCGCATCCGCCCGGACCGCCGAGGGACCGTGAAGTTGCGCCATACGCGGGGGAACCGGAGGACCTGAGTCCGTACGAAAAGTTTTCCACGCCGTACTATCTCAACTACACCCATCCCAATATTTACTCCGGCGCGGGGCGCGACATTCCCGAGCCGAAAAGCATCAGCGAAGTGCGCATTGGATTCTTCGGGCCCATCGAGCACAATCCGGAATCCGTCTTCGGGTTGCGCATGTTGCACGGCGCGCAATTAGCGATGGAGGATGCAAACGCGCACGGCGGCTACGGCGGCAAACCCTTCCGCCTGATGCTGCACAACGACTACGACAACTGGCAGGCCAAGGCGGTATACGGCGACGACCGTCCCACAGATCCAACCATCTGGGGTTCGCCTTCGAATGAAGCAGTGAAGATGATCTACGACGATCAGGACTGGGCCATCTTCGGCTCCATCAGTTCCGAATCGACGCACATCATGCTGCGCGTGGCGCTGCGCGCAGAGATTCCCATTGTTAACTCCGCCTCGACCGATCCGACGATTCCCGAGACGTACATTCCGTGGTATTTCACCGATTTGCAGGACGATCGCGTACAGTGTTATACGCTGGCCCGCCGCATCTTCACCGAGCTTGGGTTGAAGCGCATTGCGATTTTGCGCGTGAATAATCGCTACGGACGGCTGGGCGTTCCCAAGTTTCGCGACGCCTCACGGCGGCTGGGCCACCCGGTAGTGATCGAACAGAAGTTCATGCCCGGCGACACGGACTTTACACGGCAACTCAAGGTGATTCGCGATTCGCGCACCGATGCAATTGTGCTGTGGGCTGACGAATCGCAGGCGGCCACGATTCTCAAAGAGATGCGCACCCTGGGAATGAAGCAGCGCGTCTTTGGTTCCTATCGCACTCTTGGGCCTGAGCTATTGGCCGAGGCAGGAGATGCGGCCGAAGGCTTTGAAGCGGTCTCACCTTATGATCCAACGCGCAATG
>Ga0316217_10001702_pt1 | contig 27934 bp, 23 predicted proteins | sample 1anoAmetaG_FD_203633 | JGI IMG/M metagenome (GOLD analysis project Ga0316217, IMG submission 203633) | Freshwater microbial communities from Trout Bog Lake, Wisconsin, USA - 1anoA | ecosystem: Environmental > Aquatic > Freshwater > Lake > Hypolimnion/Profundal zone | place: USA: Wisconsin... | reverse complement strand
GGCTGGTGGAACCCAACTCCGGCCTGGGCAAGGCCATCGCCTACATGGTCAAGCACTGGCAGCGGCTGACGCTGTTCCTGCGTGAGCCCGGCTGCCCATTGGATAGCAACCTCGAAAGAGGCCTGAAACGGGCGATCATGCACCGGAAGAACAGCCTGTTCTATCGGACCCAGGAAGGCGCACGAGTCGGTGATCTCTACATGAGCCTGATCCACAGCGCCGAACTCAACGGGGCCAACCCCTTCCACTACCTGGTCGCCCTGCTGCGCCACCACGCCTTCGTTGAGGAAAACCCCGAAGAGTGGATGCCCTGGAATTACCAGGGAACCTTGGCCGGGCTGCATCTCCCCGCCTGATCTCGAAGTCGCCCTTCGTCAGGTCCGGGCCACCGAGCACGGTTGGCCGGCGCTTATGCGCACGCCAACCGGAAGCTCACCTTGAAGTGTGATGATAGTGTGATGAAAGTCCCGAAAACCCTTAGATTTTGGGCTTGTTAAAACCCAAATGGAAAGCCCCGAACCGTTGCCAGTTCGGGGCTTGTTTTCTGGTGGTCCCTCAGGGACTCGAACCCTGGACCCTCTGATTAAGAGTCAGATGCTCTAACCAGCTGAGCTAAGGGACCGACTCGGAAGTATCTAGTCTACCTTGGCTGGGCGCAGGGTCAAGGCAAAAGTTGAGGAGCGCAAAGCTTGCCGGCGCTCAGTCCAGGCCGTGGTCCATGTTCATGGCCTTGCGCACTTCCTTGAGGGTCCGGATCCCCTCCTCCCGGGACCGGGCCACGCCGCGGCGGAGCACGTCGGTGACGTAGCCGGGGTCCTTGGCGAACCGGGCGCGGCGTTCGCGCATGGGCGCCAGGTGGGCGTTCAGGGCCTCGGTGAGCTCGGCCTTGAGCTTGCCCCCGCCGCCGGCGCCGATCCGGGCGGCGATCGCCTCCGCCGGCTCGCCGGTGCAGATGCTGATGAGCCGCAGGAGGTTGGCCACTTCCGGGCGGTTCTGGGGATCGTAGGTGATGTTGCGGTCCGGGTCGGTCTTGGCGCCCTTGATCACCTTGGCCGTCTCCTCGGCGGTCATCTTGAGCATGATGGCGTTGTTCCGGCTCTTGCTCATCTTCTGGCCGTCGGTGCCCAGCACCATGGGCAGGTCGCTGAGCAGGGCGTCGGGCACCGGGAAGATCGGCTGGTCGGGCGCGAACCGGTCGTTGAAGCGGCGGGCGATCTTGCGGGTGAGCTCCAGGTGCGGGAGCTGGTCCCGGCCCACCGGCACCACGTTGCCCTTGCAGTGCAGGATGTCGGCGGCCTGGTGCATGGGGTAGGTGTACATCAGGGCGTTCACCTGGCGCAGGCCGGCCGCCTTGATCTCCTCCTTGACGGTGGGGTTGCGGTCCAGCTCGGCGGTGGTGACCAGCGACATGAAGGGCAGCAGCAGCTGGTTCAGCTCAGGGATGTGGCTGTGGCTGAAGAAGAAGGTGCGCCCGTTCTCCGGGTCCAGGCCCGAGGCCAGGTAGTCCAGGATCACTTCCGTGACGTTGGCGCCCACCGCCTCGGCGGTGTCCCGGTCGGTGAGCACCTGGTAGTCGGCGATGACGATGAAGGTGGTGGCGCCCAGGTTCTGGATCCGCACCCGGTTGGCCAGGGTGCCGAACAGGTGGCCGATGTGGAGGGGACCGGTGGGGCGCTCGCCGGTGAGGACCCGGTACTTCTCCGGGTGCCTGGGCAGGTCCTCCCAGATGGCCTGGCTGCGGCGCGAGGCCTCCCGGAACGTGGCGGACTCCAGTTCCAGGTCCTCGCCGTTCACTTCGAATTTTTCTTCCATGTCGTTCAGACTCCCAGGATGAGGCGGGCGATGGGGTTCAGGAAACTTTCCATCAGGAGGAAGGTGGGGAACAGAAGCCATTTCAGGATCCCCACGTACATGAGCAGCATCAGGCCGATGAACCAGAACCGGTTGTAGCGGAAGTTGTTGTAGCGGTACTGCAGGTGGTCGGGCAGGAACCCGCCCAGCACCCCGGCGCCGTCCAGGGGGCCCAGCGGGATCAGGTTGAAGGCGGCCAGCAGGATGTTCAGCCGCACCAGGGCGGCCCCCAACCCCAGGAGCACCACCTTGCCGGTGTCCAGCCCCATGGCGATGAGCGCTTCCGGACCTTCCCGGGCGGTGAGGAAGAGATCGACCCGCCTGCCCAGGGCCGGGGTCATCATCCGGATCGCCAGGCTGGTGACCACCAGGAACAGGGTGGCCAGGATGAGGTTGGAGAGGGGCCCGGCGAACGCGATGATCGCCGAGGACACCTTCATCTGGAACCGGCGGGTGAGCCGGGCCGGGTTGAACAGGACCGGCTTGGCCCAGCCGATGAAGAAGCCCCCGAACATCAGGCCCAGCAGCGGGAACACCACGGTGCCGATGGGATCGATGTGGGCCAGGGGGTTCAGGGTCATGCGCCCCATCCGCGCGGCGGTGTCGTCATCCAGCAGGTAGGCGGCGGTGGCGTGCGAGGCTTCGTGCACGCTGAGCGAGAACAGCAGCGCCACGAAGGAGATGATCACGGTGGGGATGGAGGTCTGGCTGAACAATGAGCGCTCCCGGCGGAACTCATATCCTACCGTAGAGCTGCGGAAATCCTGGCCTGGAAGCGCCAGGTCAGGCCATGGCCCGGCCGAGGGCTGAACGCAACTGCTTTATTCCGAAAGGCTTGGCCAGGAAGGCCTGGGGCTGTTCCGGGTGCTCGCCGGCCATCGCCTGGCCCTGGTCGTAGCCGCTGGCCAGGATCACCGGCAGGGCGGAGTCCAGTCGCCGCAGGGCGGCGAGCACCTGCCAGCCGTCCATGCCCGGCATGGTCAGATCGGTGATCACGCAGCGGACCTCGCCCCGGTGCCGGCGGAACAGCTCCAGCGCCTCGGGCCCGTCCCCGGCGGCGCGCGCGGTGAACCCCATCAGCTCGATCATGGCGCCGGTGGACTCGAGCACGCTGGCGTCGTCATCCACCAGGAGCACGGTGCCGCCCGGCGTTGGCGCTGGGACCGGCGCCGCTCCGCGCAAAGGCGCCGCCGCCCCGGCGCACACCGGGAAATGGACCCGGAAAGCGCTGCCCTGCCCCGGCAGGCTGGCCACCGTCACCGCTCCGCCGTGGGCCTGGACCATGCCCAGGAGCACCGAAAGGCCCAGCCCCCGCCCGGTGAACTTGGTCGAGAAGTAGGGGTCGAACAGCCGCTCCAGGTCCGCCTCGGCGATCCCGCAGCCCGGGTCCGCCACTTCCAGGACGGCATACTCGGGCGCCTGGGGCCGCCAGTCGACCGGAAAGCGGTGGCGGCCCGGGATGGCCTCGGCCGGCACCGTGGCCAGGCTGACCCGGATCCGCCCCCCGGCTTCGCCCATGGCCTCCCAGGCGTTGGCGACCAGGCTGCCCAGCACCCGCTGGATCTGGTCCGGGTTGGCGCTGATCACCGGGCCCGGGGACGGCAGCTCGGCCTCCAGGACGACCCCGGCCGGCAGGCCGGCTTCGATGGCCGCCAGGCTTTCCCGGCACAGTTCCGCAAAGCGGCGCGGTTCCTGATCGCGGGAAGTCTGGCCGAGGTAGGCCAGCATCATCCGGCTCACCTCCGCCGCGCTTTCGGCGGATTGCCGGGCCCGGAGCAGGCGCCCGGCCCGATCCTGCCCCTGGCCCGGGTCGGCCAGCGCCTCCAGGTTGCCCACCACGGACTGCAGGTGGTTGTTGAACTGGTGGGCGATGGCCCCGGCCATGCGGCCCAGGCTTTCGGCCTTCTCCAGCTGCCGGTTGCGCGCCTCCAGACCGGCCCGCTCCGCCTCCGCCTGCTTGCGCCCGGTGATGTCCCGGACGATGAACACCAGCTTGGCGGGCTGCCCGCGGAGATCGTGGATGACCCCGCTGTTCACTTCGATATCGATGGGCTCCCGGTGCTTGCGCAGTCCCCGGTACTCGTTGGGCCCCCGCAGCCGGCCCTGGAGCATGAGCAGGATGTTCGCCCTGGCGCGGGCGTGGTCTTCGGGCGCCAGGAAATCGTCCAGCCGCATGCCCACTTCCTCCCCCGCCGCGTAGCCGAACATCTTGACGGCCACCGGGGAGACCATGAGGATCCGGCCCTCCAGGTCGGTGATCGTGATGTCGTCGGGAGAGGCGTTCAGGATGGAGCGGTAGGTCTCCTCGCTGATCCGCAGCGCCGACTCGGCCTCCTGCAGGACCTCGCCCTCCCGTAGCTGTTCGGCGTTCAGCCGCTGGTTCACCATGAGGATGAAGCCGAAGGTCCACAGGGTGCCGGCCAGGATGGGAGCGATGAAGGCGAGGGTCAGGATCGGCCCCAGCTCGCGGTAGCCGTGGACCGGGGGTTCCGCCAGCGCCACCCCGGCGCGGAGGAGCATGAAAATGCCATAGAGCAGGAAGACCCCGGCGGTGAAATGGGCCGAGATGGCGGTGCGTTCATCCTTCCGGGTCAGCAGCCGCTGGGCGGTCATCAGCACCAGGATGGCCACGGCGCTCGACTGGACCACCGTTCGGGCTGAAATACTGTTATGAATAAACATAAAGTAGTAGTACGACACCAGGAAGCCGCCGAAAACCACCGCCGGCCACTGGCCCGCCTTCCGTTCGAGGAAGCGCGCCACCCCCAGGTACAGGAACACCTGCCCCAGCACCAGCAGCGGATTGGCGATCATCGCGAGCACCAGCAGCGAGGGGACCGCCACCAGGGGCATCAGGACGAACGCCACCGCCATCAGGGCCGAGCCGGCCAGCCACCAGCGGATGCCGCGGCAGGACCGGTTGAGCCGGTACTGCACCGCCACCGCGATCAGCAGGGTGGAGAAGGTCAGCCCCACGATGGAGGCGAGGGTGTAGATATCGAACGTCATGGGAACCTGTCAGCCCGGATCATATGATGATCGTCTCACGGACCAGGTCTCCTTCGCGAAAACGGCTCCAGCGCAGCGGACTGCAATCGATGCGGCCGTAGCCGCCGGTGAGCACCAGTTCGGCCAGGCACTCGCCCACGGCCGGGCTCTCCATCGCCCCGTGGCCGCTGTAGCCCACCTGCAGCAGCAGGTTGGGGTGGTTGCCGTGCCAGCCCAGGATGGCGTTGTGGTCGGCCGAATTGGTGTCATAGAGGTGGGCCCAGCCGCGCTTGAGCTTGCAGGTGGCGGTGTTGGGCATGCGCTCCTGCATGACCAGGTTGACCTCGTCCACGTAGTAGTCCGGCTCGAAGCGGGTGTCCAGGCTGTCGGGCTCGTCCGGCCTGGCCTTGCCGATCATCATGCTCCCGCTTTCGTACTTGAAGTAGATGCCCTGGTCGATGATGGTCAGGGGGATGGTCTGCCAGCGGGGGTCCTGGTCCGGGAAGTCGGTCATGAACAGCATCCGCTTCTGGGCGACGATGGGCAGGCGGTCCTCGGGCGGGCAGGAACGGTCCAGCAGCTGGTTGGTCCAGGGACCGGTGCAGAGGGCGACGATGCCCGCCCCCACGGTCTCTTCCGCTCCGGAGGCGCGCAGGGTGACGCCGGCGGCCCGTCCCGACCGGTCGAAGACGATCGTCTCCGCTTCGGTGTTCAGCTGCAGCAGCGGCCGCACCGGGAAATCGGTCATGGCCCGCTCGAAGTAGCCGGCCGCCGCCTGGCTGGGGTCGAAGCTGCCGCAGTCGCGGCCGAACACCCCGCCCTGGATGTCCTCCAGCCCCAGGTATTCGCGCACCTCGGGGTCGACCCCGGCGACGCTGCAGCGCAGCCCGGGGATCATCGCCTCCACCTGGGCCGGGGCGAGCAGTTCGAAGTTCACCCCGTTGGCGGCCCAGATCGCCGCCGCCCGGGGCACCTGGCGCCAGCCCGCCCCGTAGTAGGTGAACAGGTAGCCGGTCTGCTGGAAGCCGATGGCCACCCCCAGGTCCTGCTTGAACCGGGCGAGCAGCTCGATGCTGCGGGTGCAGAGCCGCTGGTTGATGGGGGTGGTCCAGAGGTTGCGGAAGCCTCCGGCCGAATAGGCCGAGGCGCCCGAGGCGATGGTCGCGCCCCGGTCCAGGACCAGGATCGAGCCGGTAAAGCCCTGTTTCAGCAGGTTGTAGACCAGGGACCCGCCCCCGATGCCCGCGCCGATGACGATCAGGTCGAATGTGCGCACACCAGCCTCCCGAGCGTCAAAGTCTGCCCCTTTTCCGTCCCGAATCCAAGGTTCATCAAGGCGCCCGGGCGGCGGCCCGCGAATCAACCGGTGGCAAACGCCCATCGGCGGGATATGCTGAACTTTCCATCCCGGAGGCTTGATGCATCTCAAGATGAATTCCCCCGCGGTCGTCCATCATGGGAAGACGGTGATCGGATTCAACTGGATCGGCGGGAAGGAAATGGAGGGGGACCTCCCTTCCTTCGACGCCAAGTCGGCCGTGGACAGCCGGGACACCGTCGGCATCTTCCCCGAGTGCGGGGAGCGGGACGTGGAGAAGGCCGCCAAGGCCGCCGCCGCCGCCTTCCGCGCCTGGAGCGCCCTGCCCGGGCCCGTCCGGGGCGCGGTGATCGGCCGGATCGGGGACGCCCTGGCCAGGCACAAGGAGAAACTGGCCGCGGTGATCACCCGGGAGGTGGGCAAGCCGCCCCGGGAGGCCCTGGCGGAAGTGCAGGAGGCCGTGGACGCCTGCCGCTATTTCCAGGGCGAGGGCCTGCGCCTCCAGGAGGCCGACCCCACGGGCCGGCGGCGCCCGCTCGGGGTCTGCGCGATCCTGGCCGGCAACAGCTCGCCCCTGGCCGCGCCCTGCTGGAAGCTCATCCCCGCCATCCTCTACGGCAACACCGTGGTGTGGAAGCCCTCGGTGAACGCCCCCACCACCGCCTACCTGCTGATCCGCTGCATGATGGACGCCGGCCTGGCGCCCGGGGTGGTGAACGTGGTGAACGGCAAGGGCCGGGCCGGCTGCGGCAAGTTCTTCGTGGCCGGGATGGACAAGGGCTTCTACCAGAAGTTCAGCTTCACCGGATCGACCGCCGTCGGCCGGGTCATCGGCGAGCTGGCCGGGCGCAACCTGCTGGTCCCCAGCCTGGAGCTGGGCGGCAAGAACCCCATGATCGTCATGCCGGACTGCGACCTGGACCGGGCGGTGGAGGAAGCCCTGCAGGGCGCCTTCGGCTTCGCCGGGCAGCGCCGGACCGCCGTGGCCAACCTCATCCTGCACCGTGACGTGGCCGCGCCGTTCAAGGCCCGGTTCATGGCGGCGGTGGAGGCCATGGAAGTGGGCAATCCGGTCACCGACCCGGAGGTGTTCTACGGCCCCATGATCAACGCCCGCTTCGCCAAGAGCTTCGAGGAGCACTGGGAGCTGGGCCGGGAGGACGGGGCCGGGCTGCTGTGCGGCGGGGCCCGCTGGACCGAGGAGAACCGCACCGCCCGGGTGCGCGGGTTCATCTCCAAGGGCTTCTACATGCAGCCTTGCGTCTGGGACGGGGTCACTCCGGAGATGCGGCTGTTCCAGACCGAGGTGTTCGGGCCGACGGTGAACCTCTCCACGGTGGACAGCTTCGACCAGGCCATGGCCTACGCCAACGGCACCGCCTACGGCCTGGCCAGCAGCCTGCACAGCGAGAACCGGGAATGGATCGAGCGCTTCAAGCGGGAGAGCGGCGCCGGCCAGTGCTCCATCAACGGCGCCCGGGGCGCCCAGGAGCACCTGCCGTTCGGCGGCACCGGCTGGAGCGGCAACGGCGCCGGGAGCCGGCCGGCGGCCGCGGACTACACCCGCGAGCAGACCGTGCACGAAGCCGCCGGGTCCGCTCCCCAACTTCAGGGCCCGGAAGGCGCGAGCATCTGCCAGTACGAGCCCAGTCACTGGGACCGCCTCTAGCGAGCCGGTCCCGCCCGGCCCGACGGCCGGTTCCACGTTTATGGAGGGTCCAAACATGTGCGGCATCCTGGCAATCCTGGGCATCGACCCCGCCCGCTCCAATCCCGAAGAACTGCGCAAGCAGGCGCTGGTCATGGCCAAGAAGCTCCGCCACCGGGGTCCCGACTGGAGCGGGATCTTCAGCGACGGGCATGCGATCCTGGCCCATGAGCGGCTGTCCATCGTCGACGTCGAGCACGGCGCCCAGCCGCTGCTGGACACCCGCAACGGCAACGCCCTGACCGTCAACGGCGAGATCTACAACCACAAGGCGATGCGCGCGGGCCTGACCGGGCCGCACGATTTCCAGACCTTCTCCGACTGCGAAGTGATCCTCTACCTCTACGACGAGGGCAACCCCGTCCAGTGGCTGAACCAGATGAACGGGATCTTCGCCTTCGTGCTCTACGACCCGAAGCGCGACACCTGCATGATCGCCCGGGATCCCATGGGCGTGGTGCCGCTCTACGTGGGCTGGGACCGCCAGGAGAACCTCTACGCTGCCTCGGAGATGAAGGCTCTCGTGGGCGTCTGCGAGCGCATCCAGGAGTTCCCGGCCGGCTCCTACTACCTGGGCCATGAGAGCGAAAAGGGCTTCCAGCGCTACTACCAGCCGGAATGGGCCGAGCCGGGGTTCTACCCCACCCAGCCCTACGATCCGGCGGTGCTGCGCAAGGCCCTGGAGGACGCCGTCCACCGCCAGCTCATGTGCGACGTGCCCTACGGCCTGCTGATCTCCGGCGGAGTGGATTCCTCGGTGGTCGCCGCCATCGCCGCCCGGTTCCGGGAGAAGCGGGTGGAGGAGGAGGACCAGTCCCCGGCCTGGTGGCCGCAGATCCACAGCTTCGCGGTGGGGCTCGAGGGGGCGCCGGACCTGGCGCCGGCGCGCAAGGTGGCCGAGTACATCGGCGCCATCCACCACGAGATCCACTTCACCATCCAGGAGGGCCTGGACGCCCTGTCGGACGTGATCTACCACCTGGAGAGCTTCGACGTCACCACGGTCCGGGCCTCCACGCCCATGTATCTGCTGATGCGGAAGATCCACGCCATGGGCATCAAGATGGTGCTGTCCGGCGAGGGCGCGGACGAGATCTTCGGCGGCTACCTGTATTTCCACAAGGCCCCGGACGGCCGGGAACTGCATGACGAGACCGTGCGCAAGCTGGACAAGCTGCACCTCTACGACTGCCTGCGCGCCAACAAGAGCAGCGCCGCCTGGAGCGTGGAGGCCCGGGTGCCGTTCCTGGACCGGGAGTTCCTGGACGTCGCCATGAACCTGGAGCCCTCCCAGAAGCTGCCCCGCAACGCCGCCCACCCGCGGCCGATCGAGAAGTTCATGCTGCGCGACGCGTTCCGCGGCTACATCCCGGACGAGATCCTGTTCCGCCAGAAGGAGCAGTTCTCCGACGGGGTCGGCTACAGCTGGATCAACGCCCTGAAGGCCACCGCCGAAAAGGAGATCAGCGACGGGATGATGCGCGGCGCCGCCGAGCGGTTCCCGGTGAAGACCCCCGAGACCAAGGAGGCCTACCTCTACCGCCAGCTGTTCGAGACCCACTTCCCCCAGGCCACCGCCATCAACTGCGTGCCGTTCGAGCGCAGCGTGGCCTGCTCCACCGAGACCGCCCTGAAATGGGACGCCGCGTTCCAGAACATGGTCGATCCCTCGGGCCGGGCGGTCATGGGCGTGCACGACCTGGCCTACTGAAGCGTCACCTTGAAGGGGGCGCCCGTGCCGTAGCGGGCGCCCCCGCCGGTGACCAGGAGGATGGGGGCGGTTTACCGGCAATGCAGGCGTCTCCTCCGGAAACCTCCGCCACTGGCGTTAGGATTAAGCGATGCAACCGATCCCAGCCCTCATCCTCCTGGCCGCCCCTTGCCTCGCCCCGGCCTTCGCCGCCGGGATGAACCCGCCGGTCCGGGTCGCCCTGGACACCCAGGCGCTGGAATGGATCGTCAGCCTGGAAGGCGGCGGCGAACTCCAGAGCACCGACGGCAAGCCCCTGTTCCACCTCAAGGACGGCGAGAAGGTGCGGATCTGGTGGGACAGCAAGGGCGAAGCGGACCCCACCGACGAGTACCGGGTCCAGGTCGGCCCGCCTTTGCCGCTGAAGGAGGCCGACCTCCTGGTGCTGAAGCTGAAGGCCCTGGGAGAGCAGCCGGACAAGGTGGCCGTGCCCGACGGCGGCACCTGGCGGGTGCTCACCGGGCACTACCCCGGCACCACCGAGGCCGAGCCGCTGCTGGACCGGCTGGGCGCCATGGGCTACCAGGAACTGTGGGTCTCCACCGAGAAGCGCAAGGGCAAGCCCATGAACGGCCGGGCCCTGTACGCGGTCACCGAGCGCTACGAGCGGCTGCCCCTGCCCGACAACGGGGTGCGCCTGGCGCCGGCCGGCGAGCTGACCATCCTGGCCGGCAAGGGCCGCTACCGGGGCCGGGTCGAGATCTTCCCCAACCGCCAGGGCCGGCTGTCGGTGGTCAACACCCTGGACCTGGAGACGTATCTGCGCGGGGTGGTGCCCAGGGAGATGGGCGCCTGGGAGTTCCCGGCGATCGAGGCGCTCAAGGCCCAGGCGGTGGCCGCCCGCACCTACGCCTTCGTCAACCTGGGCAAGCGGGCCAAGGAAGGCTTCGATCTGGTGGACACCGTCGCCGACCAGGTCTACGGCGGCCGGGATGGGGAACAGGCGCTCACCGACCGGGCCGTGGCGGAAACCGCCGGCCTGATCGCCACCTACGGCGGCAAACCGATCCAGGCGCTGTTCATGGCCAACGCCGGCGGGGCCACCGTGGACAACCACTTCGTGTTCGGCGACGCCTATCCGTACCTGAAGGGCGCCAGCAGCTATGCCGCCGTCCCGCAGACCCTGACCTTCCGGGGCACGCTCAGCGACCGGGGCGACACCTGGCTCAGCTGGGAGATCCTCCGGCTGGCGGGGGCCGGCATGCTCCCGGCCGGCTACCTGGACAGCGGCCGCATGAACCAGCCGGCCCGGATTCCGGACCTGCGCCCGGTGCTGGAGGCCCTCGCCCTGCGCCTGGACCAGCCCCGCCCCCCGGTGCCGCCCGCAACCGGCCCCCAGCTCTATCTCTGGATGGCCCGCAGCCTGGGCTTCCAGGACGTGGTGGAAGGCATGGAGCGGCCCCAGGATGCCGCCTACCTGCTCGGGGACGCCCTGCCCCCGGCCCAGGACCAGCCGCTGGCCTCCTTCCTGGCCCGGCGCGGGCTGGTGCCCCCTTCGGCCTGGCGCAACCCCGCCCCCACCCTCGCCCAGGCGCTCCAGGTGCTGGGCCGGCTCTGGCAGGAGCTTGAGCCCATGGAATTCCAGGAAGGCACCCTGCTCCGGGACGGCGAGGTGCGGGTGAAGAAGGGCGGACCCGGCCCCCTGCGCCTGGCGCCGGAGCACCTGCTGGCCGAGGAGGCCCCGGGCGGGACCCTGCGGCTGGTGGGCAGCAGCGACATCCAGGTGGGCGACAAGGTCAAATGGCTGCCCGGCCCGGACGGATCGCCGGTCCTGGTGCGCCGCCTGGATCCCGACGGGGCCTCCCTGGACCGCTACAACCCCATGGCCCACTGGAAGGTGGAGCTGAGGGAGGAGGACCTGCTGGACAACCTGCGGGCCAAGGCCGGGATCCACGGACTGCGCGACCTGCTGGTCAGCTACAACGACCAGGGCCGGGCGCTGGAGCTGGTGGTGATCGACGACCACGGCCGCCGCCACCGTTTCACCGGCATGCGCATCCGCGCGGTGCTGGGGCTCAAGGACAACGTGTTCCGGTTCATCACCCTGGGCCGGGCCCCCGAACGCCGCTGGATCATCTACGGCCGCGGCTGGGGCCACGGGGTGGGGATGGACCAGACCGGCGCCTACGGCCTGGCCCTGGAAGGCGCCAGCTACGACGGCATCCTCAAGCACTACTACCAGGGGATCCAGATCACCCCGATCGGCGACTGATCCGGTGCCCATCTACCGCCTCGGCCCGCGCCCGGTCTTTCCCGACCCCAGGAAGGCGGAGTCCGACGGCCTGCTGGCGGTGGGCGGCGACCTGTCCCCGGCCCGGCTGCTCAAAGCCTACGGCAGCGGGATCTTCCCATGGTACGGCGAGGAGTCCCCCATCCTGTGGTGGTCGCCCCCGGAACGGGCCATCCTCCTCCCCGGCGACGAGCGGTTCTCCCGCCGGACCCAGCGGGCCCTGCGCCAGCTGGATTTCCAGGTGAAGCGGGACAGCTGCTTCGAAGCGGTGATCGGCCACTGCTCGCGCACCCCCCGCCCGGGCCAGGACGGCACCTGGATCACCGGCGAGATGGAGCAGGCCTACCTCTCCCTGCACCGGGAGGGATACGCCCACAGCTTCGAGACCTTCCGGGACGGACGGCTGGTGGGGGGGCTGTACGGGGTGTCGCTGGGGGCGGCATTCTTCGGGGAGAGCATGTTCACCCTGGAGAGCTACGCCTCCCGGGCCGCCTTCGCCGAGCTGTGCCGGGCCGCCTGGGGCTGGGGCTTCCACTTCATCGACGGGCAGCTGCCCAACCCGAACCTGGAGGGGCTGGGGGCGCGGGTGGTGAGCCGGGAGGACTTCCTCGGGCGGCTGGCCCTGGCCATGAAGCAGCCCACCCGGCGGGGGGGATGGGGGGAGGAGTTAGCTAGAGAGTTCTGACAATTGACATCTATCTCGTCGTTTATCATGATGAATGACGAAATGCCCGTCACAGGGCCTTGGCAGAGCTTCCTCGAGCGCCTCTGGAGTGATGGCTTTTAGGGACCGCGCGAAACGGAGAGGGGTGATTATTTCACAACGGCCCGGCCCAGCCCTTGCCCCCGGCCCACGGAGCGAGGCAAGCTGATTCCATCCATGCAGCCCCCGGTCCCCCCCCTTCCCCCCCAATGGCCCTACGCCCCCCGCGGGCCCCTGCCGGCGCCCGAACGGCGCGCCGGGGCCGCCCTGCCCGGCCTGCCCGGGCTGTGGACCCTGGAGGCGGCGCCGGGGCTGGCCTTCGATGCGCCCGCCGCCGGGCTGGGCCGGGCCTTCGGCCGGGGCGGGGTGCTCCGGGCCGGGCCGGTGGTGCTGCGGCCGTACCGGCGGGGCGGCCTGGTCCGCCACGTCAACGCCGGCGTCTACCTGGACTGCTCCCGGTTCCGCCGGGAGTTCGAGGTGCACCGGGCCCTCTGGGCCGCCGGCCTGCCCACGGTGGAGCCGCTGGGCTGGGCCTGCCGGCGTCGGTTGTGGGGCTGGGAGGGGGTGTTCCTGACCCGTTTCGCCGATGCGGTGCCCTGGCCCAGGGCCTGGGACCGGGCCGGGGTCCTGCCCCAGCTGCGCGTCCTGCTGGAGGCCCTCTGCGCCTGGGGCCTCTACGCCCCCGATCTCAACGCGACCAATGTGCTGGTGGAACCGTCCGGAACCATCCTGACCCTGGACTGGGACCGGGCCGGATGGTCGGCCTCCGGTCAGCTCATGGACCGCTACCGGGAACGGCTGGTCCGCAGCCTCGTGAAACTGGGCGCTCCGGCCGGGATCAGCGGAAAGGTGTGACGGCTCCAGGCTCCGGCCAAGAAAAAATACCCAAGAGTCCTTTTTTCGTCGCCCGACCGGACCAGGAAGCCGGATTTGCGTTTATCATCTGAGGCTCATGTCGAGTTGGGAGACAACCTTATGGGTTTGATGGAAAAGTTGAGGAACCTGGGGCGGACGGCCTTCTTCGCCGGCGACAACTGGATCACCATCCTCGGGGTCATCCTCACCACGGGCGCCGGTTTCACCCAGGTCTGGTCCTGGTTCCTGGAGTTCGCCAGCCCGGGCAAGGTGCATCCCTACGTGGGGATCGTGCTGTTCATGGTGCTGCCGATGATCTTCATCCTGGGGCTGCTGCTGATCCCGGCCGGGATCCTGCTCCGGCGGCGCAAGCTCAGGAAGGAAGGGCACCTGCCCCAGGAGTCGCCGAAGATCGACCTGTCCTCCAAGCACATCCACCGGGTGCTGTGGTTCGTGGGCGCGGCCACCCTGGTCAACATCATCCTGATGGGCACCGCCACCGTGCGCGGCGTGGACTACATGGACTCCAGCAAATTCTGCGGGCTCACCTGCCACACCCCCATGATCACCGAGTACCGCGCGTTCTCGGACTCCCCCCACTCCCGGGTGGGCTGCGCCCAGTGCCACATCGGGCCCGGCACCGAGTCCTTCATGCGGGCCAAGCTGGCCGGGGTGCGCCAGGTGTTCGGGGTGGTCTTCAACAACTATTCCCGGCCCATCCCCAGCCCGGTGGAGACCCTGCGCCCGGCCCGGGAGACCTGCGAATCCTGCCACTGGCCGCAGAAGTTCTCCGGCGACAAGATCCTGGTGCGCACCCACTACGGTGACGACATCGCCAGCACCCCCGCCACCACCGTGCTCATGCTGAAGATCGGCGGCCTTTCCGGCGCCAGCAGCACCGGCATCCACGGCCGCCACCTGGACGCCAACTCCCGCATCACCTACCTCGCCGGCGACGCCCAGCGCCAGAGCATCGCCCAGGTCACCTACCGGGACGACAAGGGCCAGATGGTCGACTACGTCACCCCCGACGTCAAGCCGTTCGCCCAGGCCAAGCCCAGGCAGATGGACTGCGTGGACTGCCACAACCGGCCCACCCACGCCTTCGAGATGCCCGAGAACGCCGTCGACCGGCTCATCACCGAGCACCGGGTCAGCCGCGACCTGCCGTTCGTCAAGAAGATGGCGGTGGCGGTCCTGAAGGCCGACTACCAGAGCCAGGACGCGGCGTCGGTCAAGATCCCGGCGGCCGTGGCCGACTACTACAAGGCCTCCTACCCCGAGGTCTACGGCCAGAAGCGGGCCCTGGTGGACGCCGCCGGCGACGCCATCAAGGACGCCTACCTGCGCAACGTCTCGCCCGAGATGAAGCTCACCTGGGGCACCCACCCCAACCACATCGGCCACCAGGACGGCGGCGGCTGCTTCCGCTGCCACGACGGCAGCCACGCCACCAAGGACGGCCGCGCCATCGCCAGCGACTGCAGCACCTGTCACGTGATCCTGGCCCAGGACGAAAAGGACCCCAAGATCCTCAAGGATCTCGGCATCAACTGAGCCGCGCCGCGGCGAACGCAGGGAGCCCCGGGTCCGGGGCTCCCCGCGTTTGCTACCATGGGGTATGCAGCGCATCACCGCCCCATGCACGTTCTGGTTCCGGGAGAAGGCCTCGGTCTTCCTGACCGAGCTGCACCCCGCCGACGACGCCGGAGCCCGGGCGGAAATCCTGGCCCGGCTGCGCAAGCGGGATTTCGACGCCAACCACCACTGCACCGCCTGGCGGGAGGGCCCCGCGACCGGGGCCCGGGGCGCGGACGACGACGGCGAGCCTTCGGGCACCGCCGGTCCGCCCATGCTGCGGGTGCTGGAGGGAGAGGACCTGGTGCAGCTCCTGGCGGTCTGCATCCGCTGGTTCGGCGGCACCAAGCTGGGCACCGGCGGGCTGGTGCGGGCCTACACCGAAGGGGTCCAGGGCGCCGTGGCCGAAGCCAGGGCCCAGGGCCTGCTGACCGAGGTGCGGGCCTGGCGCCGGGGCAGCCTGGCGGTGCCGCCGGAGCTGGCCCACCTGCCCTACGCCGTCCTGGGCGCCTTCCCCGAGGCCGAGATCCTGGGCCAGGACTTCGGCCCGGAGGGCGCCATCCTGCGCTTCCGCATGCCCCCGGAGGGCGCCGCCGCGCTGGCCGCGGCCTGGCAGGAGCGGAGCCGGGGCGGGCGGGTGCGCTGGGACTGAAGGTCGGGTTCGCAATCCTGGTTGTTAACCCAAAAAGCAGGTAAACTGCCCGCCGAGGCCGGCCATGAGCACTCCGCGCAAAAAGGCATCCCAGGACATGGTGAAGGAGGATACGACTCCTTTCGCCAACGATCGACCCGCACCCGGGACCGGGCCCGGGCCGCTGCTTCCCGGCAAAGGCGGGCGCCCCAGACTGTTCAATGTCCCCACCGTCCGCCTCAACCTCTTCCTGCCCGAAGACGCCGCCAAGCGGATCCGCCACTTCGCCGTGGAGCAGGGCATCAGCCCCTCCCAGCTGGTGGACGAGTGGGCCCGGCGGGCCGAACTGGACAAGGCCGTCGCCCGGGGCAGGAAGGCCGTCCAGGAAGGCCGCACGGTGGACCAGGAGGAAGCGGAGCGCAGGCTGTCCCGATGGTCGTGAAGGTCGCATGGTCCGAACCCGCCCTGGAGGAATTGGACAAAGCGCTGCAATACATCGCCTTCGATCAACCGGAGGCGGCCCGGAACCTCTGGCGCCAGGTCAAGGCCGCCTCCCGGAGCCTGGGCCGCTATCCCATGAAGGGCCGGATGGTCCCCGAATACCAGAACCCCACCATCCGGGAAATCATCGTCGGTCCTTTCCGGATCATCTACACCACCGAGGATGCAGGCATCGCCACCATCCTGGCGGCCGTCCGCTCCGAACGGCTCCTGGACCCGGAAATCCAGGGCATCTGACAGCCGTCGATCAGCCTTCGGACAGACCGCTTACGTCTCCCACCGCCAGACCTTCCACGCCCGCTTCCGTGCGTACGGCCAGACGGCCGTCGTCCATCCAGCCGGCGCACACCCCGCTGCCGGCCTCCCAGCGGATCGGGTCGCCGGCTTCGGGCCAGCGGAAGGCCGGCTCGCGCTGGACGGCCAAGTCGGCCCAGGCGGCCAGGATCTCCAGGGCCAGGGCCTCGGTGTCCGGCCGGCCATCCGGCAGTGGGCAGAGGTCGGCCAGGCAGGCGGGAGGGATCGGCCGGCCCGGAATCACCGGAGCGCTGCGCAGGTTCACCCCCACTCCCAGGAGCATCCGCTCGCCCTTGACCTGGCCGATGATGCCGCCCAGTTTCACCAGCCGGTCGCCGCGCCAGGCCACCAGGTCGTTGGGCCACTTCAGCCCCAGCGGCACGCCCCAGGGCTCCAGGGCCTCGGCCACGGCGCCCATGGCCCGCTGCAGCACCAGCCCGGGCGGCACCGCCGGCACCGGCAGCGAGGCGGACAGCCACAGCCCGGCCCCCGGCGCGCTTTCCCAGCCGTTGCCGCGCCGGCCCCGGCCGGCCAGCTGGCAGTCGGCCAGGACCCCGCAGTGGCCCAGTTCCGGATGCCGATCCAGGAAGTCCTGGGTGGAATCGATCCGCCCCAGCCGGATCAGGCTTGCGGGCATGGCGCCGGCTTCCGGTTCTTCAGCCAGAGGATGCGCAGCCCCTCGAGGGTGAGATCGCAGGCGATCTCCTGGATGTACTGGCTGGCGGGGGCGATGACCTTGGCCAGCCCGCCGGTGGCCACCACCTTGGACCCGGGGTAGGCGCCCAGCAGCCGGGCCAGGATGCCGTCCACCAGGCCCACGTAGCCGTAGTAGAGACCGGACTGCATGGCCTGGACCGTGCTCTTGCCCACCAGCCGCTCGGGCTCGGTGATCTCCACCCGGGGCAGGCGCGAAGCCCTCTGGAACAGCGCTTCGGCGCTGATCTTGAGCCCGGGGCTGATGATCCCGCCCAGGTACTCCCGGCGCTCGTTGATGATGTCGAAGGTGGTGGCGGTGCCGAAGTCCACGGCGATCAGCGGGGCGCCGTACAGCTCGAGCCCGGCCACGGCGTTGACGATGCGGTCCGCGCCCAGTTCCAGGGGGTTGTCCAGCAGCACCTTGAGTCCGGTCTTGATGCCCGGCTCGATCCAGAGCGGCTCCACCTCGAAGTAGGTGCGCAGCCAGCCGTCCAGCACCGGATGCAGCGGGGGCACCACGCTGGAGATGACCACGTGGCTGATGTCGGCGGCGGTGATGCCCCGGTGGGCCAGCATGCCCAGGCTGGACAGGCCGTACTCGTCGACGGTGCGCTCGCGGCTGGTGGCCATGCGCCAGGAAGCGTCCAGCGGCGCCCGCGCCCCCTGGTCCAGGTTGTAGATCCCCATCACGATGTTGGTGTTGCCCACATCCACGGCCAAGAGAAGGCTCATACGCGCTCCAGCTAACAGGATGGCCTGAGCCGACCCGCAGATCAACTAGGCCTGGGCCTCTTCCAGCGCGGTCTGTGCTTCTTCCCATTCGGTCATGGCGTAGGCGAGGTCGGTCTCCAGGGTCTTCTGGGCATCCAGCCTGGCGCTGAAGGCCTGCCAGTCGCCGGGGTCCATGGCCGCCAGCTCGGCGCCGATGGACGCCAGCTTCTGCTCCAGTTCGGCCACCTGCGCCTCGGCATCCTTGACCTTGCGCTCCCAGCGCTTGATCGTCTTCTGCAGTTCCCGGTCGATGGGCCTGGGCCGGGCCGGGGCCTTGTCCCTGGCCGGGGCCGGCTTTTCCGCTTCGGCCCTGGGGCCGCGCGGGGCGGGCTGATTCCGGCGCGGGGCCGGTTCCACCGGGGCCTCCACCACGGGTTCATCGGGCTCGACCCCGACGTCCAGGTCGACCCAGGCCTGGTTGTCCTCGTAGCCGCCTTCCTTGAACTCGGCCTGGCCTTCGTGGATGCGCAGCAGGCTGTCCGCCACCCGCCCCAGCAGGTAGCGGTCGTGGGTCACCAGGACCACCGCGCCGGTGAAGCTGAGGATGGTGTCCTCCATCGCTTCCATGGAGTGGATGTCCATGTGGTTGGTGGGCTCGTCCAGGAGCAGCAGGTTCACCCCCTCGCGGATCAGCGTGGCCACGGAAAGCCGGGCCCGCTCGCCGCCGGAAAGCACGGTCACCGGCTTGTCCACGTCGTCGCCGCGGAACTGGAACTTGGCCAGGAAGCCCAGCACGTCCTGCTTGGGGGCCATGGGCACGACCGCCTGGATCTGCTGGTAGACGGTGTTGCGGGCATCCAGGTTGCGGTGGTGCTGGTCGAAATAGCCCAGCTTCACCTGGCTGCCCAGGCGGGCGCCGCCGGTGATGAACGGGATCTCGCCGGTGATGGCCTTGAGCAGGGTGGACTTGCCGGTGCCGTTCAGCCCGACGATGGCCAGCTTCTGGCCGCGCTTGACCTGGAAGTGTTCCATGGGCTCGAACAGGGCCTTGCCGCCCCAGCCGACGGTGACGCCGTCCAGCACCAGCGCGGTGTCGCCGCTGCGCTGGGTCTCGGGGAAGGAGAACTTGATCTGCCGGCGGTCCTTGAGCGGCTTGTCCAGGCGCTGCAGCTTGCCCAGGTGGGTGCGCCGGCCCTGGGCCATCTTGGTGTTCTGGCCGGCGATGTTGCGCCGGATGTACTCCTCCTGGCGCTTGATGTATTCCTGCTGGCGCTCGAAGTGGCGCTCCTGGATCTCCAGCTCCTGCTCCTTCTTCTCGATGAAGTCGGTGTAGTTGCCTTCGTACGAGCGGGACCGTCCCAGCTCGATCTCCAGGATGCTGGTGGCGATCCGGTCCAGGAAGTAGCGGTCGTGGCTGATGACCGCCACGGCGGCCTGGGTGTCGTTGATGAAACCCTCCAGCCAGCGCAGCGAGGGCAGGTCCAGGTGGTTGGTGGGCTCGTCCAGCAGCAGCAGGTCCAGGCCCTGGAGAATGGCCTTGGCCAGCATCACCCGGCACTTCTGCCCGCCGGAAAGCTCCATCACCTTGCTTTCCAGCTGCTCCGGGCTGAAGCCCAGGGCGAACAGGATGCCTTCGGCCCGGGCCCGGATGGTGAACCCGTCCAGCCGCTCGAAATGTTCCTGGACCGTCTGGTAGCGGGCCATGACCGTTTCCAGGTCCACGTCCGGCTCGGCCATGGCGTGTTCCAGCTCGTGCATCTCGTGCCGGGTGGCCTCCACCTCGCCGAAGGCGGCCAGGGTCTCCTCCAGCACCGTGCCGTGGGTCTGGGGCGTCAGGTCCTGGGCGTAGTGGCCCATGCGGATGCCGCGCTCGGCGGTCGGCCGGACCACGGTGCCGCCGTCCAGGTCCAGCTCGCCCAGCAGCACCTTGAAGATCGTGCTCTTGCCCGCGCCGTTGCGGCCGATGACACCCCAGCACTCATCCTCCTGAAGCGCCCAGGTGACGTCCTTGAGCACATCGTGGGGACCGAAACTGAGGTTGGCGTGGTTCAGGCTTGCGAGCATAGGATTGGGCCGGGTTGAAAAACAGAAAACGAGGCCACCGGACGGTGGCCTCGTGTTTTGGTGGAGCTAAGCGGGATCGAACCGCTGACCTCTTGCATGCCATGCAAGCGCTCTCCCAGCTGAGCTATAGCCCCGGGGGAGTAATAAGATTGCCACCATTCGATGGAAAGCGCAAGCATAAATTGCAATCATGGTTCCGGCTGACCGCCAGGGTGGGGGCCATTCCGCGCCGCGCGGCCGGGCCCGGGTCCAGGCCCACGGCCAGTTCTCCCGCCTGCACATCCTTGAAGAAGGGGGACGGAACGGCGCGGGCCATCCGGGTCCAGATCAAACCCAGTTCAGTCAACGCTTCAATCTAAGCCGCTGGCCGACCTGGATGCTGTTCTTCCGCAGCTTGTTCCACTTGCGGAGATCCTTCACTTCCAGTCCGTAGCGTTCGGCGATGGCGAACAGGGTTTCCCCGCGCTTGACCACGTGGAAGGCCGGGCGGGCTTCCGGGGCAGGGGCCGGCGCCTTGGCTGCGGCCTCCCGCACGGCAGGCCGGGACGGGGCCGCGGCGGCGGGCCGGGACGGGGCTGCGGCGGCGGGCGCGGCGGGACGGGCGGCGGCTTCCGGGGCCGCCTGGCTGGGACTGATGTCGGCCTCGGGGACGGCCTCGGGGGCGGGGCCGGGCTGGGGCGCTGGCTCCTCGCGCACCTCCAGCGGCTGGGCCGCGGCGGGCGGAATGGCCGGCAGCCGGTCCAGGGGCTTGTCTTCGATGATCTCGGCGCGCTGGACCTTGGAGAGCAGATCGCGGTCGTCGATGGGGAGGGCGGGCGGGGGCGGGACCTGGATCACCCGCCCGGGCCGGAACTGGGCCTTGGTGATGTCGTTGGCGTCAAGCAGATCCTCGACGCTCAGGTGGAACCGGGCGGCGACCCGGGCCGGGGTCTCGCCCCTGCGGATCTTGTAGGTCTTGAAGTCCAGCCGCTGGTTGGCCGGGATCCGGGCCAGGGCCCGGGCGGTGACCCCGCTCTGGCCGGGCGGGACCCTCAGGCTGTAGTGGCCCGGCGGGGTGGTGGCCCGGAGCAGTTCGGGATTCAGTTCCTTCAGGGCGTCGACGTCGGTGTCGGCGAAGCGCGCCAGGACCGGCAGACTGGTCATGCGGTCCACGTCCACGGTCTCGTAGGCGTAGGGAGGCAGCTGCTCGATCTTCAGGCCGTAGCGTTCCGGGAACCGGCCCACCAGGACGGCGGCGCACATCTCCGGAACGTAGTTCTTGGTCTGGTTCCGCAGCCAGCGGCTGCGGTACATGTCCCAGAAATTGCGGGTGCCGAGGTTGAGGATGGCCCGCTCGGTGGTGAGCGGGCCGGCATTGTATCCCGCCAGGGCCAGGTACCAGTCGCCGGAGATATCGTACAGCCGGCGCAGGTAGCGGGCGGCGGCGCGGGTGGCCTTGACCGGGTCGCGCCGTTCCTCCACCCAGGCGTTGCCGCCCAGGCCGTAGATCCGGCCGGTGGAGCGCATGAACTGCCACATGCCCACGGCCTTGGCGTAGCTCGAGGCCGAATTGATGAAGCCGGACTCGATCACCGCCAGGAAGGCCAGGTCCTTGGGGATGTGCTCTTCCGCGAAGATCTGGCGCACCATCGGCAGGTACTGGCTGGCCCGGGACAGGGAGCGTTCCATGAATCCGCGCTTGTTGGTGGTGAACTGGTGGACCCAGGCCAGCACCTTGTCGTTGAGGTCGATGGGGAAGTCGAACACCGCCCCCATCTCCGCGCTCTTCACCTGCTCCAGTTCGGTGCGCATCTCCTCCGGGGACAGCGGCCCCACCTCCACCGCCTCCTTGAGGCCGGGATCCGGGAGCGGCGGGACTTCCTCGGTGTCGGGGAGATGCTGCTGGAGTTCCAGCAGCCTGGCCTTGAGCGCGAGGACCTCGGGCAGCTTGAGGGTCTCCTCGGACCAATGGCCGACCAGCTCATCGGCCTGGTCGGCCCAGGCCAGCGCCCCGTCCCAGTCCTTCTCCTCCAGGGCCTTCTCCCCGGATTCGATGAAGACCTTGAGCCGGCTGATCTCCGCCGCCCTGGCCGCGGGGCGCGGCGGCGGGATCTTGATGTACTGCTGGTGGACCAGGACTGGCGCGCCCGCGGCCGTCTGGGCGGAAGCCGGGGCGGCCGCCTGGGCGGGGGCCTGGACGGGGGGAGCGGCCCCGAACCCTGCCGCCTCGAGGGCGGCGAGGAGGGGGAGGCTTCGGCTCCAGCGGCCGCCCTTGGTCCAGAACCCCACTCAGTGGCTCTCTTCGCTGACCAGGCTGGCGTAGCCCGCCGCGTCCAGGAGGTCGCCGGCCAGTTCGCCGGCAAGCTTGATCTTGACCATCCAACCCTTGCCGAAGGCGTCCTCGTTGACGTATTCCGGATGGGCTTCCAGCTCTTCGTTCACGGCCAGGATCTCGCCGGCTGAGGGCATGAATATCTCGGAAACGGTCTTCACCGATTCCACCGTGCCGAACTCGTCGCCGGCCGCGAAGGTGGCGCCCACTTCGGGCAGGTCCACGAAGACCACGTCGCCCAGGGCCTCCTGGGCGTAGCTGGTGATGCCGACCACCGCCGTGCCGTCGCCCAGGGGTTTGATGAATTCGTGGTTTTTCGTGTACTTCACGTCGGAAGGATACATGGAGCCTCCAGGTTGGTTCAAGCCCGGCCTTCGCGGGGAGATGGGGAATATTGGAAAAAACAGTCTGGTTCGCGCGCTCGTGGAAGGGGGTGGCACGGGGTCGAAAGGGAATCCCCCATTTTGACCGCCCGGTGGGCATTAAGGAAGGCATTTCGGCCGCCGGCGCGGCTACCGGCGCACCCAGGGCAGCAGGCCGGGAAGCGACCAGGAGACGCTCCATAGCCCGCCGGGCTCCTGTTCCGCCTGGATCGCGCCGTCCATGGGCAGGATCGCCACGCCGCCGGCGGCGGCCAGATCCAGTTCCCGGGCGTAGGCCGGGTCGATCTCCCGGGCCGCGTCGAAGCTGACGGCGTCGGACCGCTGCACGAAGAACACGATGGCCGCCCGGTGGCCCAGCCGCACCATGGCCCGCAGCTCCCGCAGGTGCTTGGCGCCCCGCAGGGTCACCGCGTCGGGGAAGCACACCCCCTGCCCCACCCGCAGGGTGCTGTTCTTCACCTCGATGTAGACGCTGCGCCCCTCCCCGTCCAGGGCCAGGACATCGATGCGGCTGCGCTCGTCGCCATACTTCTGCTCGGTGCGCACCTCGCGGAGGCCAGGCAGGCCGGGGAGCCGGTCCCGGCGGGCGGCCTCGGCCACCACCCGGTTCGGCATGCCGGTCTCCACCCCCACCCAGGTTTCGCCCCGGCGGCAGGCCAGCCAGGTGAACCGGAGCTTGCGCAGCGGGTTCAGGCAGGGCTCCAGCAGCACCCGGTCCCCGGGCTCCCAGCAGGTGGCCATGGTTCCGGTGTTGGTGCAGTGGGCCACCACCAGCGAGCCGTCGGCCAGTTCCACATCCGCCAGGAAACGCTTGTAGCGCTGGACGATGACGCCTTCGACCAGGCCGGCCTTGCGGATCAGCGGGAGACGTTCCGGAAGCCCGGTCATGGGCCGGCCGGCTCGTCGAGCGCGCGCAGACTGGGGTTGGGAAGCATGAGTCCTCTCTCGTCCAGGGGGTGATCGCAATCCTAGCAGGCCGGCACCGGGGCGCGGCCCCAGCGCTCGAGCATGGCCTTCAGCCGGCGCCGGTCGAAAGGTTTGGGCAGGTAGTCGTCCATCCCCGCCTCCAGGCACTGGAGGCGGTCGCTCTCCATGGCGCTGGCGGTCATGGCGATGATCGGCACCCGGCCGCGGCTGCCGGGCAGGGCCCGGATCCTGCGGGTCGCGGCGATCCCGTCCACCCGGGGCATCTGCACATCCATCAGGATCATGTGGTAGTCGCCCTGTTCGGCCATGGCCACGGCCTCCAGGCCGTCCGCGGCGGCATCGCCCCGGGCGCCCAGCAAGGCGAGCAGGGCCAGCGCCACCTCCTGGTTGGTGGGGTTGTCGTCGGCCACCAGCACCCGGCAGGGCACCCCGGCGATCTCCAGCGGGGCCGGCTGCATCCGCCGGTCCTCAGGGTCGGCAACGCCCTCGTCCTGGTCCGCCGCACTCCGGACCGGACCGGCCCGGCGTTCCGGCCGGACCTCCCCGGTGCGGGCCAGCGGCACCTGGAACCAGAAGACGCTGCCCTGCCCTTCCTCGCTGGAAAAGCCGATCTCGCCGCCCATGAGGTTGACCAGGCGCCTGCAGATGGCCAGTCCCAGCCCGCTCCCGCCATAGCGCCGGGCGGTGCTGGCGTCGGCCTGGGTGAACATGCTGAACAGCTTGGGCTGGGCCGCCGCGGGGATGCCGATGCCGGTGTCGGTGACGGTGAAGCGCAGGCGGGCGCTGGCGCCCTGGCCTTCCATGGCCACGGCGATGCCCACGGTCCCCCGCTCGGTGAACTTGAGGGCGTTCCCCACCAGGTTCAGCAGGATCTGCCGGAGCCGGCCCGGATCGCCCCGGTACAACCCGTCGGCCGGCCCCGGCAGCTGGCAGTCCAGCTGGATCGCCTTGTCCCGGAACCGCGGGGTGAGAATGTCCAGCACCCCGGACAGCAGGGTGCCCAGCTCGAACTCGCTTTCGTCCAGTTCCAGCCGCCCGGCCTCCATCTTGGAGAAGTCCAGAATGTCGTTGATGATCTCCATCAGCGCTTCGGCCGAGGTCCGCACGGTCTCGGCGAAATGCTGCTGCTTGCGGCTGAGCCGGGTGTCCAGCAGGAGGCCGGTCATGCCCAGGATGCCGTTCATGGGGGTGCGCAGCTCGTGGGAGATGGTGGCCACGAAGGCGCTCTTGGCCTGGTTGGCGGCTTCGGCCCGGCCCACGGCCTCCTCCAGCCGTCCGTTGGCGGTGTGCAGGTCCTGGGAACTTAGCATCAGGCGCTCCACCAGCGAGTTCACGTCCTTGACCAGCTGGCCGATCTCGTCGGCTTCATGGCCCCTGGGCAGGTCCAGCCGGAGCCCTTTCTCCTCCTCCAGCGCGTGCAGCTGGTTGGACAGGGCGGTGAGCGGGCGCACGATGCTCCGGTGCACCGCGAAGGCCAGGGCCAGGCCCAGCGCCATGGCCAGGGAGAGCACCACCATCCGCACCAGGTTGACGGTGCGCTCCACCTGCAGCTGCGATTCCATGAGATCCGGGACCAGCACCAGTTCGCCCAGGACCACCCCCGGGGAGAAGGGCGAGCGGAGCTGGCGGGACAGAGGGACCGATTCCGAGCCGGCGTACAGGGCGCCCTCGCGGGTGGCCTGGGCCAGCACCAGATCGCCCGAGCGCAGGGCGGCGCTCTGCACGTTCCGGGTCTTCACCAGCCCCCGCACCACCTCCCGGGCCAGCGCCGCGTCCTCGACGAAGCAGGCCGCGCTGGCGGAAGGCTCCACCACATCCAGCAGGGCTTCCATCACCTCCCGCTGGTGCGCCGTCTCCCGCCGGTGGGCCACCCGTCCGGCCACCGCCAGGGTGGCCAGTCCGACCAGCAGTGTCACCGCCAGCCCGGCCACCGCGGTCCGCACCAGCACGCTGGCCCGCATCCAGTTCAGCATCGCGGCCCGTCCCGGCCGGCCAGGACCGCAGCGGCGGCAGGCATTAGCGCCAGCGCTGGGTCGGATCCGGACCTGGAAACCATGGGGCCTCACAACCGATGTTTGTTTCGTCATCGATCTTCAGCGAAAAGCAGAACTAATTAAATATTATTTTTCCAGTGACCTATTGGGCGTCCAGCGCCGCCAGGATCCGGTCCACCGCCGCGGCCAGATCCTCGGCCACAAGATCCGCGAGCCGGGGATCCACCTCCCGGCCGTAGCCGGTGCGCACCAGCGCCACTTTGCAGCCGGCGTTGCGCCCGGCTCCCAGGTCCAGCTCCTTGTCGCCGATCATCCATGACCTGGCAAGATCGACCCCATGCTCTCCGGCGGCCCGCAGCAGCATCCCGGGGTTGGGCTTGCGGTCGGGGTGGTCGGGGTGGGCGTAGCCGCCCAGGCCCGCGGCGTGGTGCGGGGCGGCGTAGACCCCGTCCAGGTGCGCGCCGGCCTCGGCCAGCAGGGCGGCGATCCGGTCCATGACCGCCTGGAAATCCGCCCAGCCGTACTTGCCCTTGCCGATCCCGGCCTGGTTGGTCACCACCAGCACCGGCAGGCCCCGGGCGTTGAGCCGGGCCACCGCCTCCCGGGCGCCGGGGATGAGCACCACGTCCTCGGGACGGTGCAGGTAGCCCACCTCCTCGTTGAGGGTGCCGTCCCGGTCGATGAATACGGCGGGAACGCCCGCACCCATCAGAGCTCTTTCACCAGGGACAGGGCGGACTGGCAGAGCCGGCGCACCCCCGGCACCAGGTCCATGGCCGCCAGGGCCTTCTCACCGACCCACTGGGCCCCTTCGGGCGGAGCGGGCAGCTGGTCGTCGGCCGCCCGGGTCCGCAGCAGGTGCGACAGGTAGAGCCGCTGCTGGTTCTCCAGCCCCTCGAGCCGGAGCAGCCAGGGGGTCGGGAGCCGCGAGGTGCGCTCGTCGAACACCACCGGCAGCCGGGAGGGATCATGGAACCGGAACGGGATCTTCCAGTTGGTATCGATCAGGGCCTGCAGCAGGGCCGGCGGCAGGTAGCCCGGCGACCAGGGCACCTGGGGCGGCATGAGCAGCCCCCGGTGGGGCGAATGGGTGGAGGGCACCAGCAGGATGAAGGGCATGGAGGAACCGTGCACCAGCACCCCCTCGATGAAGGTCGTCAGGTAGACCGGTCCCTCCGCCATCCGCTACCTCCCGCCCTGGACGTTCAGGTCCGCCATGATCCGGTCCCGGGCGGCCGCGACCTGGGCGACGATCTCCCCGGGCTTGAACTTGACGACTTCCTTCGTGCGCCGGTCGCGCAGTTCCACCAGGCCCTCCTTGAGGCCCCGGGAGCCGACCATGGCCCGCAGGGGGAAGCCCAGCAGATCGGCGTCCTTGAACTTGGCGCCCGGGCTCAGGCCTTCGCGCTCGTCGTGCAGCACTTCGAAGCCGGCGGCTTCCAGGTCCCGCTCCATCTGGTCGGCCACCGCCCGCACCTCGCCGTTGGCGGGGTCCAGGTCCAGCAGGTGCACCTGGTAGGGCGCGATCGGCCACGGCCAGATGATGCCGTCGGCGTCGTAGTTCTGCTCGATGGCGGCGGCCACGGTGCGGCCGACGCCGATCCCGTAGCAGCCCATGACCATGGGGTTCTCCTTGCCGTGCTCGTCCAGGTAGACGCAGTTCATGGACTTCGAATACTTGGTGCCCAGCTTGAACACCTGGCCCACCTCGATCCCGCGGAAGGCCTCGTAGTGGCCCTTGCCGCAGCGGGGGCAGAGGTCGCCTTCATTGGCCATGCGCACATCGAGGAACCGGGGGGCGTGCAGATCGCGGGCGGGATCGAAGCCGAAATGATGGCCGTCGGTCACATTGGCCCCGCAGGTCAGGTTGTTGGCGCCCTCCAGGGCCTTGTCCACCAGGTAGACCACGGAATCCGGCTGGGCGCGCAGCTGCTCCGCCAGCCGGGTGCCTTCCCGCGGCACCGGGCCGAGGAAACCGCTCGCGGCGCCGGTGAAGTCCTCGGCATCGGCCATGGGCTGGAGGTCCACCGCGCCCAGGGCGTTCTTCACCTTCACCGGGTTCATCTCGTGGTCGCCGCGGATGACCACCGCCACCGCCAGCCGGCGGGTGATGGGGCCGTCGGCGTCCTTGCCGGTCACGATATCGGCGTCCAGCCAGTAGACCTTGGAGGTCTGGTGCAGCGGCATGCCGTCGTGCTCGTCGTCCTTGAAGGCCCTGGCCTGGTCTTCCATGGCCGTGATCCCGGGGGTCTTGAAGTGGGCGGGCTTGAGCGCCATGGCCGGACCGTGGTCCACCGCGGGGATCTTCGGCGCTTCGGTCTTCTCCACGTTGGAGCAGTAGTCGCAGCTGTCGCAGGAGAGGATGGCGTCCTCGCCGGAGCCGGCCAGCACGTGGAACTCGTGGGTGAAGCTGCCGCCGATGGCGCCGCTGTCGGCTTCCA
>Ga0316217_10001700_pt1 | contig 27945 bp, 14 predicted proteins | sample 1anoAmetaG_FD_203633 | JGI IMG/M metagenome (GOLD analysis project Ga0316217, IMG submission 203633) | Freshwater microbial communities from Trout Bog Lake, Wisconsin, USA - 1anoA | ecosystem: Environmental > Aquatic > Freshwater > Lake > Hypolimnion/Profundal zone | place: USA: Wisconsin... | reverse complement strand
GAGGGTCCTGTCCACTTTATTTCTCTTCCAGGATGTCACCTTTACGTTGGTTAGCCTGTCTTTCCAGGTGTCAACTGCCCTTTACGAGATGCAGCTCCCGGACTTATCAGTAAGTATAGCAATGCTTCAGCACAATTGTAAAGAGGGCTGATGAGGAGTGTTAGCGAAACAAGTAAGCTTTAAATACGCTCATGTACCATTTTAAAAATCAATTGTCGACTCTGTCTAGTATTTACGAAGAGCACTCTCAACTTTATACTGCTTCCACTAATAGACTCCAATCCGAAAAAAGTTAGCTGGAAAATCGTCTTACTTAGTTGTAGCATGTAGTTTGCAAGATTCTAAGGGGCTGCTTCGAAAAGATAGATTGTCTGATGGACGAAATCAAATAATTGAAATAGGCTCCAAACAAGAAATAAACGGCATGGGCCAATGAGAGGCAGCTTCTATGTCAAACCATTTGCTAATTCGCATAAACCATAAATAATCTGCAAAGTGAGTTGCTGGCTGCCTCCATGCGAGAGATAGAACAAAGATGCATCTACCAATATCAACTAACCTGGCTTTCCAATAAACTGTAATCTAAGTAGGTTTAGATTTGGGAGGTCAATCAGATAAAAAGTGTTTAATCGAACCAGCTACAGAAATAGGTCACAGACCTTCAAAACTAGAGAGATTCATACCGAATTTAAGCTGTCAATCGAGAAATTCTCTTAACTGAAACAGTTTCCAATCATTTTAGGTTCATCTAATAACAAAAACGTAAATATGAATCTTTTGAAAGATAAAGCAAGGATTTAGTTATCTAGCAGCTCCAAAGTAGTATTCAGATCAATAATGTGCTGCGTAGCAATGCAGAGAAGTCACAGAATTTCCAGCTTTCCTAATACATCAAAACTAATATTTAACTTGTGAACGAGTTTAAGAGCTACAAACAAGATACTGAACTTCAGCTTCAAGGGTTGACTGCTCAAAAAAATGAGATCTAAGCCAAACTTGAAGAAGCTAATAGAATAAAAGACCAAAGACTGTTGGCCCTGAATGAGTATGCAGCCAAAGATGAGCTATTGAACGATATTGTCTTCAAACTGAATCTGGTCAACAATTGCAAATGGAGGGATGTGATTAACTGCTTTTAGGAGACAGACACACTTGGAACATTTGGAGCTCTAGTCAGGATCTTGAATGCTTCATCTTTTTAATTACAGCATATCTAGACACGGATTATAGAGGTCAATTAAGCGATCCTTTCCAGGCAAAAATATATTGAGCTGGTGGAGCGATAAAGAAACTAGGCATGTGCTAAGAAAGAATACTTGGAGTGGTAGATTATGGGTTACAAATAAGAGAGATAAAAGTACAAATAAAATGAAGGCTAAATCCTCGGATGGCAGATAAAATAAAAATGTTACCTTCAATAGAGAGAGAATTTTAAATTGCAGCTGATTGGCAGTCATTGTACCTAAAACCATTTGAAAAGTTAAATTGAGTTTTTAAACTAAAGAAATAATCAAAATGAAAAGCTATTGAAGTAAAGAAATGAAAAGCTATTGGAGTAAAGCTATAAAAAAATAGTAGAACTGACGATTCTCATAAAATAATCATAAAAATATCAAAGATCTAAAGAATAGGAATACAAACAAAAATCAAATTAGCTTCAAAATCAACTGCAGTCGAAATTTATATAAATAGACTCACTTCAAAAGACTATAAGTACTTTACAAAAGTAATTAGAATAGCCTATGTAGCTTAACAAAGAAGTTATTAAGGATTTTTAATTTAGCTAATAGGGTGAGTCAGATATAAAGATGACTTTAGAGAATGAGCTCAAAATGTGCCAGCGGAATTTGGTCAGGGCAGTTTAAAAGATATTTTTGATGGAAGAAAAGATAGAAACACTAAATGGCTAACTTTAAACGAAAGATCAGTAATTATCCATCATGAAATAGCAGTTAATGCTCGAAAGAACCTACAAATAAGCATTATTAGCAAAAGAGGAGTAAAAAGATAAGAATTTGAGTTCTTTGCAGTTAGAGATTAATGATAGTCCAGAGTCATCACTAATACTCTTAAATTACTAACCCAACTTCTTCCAAGGATCGAACATTTTGAATGGCAATGACGAAGCTGTTTTAAGAAGCATGGTTGAAAAGTTTATCAAAAAATAGCTTATAGTCGCATAGCTTAGCTTTATGATGCAACCAGATAAGCTAGATTATAACTCTAAGATCGATAGTATCAGATAAAGGGATATTGTTTGGCTTTTCAGAAAATAGAGCAATATTTTTGGGGCTGTGACCTTTAGCAAAGAAACTGCCCTAAAATAGGCAGCTTTTTTGTTTAATCTTACCACAAAGAATGTTATTTAGCCGTCTCCTGTCAAGAACGCCTGGACTCCATTCAAAAGTGACCCATTTCATTTAATACTTGGAGTTCAATAAGCAAAATATAATTGGAAATCAAGGATATTCTCGATCACTGACGGTCTATCATCGCCAAAGTACTTCGATCGAAAGAAGCCTTTAGTTCAGAATTTTTTGGGCGCTGACAAAATTGAAGTGGAAGAGTTCTAAGTTTTGTATCTGGCATTTTGATAGATTAAATCTTAGTTTTATTTGATTAATATAAAATAAAGTTGTATAAAAACATAAAATCAAAAGCCTCTTTGTGGTCACTCCTTTCTCTACTTTTTAATCTTGTGCTTCTTTTGCCTTTTACCAATTACTATGATTCGGACTATAAGCATTAAAAGCATTTCCTAATTCTGCTCTTTAGCCTTGCTTGTGAGCTTTTCGACAACAATCCCCAAGAAAATATAGTGATGAATATTGAGATTCAAGGCTCTCACCATTTAATGGAGTGTTATACCTTTGGAAATATAACAGCATCTTACTTAAGTTGACCTGGGTTCGGAGAAGATATTGCTGCTTTCGAAGGCATGCTGATCTGCTTTTACTGATAAATAAGATTCCTAAATAAATAAGCTAAAGAAGATGATATTTGGCTGAATAAAGGATCATTATTCTTCTTCTTCTTTTTTGATGCCTTTTAATTGCTAGACGCAGTTTAAGTAAATTTTAAGAACCTTTAAGTAGCTTGATACGCCTTCTAATGCTAATGAGACAGCTTATGCGATCAGAAATTGATTACTGATAACGTAAGTTAAGTAATTGCGGTGAAATCTTGCTTTCTCTTGGAAATTCTCTAAGGCTCTTAAGCAATTCAAGCACTTGTTCTACTGCTTCTCCATTATTATAAGCCCATCTTTGATGGTTTGCATATTTTCTCTGAGTGATAATTAGCAAGATTTCGCTAACCAGCTTAGTGTGTCTGGATGCTTAATTCTGTTGATGTATTCAGGTTGCTTGGCAATCATCTACTAAATAAGGCTGATATAGGCTAAGGTCTCACAAATTGGTTAGTCTTTTTCTCAAGGATAAGCTTATTCAAGCTTTATTGTTAACTAATATAATAGCGAAATGGCTTTAATTTGGCGCTGAGACTAAATTGACTATTATTACTGGACTATTTAAATCATGGCTTGCAGTCTTTTGATTCTTAGTATTTATTGTAATTGCATATAGAATTCATCATCAAATAACTCTCCTGTTTCATATATTAGCTTTCTTTATGAGTTAAGGATTTTATCAAGGTTTAACCATGTCAATATTTATCAAGCATTTTAGTTGAATTTCTACCATCTGTGTCTTTCTACATCTCATCCAATTTTATATTCAGGCATGAGTGTTTCTAATGCTATATAATGAGTTTGTGAAGATTTATTTTCACAAGATATCTTTCAAAAGCATAATATGCGAAATTCAAGATGTAGCTATCGACGAAACACGGCCGAATCGTCTATCTAGTTGCTCCTTGCTAAAGATATTCTTGGACTACAACTTAATCTTTTGTCATTGTGCATTTGTGAATACATACATTAATTAATAATCATTTGTCCTAAGTGGTGGAACTAGGCTTGGGTTCAGACCGCGCCCTTGCTTTCTATTCCACATTCCTAGTAATGGCCGAAAGATAGCCTTTGAGGGTGCCTAGAAAGCTAACGATTTCAGAAAGGGTTGGCCTCTAATCAGGATCAATTTGCAGACACAGCGTAATAATAAAAACTATGTTGATAAGCAAATCCGGATAGGGGTGACTACCCACTTCTTCAAGGTTAGGAGGGGACAGAGTCCCAAAGAATATGAAAGAGAGGACTCGGCCTAAGCTGAATACGTCGAAGAGGGGATGTCGATTGTACTATTCGCGAGTGAATTTAGAACGAATGTAGGAGTATTACTAGGGGATTTCATGGTAGTAGATATGGAAGTGAGGGGTGGTTAGGACTACTTTAATAGATGGGTACGCCTGTCTTATCTGACTTTGAAGTTACTTTCCCGGTAGATGGGGGCGCAGCTGCCGAAGTCGATGATGAAAGGATTCAAAAGCTGGTCAACCATGATGTTATGAGGTTTGAAGTCTCTGTGAAGGACACCTTTGGAGCTGAGGAAGCACAGTCCTTTAGCAATTTTGTATGAAATGCTTAGTCTTTCTTCCATCGATAGCGTTTTACACTTTTTGACGATTAAGTACAGATTGTGAAAGTAGGGTCGCATGAAGATATAGTCCTTTTCATTCCGCTACTGGAAAGGTTTTATCTAGAGGTAGTATTTGGCAATATAGCTTGATTGGCAGTCTCGGATGTGGTTCAGAAAGTACAATTCGTTCATAAAAGCGTTTATGGAGGTAGGTTATTTGACGTTACAGCTTTTGAAAATGAGTTAGGCTCGGTTTTATTTTCCGTCAGTCCAGATTGCTCTGTTTTTGTTGATAACTTCCAAATTGATGGTTTTCCAGATTTTGAAGATAAATTTGCCTTTCAAGATCTCAGAGTGTGCGCCTTAGGTGGAGATGCTTTTGGCATCAACTTTTTGCATGATTTATATGCCACTCACGATATTGGTCTCAGGAGGACGACTCTCTTTACCCTCAGCGTTTTTGTAGACATGGCGAATGCATTTTTAAAGTTACTTCTCCAAAGGAACTTCTTTTATGACCTAATCCTACAATCCGATTCGCATCTGCTCATAAGCGGCAATGTTCCCCTGAAACAAGATTCGCAGCTGATCTAGTTCAACTTTGATACTCGCGTCATTGGGGTGTTGTCTGAGCTGCTTTTTAAGTTAGCAGGCCTGTTCGAGAATGGTGAGATTGTTTTCTCGGAACTTTTTGGTGTTGGTGAGGATGAACTTATAGCGGTTGATGGTTTGGATATCATGAGGGACCGAGTAGTAAGGCTGCCCAGGCTGCACTTCCTGAGCTTGTGGCTCACAGAAGAGTATAATCTCGACGTACTGGATTAGTTGTCCTAGGATGTACTTGAAAAGTTTGCGCAGCGGATCTTGCCCTTTCAGCTTCTACCTGTACTCCTTCCACCCCATTATGAACGTATATCTTAGCTCGCCGTTTTGAGGCTGCACGAAAAATTACTATTCGATGGGGATTTTGTTGTTGATTGAGCGCAGAAGAATTATTAGCTATAGTTTCATGCGTTATGACTGAGCCCTTAGATGGTTAATCCCTGTGAAGTCGTAAAAGTGGATCTAAAATTTGAGCTGGTTGTTGAAAACAGAGAGATTCCAGCGAGTGTCACGAGCGAATGCGAGTTGTCCCTTGGGAAGTGCGATGGTGATAGATTAAGGTTATTGCGTCATGACGACTGCGACATTAAATTCGGGGTGGTGCAGAAGTGAGGCAACTTGCTGCAGAAGTACCTGGAAGGGGTTTTCCTAGACTGGCTCGACCTAGAACTCAGGCATCTCTATAAGCAACGACATGCCTTTCTCTTTTTGCGAAAACAGATATTATAAGCGATTTATTATTTATCATTGCAATCGTATAAGAGTAGCTCTGTTCCTACTTATCCTCGTTGAGGGAGCAATGTTGCTGCGGAATTAGATGAGAGAAGGTGTGGGGTGATAGAGGGTGTATAGAATTAAATTGTTATAATGTCAAGCTTTCTTTAGATCAACTATGGGGTCCCATAAATTTTATGAGTTTTGCTAGTTTTAGACTACGTATGCGTATGTTGTTTTGTTGGTGAGGAACATCCGGTCCAGAGTCAGGTTGAAGGCATCGTCGAGCATACGAGGGAGCAACTGCTACAAAAGGGGTGAACTCTACTCTATGCATGGATTTGTGTTGACTTCAATCAGCCAAGGTTTGCAGTCGATGTCATCTACCATAAAGTCATAACCGAATATTTCAAAGCAGAATTCTCTCTACATACGGTTTATGCGCCTTCTACTGGCCATGGCACTCAGCTTTATGATATTTTTCATGGTGCTGATAAAACCATCATAGTCCTTACCTTTTTCTTCTAGAAGCTTTCGCAAAGCTTTGAAGGAAAGCTGGTTTCCCTTTTCGTACTTATTGTAATCTGGATTGTATTTTTGCACTGCGTTGTTGGTCAGATGGACACTAAGATCTGTTATTTTATCTTCGTTTACTGAGAATACAAAGGAAGAAGTTCGGATGTAGCCCTGCCTAAAAAGATACACCTTTAGTTCATGAGTAAAAAGGACCCACACTCTGATGTCGAATTTTCTGCCTCCGCAGAGGAGAGGTCTCTCCATGTACTTTTGTATCACGAATGAAGTAGATTGTATCACCAGCGATGAGCTTTGGATGGCTCCGAATAAGGGTTTGGTGTAGGGTTGTTGAGTGGACTGAAGAGCTCCGGGTTGCTCGATTGATCCGTTGATGTATTTGCTCATCAGGTTTTAAAGTTGTCCTAAATTGTTGAAAACATGTACACCGTTTCCCTAAATTTATCCAAAACTACTCTGTTATAGAAGGTGGGTTTCAGGATCCAAAGGCATTTGGAGTTGGGACTGGTATAAGCCTCTTTAACCTCATACTTTGAGGTCACTGTGCTGATCTTTTTGTCAAGTAGGATTGAGCTATTGACTATCGGTTTTTTTCTTATTTGTAAGCTCGTCTTTTGTTTGGCGTTGGGTGGAGAGTAGCCTCCGTTTTGGTAGTAGAAGTTGAGAAAATGGTTTTGCTGTGCCTCGAATGCACTATCCAGCGTATTGAGCACAAAAGTTAGAGGTATAAACTAAAAGGCATTGATCTTCAGCAACTCGCAATATTAAACCAAATTTTTGAAGAGATACTCCTTGTTGGAAATTTCCTGATGGTACTCGAAGTGGTTGAGGGCTTGCTTGAAGCCCTTCTTTGAGGAGCTGAGGTCATAGTTGTATCCTCTGCTGCTTTGCTGCCACTTGAAGGAAATGTTCATCATTTTGCTGTCTGTTACTTATTACCAATTTTTGCGGGTAGACATGATTTTGCGGACGAGGTGGGAGTTGTTGCCTGTCCCGACATAGTATTTGTATGTTTCGGGGGTGTTCTGCAGGGGTTTCTGGATGAAGGTGGTTTTGGAGACTGTGCTTGAACGTTTTATTTCAGGTTTCGGCGCGAATATGTAGCTCTAAATTTGGTAGGTGGTACCTTTTTCATGAGAGAAATGCCCAGGGGTTGCAATAAATATTATTAAAACATAGAACGAATAGTTTAATTAGGATTATGGAACTTTGCTTTGTTGTAAAAGTGGACTAATTTTGGTTTGAGGGTCACTTGGCAGATTATAGTTTAATTCAATTGGGTACTCTGGAAAAGCCTGATTTGTTTTTGGGTTTGTTTTTCTAGAACAATTAATTCACCAGGAAGGTTTTATAATTCAAATGTCAGCTATAACAGATAATTGCTCACTCATAACTATCTAGAATCGTAGTCGAATAAATTCTAAGCCTAGCCGCCATTACCAAAAGGTATCCTAGGTGAACCTTGACCACAAAGCAATTATTTCTTATCTCAAATCTCATCGCCTCCACAAAACCTTAACAATCTTCACATCCTAATCGCAGTACGCTCAGCACATTGAGCCGATTCTCGAGGTAACTGTCTTCAAAAAAAGATTCTCAACAATGGAAGTGTGTTATTTGAGGGCAATATTCATGACTTGATCCAGCAAATCAAGAACGAAGCTCAGGGTAAGTAAAGTGCCTCTCGATAAAAAATCATCATTATTGAGTTTCTGACATACATTTGGTACTGCGTCGGCAATCGAGAGCTGCACAAGAGTAGATTGCTGATTCTCAAAGACTTTATCGATAAAAATGGTGAAATTTTGGCGGAGATACCAGAGCTGCTGCCCTATTTTGCTCTGCCCTACTTTTAACAGCCGATTAACCACCCTCTCTTTAAGAAGCTGTTCACGAACGAATGGAAACAATAGCTGGTGGGCATGATCTGCGAAATTTTTGTGCAGCAAAACCCAGTAAAAGTAGAGTTGGAGTGGCTGAACATTATCAAAGATTTGGTTGAGATCTGCAGTAGTTTTTATAAGTTGATTCCAACTGAGGGCAAAAGCAAGCTTATTGAAACTGCTTTTTAAAGGGTAAAGCAGTATAAAACTGTTATCGAGAGTAATAAGGTTGAGGAGACTAATAATCATCCGAAAACATCATATCAAAGCCAAGAAAACGCACAATTGCTCGATTTCGCTAATATCAAGAATGTAAAAAGCACTTTGATGTAATTAAACAGGGAACTTTAAGTTCATAAGAATGTCAGTTGTGGGGTACAAATATCGACAATATATCATCGGCTACAGATCTAAATAGTGAGTAAATCAAAGTAGAATAGAGACAAGCAGTTTTGCAAGTAACTCATCGCATAAGATATTCTGCTATTCGATTCTTAGATCGAGCTAACTTTTGACAGATAAAATCTCAAACTACTCCAGTTTCTAATTTCCTACTACTCAGGCAGAAACTACCTATAAAACCATTTAAAAGCGATTCCCAAAATAAAAAACATCATTTTGATCAATTTCAAGGAAAGGAATACTTCAGAATATAATCACTAAATTATTTACATTTGTTTAGATATTCTGCAAAAAGCAGTTATCAGAAGGCGTGTTTTTGAATTTGTCATTGGGGAGAAGGGATTCGTTGATTTGCTGCTTAAATTGCTGTAAGCTGAGAAAGCTGAGTATCTGAAAGGATCTAAAAAGGTTCAATTAGAGCTGACTGCGAATACCGCTTTATTAATGCAAATAATCATGCACCGCAAAGGCAGATATCTTCTCGCTTCCACTCAACTCTTCTAAAGCCTAATTGAGTTGGTCTAAAAAATGAAGAGTAGAAGCGGTGATTAAGTCCTATAAAAAGCAATATGTAGCTGTATATACTTGCTGCTGGTGGAGCCACACATTCGAGCTCGTGCATAACGATAGAATCTAAAGGAAAAACTTTTGAATAGGATGATGGTGAGAACAAACAGAGATTACTAAAATATTGTGGGTTACATTATTTAGCGGATGTCGGTTGATGGGGAGATCTAGGAAGGAGATAGTGATGAAGACATCGAGAAGTCAGTGGAGTATGATTAGACGATAGTTATCAAGGAGGATGAGGTTTGGCATAGAAACGAAGTGGTGAGTTTAAAGAAGAATGTAGAAAAAAAGAGTGAAAAAAGGTAGTAGTTGAAAAAGATAGGGAATTCGTAGATGAAAAGCAAAGATAGACATTCCAAATAGCATGCGAAGAAATCATATTCAAAAGACAAGTACAGTTGGAAAAAGAAAGAATGAAGCATTATCTTTTCGCCAGCTCAAGGATTGATTGCAAAATATAAATTTACATAATTTTTCTAGCAAACAGCAGCAAAGTAAGCAGAATTTCAACGAAGGCTTAATAACATTACAGTATTCACGTCTTAGACTTTTTAATAAACTTTTATTATATCCAAGGTATGAAAAGACTAATTCCAAAAAAAGGAGAGTATCGCATGCGGGCGCACATGAATCCCTTCAACATCACTACCTATCCCTATCCTGCAGACTACACTTACGTAGACTGGAGCAGTCACTTCCCGAAGATATATGGGAGACCACTCCACTAAAATATTGTGCCTTATTGCAACACTGATGAGCATCCTTCTTCTTATGATCGACAAAGGGTCAATGCTTTAGAAAAGCAAGTGACGATTATTGATATAGGCTGTGGTTACGGAGGCTTGCTTTTTGCCCTAGCTCCTTTGTTTCCAACCCAACTAATCATGGGCCTATAAATCCGACATAAACTAGTCAATTACGTAGCCGAAAAGATTGTCGGTTTTCGCGTCAAATATCCAGATTAATATGATCATATAGGAGTGGTAAGGACTAACACTATGAGACATCTATGCCAATACTTTAGGAAGCAGAGTTTGGAGAAGATATTTATCTGCTTTCCTGATCCTAATTTTAAAGAGAAAGCGCATAAAAGAAGAATCATTAATACTGGGTTTCTTTCTTAGTATGCGTATCTTTTAAAGCCTAAGGGTCGCTTATACTACGTAACTGACGTATAGTTACTACATCAGTGGCATTTACAGCATCTGAGAGCTCATCAAATGTTTAGATAAATCTCAAATTAAAGCGATCCCTGCATCAATTTGATATTAAATTCAACAGAATAAAGCAAGAAAGTTTAAAGAAAGCAAGGTGAGAAATACTATGGGGTTTTCTAGAAAAAGGAGGTAGAAAACTTCTCTTGAGTAACTCTACCTTTAAATATTTTTATATTTCTCTGCTAAAAATCAATAAAGTACTTTTTTATAGAACTAAGTTCAATCAATACAATTCAGACAATGCTAACATTGCTGAGATATTTTTTGAAGATTCTGATTTGTATGAAGGTGAAGCAAACCACCATCACGATCTCCAGCATCGAATAGATGATAACTCGGCCTTTGAGCGTCTAAAGGTAGATTTGGCTCAACTTCTACTTCACTTCGTTTATTTGGTGCAGACTAATCTGTTAGCTGTTTAGTTTTAGTAACCTTTGCGAGAGTTGTTAGATTTCTTTGTAGTCGATGTTTGAATTTTGATTCTATTTTATGTTCTAAAGTTTATGCTGGAAATTTGTCATCAGTTTCACGCTAAGCAAATAGCCACTACGCTAAATTATGGGCATTTAGAGCTAAGAGTTGCTTGATTTGTTTGTTGACTCATCGGCTATTAATTGAATGCAGGTTGAGTACTAGAAAGTTTGGTCTGTGACTTAATTGGTTATTGAATTGGAAGTTCTCGGAACTGAAAGTTTGATTTGATTGACTATTTCTTTTTCGAGCACTGTAATGTTATCGTTTTTGACGGTGACGAGTATCTTATGCGCGAGGGAGATGATTGGGGTTTCTATTTCGATGAGAAGCCTTTATTCTTTGTAAATGTTGCTGAAGAAACATTGAGGGTTGCTGTCAATATAAGCGTAGAAGCTGTCAGCAATCCTGATCGTATATAGAAAGATGAGTAGTAATGCTTTCATTTGTTGGAGTAAAACATTTAATAAAAATTCAAACAACAATTGCAACAAAATGAATCTAGTCTAGAATATTATTTTGATGGGTTAAGAAGGTTCAGTCCTGCTAAAAATTACTTATCTAAAGGGGACTTCCGGGTTAGATAACTTTGAAATAACTTTCAGATATTTCTGTGTTTTCATTAAGCCTGGAGTTATTCGCAAGATAGAATTAAAAGACTTACTTCAATGTTATGAGTTTGGTACTTTGTTGAGAAAAACTCGTTGCTTTGGCTAAGATATTCTTAGTTTGTTGATCGGTCAGCTCAGATGCTTGAAATTTACTCTACCTTTTCTACAAATACCTTTGTAAGAGGTTCAAGCAAAATAAAATTCCTGATATTCCTAGTAAAACAATAAGAGTTCGACAAGGATGTCCTGAAATATCTACAATAAAGCAAGTAAGAAATAAAAAACCAAGAATTTACTGGATGCAATTCTAAAAAGATTTTTTAGGCTGAACCCAGATTAATATTTTTTCTCAATAAAGATTCTAATTTATTAATCTAGCTCATTACTTAACCTTGTTAGATAGTTTGGAGGATTGGAAAATAGCAGTTAACAAAAAATTTAGAATTAATCAAGAAAAAAGTTGGTACTAGACAAAAAATCTTACTTTTGTTCGACTTTTTCAGTCAATAAGGCTGATTTTTAAGGCTCTAATACAAAGGCTCTTAATTAAGTTTTCATTTCAAAGATACTAGTTGCTATTGACACAGAAATGATGGCAGATATCGGTTATTTTCTATTTTTTGGACAGGTAGATGTTGCGTTTTAGCCGGATGGCATTTGATTTGAAATTTATAACTTTCCAAATCACATCTAATGTACATATAAAAATCTATGAATTGGCATCGAAACTATAACAAGAGTACTGTCATGAGCCATTAGTTGTAATTCACTGTAGACCTAAAAGTTAAACTTCCTTTTATAAGTTCTCTTGCCATTTTACTGAGCCCTGATTTTTAATTGTACTTTTGCGGGTTCTAGAGTTTTTTAGATTTTTAAATAACAAATCTGCTGATTTGTAGCCTAACAAGCCTATCTTTAGTTCTGTCCTCACTTTTAAACAAAACTCTAAGGTTTAAGAGAGAGAAGGTACTTTTTATTCTTCCCAAAGCAAACAAACAAATGGAGGGATATTATTAATATTACAGCTGATTGCTGTATGCTTCAGAACATCAATAAAATTACCATTTTGGGTTCTGGAAATTGAAGATTTTAGTGGAATTGCATTGCTCTATAATCATTATATATAAGTATAAGTAATGAACGATTCGGAAACAGCATTAGGAAATCTAAATCCCATTCCGCCACAACTCAAATAAAAGCTTAAACTGATCAAGTTTACGCCTTTCGGGTCTTCCGCGCCACTGCAATGGGACAAGTCTAACTACCTGAAAAAGTTAGCGCTGACCGCCAAACAAGCCCTGAATTAAATCGATCAGGAATGATTGTTTTTTCCTCTATGTTTTGCTATTCACTGAGATGTGCCAAGGACGTTCTTGCGAAGAAACATCTGCTGAAGAATATTATGGAATTTGGAATTTTTTGAAATGGCGCAAAATTAATAAATAATATACACAACTCTATAAGCTCTGGGAAATGCTTGCATCTTTGTTAGACTTTACGCCAAAAAACAACAAAGGCTCTTGAACCTTCGCTCCTTTGTTGCTAGCAATAGTCATACCTGTTTATTCTTCAGATTTTTGATGATTTGCTGTCATCTTAGCCTTGATTTAAGTTGTTGGGGCAAGTTTTGAACTTTATTTGCCGCTGCCTCTGAGAATAATCGCAAACAGCTAAAAAGTGGAATTTTTGGACTCAAAGAAGTTGGCGATGTCTGATTTGCCGCAAAAATGAGGACAATAGCGTTTTAAAAAGAAAGTGTGGTAGATAGGGATTGTGGAGAAGTGCAACAAAATATTTAAAAATAAAGGTGGCTTAATAGAGATAAGCTGTTTACAATCAATCTGTTTTTTTTGGCTTTTGTACTGTTTACTAGCTAACAGCAACAGCTTTTCTCATACTTTTTGTTGATATTTATAGAAGTGTTTGCGCGCTTATTTTCAAACATGTTGCCAGTGAGAAATGGCAATTTTGTGGCTAAAGTGATTGGGAATTGAGTCAACAGGCTTCTCTGCCACTAATACTACTTCATATGGCTTTGTTAATGCTAGAAAACTTTATTCCCTTTCTCTGGAGCAAATTTATCCTATCTCTATAATTTTCAAATATTTTTTCATTATCTATATAGGATATTTTCGATTCGTCAATAGCAATAGCGAAAGTAATAAGGATTTATTGAATTCATCTTTGTGCAAGTGCAGGGTAACCTTTTTTAAAAATTTACTTGAGGAAGAACTTTTTGAATTTGTTGGCATTAAGTCAACCATCCTCAATAACTCAACTATTCATTTCACTTTTTGATCTTCTTCCTCAAAGAACCATTAAAATATTCTTAGATTTTTAATTGGATGTACTAGGAATTGATTTGGCAAGACTCAAAATGTCCATCAGCTAAAAGGCTCAAGTCATTTGTTGCGATTAGGAGATAGTTTTGTATCTGGTTCATTTTCTAGAAGAATGAACTTAGACTACAGTTTTCTGAAATTCAAATAATTCCGTTCCATAGTTTTTGATATCAATTGATAAAAAATGCAAATATTCACTTATTTCTAAGCAGGCTTAGTTCGGCTTCAGTCGAAATCGATGTTTCATAAGATAACCAGCCACCAAAACTTTTTGTAACAACTTCTATAATATACTCGAAACCTTTTAGTTCTATGCTCAAGGCGATAATAAGGGTTGAAAGATATATCTAGATGAAGGAATCCAAACTGTGAAATGCTCTATTTTAACTGCTCTCAGAAGACTTTTGTTGAAATTACTATAAGAGGAATTATTACACAATCTTGAATGCTGTCTGGAAAGTGTTGATTGTTTTCAAGTTTAGCTGATTTGTTCGATCTGATTGCCGATGGATTAAGGATTCTAAGACATTTTGATTGTACGTTAAGCATATAGAGTATGGATAGCTAGAATGTCTCAAAAATACTTGTTAGCACTTGAAGGCCCTTTGGAACTATTAAATAGACTGTAAGTACCAAGGATGGAATATAAGAACTTGAACCTCTTCGCAAGACAGTTTCCCCGTTCACTCGGTTTACACTCCAATCATCGGGATCTGCTATAGCAGAGTGATGTCAATTCATTGATTACTTCTTGGCATTTCATGAACTCCTCACTTTCTTTATTTTTTGATATTCCTGCTCTACTTCTGATAGAAACAATAACACTTTTAGGATGCCAAATGAGAACCAAAACCTAAATCAATCGGTGTATAGACCTTTGGAGCCATATCGTGATTCCTTAGGCAATACGATAGCCTACTTGCTATTGTATCTTTATTTCGCATTCGATTCACATCTAGCAATAAACCAAAATAAATATATAACGCCATCTATTCTATATCAAGAATACAACTATTAATACAGCACAATAAATCATTTGCACTTCTACAGCTGCAGAAGCACATGCCGACCGTACTGAGATTTGCTGATATCCTGACTATTTTCTCGAAGGACTGCGCCAAGTTTGTCCCTTGCTTATTTGTCGCTGCGTTCTAGCAGGCTTTGGACTACGTAGTTGCCGAATTGGTTCTTAGCTATCGATGATAACCTATCTTATGGCAATTTTACTGGCCTTACTGCAGCAATCGACGGCACATCTACTCTCGTGAGGTGCCTTTACAGCTCTTGATGAATTTCTCGACCACGTTGCTTGCAAATTTGTTGCATGACAGCTCGCTCAGTTTCCCCAACAAAATTGCAAGTATCTGGTCTTCCTGGTAGTTGGGAGTGCAAACAATGTGCTGCATTATGTAGTTGCCGAACTGGCACTTCGAGAGCTGGAGTGCCATGCTCAGTAGCTGTTACATTATAGACTACTTGACTTTGCTTTGGAGACAGTTCTCTAAATATTTCTGGACCACCCTGCATCCGAAGGAATGGAAGGCCAGTCGCTGCAACTTCGTAATCTCAAAACTACATGAGTTGTAATCAGCTAGCCGATCATAAGGGTTACCTTCTGGTCAAAAACTTCGATGATCTTCTGTGCGATGTGGTTACCGTTTTGGTTGAGGAAAAGTTGGAGTAGATGAGGTTCAAGCGAGTTCACGATTTATCGCTGCTGTGGGATGTTAGTATTTGCCAACTAGATGGTTTTTTGGACGACCCTGCAGGCATAGTGGTGCAGACTCATGAATAGTAGCTCCTTTTTGATGGAGTGTTAGATGTAGGTTCTGATGTGTTGATTGCCTACTTCCAGCAGCTTCTGAATCACGTAGTTTCCGAATTTGTCGTAGCAAAGAGCATTGGTTTTACCGCATATTGCCTCAAATATTTTGACTCTCAAAAATTAGCTGCCATTCTCTAAAGCCATTTGTATGTTCCTGGAACCTGCCTGGTCTTTAGCCCATTCTCCTACAAAAGCCAGATTGTTCAGCAACTCCTCCTCTGCCGAGTAAAGAGGATAGTAGCTAATTTTGGGCAGACTGACACCCTGGTAGCTGCAGTAGGTGTTGTATTCCTCCTAATTTTGTAAGCTCAACCTGTTTCAAGATCTCGGTACTTTCGGGTAGATATAGATATGCTCTCGAACTCCGTTTCTAGCGACTCTAGCTCTTCGTAGCTCCATTTCTGAGGCGACATGATGGTGTGTTGCGGGTTGGTGGGCAGTTACTCGAAGAAGTCTTCTTCGATCTGAGTGGTGCGGTGGTTACTCGATAGCCGATGTTGAAAAGTATGGGAGGGGCGGAGAATGCCACATGAGAGTTGGGGTGTGGTTTGAAGGTGGTGCTGGTGGGTCGGTCGTCGTCTAAGTGGCAGGAGAGGTACCATCGAGCAGATGCGCTGGTATGTACTTTTATTCATCTTAGTTTTATTCTTTATGCATCTATAATATCGTTTATACTTTAAATTTATTATAGCCATTGAAATAAGGGACAATCACACTGGTTAAGATTTAGCGAGAGTTCGATCAGAAATTGTAGTGACGGGTGGAACCTTTGTGTCGAGGTGTGGCTGAGGCTGGTGGCTGCGGAGGTGTTCAGTTGGACGTTCGGATGGGAAGTTGGATTTATCAGTATTTAGACTAATATCGGCCAACGATAGTACTTAAATCGTGATGCTGCAGGATACATGAAGTATGAGGTAATGGAAGCTATTCAGGCATCCCTTGAAGAGACTTATTGGCATCAATAACTGTATTAGGTACTTTCCCAAGTTATCTGCTGTATTTTCATTCAGTTTCACTCTCTTTCTTAAGATACTTTTAGACCTTAAGGGTTTTTGATATTTAAATGGTCTTGATTCACTGGCAATTTTTCTTAATCAATTGAGCCTTGGTCGAATGTTGCTGCTTATTTATATTTCTGGCCTTTCTTATTAGACTTTTCTATAAATGCTTTGATTTTAAGCTGTGCCTCTATTTTTTGATAAATTTACATTCAAAATACTATGAGCCGGGTTCGCAAATTCGAAGGTCGCATCAATGAGCATACCAGAGAAGCAGCTATCAAAGCAATCTACTAAGACAATCTTTCCATTCAAGCTGCCCAGCTACAAAGACTTAGAGAGCACCGCCGAGATTATAAGTTAACAAAATAGTAGTCGCAAGAAGATATCTAAATGAGATAAAAGAATTTTCATAAACTTCTTGCCAGTTTCAGAAGAGAGTTCAATAGCCAACGATATGAACTAATCGCTAGATAAGCAGCTAAGAAAGTATAGAAAAAGATGTGGGAATAGTCTCAGGAGTATAAGAATTTGTGTGAGATTGAAGCAATACTCAAAAAATACAATAATCCAACTTAGCCCAACCCCAAAAATACTGAAAAAGGCAAAAACTAACGCCGAAATATATCTCCTGATGGCAAAATTAATTTGAATGTCAAAGATCCTAAATAATAGAAGCCTATTTAGGTCAAGCCCTAATTCAAAAAAGTTAGTGAAGAAAAGTGGCAGCCGAAATCATCTAATTAGCAGACAAAGAAACCCTCATAAAACATCGAAAGTACACCCAAGTTGGACAATTTGAACAAAGAAACAGAAAAGAAGCCAACTTAAACATCAGCAAAGCCTCTAGGATTGTTTGAGAAATCAACGCCAGGTATCCAACCTGGGTCAAATATATCACAAGAGAAGGCGGGTTAGAAAGAAGCGAAGCTCAATGCAGAATCTGGTAGTCTTTTTGCGAAATTGGCGGCTCCAACACCATTAATTGGCTTAACTAACAAACAATCATAATAGGCATTCCCAATAAAATTTAATCTGCCACAAACATCCACAATAGCAGGCACTGCTTCATAAAAATAAAAGCAGCCGAAGCCAAATCCTTTTACTATGCAACCCCAAAAAAATGCAATCCTTAGCATATTTAAAAATGACGAAAAAAAGCCAAGCTTGTTTGCAAATCTTAGCAAGCAGACTAAGCCTAACTAAATAATAGAATAGGTCAATAAAGCTCCACTTTCTTTTTTCGGAAACCCATTATCTTTTGGAAACCCATCGTCTTTATTCAAAGGTTAAAACCCTACTAATTTTTCCAGTATATTTGCCTGTCAGGATACCAAAACTTCGAATTCATCTTCACCGTTTGTAGGGAATACCCTATTACCTGGTACTAATCAAAATGCCTTAGCCAATAAATAGCCTGACACTAAAAAACCTGAAGAGGTTTTGCCTTCTAATATCGAACTGAATGTGCCCAAATCTCCTAGATTCGGTAGGCTTCCGGTTTCCGAGATTTCAGAAGCAAGCAAGACATCTTAAATTTCTGAGATCGAGAAGATTGGATCTGGCATATCTGCTATACAATAGCCAAGGAGTGAAATTATGGACGACGACTAGGCTATCTTAGAAACGGCTAGCCAATTGTAAACGTTTGATCAGGTGAGGACATCCATGGATGGTCCTCCTGATATACCCAAATGATGCAGGATGGGTTATGATTGTCAGGTAACCAACTTACCTATCTCTTCGTTTATTCAAAACCAAAATAAATTCCAAACTATAGCCAAATCAATAAGAGTCGTAGTGAAACCAAAGTATCAAACTTTGAGAAGGTATAAATTAATGAAACTTGGATTAGTTGCTCAGTTTAGTTACTCCCTGCTGTCTTTGAGTAGCAGCTCTGTAGAATCCCTGTAATGCGCAAGTTTTTGCAGATATGCTTTGCCCTAAATATACTTTTTCAAGGACAGTTAATTTTTGCTCCTAATTTTCTCCAAGCGTGCTGCTTAATTCTCGAAAGAGGTGATATTATAGGCTATCTTTTTGGCTCCGTCGGACTAGATCGATAGCCTCCTCCACTCTTGGTAGTTTCCTTCATGCTTTATCTCAGCCCCTGTCTCTCTCCCTTTGAATAATCGTTTCTTTAGAAGACTTGCACTTTTCTTGAGCTTCCCGCCTTCCTCTTTTCTGTTCTAATCCAACTTCTTCAGCGATTCTATGGATTTCTTGTTGTTGAGGTAGGAGCTGTAGCTCAAGGCTCGTGACTCCTCTAGTTCATTGATTGACCTGGAATGCGAATTGATAATGATGTTATTGATTTTCCTGAAGACATTGTCTTCCTCTGTGATGCACTTATGCGGCCTGTTTTTGACTTCTCTCTCGGGGGTTGGTTAAAGTGTAGCGATGTTGTGTCTTGGAGTGTTGTACCTGGAGCGTTCGGCTCCCTTTTTTTGATGCTATTTGTGCTTCTTAATCATGATGAGGTTTTTCTCGATTTCTCGCTTGAAGTTGGTGGTGATATTCGCCTCATCGTTACGGTTGGAGTTATCGATGTCTTCTTCGAAAATGAGTGGACTGATATTGAACTTCTTCTTATTTACTGCTGTTTTTTATTTTTAGTATTGAGTCGGTTCAGTCTTGATCTTGTGTTTGAGGGGCAGATAAACGCGCTGATCTAACTGTACAGGTATAATTTTGGGGAGACTGGAGTTGACCAGTTTGTGCCTGGGGGTATAGCGACTCTGGTGGGGCTTGATGGGAGGCAGAGCGAAATGTTTGGCGAGGCTGTTCGGTTATTTTAATTTTAACCTCATCTTTTAATAATTATTACCCCCCATTGCAAACTATTCTCATCCTTTGTTTATTATCTTATCCTATTGCTGCTTTATTCTTATTTCTGCGCAAGTGTTTGGTTTTAGGATGGGTTTGTTTTGGATGGCGATCGGAGATATTAACGGTATTTGGGCTAAAGATGTCAAAAAATACCACTTATTCGATTTTCTTATAGTTTATATTTGAAGGGCAGAAAGACTAGGAATGGGAAATTGTTTAAAGCCAATCTAAAACGGAAAAAATTCTGAGAAAACGGAAGCTCCTTTGCAGTTAGCCCCGCTCAACTCTTTGAAATAGCAATGCATCAAAGATTTGCTCGTGAATGAGATTTCTCGGCTACCGTCAGTATTCAAAAGCGTTAGCAGTCATGTCCATCCATCGTTCGAGCAAATCCAGAAAGACATCGACAGAACATATCCTAAATAGCCTGAATTCAACTAGGCTTAAAGCAAGCAGGCCTTCAAATAACTTTTGCAGATGACTGCGTTATACTCTCCGCGTTTGGGCTACGTCCAAGGGATGAATTTCGTGGCAGGCTACTTTATTCTCATCGGCATGAACAAAGTCTAAGCATTCAATACTTTCAAGCAAGTGTTGTACCACCCAGGGTTGCTATTAGTGGGGATATATGAAGATTAATTTCCACTAGCGAGACTATATTGTTAGGTGTTCTGGAGCATATTTGAATAGAGGTCACCTAATTTCGCAAAGAGCGTCAAAGCTTTGAGCATTCCTGATGAGTTATGGATCTTCCAATGGTTCGTCTCTCTCTTCATCTATGCTTTTCCGAGATGCTACCTCAACGATATCTTAAGCTTTATCTGGAGGGAGAAGGAGCTTGCCTGTGTAAGATTGGCCATCGCAATTGTCTAGATAATCTAGAGGATTATTTCTGGGAAGAGTAGATTGGAAGAGAAGGGGATGAGTTTGGAAGATGAGTTTATTGAGTGCGTAGAGATGATTAAAGATTAAACCTACGTTAAAGAGAATTTCCCGATTCAGAACATCCTTCAATTAGCCAACGGTGTTAACAAAACTGTAGTGAATGCTCATGTGAAGAAAGCAAAGATAACGAATAAATATAGTACATATTTCAGCCTAGCGTAGGATGCTAGAAATGAGGCTTACAAGCAGTTGGTGTTGTAGTGGTAGAGCTAGAGAAAGGAATACTACAACCAGATCAAACTAGGCAATCAAGCTAGCAAAGCTCGAAATAGCAGCATCACCATCATCGACGATATCTAAGAAAAAAGGATAGGGCACTACAAGGGTAAAATATACAATTCCTTGTCAATAAAGATGGTCAACCAGTCTTTCTTTAAGTTCAAGCAAACCTATAGCATAAGTGAGAAGGCATTCCAGAACAATTCTATATTAACTGAATCCCTCTATCAAAAAGCCTGATATTTAACTCCTTATTGCTCTATTACTCATAATAATCTAAATCAATAAGCTACCAGCAGTTACAGGGCAAAAGTTTGCAATAGTATCCCTATTTCAGGATGTGGCTCAGAATTGGCTAAGTTTAGGCATTTCCGATATAATTCGAAAGCTATCGCAACTAATTTAGCAGTGGGACCACTTTATTAATTTTATTATGGAAAACACGCAAAAGTAGTGGATGCGATTTGTCAATGAATCGCAAAAAACCCAATAAGTGGTGACTGAGCTGTCCAAACTCTATATTATTTTGCACGAGCACGTGCGGCAGACGATATTGAAGTGCACTATCAATCTAACCTACGACCCAACTGAGGACTGCCACCGCCACCTCAATACCATCCTGGATCTTTTGAAGCGCTTGAATGACCCCAACGATGCATATCTACGAGGTATTGAGCCTTCGCTGCTCAATAAGTATCAGGAGCAGCTGTATGATTTGAGTTAGCAAGTTCAAAAGATGCTCAAGACTTATACGCAGGTTAAAACTATCGATACTAAAAAGCTGGAGGGAATCAAGCATACAAATAATAAATAACCATTCAGTCTCAAGGATTAGCTGAAGCGTTCTGAGCAAAGAAAAATCAAATCCCGATCAGGTCGCAAAAGCAGTCACACCACAGCCCGCTCCGATAGAAACGCATCAGTTTCTTAAGAATTCCAAACAAAGTTTTCCGAATACAAAAAAAAGTTCATGGAAAAGAAGGAGAAGTTGTAGAAGTAAATGTAAGGCCATCTCTAAAAAAAGAGCAACCAAGTAGTATTTGCCAAAAAGTATACAGGCAGCAATCTGTAGGATTACTTCAAGTTGAGGAGGGAGTTGCTTGATTTGCAGATCGCTGACCAGTACGCAAAAAAGATAATTGCGGAGCAGGAAGAGGGGCCGAAAAAAGTTGAACATCAGTAGAACAATGACAGTCTTTAGAACAAGCTGTTTCCTGAGTTCAAAATCAAAACTAAGTTTATGAAGAGCCAGGTCAAGGAGAACATTCTGAATGCCCTAGCCGACGTGAAAATGCAACTTTTGGAGTAGTACCATCACTCCAATGTACTTTTGCATCTATATAGCTCAAAAAACTCAGCTAAGGCAATCCTGATACTTTGATCACTTTGATTCCGCCAAAAAAAATGAGCTTTTCGTAGTCTTCAACTCTCAAGAGTAAGAATCAAACTCGCTCCACAATGATTCTCAACGAAACATCCAAAGTTCATCACTAAATACGGCCTACTCGCCAAGCATCCTTAACTCGCTACCCCATGGCTCATAAAAGTTCGAAACCATTTGTTTACAAAAATGGCTGGTCTGACGAAATATAGCAAGAGCACAGAAAAACCTTGGCTGAGCGTTTATTTCAAGGGAAAGTGCCAAACGCCCATAACTATTGATATTTTCAGGGCTTAAATAACAAAGCATCTATCATTTTCTGATCACTTTTTAACAACACGCGGAGCAACCTTTCTTATTGCCTTCTTCTTAGTCAAGGCACACTTTTAATTGTCATCTTCTGCCTCAAAAGTAGTTTATTGTTTGTTTGAGATGCATTCTAGAGCTTGCGGAGAAAGTTCCAGCTCCGATTATGTTTTTGATGGTTGTAAGAGTTGCTCCTGGGCCCTACTCCAACTAAGCATCTTTTCACCATATTTGGCTAGCTAGTCATCGTCTTTTTTATGAATAGCAGCTTTTTCTTCAGAACTCAGGTTGTTCCAAAGCTCAAATATGTTGACTGACTTTCTTTCCTATTCTTTGAGAATCTTCATCATTTACTGTCTATAGCGAAAATATCCCAAAAGGGGCATCGAAGGGCGGTCAGGATCTTGCTCTAGAGTGCTTATCTGATGCTTTTCCATAGAATTAGAAGTTTTTAGAATATAATATAACACAATCCTAAAATCAACAATAATAAATTGAGGGTGGTTATCCAGACTTTTGTTCTCTGTTGTGGGTAGACAATAACAAAGGGAGCAAATTTCTTAGAAAGGCTAAGGGTAAGTTTTATGTTTAAGGCTCGGTAGCAAGGAATTTAGATGCTTTCGAAATGTAGCAAAAAGTTGGAACATTTTTTTCATTTAACCTATTAAATCGAGAGAACTCCAATAAAATTTAACCCAAATGTCGATTAAAGAAGATATAAATCAATGTTCAGTCAAAGCTTTGGGGTTGAGGGTCTTGGAAAAATTAAGGTATAAATAATTTTTAACAATGATTTAATTTTATGGCGTTTTCTTGGGCTCAGTCAAACAAAAAGATGTATTTCTAATTTTTCATGCTTTTTAGTTTATTTTTAGCTAGAACACTAAAAATATGGTCAAAAAGAACATCTGTTAACCTCTTAATATTTTTCGATGATTCTGGGCCCTTCTAGACGAATCAATTTAGTTGTTGTTTGTAGTATTCTCCTTTCGTATGCAACTTGCTCTAATCTTTAAAGGAAATCAGCCATTCTTTTTCTTAATCATGTGCACGACATTCCAAAGGGTTAATTAGACACTTCTGTTTGATTCCTAAGTAAATTTTGCTGCAATATTGCTCGTCATTTTATGATAGGTGTATTCAGTTGAGTTGGGACGGTGGAGAATATCCGATTTGAACTTGGATAAGTGTTATTCATTTGCTAATCTTCCATTTCGAAAGCTTTTGGTTTCTGAAACTTCTTTTCAGTGCTGGTTTTTAAAGAGAGGAATTCTCAGAGACCCAATAAAAGTTCTAAAACTTAACAAGGAATAAAACTTTATAAAATTAAAATTAAACTTTTATCTTTTTAAAATATTTCCAGATTGTGAAGATAAGTGAGCATTCATGAAACTGACTGTTTTTGATTTAAAAAATACATATGGAAAAATCATTTAGAAGCTATCTCTGTTAATGTTTTATCTTTTTTACTGGCTAGAAATATTGTGGACTTAGAGCAACCAAAAGTGGTCAGTTGGGTTCATAAGCTCCAAAAAAGGATGAAAACATGTTTAAAAGCAGAGCTGGCTTCACATAAATTCGTTAATTGGATGCCTGACGTTTTTTGCAAGTCCCTTCTACAATAAAATTAATACGCTCACTCTAAGAACCAGAGTTGAGGATCTTGCTAGTCAAAAAGTTGATCAGGAAGTTGAAAATTAATAAACTTAGTCAGCCGAAATGACGACTCACAACTGGGTCGCAGCAGTCATAATTCATGACGATGGGTTGTGCTTAGTTTAGACTAAGTTAGACAAGCCCCATGCGTCGGAAATCAATACCTTGGAGTTGTGACCTACGAAGTCGGATTAGGTCTCTAAGAATGAAAGGAAATAGCAGGTTGGGACTGGCCAAATTATATAAACAATATCATTGCCAATAAAAGCAGAAGGGTTGGACTGGCATCATGGGGTAGAAAGGTAGGTCTGGACAGTAGTTGTAGGTTATGGGTGGGTTGTGGGCTGAATTTTCTTAACTTTTGCCGTTTTGGATTTATTGTGGAACAGATTATGGGCTTAAACTTTATTATTGCTTCACCACTTCAGCATCTGAGACGATTGGCTAGCTCAAATCGTTAACTCCGTAAATTTGAATGCCCTGGGCTTTGTTTCTGACGTAAATGGTCCCACTTTACTTGAAACGCCTCACAATTATCTTTGCAGTTGAACATTTTATCCCGAACTTTTTTGCTGAAGAGTTTATGGACTTTTTCTTCTGTAACACTTAATTAATAAGCATTTTCCTTCTCTTCATAAGCGAGTAAGTACAGTAAGTGAAATGGTTGCGTATTTTACTTTTCGATTTGACTTTTGATTGTCCATAGAATATTATTATAGTAGATAGGCGCCTTAGCTACATTTAAGCAGAGCCTGGCTCCATTAATTAACTTTAGTTGTTCTAATATGAGCAAATGCATTGGAATCTATCAAATCAGTCAAGAATTGTGTCAGTTGGTCGATTAATTTATTTTTTGGAAAGTTAACTGACTACTTTTGCGAACTCTTCAATACGAAAACTCTTTCCCCTTCCTCAATAACGTTGATACTTTTCTGTGCATCGTGTCCACTGAACGTCTTTGGAATTTGGTGAGTTTCGGCTGTGAACCCAATGCTTTCGTAAAAAGTTCTTTCATCTTCTCCATCCTAAATCCTGCAGCCAACTTGGCAAACAATTTCAACAGGCCCTTCTCTAGGGTATGAGAGCTATTTAGAACAGTTTTAGAATGTGCTTTTATAGAAATCTTGCCAAGTTTGCTTTTAGGGGGCTTGCTAATAAAAAAAAATCAAGGGTAAATCGCCAAGATATCTCGATTTGGAGAAGTCAGATGGAAAGATTTGTCAAAAATAAGAGTTTTGAAGGCCACTGAATTTTTGACGACAAAACTCATCTAAAGGACTGTTTTGAGATTATTCTTAATCATTTATAACTTATAAAATTTACTTTTTAAACTTAATACTGCGGACCGAAAAAACTACTGGAATTCGTTTTACACCCAGCTTCGTTCATAAAATATCATACACCCATCGCTACAACTTTTTATTTCAGTTTGTAGCCACCTTTAAAATAAAAAAACTTAGTTGCTTTCAAATGATAAGTTTGAGGCACAAGACGCTACTGCTTTTTACTAGCCATACAAAATAAGTTACAATACTCAATAATTTTATGCTTTGGGTTGTAGAGAAATGCGAACTCTATGGAAGAAGAGCGCACATTTAATTTTGTCTCACATGGACAAATTTCTCAGCTTTGGCTCACTTAAAATAGCTGAGGAATTCACTTAGAGTGCTATCACCATAATTTCACTCCTTTTAGTTCGAAATTTGTAGCTCCCGTATGAATGTTTTATTGATAATCTCCCAAATGTTCATCATGGGGATTTCCTGCCAGGAATTTAGTATCTTTTTTTCTATATCAGATCAAAAAGTAAAATTAGTTTCAAATCCAACACAATTGAGAATCATCGATTGATTTCTAGAGAAAATACTTGTATAATAGAATATATAGAATTGATGAAATTGATTGAGGAAGAATTAGACAGCAAAAATTAGGTTTGATCAATTCAGTTATTGGTTGTGGTGTTTGACTTTTAGAATAGACTTATTAAGGTGTTGAGGATTGGGATTTGGTCATTCTAGCATCTATCCTGGTACTGCACAGCGAACTTATCTCCTTCAACAACTAACTCGTAATCGTAAATCTCACTTTTTAGTTCGATCTTTATTCGATATCTCCCCTAAACAAACAAGCCATTCGGCAGAAAATCCTGCAAGTAATGCTTACTTTATCTGAGAGGCAAACAGCAGAAATGCCAATCGGTTGATTTAGCATTAGTAAGCTAAGTCGTAGGAGTATGGAACGAAAACTAATTGTAGAGGTGATAGGGGATGACAATCAGATGGCTTTTGGTGTTTTTGTCAAGCTTTATCTCGACTTTGAGCTTGCCTAGTTAGAAGCTATTATAGAAAAGTGTATAGTCAGTTATTTTGGCTTTGAATTTTATCTGCTTGCCTTGAAGGACCTTGTAGATTTTAGCATCGATAGGTTCACTCAGCTTCAAAGAGTTGTCTTCAACGTTAATGGAACATTAGTCAACAGCCTTGAGAAAAGAGAAGTATAATGTCAACTATTTGTTTTTAATCTGCATGCCTATTTCCAGGGTTTAGTCATGATGAAGTTTACATTTTAGGTATAGAATCTGCTTCTTTATCTCCTCTTTCAGTGGATTGCTTGAGATATGCAGAATGGCTCCTTTTAGATCGGTTTTTTCAGTTTTAAAATCAGAACTGCTTACTTTTGGTTTTTTGATCTTTAGAGCTTTTAGCAAGCTTTTGTTTTCTTACTGGAGAACATTTATAGGTGTGGGGAGCTAGGCTTTTATTTTGTCAATTTCTTGGCTTTTAATCTTGAGCTAGTTTTAAATTTTTGCTTTTTTCTCCTTCATTCTTTAGATCTTTACTTAGAGCTCTTTGGTTTTGTGTTGAAACTAATTCACCTTGATTTTATTTTTATTGCACTTCAAAATATCTTTGAAATTTTATGGTATTTAAGAGATAGGTAGAGAGTTATTACTGAGGGAAGGGTAAAATGAGAGACTTTAAGACTTGTTAGTAAAGTTTATTTATTTGGCACCTGACTCTTATTCAATCGCCTAGGTGTTAGCTGATTATTACTCTAGGCATTTGAACCCGAATTTAGGCTTCAAAATAGTCTTTTCAACCCTGATGGCCTAAACAGCAACCATTTTATCTTGGTTTGATCGCAAATTATATCCTTGTTCACCTTTCTTTTAGGTTTAATTGAAATATAAAAGTTTGATGCTTTTTGAGTTTTAGATTTTTGAAGAGAGAGATCCTTCTTTTTTCGGTCGATCTTTGCTTGACTTCTTTTCAACGCTTTTGACGGAATATAAAGAATTCTGCTGCTTTGGATGTTTGGATTGCCTGCTTCTCTTAACTGATTCAATCTAGCTGCTATTATTTGGCATCATATATTCGTTGAGGCTTTCTTTCTTTATTTAGATCATTGGCGGTTTGGCGAAATTTGCTGACATTTTAATCGATTCTATGTAATAATCGGAATCTTCGCTCACTTTCGATGTCTATTTTTTATTTGATTGCTGCTTTAAGTTGAGATCAGGCCCTTATCTATCAAAGCTATTGAATATAATCTTTTGCGACCTTTCTTCGCTTTTTTTAGATGATTTGGAGATTTAAGAATTCTGGATTGTATTAGTATTCTAATTTATGATTGGAATGTTTTCATTGTACTTCTTCGACTGCTTAGGAGGACTCAACTTTTGGTTTGATGTAAAAGAGTCAGAAAAGACTACTTCTGGTGATTTGCTGGTGTCTGCGAAATGGGGACTGGGCATTTTAAAGCTCATGATTAAATGTCTTCCACTGTCCTCAGGCGTATTATGCTGAAACTGATGGAATCTTTCAGAAAGGTTGCTGTGCTGAAAATAGATTTCTTTGACTTCAGAAGCATTATTCTTAGGCTGGGGCTGATTGCTTGGTGGAAC
>Ga0316217_10001699_pt1 | contig 27950 bp, 26 predicted proteins | sample 1anoAmetaG_FD_203633 | JGI IMG/M metagenome (GOLD analysis project Ga0316217, IMG submission 203633) | Freshwater microbial communities from Trout Bog Lake, Wisconsin, USA - 1anoA | ecosystem: Environmental > Aquatic > Freshwater > Lake > Hypolimnion/Profundal zone | place: USA: Wisconsin... | reverse complement strand
GATTTCCGCGATAACATGTGCCGCCAAATTCATGAACGTTTTCCGAATGTGCACGTGGTGGCTGCCGACTGCCAGAAACCGCTTCCTTTTCCCGACAATTCCTTCGACCGAGTCCTTGCCATCCACGTTCTTGAACACCTGCCTGATTTGCCAGCGGCGATTCGCGAGGTGCATCGTGTTTGTAGGCCAACAGGCAGATTAAGCGTACTCATTCCCTGCGAAGGCGGATTTGCCTACGGAATTGCCCGTCGTATTTCCGCCCAACGTCTATTCGAAAAACGCTATCACCAATCTTATCGCTGGTGGGTTGAACGTGAACATATCAACCTCCCCCACGAAGTGATTGAAGAACTACAGCCGTATTTTAAAATTGAACATCGCTCTTATTTTCCATTGCCACTCCCATTCATTTGGTGCAATTTGGTCAGCGGCATGACTCTCCTCCCAAAAGGAAAATGAAAACCTTTTTTATTACCGGCGCTGCCGGTTTTATCGGTAGCAACCTTACCGATCGGTTGCTTGCAGATGGATACCGGGTGGTTGGATTTGACAATTTTTCAACCGGTCAGGAAAATTTTTTGGTCACGGCCTACGGCAATACAAACTTTTATCTCATACGTGGCGACACGCTCGACTTACCGGCGCTGACGGCGGCGATGGTTGGCTGCGATTTTGTTTTTCACCTTGCCGCCAACGCTGACGTCCGGTTTGGACTGGAACATCCCAAGAAGGATCTCGAACAAAATACAATTGCGACTTTCAATGTCCTTGAAGCCATGCGCGCCAATGGTGTCCAAGGGATTGCCTTTTCTTCAACTGGCTCGATTTACGGGGAAGCCGCCGTTATTCCGACGCCCGAAACAGCGCCATTTCCGGTCCAAACTTCGCTCTACGGCGCCGCCAAGCTCGCGGGCGAAGGTCTCATCCAGGCGTACAGTGAAGGCTTCGGTTTCACCGGTTACATCTTCCGGTTCGTCTCAATTCTTGGCGAACGCTACACGCACGGACATGTTTTTGATTTTTACCGGCAACTCCGCGAACATCCCGACCGACTCCGGATTCTCGGTGACGGCACGCAATGTAAGTCGTACCTTTATATCCAAGATTGCCTCGATGCCATGCTGCACGTCATCCGCCAAGGTGCTGCCGCACGCGCGCCGCACCATGTTGCCATTTTCAATTTGGGGACCGACCACTATTGCCGGGTCACGGATTCGGTCGGCTGGATCTGCACTGCGCTCAATTTAAAGCCCAAACTTGAGTTCACCGGTGGCGCGCGTGGCTGGGTGGGTGATAACCCGTTTATCTTTCTCGATACCGCCAAGGTTCGTGCGACCGGTTGGCAACCGAAGCTGACAATCGAGCAGGGGATCGGGTGCACGCTTGCCTGGCTCCAGCAAAACCAGTGGGTTCTCCAACACCGATGAACATCGTCGTTGCCGGTCTGTGGCATTTGGGGTGCGTAACTGCGGCTTGTTGCGCCCGTCATTTTCGCGTGACCGGCCTTGACTTTGATGCCGGTGTTGTCGACGACCTCCAGCATGGCAAGGCGCCGCTTTTTGAGCCGGGCTTAAATGAGCTGCTCGCCTCTCCCAATCTAACCTTCACCACCGATGCGGCCAGCTGTGCAACTGCCGACATTCTCTGGATTGCCTATGACACGCCTGTCGACGACAACGATGAATCTGATGTTGCCGGTGTTCTCAATAATGTCCGGCGCTGCCTCGCCCGCCTCCGGCCCGGTGCGTTGGTGTTACTTTCCTCACAGTTACCGGTCGGGACCTGCCGCCACCTTGAAGCTGAGTTTCCCAAGTTTCACTTTGCGTATTCACCGGAAAATCTCCGGCTTGGTCGTGCCCTTGCTGCGTTTCAGCACGCGGACCGGGTTATCATCGGTTTGCGCACCGATGCGAAGAAGGCACAGTTACAGGAATTATTTGCGCCATTTACAAGGCAAATCCTATGGATGAGCACCGAGTCAGCCGAAATGGTTAAGCACGCACTGAATTCCTTTCTCGCGCTTGAAATTACCTTCATTAATGAAATCGCCCGGGTTTGCGAACAGACCGGTGCGGACGCCCGGGACGTTGCCGCCGGCTTGAAAAGCGATGCGCGCATCGGTCCCAAGGCTTACTTGAGTCCGGGGGGGGCGTTCGCTGGAGGCACGCTTGCGCGTGACGTTGTTACCCTGACGCACTGCAATGATTCGCTCGCGGTTATTTCGGCCATCAAGCGCAGCAATGACCGCCACCGCCGGTGGGCATTTGAAACGCTGCAAGTACGTCTGGGTAATCTCGCTGGCAAAACTGTCGCCGTCCTCGGCCTGACCTATACGCCCAATACGGATACGCTTCGTCGGAGTGCGGCGGTCGAGCTTTGCCAACAGTTGCTCGCGACCGGCGCACTTGTCCGGGCCTTTGATCCGGCGGTCAAATCATTGCCCGCCGATCTCGCGCAAATAACTCTAGCCTCCGATTTACCGGCAGCTTTGGTTGCGGTGGATGCTGCGGTGGTGTGTACTGAATGGCCGGAGTTTCGCAATGCGGATTGGGCGCGGCTCGCACCGCCGGTCGTGGTGGACGCCAACGGGTTCCTCGAAAAGCAGTTGCAATCAGTGCCCCGGACAGCGCATCTTTCGGTCGGTCATGCCATATGAAACTCAACGGACTTAATGCACTGATTACCGGCGGCAGCCAGGGGCTCGGCAAAGCCATCGCGGAACAATTCGTTCGCGAAGGGGCAAACATTATGATTTGCGCCCGCGATGTCACGACACTCGCGCAGGCCCGGGATGACCTGGCAAAACTGGCCGGCCCCGGTCAGTCAGTGCGCGCGCATGCGTGCGATGTTTCCAATGCGCAACAAGTTAATGCACTCGTTGCTGCGAGCGGAACGGTGCATGTTCTCGTCAACAATGCCGGTATCTACGGTCCAATGGGGCCCACCGAATCCGTGAGCTGGCTGGAATGGACACGGGCGCTGGAGATCAATCTCTACGGTGTGCTATTGCCAACGCGCGCGTTGATCCCGCAATTCAAAAAAGCTGGCCGCGGCAAAATAATCATCCTGTCGGGTGGGGGAGCGACCAATCCTCTTCCGAACATCAGCTCCTACGCTGCGTCGAAAGCGGCAGTGGTGCGATTGATGGAAACCTTGGCTGAGGAGTTGAGACCATTTCATGTGGATGTCAACGCCATTGCGCCCGGCGCGTTGAACACCCGATTTCTCGATCAGGTTCTTGGCAGCAGCAAAGAAGCGGTTGGCGAAGCATTCTATGCCAAGGCACTGCAGCAACGTGATAGTGGTGGTGTACCGCTGGAGAAGGGCGCGCGGCTGTGCGTTTACCTGGCGTCGACGCAGAGTGATGGGATTACCGGCAAGCTCATCAGCGCACAATGGGACCCATGGGAGACATTGCACGAACATAAAGCCGAACTAGCAGAGTCAGATATCTACGCACTCCGGCGGATTGTGCCGGCCGATCGAGGCAAACAATGGAATTGAAGTTGACGCGCGTCGCGTTCATCGGTTGCGGGCTGGTTGGACAAAAACGCCTCAAAGCCTTGCCGCCAGGCTCTGTCAAGGTGGCGTGTGACACCGTGCTGACACGTGCGGAGAAACTGGCGGCGCAATGTCCAGGCTGTCGGGCTACGGACTCAGTGGCGCAAACGGTAACCGCGCCGGACGTTGACGTTGTGATGATCGCAACGATCAATGCCGCGCTCGCGCCGCTTGCCTGCCAAGCTGTCCAAGCCGGGAAGCATGTGCTTGTCGAAAAGCCCGGTGCCATCAGCGTGGCCGAACTTGATAATCTCGCGGCGCTGGCCACAAAGCAGCGCCGGCATGTTCGTGTTGGCTACAACCATCGATATCATCCGGCGTTTCTGAAAGCGCGTGAAATTTTTATGTCGGGTGGTTGCGGATCGTTGATGTTTTTGCGCGGTCGATACGGTCAGGGAGGGCGGATTGGCTACGACCGGGAATGGCGTGCCGACCCAAAACTATCCGGCGGTGGCGAATTAATTGATCAAGGTGTGCATTTGATTGATTTGGCCGGTGCTTTTCTCGGTGAGTTTACGGAAGTTGCCGGACACACCGCCACGTATTTCTGGGACATGCCGGTGGACGACAATGCGTTTGTCAGCCTGCGCAACGCGGCCGGTCAAACGGCGTGGTTACAGGTTAGTTGCACCGAATGGAAAAACATGTTTTCACTGGAAATCTATGGACGCATCGGTAAACTACAACTCGATGGCTTGGGTGGGAGTTATGGTGTCGAGAAGTTGACTTTTTACAAGATGAAACCGGAAATGGGGCCGCCGGAGACTGCCGTGTTTGAGTATCCGGATCCCGATGAATCATGGAAGATTGAGATGTTGGAATTCTTTGAAGATATTCGCTTAAACCGGCCACCTGTGCCCGGCTTGCGCGAGGCGCGTGCCGCGTTGGCGGTGGTCGAAACCTTATACGCCAAGAACCAATGATCATCACCCGTTCTCCTCTACGCATTAGCCTTGGTGGCGGCGGGACCGACCTGCCATCGTATTATGAACAGCATACCGGCTTTCTTATTGCGGCGGCGATTGACAAGTATGCCTATATCACCCTGCACGAGACATTCGTGCCGGACCTGATTGTCAAATATTCAAAACTCGAACGCGTTGCGCGCGCTGCGGATCTCGAACATCCGATTATCCGGGAAGCGTTCGCCCTCGTCGGTATTGATGGTGGTTCCTTGGAAATGACTTCGATGGCCGATATCCCGGCCGGCACTGGGCTCGGGTCATCCGGAAGTTTTACGACGGCGCTTTTGAAGGCGCTCCACGCGTACCGTAAAAATCTTGTCCATCCATCTGACGTCGCCGAGCAAGCCTGTGAAATCGAAATTGGGCGGTTGCATGAGCCGATCGGGAAACAGGACCAGTATATTGCGGCCTACGGAGGAATCACTTGTTTCCGCTATCATCCCGGCGGACGCGTCGAAGCGTGGCCATTGAAGATTTCCGAAGAGACGCGCTACAATCTCGAAGATAATTTATTGTTGTTCTTTACCGGCTACTCGCGGTCGGCGTCGTCGATCCTCAAGGAGCAGGACGACAAAAGCAAAACCAAGAATGCCGACATGATTGAGAATCTCCATTTCATCAAGGATCTCGGCCTCCAGAGCAAGGCCGCCCTCGAAGCTGGGGACTTGTTGGAATTTGGCCGGCTGATGGACGTGCACTGGCAACGCAAGAAGCAGCGCTCTGGCGCGATGAGCAATCCGCAGATCAACACTTGGTACGACCTTGCCATGACCAACGGCGCTGTTGGCGGCAAACTGATCGGTGCAGGTGGCGGTGGATTTCTGATGTTTTATGCGCAAGACAAGGCCCAATTGCGGCACACACTCCGCAAAGCCGGTCTGCAGGAGGTCCGGTTCCGATTCGATTTTGAAGGCACGAAGGTACTTGTGCAATGAACCTGCCGGTCGCGATTTTGGCCGGCGGATTGGCCACGCGCCTGCGACCGATCACGGCGAAAATTCCTAAAGCGCTTGTCTCCGTTGCCGGTAAGCCGTTTCTCGCGCGACAACTCGACCTGCTGCACGAGCAGGGTATTCACGAAGTCGTTGTCTGCGTTGGGCATCTTGGCGAAATGGTTCAGGCGGCGCTCCCGGATGGCACACCATGGGGGATGAAACTGCGGTATGTTTTCGATGGTCCACAGTTGCTTGGGACCGGCGGTGCATTGCGTCAGGCACTCCCGTACCTTGGTGCCGCATTTTTTGTTTTGTATGGCGACTCGTATCTGCCGACTAACTATCAGGCCGTTGCCGCGAGCTTTGCCAACTCCGGCAAGGCCGGCTTGATGACTGTCTACCGCAACGAGGGCCGGTGGGACACCAGCAATGTCGTTTATCGCAGTCGGCAAATTATCGCCTATGACAAGCGCCAGCGGGTGCCGGACATGCGCTATATTGACTATGGATTGGGTGTCCTCACACCAGGCGCATTTGCCGGGCTGGAGCAAGCAGTGCCGCTGGACTTGACAGTCATTTATCAAAAGTTAATTGTAACCGGTGAACTGGCCGGGTACGAGGTTCAGGAACGCTTTTTCGAAATTGGTTCGCCGGCCGGGCTGGCTGAATTGGAGGATTTACTCGCATGACATCATATTCACAACAACATCTTGAGGAAGCCATCCAGATTATCCGTCAACTGGATGCTGGCCTGATCGAAAAGGCGGTTGAACAACTCCGCCAGATCCGCGACCGCGGTGGCCGGTTGTTTATCCTCGGTGTCGGTGGCAGCGCGGCTAACGCATCCCACGCGGTGAACGATTTTCGGAAAATTTGTGGATTCGAAGCCTACGCACCCACTGACAATGTTTCTGAATTGACCGCCCGCACCAATGATGAAGGTTGGGCATCGGTATTCGTCGAATGGCTCAAAGGGAGCCGGTTGAGCCGGCGTGACGGTCTGCTGATCTTCAGTGTCGGCGGTGGTAATCTTGAAAAAAATGTTAGCCCCAACCTTGTCAGCGCACTCCAATTGGCAAAAGACGTCGGTGCGGCTGTGATTGGCGTGGTTGGCCGCGACGGCGGTTACACTGCCAAAGTGGCCGATGCGTGTGTGATTGTGCCAACGGTAAACCCGGCCAACATCACTCCCCACTCAGAAGCGTTTCAAGCGGTGGTCTGGCACTTGTTCGTATCGCATCCGCAACTAAAGGTTCAGCAGACCAAATGGGAGAGCACAAAGTAACTCGGCGGGCGGTATTTTTGGATCGGGACGGTGTAATTAACCGTGCGTTGGTCCGCAATCACTTGCCCTATTCACCAGAGACCTTGGCAGAACTGGAGATTCTCCCGGGTGTGGCTGAGGCTTGCCGGCGCTTGAAGGCCGCCGGGTTCTGGCTTATTGTGGCCACCAATCAGCCAGATGTTGGGCGCGGCAAACAGTCGCAGATTGTCATTGAGCAGATGCACGACCGGCTGTTGCGACAACTGCCGTTGGACCGGATTGAAGTTTGTTATCACAGCGGCGTCGAATCGTGTGAATGTCGGAAACCGTTACCGGGTTTGTTGGTCCGGGCCGCCCGCGAGTTGGCGGTTGATTTGCCGAAAAGCTTCATGGTCGGTGACCGGTGGCGCGACATTGATTGCGGTCACGCGGCGGGTTGCCGGACGATTCTCGTCGATTACGGCTACGCGGAGGCATTGCGTACCCAGCCCGATTATCGGGTTCCGAGTCTCTTGATGGCCGTGCACATCATTCTTGCTGATGTCCAGCGGAAGGATTAAAGTATAACCATGGTGACCAAACTACAGCAGCTGCCAATTAAGATTTATGCCGACGGCGCAGACAAAAAAGGGATTTTTGAACTCTACGCCAATCCATTGATCAGCGGGATGACAACCAACCCGACGTTGATGCGCAAGGCCGGGATTGCAAATTATGAGGCGTTTGCGCGCGATGTGTTGCAGACGGTCAAGGATAAGCCGATTTCGTTCGAAGTATTTTCCGATGACTTCGCGGACATGCACCGGCAGGCATTAAAGATCAACGGCTGGCAGCAGAACGTATACGTGAAGATTCCGATCACCAATACCCGCGGTGAGTCGTCGCTGGCGTTGATTAGCGAACTGGCAAAGGCCGGCGTTAAGCTCAACATTACGGCAATCCTGACGTTGACACAAGTGCGTGGCGTCGCGGAAGCGCTACGGCCCGATGTGCCGTCAATCGTCTCAGTCTTTGCCGGACGGATTGCCGATACTGGTGTCGATCCAGTGCCGATTATGCAGGCGAGCCGAGTCGTAATCGAAAGTTTGTCGCAGGCGGAGTTGTTGTGGGCGAGTGTCCGCGAGGTTTTAAACATTTTTCAGGCAGCGGCCTGTGGCTGTCAGATTGTGACAGTCCCACACGACATTCTCGGCAAGGCGCAGAAACTTACTGGCATGGATTTGACTGCGTTATCTCTCGACACGGTCCGGATGTTTGAAGCCGACGCACGTACTGCCAATTTTACATTGTAGTTAACCGCATGCGCAAGTCGGCCAGTATTATCATCCTGATCACTGTAATGTTGGTGGGAGCGGGATTAATGATCGGGGCGATGCGGCAGGAAAGCGCAACGGTCGATGAGACGTCGTATCTGGGGGCCGGCTTTTGTTATTTCCAAACCGACTCATACCGGTTTATGGTGGGACACCCAGTTTTGTCGCAGATTATTGCTTCTTATCCAATCCGCTTTTTTAACCTACACGAGACACCGTCGTTGACTGCACTGAAAGATGGCAAGGTGCTGATGCCGTATGCCTGCCGCTGGAGCGGAGCAGTTGGTTCAACGCAAGAACTATTTCCAAACGGGCCTGACTTTTATCACTGGCCACCACCGGAAAGTCAGTGGTTTGGGCAATACCTGATTTATGATCCTGCCAATGATGCGGAGACTGTGTTGTTTTGGACGCGCTTCACGCAAGTGTTGGTGACGTTGGCAGTGGGCTTGGTGGTTTTTTTTTGGACCAAACAATTAGCAGGTGCGACCGCCGGTTTGCTGGCGACAATTCTATGGATCGCGAATCCGGTGGTACTTGGTTATGGGCATCTAGTCTTAAGCGACATGAGCGTGACATTGCTGCTCACGGTGACGGTGTGCTTATACGCGCGTTTTCTGCAACAACCATCACTGGTATGGGCGGTTGTGGTTGGCGCGAGTGTGGGGTTGAGCCTGACCATGAAGTTCACTGCTTTGTCGTTGGTGCCGATCTTCGTGGTGGTTACAGCCTTCTATTGGTGGTATGAACGGCGCGGCAAACCGGCGACTATGTACTGGGGGCGCCGACAGTTTGGGTGGCACGTAATTGCGATAAGTGTGTCAGCTTGGGCGGTGGTGCTACTAGTCTATTTCCCACATTGGTCACCGGCACCGGCGATCAGTGCGGAGCGTGCGGCCGCGCTCGGAGTACCGGGTTGGTTCCAGACATTGCGACCGATCTTGCTGCCACGAGATTTTTTTAAGGAATTAGCTGTGATGGTCGCCCACATCCGGGAAGGCGGGGATTCCTATCTATTGGGTAAATGGACTCGGACCGGGTGGTGGTACTACTATGTTTTCGGGATGGCATTTAAGAGCCCGATTCCGCTGCTGGTTTTGGTCTTGGGAGGGGGTATTCGAGCCTGTCGGCTGTGGTGGAAATGCTTGTTCGGGGAGCTTGTGCCATGGGTTGCTGCAGGAGTGTATTTGTGCTTCAGTATGACCAGCAAAATCAATATCGGTATCCGCCATGTGTTGCCGGTCTATGCGTTGCTGGCCGTCGCCGCCGCGAGCCAACTAGTCAGCCTGAGGCAGCGCTGGCGGGTTGGCGTTGGGATTTTATGCGCTTGGTTATGGTTGGCGTCCGTATTTGCCTACCCATTCTACATCCAGTATTTTAACGAACTCGTTGGCGGTCCTGCGGATGGCTACAAATACCTGATTGATTCCAATTTTGACTGGGGCCAAGACGCCAAGCGCCTGAAGGCTTTCCTCGACGAGCACGGCATCCGGCACATCTATCTGGATTATTTCGGAACCCAGGCCGCAATTGCCTATTATAAGATTCCAAACACACGCGTGAACGGCCAACAAGCGCACCAAATTAGCGAAGGGTATCTAGTCGTCAGTGCGTCGCAATTGGTGCGGCCTGAATGGGCTTGGCTGCGCGAGGCACATCAACCCGTGGCTCGTGTGGCTTATACAACGTTCGTTTATCGGTTTCCTTGACCGGCGCATACAGCTGTCTGAGATTCTTCAACGCTTGGTCCAGTTCGTAGATCCGAATCACTGAATCCACAGGAGGATTGATGGACTCAAGGAACTGCCGGTTCCGAGCCAGTAGATAGGTAGTGTTTTCTCGTGCGAAGATAAAGAAGAACTCGCGGTTCAGTTCGTTGGTAAAAGTCGCGATTGGTGGCGTGGTGCGCTCAATGTCATCGATCGTGGGATAAACGAATGCTCGCGAGCTTGGCAGTAGCTCTGCATTCGGCGGATAATCCGGATAGGGTGGCGGACCACCGCCGATAATGGCGTTGAACTTCTGGTCGTCGATTATCAACAATTTGAATCCGGCGGACTGTGCGCCCTCCAAATACTCCATCTGGACACGCGTTGAGAGCGGCCCGACATGCAAAGTGTCATACTCGCAGAGCGCCGCCTCATACTTCGTCGCCAAAACACGGTCATTCGGACGGTTTTTCTGAATCCACACGACGGCTTCTTTCAAATGTGAGGCAATTTGGCATTGGTTCCAGTCCGATACCGCCGCGAACCCAAAGGCTGCGCCCAATAACGTCACGTGCAGGCCGCTACGCCAGCGCCCCAATCGAGACAACGTTGGATGGTTGCTGACATATCGCCAACCCAGTGCGGCAAGAATACAGGAAGCGGGAATCCCAAAGGACATGTAGATGAGTACCTTCCATGTTAGCATCCAGACAAAAATAAACGAGGTCGCCGCGAGCAACAAGACTAGGATGTACTCGAAGCGCTTCATTTTGCGCACCGCAACCGCGCAACCAATCAACGCAAATAACCCGATCAATCCTTCCGTACGAATATACCAATATGAAATTGCAGGAAAGGTCTCCAGCCGCCAGTCAGCAATCGCATACTTCATCCGTTCCGACAACGATTCCCAAAATGTGAAAAAAGGTCGCATCCACAGTCCCGAATCCTTCTGCTCGACCAACGCCCAATGATAGGGCAGTTCGCATATGACAATGACGACGGCAAACCCGGCGAAGATCCGCAGGCAATTCACGATCACTTCCCCGATGCGACGCCGGCTGTACATCTTTTCGATTACAAGTATTGTTGCGAACAACAGCGGCAAGAACAGCCACCGGGTGTTGCAGACAAAACTTGCACCCGCCACCAACCCGCAGCTCCATATCCAGCGATTGGAGGTGGATGTTGATTTACATTTGAATCCCTCGTAACAGCACCAGATCGCCAGCCACATGAAAAACACGCCGGGAATCTCATCCCAGTTGGCCCGCGAATAGGTCATGTGCCAGGGCGAAATCGCAATGAACGCAGCTGCCATCAAGGCCACCTTCTCGTCCTGGAAGAACCGCCGCGTTAAAAAATAAAGGAGGGGAATGCTGAAAATGCCAAACAGCGCGGGCACTAGCAAAGCTGAATACGGGGAGTCCCCAAACAGCCAGAGTGCGACAGCACCTAGCATCGCCTGTAGTGGCTTAATGCTCGAATGCGAGAACGTGTGGAGGCCGATGTACTCAAGTATATGGTGAGTGTTTTCTGCGCTGTAAAGACCCCATTTGTGCGCCAGCAGCTTTGCGCCGCTTAGCATCAACCGCGATTCGATCAGGTAGGTGCTTTCATCCGAAAATGGCATATTCCGGTCCTGCAAATGGTACAGTCGAAAAAAGGCGCCAACCGCAATGATTACCAACAACGTCCACTGCACCCATGGCGGTGTTACCCTCCGACTATCAAATCCGGTAGATTGCGTCGATGCGTCGGTAGTGTCCAAAATGCTTCGAACTTTCATATTGGTTCCTTGCTCTGATCGGGTTCGGTCCTGTCTCTCGCCGCAGTCTACCAAGATTGCAGCTATGGCTTTCCTTCTGGTGCGGTGGTTCCCTTTCGAAAAAGTCGCCAACTGACTTCACCACAGGTGTGGGCCTCGCCTGCGGCAGAATAGACGATATTCCACAGGCGAATTGTGGGGCCCGGATCGGGAAGCTTCTGGGGTGCCTGCCGTCTGTTTCCGAAGAGGAGCCGCTGCAAGTGTTCGGGTAATGTGGCTTGGTATGTTGGATAAACCAGCGCGATTTCCGGCTGGGCCTTGACGGCATGCAAATAGGTTGCGTAAGCCTCCCGGTCAATGGCGGCAAAGATTACATTTTCCTGACTGAGCGCTGTTAGCACGTGGGAGTATGAGAAAATGGTTGCGCCGTACTGGACTTGATTGCTCTCCAGTTCACTGACCACCTGACGGAAATCGTGCAGTTCGTCTGGGAGTCTCAACATCTCGTACCGGTGAACCAAGGATTGAAGCACGCAAAACCCAAGCAGGCCAACGACCGCCCATTTGCGCCGCCGCCAAGCATGATCAACCAACACGCCCATCCATAGCAGCATCATCAGCCCGGCCGGAAAGATATACCGGATCGACATGAAGTAATTGCCTTCACTGAAGCCGCCAACTAGCATCATCGCCGCATTAATGAATGGCAACAGCGCCATGCACAGTACCCGATTGTTTCGGAGCAGATACCCACGCTTGATATGGCGCCAGGCGAATCCGATTGTAAAGATACCCGCGACAACTCCAACAATGTCGCCAGCACTGCGGGGGAAACTCTCCTCATCCTCCAAATGGTTGAGGTAATGGATCCCCATCGGGCCTCGATATAGCGGATCAGCATCAAAATACGCCGGGATAACTCGGGCGAGCCAGTAAACGTTGCGGACCATGATTGCGGGAGGATTGATGTCAAAAAACTTCATCCCATCCGACTTGGGAGAATACGCTTCGACTGGATCGTCTGGTCGGGGCTGTCCGCCCCGTAACTTAAAGACCAACTCCGGCAAGTAGCCAATGAGCAGTCCTAACAACAAGACCGCAATCAATCGCGCCTTCAATATCCGACCGATTGCGATTCGGTTTTCGGACAAAAGGAAAACCACCACTGCCAACGTAATAATTGGCACAGACATCTGCTTGTTCAAGTAAAAGCATAAGCCAAAGATCAGGCCATAACGGAACATTTTCCACAGGGTCGCGCCAGCCAGGAGGTCAAGCGTCAGCCAGAAAAAACCAAAAATAATCAATAACATCAGATTGTATTGCGAGCCAAAAAAAGAGGCTTCATATAGCCCAAACCATGGGACTCCCACCACCAAGGCCGTCCCACCTAAAATTGCCGCGCGTCGCCCGAAGGTGCGTTCCACAAAGTCGACGGCCAACACAAGGCCGATGGCCCACAGACCGATATTGATGAGATTGGCCAACACGATTGACGGGCCAAATACGTAGATGGCCAGTGCGACTAGAAAGTGTGGCAGCGTACCGGCGTGCTGATTGCCCCAAAAATAAAAAGGAATTTCCCCTGCGAGAATCCGCTTCGACTGCAAATAGTTTACCGCAACGTGGGTGCCGTACCAGAGGTCGTACCGGTACGCGAGCGGGATGTGCACAACAAAGTAAATCAGCCCCATCAGCCACGGTACATACGACTTCAATGCCGTATCTCTGACAGGTGGCAGGGGGGCAGTTGGCATCTTACTAGCAGGAGGCATATTTATAAACTCACTATGTCTGCCGTCGGAATACAAAGACATTTTGTTGGTTGAAAATCAATTCATATCCCGGATGCGACGCCACCTTGTTGATAAACTCCTGAGTCACCCACGGCTCTAGTACGCGATCATTACCATCGAGGATTAGGTAGTCAAATGAAAATAAGTCTTCATGGGTGTATAGGAATAGTCCATTCAGTGTGGCCCAACGTTCCCGGTCTGAAAAGAAGGCAATCATTGTTTCCGGCGCGACAACCGACTTACCGGGTGGAACCAACGCCATGGCTGCACGTTGAGATTGGTAGTACGGACGAACTGTGTAGTCCGACAGGTTTAGCCACAACGGCCAACATGTCACTGCCAGACTTAAATAGAGGGCTCCAAAGCCGACTGCGTATCTTCCATCGCCCCATCGGTGCCGCAACCGTTCGATCCACTTACGCACGCTGAAAATCGTGGCAACACATAGGAAGAGGCCGACCGTCACGTTGTAATGCACTGCCAAATTCTTCATCGAGACGTTGTTTGAGAGCAAATTCAAGCACAAGTATGGCACGGCAAAGAGCACTTCGGAAGCGCACCACGGCGAAAGCCACAACAGCGGTTGCAGTAGCAGAATTACAAATAAGAAATTCTGTCTGTTCACCAGTGCGTCCACGGTCTTGCCCGGCTCCAGGAGCAAGGTGTGCAGAATTTCCCCAGGTGAACTTCCGAGGTTTGCGAGGTAACCAAGCGGTCGATAAGGCCGTCCACCACTGAAGGCGGGCCGCACGACTAGAAACAGCAATGCGTACCAGACGATCGCGCACGCTACCGGTGCGACCGCCCACTTCAGTCCGCGCCGTTTCAGGAGCGCATACGGCAGAAAGACGGCGAGAGTTAGACCGACATCCTCGGTTCCGAGCAGCAACGCCAGCGCACAGGTTCCAAGGTAGGGGAGAAATTGCTCCGTCTGAAGAAAATAGAGTGCCAGCGCCACCAGTGCGATCACAAATTGCAGCATCCCAATCTGGTTTACGGTTTGTGAAACAATTGTTGGGAACATCAAGTAAGCACCGGCAAATAACAATCCCGCAGTCCGGTCGCGCAAGGTATGAACCGCCAGCAAATACACCGGCAACACTGAGAGTCCAATCAAGGCGCAACTGACGAAAATCAACGTATGTGGATCCGGGGCCAGCCAATACAACGGCAGTACGAGCGCCAATAGCCAGCCACATTTGTCGCCAAACCAACTCATCTTCAACTGATACATGTAAAAAAAACGCCCGTGCAAGGAGTACCAGAACCCACCGGTGATACCGGCTACATCACCGCTATGTCGGGTCAGTGACACTAATTTGAGATGCGCCATGTAAAAGAAAAAAAGCACATACACGGCAATTCCGACAGCCAAGATCAGTTTTGCCCTTTGGGTAGAACAGCCCACAATTTGCATGTCGTTAGATGATCGTGTGCTCAAAACTTGAATATTCAAAGGATACCAAATTGTGACGTTAGTTAAAAAGCCGGTAATTGTAAAGTCGCTTAAAAACCCTATTCAATCAACCGCTGACAAATGAATCTTGACCGCAAGCACACCGACAGGCAAGATTCACCGGAATATGATTTCCAATCAGAAGCTCATCGTCGTGCTACCGGCCTACCAAGCCGCTTGAAATAGTCCGTCAGTACTAAACCGATCAACGTTTTCTTCTTGCGCTCCATTACTGTGGTCTCAACCTACGGTCCGGCTACCGGTGGCGATGGAAAAAAGCTCGCGATTGTTTTGCCTCCTTCATCAGTCGATGTAGATATCGTTGTTAACTCGACGAAATGTAGCCCTCGACATGCGCACATTGTTGCAAAGGGCTTGTTCGAGTGACACGTTCATTGCCATGGATTTCCATTCAGGGTTGGTTCAAAGGTTGCCGCAAGGGAAGCCAGTGATGCTTAAATCAATTTTAACTTTTTTAACTGTCGCAAAATCAACAGGACTGGGGAAAACTTGAAATAGAGGCGTTTCACCCTCCACTTGGTGACAGGATAAATGGCTTTGGCGAAATATTTCCACATCTTGCTTTTGATGTATTCGTAGTCCGGATTGAGCAACAACGTGGTGAAGTACAGGTTTAGGAAGAACTCCTTCCTTTTCTTGGTCAACCATGGATAGGCCAAGGTGTCGTAGTTATTCGAGGTGAAATTGCTCCACTCCTCAAAGGTTTTGGGGGACTTGAAACCCGCTGACACCGCCCAATCGTACAATGCGGTGCCCGGATAGAAGATTATTGGCTTGATATTGCCGGCGTCATTGTTCGGACTATGCTCCCTGACATAAAGAATTGCGTCAATGTTCATCTTTATGTCCTCGTCGGTCTCTCCAGGAAACCCGCACATAAAACTATAGATCATTTTGATCCCCGCCACTCCCATGATTTTGTCCACCTGGTAAAAATCTTCCATCTTAATGATCTTGCCAATGATCTTTTGCACCTTGGGAGAGACCGACTCGATGCCACATAACACTTTTTGTAAACCGGAGCGTTTCAATCGCTGGGCGATTTCCGGTGTGATGTATTTGAGACTCACAATGGTCGCACCGTAAACGGCCCATTTAATATCGAGCTTTTCCTCCTCAATCAGCCTGACGAATTCCTCGACTCTCTTTTTGTCTACCCAGAAATTGTCATCCTGAATAACAAAATAGTTGATGCCGTAATACTTGATCAGTGCTTTGATGAAGTCGATGGCTTTCCGGGCTGAGACAGCCCGCCACTTGTCCTTATTGTGAATGTTACTGTTGTAGCAATATGTGCAGCCAAAGGGACAACCGCGAGAAGTGAAGATGATGAACTTGCGCAGGCCGGATTCCTTTGAAATATGTTTTTCGATTTCAACGAGATGCAGGGGCAAATCGCCCAGCGCTTCTAGGTTTTCGAATTCCTGAGGCGGCGTCATCAATGGCTGGTCGAGGTTGCCTTTGAATACGATGCCCTTAACATCTTCGCAGGGCCCGCTTTTTTCGATAGCCTTAACCAGATTGTAGAAGGTCGTTTCCCCGTCTCCCCTGACAATGAAATCCACAAAAGGCTCTCTGGCTGAGTCGATGGGAATGGAAGTGACATGGTTGCCGCCCATAACTGTTTTGACTTTGGGCTTGCGGCGTTTGACTTCCTTCAGAAATGCGGCGGCGAATTTAAGCTGGAGACCGGTTAAGGAGGTTGCGCCGACACAGATCGTTTTATCGGTGAGTTCCTTGTCTAGGATTTCTTTCCAATCCCGGTGGATACGCTCATCGATTATCTTAATGCTGTATTCGTTATGGAGTTTAATGCTGATATAGAGAAGCGCCCACGGGGGCCAATAATCTAGACTGTCCACGAGCAGCCCGTTGGAAGGATTAAATAAAATGATTTGCGCCATATCTAATTTCTCAAGTAAACCGTGACCAAAACCATTACCATTTATAATGGTGTACGACTAGAGTTTTTCAAAGAATTACAGAAACTTATTCTACAATGACAAGTAAAAAACTTGAAAACCACACTAGTTATCCTTTATTCTAAGTATTGGTTAAATCATGATTTCTGACAAAAAAGTTGTGGTCGTCATGCCTGCGTATCATGCCGAGAAAACGCTGGAACGGACCGTCGCCGAAGTGCCGCGTACCATTGTTGACGAAATCATACTGGTCGACGATGCGAGTCGGGACGATACTGCCGATGTCGCACGGCAACTCGGCTTGCGGACTTTCGTACACCAGCGCAACCTCGGCTATGGCGGCAATCAAAAAACCTGTTACAGGGAGGCGCTCAAGCTCAGTGCAGATATCGTCATCATGATTCACCCCGATTATCAGTATTCCCCGCGACTGATTGGCGCGATGGCTAACATGGTTGCCAGCGAACACTATGATGTTGTTCTTGGCTCGCGCATCCTCGCCCAAAGCGCGCTTGACGGTGGCATGCCATTCTACAAGTACATTGCTAATCGGGCGCTCACTTTTGCCCAGAACGTCCTGATGGGGCAACACCTTTCCGAGTACCATACCGGCTACCGAGCCTTCTCCCGCCGAGTCCTCGAATCATTACCCCTCGAGCTTAACTCCAATGACTTCATCTTTGATAACCAGATGCTTTGCCAGATTATTCACGACGGATTTCGTATCGGTGAAATCTCCTGCCCTACACGGTATTTCCCTGAGGCCAGTTCTATTAGTTTCCGTCGCAGTGTTATTTATGGACTGGGCTGTCTGCGGTGTGCCTGGCAACACAATCGCTGGCGGCGCAAAGCATGATCTCGTGCCACGTTTGCGGTTCGACCGACAGCACACCCTTCCTCCGCGGACGTGATCACGCCAGTGGAGATTGGTTCGACTTGCAACGCTGTCGCGCCTGCGGATTGGTCTTTATTGATCCGCTTCCCAGTGATCTCGGACGGTACTACCATCCTACCTACCGTCGCTATCCGCCATGGGCGCACAACCTTATTCAATCCATGTACCACCTCCAAGCCAATCGTTGGGCGCGTGAGCGCGGTCATAGTGGCTGCGCTCTAGAAATTGGTTGTGGCGAAGGCTGGATGCTCGCTGCGTTGCGCCGCAAAGGGTGGCAAGTGTTCGGCACAGAGCGTACCGCCGTTAGCGCCCGGTTTGCAGTTCAAGAAAACCATCTCCATGTGGTAGTCGGCAATCTTGATGCCTTGCAAACGACGCCCCGGTTCGACCTGATCTTCATGCATCATGTGTTGGAACATATGCCGGACCCGCTGGCGACATTGCGTGCGTGCAGTCGGCTGCTTAAGCCGGATGGGGCGCTGCTTATTATCGTTCCCAACTTGGCAAGCTGGCAGTTTCGCTGGACCCGCCAACATTGGTTTCATCTTGATGTTCCGCGCCACGTGACGCATTTCACGCCGGCCACATTGTCGCAAGCATTGGAGAAAGCTGGTTTCCGTGCGCAGCACATCCGCTATGTTTCTCTCGATCAAGACCCGTTCGGCTGGATGGTAAGCTTGTTGAATCTGCTGGGGTTCCCTCAAACGCGCTGGCTGCATTGGTTGACGCGGGCGCACCGGGAGCCTTCGCTGACGAATCTGCTGATGCTGTTGTTGTCACCGCTTCTGCTTGCGTTAGCCATTATCTTGGCGCCACTGAGTTGGTTGGCGCACGCTGGCGCCTGCATGGAGGTTCGCGCAGTGCACAGTGACTGACTCAGCCACAATAATTTCGCCAAGTCCAACTGGCAATAATTGCGATCTACCGTGTTTGCGAGATATACCGACAGCCAGAACTTAACAAGCACTCAGCTTGCACTGGCAGCTAGTTGATTGAAAGCTAGTTTGCCGTCGGCCACGGTCACCTCAACAACCTCGTTGGGCTTGATGTTGCCGCGCAGGATTTCTTCAGCTAGCGGGTCTTGTAAATATTTCTCAACCGCCCGTCGCAATGGGCGCGCGCCAAACTGCGGGTCGTAACCTTTTTCGATGAGCAAATCAGTCGCGGCCTGGGTGAGGTGGATCTCAACATCCTTGCACTTCAACCGGTCTTTGACTTTGGTTACTTCGATGTGCACGATCTGCGCCATATCCGCCTTGTTCAGCGAACGGAAAACGACGATGTCGTCGAGACGGTTAATGAACTCGGGCTTAAACGCGCGCTTGGCTTCTTCGAGGAGTTTGCTCTTCATATCCTCGTAAGTGTGCTCTTCCTTGGCAGGCACAAAACCGAGTCCACCGGCTTTACTGATCATCTCCGCCCCAATGTTGGAGGTCATGATGACAACGCAGTTGCGGAAGTCCACCTTACGGCCAAATGCATCGGTCAGGTGGCCTTCTTCCATGATTTGCAACAAAGTGTGCATCACGTCCGGATGTGCCTTTTCAATCTCGTCAAACAGCACAACCGAGTAGGGGCGGCGCCGGACCTTCTCAGTCAACTGGCCGCCTTCCTCGTAGCCCACATAACCGGGTGGGGAACCGACCAGTCGCGAGACATTAAACTTCTCCATGTACTCGCTCATATCCAGTTGGATCAAAGCGTCGGAATCACCGAACATAAACTCGGCGAGTGCCCGGGCCATAAGCGTTTTGCCGACGCCGGTCGGACCGAGAAATACAAACGAGCCAATCGGCCGCGTGGGATCTTTGAGGTCGGCCCGGCTGCGGCGTAACGCCTTGCTCAACGCCGTGAGGGCTTCCTCCTGACCGATTACTGATTTACGAAGTTCGGCTTCCATGCGGAGCAGTTTATCAGCGTCCTTTTGCTCCATGCGATTGAGTGGAATCCCAGTCCATTTAGCAACGATCTGCATGATGTCCTCTTCCGTAATGACAATCTGCTTCTCATCGCGGACTTTCCGCCACTCGGTCATGATTTGTTCAAGCTTCTCGCGCGCCTGCTTCTCTTTGTCGCGCAGGCTGGCGGCCAGTTCAAAGTCTTGCGCTTTGATTGCCGTCTCTTTTTCGTTTTTAACTTTCTCGATCTCCGCTTCCATTCCTTGAATTTGCGGCGGCCGGGTCAAGACTTTGATGCGGGCGCGCGCGCCGGCTTCGTCAAGGACATCAATGGCTTTGTCCGGCATAAAACGCCCGGTGATATATCGGTCCGACATTCGTGCCGATGCCACCAATGCTTCATCGCTGAACTTGGCTTTGTGATGCTCTTCGTATTTCGGGCGCAGCCCCTTAAGAATTTCCACCGTTTCATCAACCGTCGGCGGCTCGACGACAATCGTCTGGAATCGCCGTTCCAGTGCGGCGTCTTTTTCAATGTACTTCCGATATTCGTTCATCGTCGTTGCGCCGACCACCTGCAACTCGCCGCGTGATAACGCCGGCTTGATGATATTACTGGCGTCCATCGCGCCTTCCGCGCCACCGGCACCGACGATGGTGTGCAACTCATCCACAAACAAAATGATATTCTTGGCGCGCTTAATCTCGTCCATGACGGCTTTGATGCGCTCCTCGAACTGGCCGCGATACTTTGTGCCGGCAACCATCAGTGCGAGGTCCAGCGTGACCACGCGTTTGTCCCGGATTGTTTCCGGCACATTGCCGGCAACAACTTCCTGTGCCAAGCCTTCAACAATCGCCGTCTTGCCGACGCCAGCTTCGCCGAGCAAGACTGGGTTGTTCTTCGTCCGTCGGCAAAGGATCTGAATCACGCGTTCGATTTCATTTTTACGACCGACTACCGGGTCGAGTTCGTTCTTGCGCGCCATTTCGGTGAGGTCACGGCCAAACATGCGCAATGCCGGCGTCTTGGATTCTTTCTTGCCGGATTGTGGCTGAGGTTGGGCGGATTCGCTTTCCTCGCTCTCGCCTTCGGCCGGCGCGAAATTCGGATCAAGCTCCTTGAGGATTTCGTTCCGGCAACGCTCAATGTCCACTTCCAGCGATTTGAGAATCCGCGCGGCAGCGCCTTCGCCTTCGCGAAGCAAGCCGAGCAGGATGTGTTCGGTGCCGACGTAATTATGATTCAGTTGTTTGGCTTCCTTTTGCGCGAGCGCCAATACTTTTTTGACACGCGGCGTGTACGGAATATTGCCAATCATCTTGGTTTCAGGACCGCTCCCGATCTGTTTCTCGACTTCCATGCGCACGGTTTCGAGATCGAGGCCCATCTTCTGGAGGACATTGACGGCCACGCCCTGACCGAGCTTGATCAGGCCGAGCAACAAATGTTCCGTGCCGACGTAGTTATGGTTAAACCGGTCGGCTTCTTTGCGCGCCAGTGCTAACACTTGCTGGGCGCGTGGCGTAAAGTTTTGCATTTCCATTGTGAATCAATCCTCTCAAACCATCTCAGTCGGTCCTCCGGCGTCCGCCGGTTTGGCGACATTCTTGAGCCGATTCCGAATCATGTCAGCCCGATAAACGTCCCGTTCCTCTGCGGTCAGCTTGCGTGCCGCCGCTTTTTGCAAATGGGCCGGTTGAACCAGAATAAACAACTCATCCACCACCGGCCGGCTATTTGCCGCGAACAGTTCCAAATCCACGCCCATCCGCATCAAACTCAGCAAGTTCAGCGCCTCCTTGGAACTGATCGTGTGCGCATTACTCAACACGCCGTAGGCTCGACCAACTTGATCATAGATCAGATGTGACCGCTTTTCAAGTAATTGGCAGCGGGCATTTTCCTCGTGTTCAATGATTTGCAAGATGACTTTATTGAGCCGCTCAATCACATCCAATTCTTTTTCGCCAAGCGTTGTTTGATTGGAAACTTGGAACACGTTGCCGAGCGCCTCGGTGCCCTCGCCATACAAGCCGCGCACTGCCAGGTTGAGCTTGTTGGCCGCTTGGACAACCTGATTGATCTGCTCGCTCAGCACCATTGCCGGCAAATGCACCATCGCCGAAGCGCGCAAGCCGGTCCCCACATTGGTTGGACACGCGGTCAGATAACCGAGCCGCGGCGAAAACGCAAAATCCAGTTGCTCCTCCAACTCCGTGTCCACCCGGTCAATCATCTTGAACACGGCTTTAAGCTGCAAGCCGGATTTGATCGCCTGCATCCGCAGATGATCTTCCTCGTTGACCATCACGCAAATGGTTCCCTTGTCGTTGATGACAATGCCGCTGCCGATGTTGCGCGCCGCATGTTCCCGGCTGATTAGGTGCCGTTCAACCAAAAGCTGTTTATCCAGCGACTGCAGATTGTCCATCGAATCGCTGTAGCACTGCGCCATCTCTGGCAATGTCTCGATGACCGGCCGCATCAGGTCGAGCGCCTTCTGGCGTTCGGGCTTCTTCGCCCAACCGGGAAACGAAAACCCCCGCAGATTGCGCGCCAATCGCACGCGGCTGGTCATGACAATCTTATTGTTCGGGCCTTCCGCCTGAATCAATTCATTTGGGATGCTGAGCAGTTCGTTGATGTTCATGCCGGCCTCGCTGCCGCATTTTTCAACTTCGCTTCCAACTCGCGGATCTGGTCGCGCAACTGCGCCGCCTGCTCATACTTCTCGGCCCGCACCGCGGCTTCCAACTCGCCGGTCAAATCCTTGATCTGCTCGGTAATGACCAGCGTATGCGCCGCCTTGCTCGGCACCTTGCCGACATGCCGGTCGCTCTTGTGCATCGCCTTGAGCAAGCCGCCGAGTCCCTCCGCAAATGTTTCCCAGCACGCGCTGCACCCCAGCCGCCCGGTCTTCTTGAAATCCGCCTGTGAAAACCCGCAGATCGGGCACTTCACCGCGACATCGTTGGTAATCTCCTCCGCCGCGCCGAGTCCCACATGCAAATCCGAAAGCGAAAATCCGGCAACATCTTCGACGCCCTTGTCTTTGGCGCACGCGGCACACAGGTGAATCTCAACCTTCTTTTCACCGGCAATCTGCGTCAGATGAACCGTGGCCTCGATCTTTTTGCAAATGTCACAAAGCATCAGATTGCGGTTCCTTCCGCGCGGGTTAATTTATGAAACGCCGCCGCGAGCTTCAACGTGAGCGCCCCGGGCTTGCCGGTGCCGATCACGCGCCCGTCCAGCGACGCCACGGGCACGATCTCCGCCGCGCTGCCGGTCAGGAAACATTCATCGGCCGTCATCACATCATACCGGGTCAGATTCATCTCCCTGACCGGGATGCCCAGCTTACCGGCCAGTTCCATGACCGTGGAGCGGGTGATCCCGTTCAACGCGCCCGCGCTCGACGGCGGCGTCTGCAACTGGCCACCGCGGCAAATGAACACGTTATCGCCCGTGCATTCCGCCACAAAACCCTGACCGTTGAGCATCAACGCTTCCACCGTCCCGGCCTTCACCGCCTCGATCCGTGCCAGGATGTTATTCAAATAATTCAACGACTTGATCGCCGGGCTCACCGCGTTCGGATGATTCCGCATCGTTGCCGCCGTGATCAACTCCACGCCTTTCTCGTACACCGCCTTCGGATACAGCTCGATGGTCGCCGCGATGATAAAGATGCTCGGCCGCTTGCACGTGAACGGGTTCAATCCCAGATTGCCAACGCCGCGCGTCACCACCAATCGGATGTAACCGTCCACCAGCTTGTTCTCCCGGCAGGTCGCGCAACACGCCGCGCACAACTCCGCCTTCGACATCGGGATATCGAGCATGATCGCCTTCGCCGAATCAAACAGCCGGTCAATGTGCTGCTCCAAGCGGAAAATGCGCCCGCTATACAGCCGGATCCCCTCGAACACGCCGTCGCCGTACAACACGCCGTGATCGAAGACCGAAATCTTCGCGTCCGCCTCATCCACGAATTTGCCGTCCAAATAAATCTTCATAGGTACAATTTACTTATCGCAGAAGCGCCAAGCGTGCAAACTATTCTTCGCAATGGAGCAGGGGACCGAAGCGGAGTCGCGTCGGACTCGACTCCTTCCGTTCCGACTCAGGACCCGGGACTAAGGACTTTTACCCCGCTCCGAGCGGGGCAAGCTCTTATTTAGGGAATCGGCATCCCCAACAAAGTCGCGATGGCGGCGGCCATGGGATTGACGAGATACTTGGCATCATTGGCAAGTTCGGACACGTTATGTCCCGCCAGACTGGTGACAGCCCCGGCAGTCTGCCGCACACGCGGTTGGTTGCTGATGTTTGCCCCTGAACCGGCCAAAGGAAAGGCTTCCCGGCAGTTTGCCGGCAAGTTTATGAGAGAATGAAACGACAAATCTGAACACCGAAAGGTGTTTTTCAGGCAACGAAGACTGCTTGTCAGGCAACGAAGACTGCTTGTCAGGCGACGAGAAGGGCTTGGAAATGAACGAGAAGACCTTCTCATTCAACGATGAATGCTTCTCGTTGAACGAAGAGCGCTTGTCAGACAGTGAAGAGCGCTTGTCAGAGAACGAAGAGCGCTTGTCAGACAACGAAGAGCGCTTGTCAGGCGACGAGAAGGGCTTGGAAATGAACGAGAAGACCTTCTCATTCAACGAAGAGCGCTTGTCAGACAACGAAGAGCGCTTGTCAGACAACGAAGAGCGCTTGTCAGACAACGAAGAGCGCTTGTCAGACAACGAAGAGTGCTTGTCAGACAGTGAAGAGCGCTTGTCAGACAGTGAAGAGCGCTTGTCAGAGAACGAAGAGCGCTTGTCAGAGAACGAAGAGCGCTTGTCAGAGAACGAGAAGGGCTTTTCAAAGAGCCAAAAGGTTAAAAAATCCCCTAAAAAGGTCGTTTTGGAGCTGGAAAAGGTCGTTTGGGAGCCGGAAAAGGGCATTTTCGAGGTTGCGACTGGCTTTTCCTACGGGAATTGAATCAAGGCCGACACTCCGCCTGAGAAGGATTTGCAAGTTTCCTCAGGAAAACACAGATTTGTGGTGCTGGCGGATGGTGTTTTCGTGCGGTCGGCAACCAAACTGCCCCCGTCGACTGTCATGTCTCCGGCACTTCCACCGCAGCGCGTTATTAGACTTAGGAGGATGGCGTTGACACGTTATTGCCGCCGCAATACACTTCGTCGATATGCACAATCATTGCTAATCGGTATAGCTAGCGGTTGCTTACTTATGAATTGGACGGTTTCTGTGCGGTGGATCGACAAGGAAATGGCGCATTTATCTTCGTGTCTTGGCCCTTTCAGAATAAATGCACTCGACGATTTCTTTTTTGAACCAACGGATGCATTCTATGCGTTAACTGGTTCTGGAAAAACGACAGCACTCAACGAAGCGATCCAGATATTGGCAAAACACATTGGATCGAACACAGCCCCTATAATCGAAGAATGGGATGGTTCAAGCGATCCACTCGTCGTGGGAGATCACGATTGGACAAAAGATACTACTCCAGCGGGTTCCATTCGTTACCGAGGACCAAATCATAGTCGAGTTTCAGTGAACATCTCAAACAAGCATTCACCAATGATTATGGCTGCCACATTGGCGCATGAGCTTACTCACCACTTCTTAGACACAAAGACCATTCGTCGTGAAGGAACGGAGGCAAACGAGATCCTAACTGACCTCGCAGCAGTTTATCTAGGGCTGGGAAAGCTGACACTTAATGGGTATGAGACTATTTCGTGGACACAACACAGGAAGAATCAGCCCGTAAACTACTCTTATAAGGTCGGCTATCTAGCACCTGAAGATCTAGCGCTAGTTCTGAGTGAAGTATGTCGCTTTCGTAGCATACCATCGGAATCAGTGAAGATTAACCTTTCACCAAGGGCGACCACATTGTTTGGCATAGCGGAAAAATCCTGCGAGACCTTTCACTTGAAGCAGAAATTAGTCGGTGACCGTCAGTGCCCGCGTTGCGGCGAGTATGCGAAGTTCGCATTTAGTGAAGATGATGACGGGTTATATTGTTCTAAATGCGGTTGGGAATGGATAGCAATAATTCGATACACAGCGGAGAAAAGTGGAGCATACAACGCAAAAACAAAAAGCCTATTCAGCCAGGTTATCGACAGTTTTATGAGGCGACGGGGTTGAAGTGAGTATTCAAAGATGTATCATAGGAAATGACGGCGCATGAATACAACTGAACACATTGTTGAGGCATTTTTCCGCACCTGTCGCAACTGCTTCACCTTGCCAGATATCAAGATCATGGGTGGCAATAACCGTCAGATTGATCTGCTCGCCTATAATTATAGACTCCATCGTGTTTATCATGTGGAAACATCTGTGACGCATTGCGAACGCTGGTGCCCCACGGTCGCAACACTTGAGGAACATTTTGATTACAAGTTCTTCGGTAAGCCACGTCAAAAGGAAGGTACTAACAGCGATTATGCTAGAGGCAAAACCTACAAAAAGCAAATATACGATGCTTATGGAAACTTTGGAATTAACGCGAATAACATCTATCGTGTTTGGTGTTGCTGGATCGTCCCAATCGGAGTGGATGTGGATGGATTTATTGGCAAATACTGCAAATCACGCGGAATCGCTCAGAATCCAATTGAAGTACTAAGCTTTCGTGATGAGGTTATTCCTGCATTGCAGAAGCAGGTAGGAACTTCACACTACGAGGACGACGTGCTGAGGACTTTTAGCCTCCTTCGTGAGTATACTTCCCAGATTCAGCAAACATAATCGTTAGCTATTCTTTGATATTTGCATCGCGGATGATGTCTACTGCGGTCGATGAAGTGATTTCCTGTATTTCTGTCAACGCGGTCAATGAGCTTGGCGTTCGATTTACCGCTTCAAGCCCGCCCCATGATCAACGCCGCCGGTTGGCCGTGTCCCACCAGTTCAGCCATCGCCCGCATTGGTGCATAGACATGGTTGAAGAACCGTTTGTAGGCGGCGCAGGAACAGAAGTCAGTGGTCAGACGTCAGAAGTCAGAGGTTAGTGTCCTCTGTGACTCTGTGGTCCAAAATCCCCTTCCCCGTGCGGACTCTGAACCTTGGACCAGGGATTTCGGACAATCCTTTAAGTCACGGGCGCGTTGATTTCCGACCTTTCCTGCTCGTCAGGTATGTGGCCGGGGTTTCGCGAACGACGGCGGGCTTGCCCGGTGCGACTAACATCGCTTTGCCATCCTGCCAAATCGCGAGCGGCCGGCCATCGCGCCGGTGTTCGGCCACGACCTGCGCCACTGCTTCCTGTAGCGCGGTCAATGCATTGCGGGTCATCGAATTTTGCGGTCGGTTGGCGGTTTTCATCGCGTCATCTGTTGGTACAAGTTAGCATCATAAACGGTGGTCTGGCCATCTTCATCTTCAAAGATGAGGCGCGGCTCGCTGGTGGAGTTGTCGAACACGCGCAACGTGTTCAGCACTGGCCGGTAGAGATTGAACAGATTGCCCAGCGTGCGGCCATACCGCCGCCGCACATCCCGGTCGGGAACGTTGTGGCCCCCTTGCTGGACACGCTCGCGAATTCGCAGGAGAGCCAGTTCCGGCCCGGGAATCCACAGGTAGAACATGTGGATTCGATAACCGGCCGTGCGCAGATTGCGGATAACACGGATGTAGGAACGTCCTGATAAAGTTGTTTCAAAGGCAAAGTCAGTCTTGCGCTTACCCATTTCGGCAATTCGTTCCAAGACTAACCGGCCAGCTTTGGCCAGTGCGACATCGGGATCGAATGGCGACAGACCACGCGCAATCAAATCGGGATTGATGAAGTTCACGCAGGCTGCGTAGTTTGGTAGGAACCGCGTGGCGAAGGTCGTCTTACCAGCTCCATTTGAGCCGGCGATGATGTAGCAGTTTGGCTGAACGGTGCGTGACATTTGTTCCTCGTTCGGGGTTTCAGCTTACTCCTGACCTTTGCCAGATGGAAACAAAAAGGCAAGGCCGGTAAGCAATCTTTACTTTACGCGCGCGTTGAATAGGTCAATCAAGGCGTCGTAGGCGCGGGCGGCGTTCTTGTCGGCGCTTTGCGGGGTTTCGCGGTGCTTTAAGTAGGCCGCGTATTCGTGCTTGCGCTGGGTGAGGAGCGCGGGCCACACGGGGTCGGTCGCGCCGGTAAAGATCCGTTGGGCAATCAAGGCGGTGGCGAGTTGGTAGCGGGCGCCGGTCAGCCAGCCGTCCAGGATGTCAAACCCGGCCTTGGCTTCGGTAAACATTTCCGCCAAGAGTTTGATGGCGACCGGGATGTCGGTCGCGGCTTGCTTAAAGGCGTTGTGGTGGTAGCCGGGTGTGGACGGATATTTCTTGGTGAGGTCGGCCAGGTATTTTTCCAGGTAACCGGCCGGGGACGGGAGCGAGTCTTTCATGGTGTTCCACTGGACGCTGCTGCTGCCAGATT
>Ga0316217_10001698_pt1 | contig 27963 bp, 24 predicted proteins | sample 1anoAmetaG_FD_203633 | JGI IMG/M metagenome (GOLD analysis project Ga0316217, IMG submission 203633) | Freshwater microbial communities from Trout Bog Lake, Wisconsin, USA - 1anoA | ecosystem: Environmental > Aquatic > Freshwater > Lake > Hypolimnion/Profundal zone | place: USA: Wisconsin... | reverse complement strand
TTGCGGTCCTCGGGACACAGGGCGATGCCGTGGCCCAGGGCGCCCCGGGGGCTGCGGAAGCTCGCCAGCCGCCCGTGGACCTTGATCTCGCCGGTCATGGGGCCGCCGGCGCCGAACAGCAGCTTCATCAGTTCGGTGCGGCCGGCGCCCACCAGGCCGAAGAAGCCGACGATTTCGCCCTGGCGCACCTGGAAGCTGGCCGGCTCGCGCAGCCCGCGGCCCATCAGGCCGTTCACTTCCAGCGCGACCGGGCCCAGTTCCCGGGGGCGGTAGGCGTAGATGTTGTCGATGGAGCGGCCGACCATGCGGCTGACCAGGTAATCATGGTCCACCCCGGCCATGTCCTTGCGGTCATCCACCATGCGGCCATCGCGGAAGATGGTCACGGCGTCGCACAGCTCGAAGATCTCCTCCAGCCGGTGCGAGACGTAGATGATGCAGCAGCCCTTGCGCTTGAGCTCGCGGATCACCTCGAACAGCTTGCGCACCTCCCGTTCGGTAAGGCTGCTGGTGGGCTCGTCGAAGGCGATCACCTTGGCGTCGAGCATCAGCGCCTTGGCGATTTCCAGCATCTGCCGCTGGGCGATGGAGAGGCTGCGGACCTTGGCGGAAGGGTCGATGTGCTCGCCCAGCCGCTCCAGCTCCGCCGCTGCGGCCCGGCGCACCGCCTTGCGGTCGATGAAGCCCAGTCTGGCGGGCAGGTGCCCGAGGTGCAGGTTCTCCTCCACGCTCATGTCCGGCACCAGGTTCAGTTCCTGGTAGATCACCGCGATGCCGGCCTGGATGGCGTCCCGGGTGGTGCGGAAGTCCATGCGCTTGCCGCCCAATTCCAGGTGGCCGGCGGTGGGGGCATAGGCCCCGGAGAGAATCTTGAGCAGGGTCGATTTGCCGGCGCCGTTCTCGCCGACCAGGGCGTTGATGGCGCCCTCGCGCAGGCCGAAATCGATGCCGTCGAGGGCCAGGACGCCGGGGAAGGCCTTCTGGATTCCGTGGAAACGCAGGTATTCCTGGGGGGGCATGGCGGTGGTCCTGGAATTCGGGTGGCGCGGGGGGCAGGGCCCCCCGCGCCTTCCGGGGTTACTTGAGCAGGTCTTCGAGGCCTGCTTCCTTCAGGACCGCCATGTAGTTCTTGCGGTCCATGTAGACGCCGGCGGTGCGGGTGTCCGCGGGCGGCGCCTGGTTCTTGGTGATCCATTCGAACATCAGCTTGGAGGTATCATAGCCGTGCTGACGGGCGGCCAGCAGGACGGCACCCACGAAGCCGGTGTTCTTCTTCAGCTCGTTGATGGCCGGAGCGGCCCCGCCGATGCCGACGCCGACCACGTTCGCCGGCTTGAAGCCGCGGCCTTCCAGGGCGCGCACGCCGCCGATGACGGTCTCGTCGTTGAGCCCGACCACCATCCAGTTCTTGATGTTCGGGTGCTGGGTGATGGTGACGCTGGCGGCGTTGAACCCGCCCTCGGTGTCGGTGGTCTTCTGCGGCGAGTCGAAGATGTTGGCCGCGGGGAAGCCCTTGCCGGTCAGGGCGCCGGAGGCGCCTTCCACCCGCTCGCGGGCGGTCTGCAGTTCCTTGGAGCTGATGGCGATCACGCCGGTGTCGGCGGGCTTCCAGCCCCGGGCCTGGTATTCGCCGAAGCAGGACAGGCCCACGCGCTCGCCGATCTTGCCGGCGCTGATGCCCAGGTAGGGCACGCTCTCCATGGGCTTGCCGTCCGCGCTCACGAACCGGTCGTCCACGGCCAGGACCTTCATGTTCAGCGCCTTGGCCTTGGCGACGATGGCCGGGCCGAGCTTGGGATCCGGGGTGCAGATCACGAAGCCCTTGGCGCCCTGGGCGGCGATGTTGTCCAGGGCGGCCAGGACCTTCTCACCGTCCGGGGTGCCGATCTTGATGACGGTGAAGCCCATCTCCTTGCCCGCCAGTTCGGCGAACTTCCACTCGTTCTGGAACCAGGGCTCTTCCGGCATCTTGACCAGGAAGCCGATCTTGGTCTGGGCGGCCAGACTGGTGGCGAAGCAGGCGACCATGGCCGGGACCATGAGCAGCGTGCGGAGTTGTTTCCAATTCATGATTTCCTCCTCAAAGTGAACATCCAAGGCAGGGCGCCGGTGTTCGGGCGGCGGTGCCGTCATTGGGACAGCCCAGCCGGGCTGTCCTCGCGGTCGAATGGCAAAGGGAAGGGGACAAGGTCAGCCTAGCATGGGAGGTTTCCTCGAGGGTGGCGGGCAGGGGCGGCATCAGCGCGCGCCCGGGACCAGGGGCTGTACGAAGCGGGCCCAGAAGCCGGACTCCAGCTGCCGGAGCAGCGCCCGGGAGGGGCCGTGGGAAGGGTCGGCCTCCAGCGCCAGGGCCAGGGTCCCGGCGGCGGGCCCGGCCGCGCCGAGGCCCAGCTGGCCCAGGCCGGACAGGAACCGGGCCTGGAGCCTCGCTGCGCGCTCCGGGTCCGGCTCGAAGACCAGGAACTCCGGCAGGCTGACGGCGAAGAAATCGGTCCCGGAGGCCTGCGCGGCGGCGGCCCCGGCCATGGCCAGGAAGCGCTCCCGCGCCTGGTCCGCGTGGCCCAGGGCGGCCAGGCACAGGGTGCCGTAGAACGCCTGCTCCGGCGGCAGGTCGTTGTAGTAGCGGGTGCCCGACAGCTCGAACCGGGCCCGGGCGCCGGCCTCGAACCGAGCCTGCGCCAGCCCGGGCTCGGCCATGGCCCGCAGCGCAAGCCCGGCCTGGAAGTGGGCGTCGCTGTCGATCCAGCCGTCCAGCCTGGCCTCGCCCAGGTTGGGCGGGCAGGCCATGGCCAGGTCGGCCTCGGCCAGGGCGTCCGGGAAGCGTCCGGCGGCCAGGGCCCGGCGGGACAGTTCCAGGCGGGCCAGGGCGTGCTGGGCGATCACCTTGCCCTCGGCGCCCTCCCAGGGGTGGAAGATCCGGCTCTCCAGCAGCGCCAGCGCCTCCCCGGGCCGGTCCGCCAGGTTGAGCAGGGCCGCGCGCTCCAGGCTCAGGTCGTCCCGCGCGGCCACCAGCTCCGGGAAGCCGTCCAGGACCTGGAGGCGCTGGGCCGGCGCGGTCCCGGTCATCTTCTCCAGCTGGTCCAGCTCGCACAGGACGCGGGCGTCCCGGGGGTCCAGGCGCAGCGCCTCCCGGTAGCAGCGCAGGGCCTCGGCCGAGTCCCGGCCCAGGTTGTAGGCCGCCAGCCCAAGGTTGCGCCAGACGGTGGGGAATTCCGGCCGGGCGCCGCGGGAGCCTTCCCAGGCCCGCACCGCGGGCTGGTGCTCCCGGCGGGCGTACAGCCAGTTGCCCAGGGCGTAGCCGGCGCCCGGATCGGCGCCTTCCTGGGCCAGGGCCCAGTCCAGCAGCTGGTAGTCCTCGATCCGGTGCGGAAAACAGCCGTCCATGGCCTGGGCGCGGGCCTGGGCAAGGCGGGCCGCGGCCTCGGGAGCCCCGGCCTGGTGCAGGAACCAGGCCCGGTAGTAGGGCACCAGCTGGGCCTCGGGGCCCCGGGGGGGATCCCCGGCGAGTTCGAGCAGGCGCAGGGCCTCGGGGAAGAAGCCGCAGGCGGCGTAGGGCAGGGCGATCTCGAGGATGGTGGGCGCGTGGGCCCGGGCCAGGCGCTCCAGGGCCCGCCAGCTATCGAAGGTCCCGTCCAGCAGGGCCAGCTCGAAACGGGCGGCGTGGTCCAGCGGCTCGAGGCACGCCAGGCGCCCGGCCTCGTCCCGGGCCTCCCCGTCCCGCCCCAGGCGGCGCAGCACGGCCGCGCGCAGGCTCCGGGCCAGGTAGTTGAGGCTGTTGCGCTCCAGGGCCAGGGTCAGGTGGCCCAGCGCCGCGTTCAGCCGGCCGCGCCGGGCGTCGATCTGGCCCAGGAGGGTGTGCGCTGCGTCCTTGACCGGGGCGCACCAGGCGGCCTTGGAGAGGGCGTCGTAGGCTTCCCGGCCGCGGCCCTGGAGCAGCAGGGCGTGGCCCAGGTGGTAGTGGGCCTCGCCCTGGGCCGGGTTGGCGTTGCTGCGGGTGAGGGTGGCCACCGCCGCCCGGAAGTGGCCTTCGGCCTCACCGAAGCGGCCGCGCTTGAGCAGCAGCAGGCCCAGGGCGGTGTTGCAGCGTGAGTCTCCGGGCTCGCGGCGCAGCGCCTCCAGGTAGTAGGGCATGGGCTCGACGGTGGCGTGGCGGTACTGCTCCAGGTGCTGGGCGGTGAGGTAGAGCTGCTCGGTGGTGGCGATCTCCGCCGGCGTTTGGACCGGGTGGGCGGGCTCCAGGTCGGGGGGTGCGCCCGGGCCCGCGGGCTGGTAGGCCAGCACCTCCACGCCGTCGGCGCGGACGATGGCCAGGCGGAGGTCCTCCTCCCGGGTGCCGGCGGGCAGGTCCACGGTTTCCAGGAAGGTCCGCTCCGGGTCCAGGTCCACGGTCCACTGGGCCAGGGGCCGGCCGGCGGCGGTCAGGCAGATGCGGGTGCCCGGCTCCGGGCCGGTGGCGTATACACCGGACCGGGCCCGCCCCCCATCCAGGGCCAGGCTCAGCAGGAAGTCCGCGGAGGCGTTGCGCACGTAGCCGATCTCCTTGTAGGGGAGGAAGAACTGGCTGAAGGTCTTGCTCTCGAACGGCTGGATCCAGGTGAAGTCGGGCTGGTTGTCGGTGTAGACCCCGGCCATCAGTTCGATGTACGGGCCGTCGCCGTCGGTCAGCTGGCGGTCCCAGGCGTCGCCGAACGCCCCCTTGCCCCAGACCCACTGTTTCTTGCCCGGGCTCAGGTGGTGGTCCGCCACGTGCAGCATCCCGGCCCGCCGGCCGTGGTCGTAGCCGCCGAGGAAGTCGAAGTCCGAGTGGGCGGCCATGTACGAGGTGGGCACCGGGATGTTCCGCCAGCGCGAGATGTCCACCCCCGCCGAGTAGTCCACCTTGTAGTAGGTGCCGCGGGCGATGGGGAACGCGCTCACGTCCCGGCGGCCGTGGTCGAACACCCCGTGCACGTCGGGCGGGAACACGCTCTGGTAGTCGTCGTTGGCGTGCACCGCCGGGTTGGCCCACCACAGGAAGGACTGGGCGTAGGGCATGCGGTTCTGCATCCGCGCCCGCACTTCCAGCACGGCCTTGTCCGGCCGCAGGGTGAAGCCGGCGGCGCCCTTCATCCGCGACATCCGTTCGATCTCGCCGCACCAGAGGGTCATGGCGCCGTCTCCGTGTTCTTCGATGGTCCATTCCAGCGCCTCGTAGGTGCTGGGCCGGTGGTGCTGGGGCCAGTTGAACTCGATCCCGCCGCTGATCCAGGGGCCGGCAAGGCCCACCAGGGCGGGCTTGATCACGCGGTTGTGGTAGACGAAGGGATAGCCGTTGGTCTTGTCCAGGGCCATGTGGATCCGCCCGCCCAGTCCGGGCAGTACCATCACCTTCAGGTAGCGGTTCTCCAGGAACACCGCCTGGTGCTGCGAAGGCCGGGACTCGTCGGCCACCTTGTCGATGAGCGCCAGCGGGTAGATCGCCCCCGAGGAGCCCTGGTAGACCCGCTTCTCCAGGAACATCGGATTGCGGTCGGGCGCGCCGACCCCGTAGGTCGGCAGCTCGACTTGCTCATCCCAGATCCTGACCGGCACATCCATGGACAAACTCCCAGGCCGGTCCGGCGCCCGCGGACGGCGGACCCCTGGAGCGGCTCGCTGCAGGGGGTTGCCGGGCATGGGACAGGGATCGACCTGGAAAGCATGGCGAGGCCGGGCCCCCCGTTCAATGTATGGAACCGGGAAAAACTTGTACCGCCGCTACTCCCCTCCCACCACCTGGCGCCGGAAGGCCCGGGGCGACATCCCGGTCACCTGCTTGAAGCGCTTGGAGAAATGGTATTCGTCGCAGAAGCCAAGTTCATCGGCGATCTCCTTGTTGGACTGGCCGCTGGTGGCCAGCCGCTCCGAGGCGGCGTCGATGCAGCGGGCCAGGCGGTACTTGCCCGGGGAGATGCCCATCACCGAGGTGAAATGCCTGCGGAAGGCGTCGTAGTTGACGTTGAGCCGGGCGGCCAGGCCGTGCAGGTCCATGTGGCCGATCTGGCCGTCGCCCAGGAGCCGGCAGGCCTCCTCCAGCCACTGGGTGGCCATGGCGCCGGCGCCGTCGTCCCGGGGCACCGCCGCGTGCAGGTCGGCCAGCAGCACCTGGAGCATGCAGATCTGGTGCATGGCCTCGGCCATGCCGGTCCTGCCGTTGTTCTGCAGGCAGGACATCAGCCGCGCGGTCCAGTCCCAGATGGCGTCCGCGTGCAGCACCGGCCGGTCGGGGTCCAGCAGGCCGTGCTGCCGCCACAGGTCGAAGATCGGGCCCTTGAACACCAGGAAGTACTCGTCCCAGCGCACCTCCGGCTTGGGCGCGTAGTAGTGCCCGATCTCCGGGAACAGCAGCAGGAAGTCGCCTGGGCGCAGTTCCAGGCGCCGGCCGCGGTCGTCCTGGTAGTCGCAGGTGCCGGCGGCAGTGAAGATCATGGCGTAGGAGCCCAGCACCCGGTGGGTCATGTCCTGGTACTCCAGGCCCCGGCTGCAGGTGATGTAGCCGGCCAGGGTGATGGCCCCCAGCGGGGTCCAGGCCCCGTTCTGCACGATGAGGGTGATGAGGTGGGCGGCGCTGGGCGGGGTCATGGCAGGGGGCCATCGCGTGGGGGGGGTGGGAAGGGGGGCGATCCCAGAATCATAACCCGGCGCCGCCGGCTACAAGTCCGGATCCATTCCAGACATTCCCGCGGCCTCGCACCGGTGCAGAATGGGCTGTCATGGATCCCGCCGCCGTCTGCCTCGAGAACGCCCTCCTGCGGGTGGAACTGCTGCCCGCGCGGGGCGCCAGGCTGGTGAGCCTGCTGGATCGGCGGCTGGGCCGGGAGTGGCTGCTGCCCGGCCAGGGGAGCGCCGGCGCCGGGTTCGCCGCCGACCCCGCCGGCTTCGACGAGTGCTTCCCCAACGTCGCGCCCGGGCCGTGCCCCTCGGGGCGGTCCAGCTGGCCGGACCACGGCGAGCTCTGGGACCGCCCCTGGGCGGTGCGCCGGGAGGGAGACGCCCTGGTCTGCCGGATCGAAGGGCTGGCCCGGCCCTACGCCTTCACCCGGCGCCTGGCCCTGGACGGCGCCACCCTGCACCTGGACTACGAACTGGAGAACCTGGGCCCCGAGCCGTTCCCGCACCTCTGGAGCGCCCATCCGCTGCTCCTGGCCCGGCCGGGCATGCGCATCGCCCTGCCCGACGGGGTGGACCAGGTCCTGGTGGACTGGGCCTCGGACCCGGCCCTGGGCCAGGCCGGCGCATGCCGTACCTGGCCAGGCAGCGCCCCGGATCTCGGCCGGGTCCCCGGCCGGGAAGCCGGGATCGCCCTCAAGCTGTTCGTCCGGAGCCTGCCCGAGGGGCGCTGCGCGCTCTGGGATCCGGCCAGCGGCCACGCCCTGGACTTCGAATGGGACCCCGCGGAGATCCCGCACCTGGGGGTCTGGCTGTGCTACGGCGGCTGGCCCGCGGACGGCCCGGGGCACCTCACCGTGGCCCTGGAGCCCTGCACCGGGATGCCCGACGCCCTGGACGCGGCCTGGCGGCTGGGCTGCGCCCGGGTGCTGCCCCCCGGCGGCCGGTCCAGGTGGAGCCTGCGGCTGCGTTCGGGAATCCGGGAGCCGCGCCCGGCGTCCTGACCCTGGAACAGCCTACCGCCAGGCGGCCGTTCAGGCTGGCCGCTGGTTTTTCAACCATTCCTGCAGGGCCGCATCCATCTTGGTCTGCCAACCGTCGCCCAATGCGCGGAAGCCCTCCAGGACGTCGTGAGAGAGCCGGATCGAGATCTGCTCCTTCGTGGGAGCCTTCTGGGGTCCACGCGTTCTCAGCTTCGCCTGCAAGGACTCGGGAAGCTGGTCGAACCGGCGGGCATCCTTCATGTCGGATGGCCTGATTTCCCGGACCTCGCCCGCGTCATCGGTCATGCGCTTGCGCTCGGTCATAGGTCCTCCTTTCTCTGTCGTTAGCCTTTCGCAGGCTTATGACTCGGATCCCATCGGGAGTTTCAAGGTAACAAAGGGCGTGAAGGCGGTCGTCAAGAAATCCAAGGGCGGTCCAGCGATCCTCTCCGTAGTCCTTTCGGTGATCCAGCCAGGTCAGGGCGGTTTCAAATTCAAAGTCGACAACACGTTCGAAGGCAATGCTTCGGAGTTCGATGTTCCGCTGGTTCTTGGCGGGATCGAAGCTGACCTCCATCCTCAAAGTGTATACACAAAAAGGCTAGGCGCAAGACTAGCTTCTGGACGTCGATAGCATCCATATTTCGAAAAATGTCGAAATATTTTATTGATCTAAATTTCTAAAAATATAGAATTATAACCAGGGAACCCAACCGACCCTCCCTCTGCCCTGGAGCTGCCATGCGCGTCCTCAAACGTCTGCCTGTGAAACTCCGTCCCGCGCCCGCCTGCTGCGGCGAGGCCCCGGCGCAGGCCTGCGCCTGCGGGGCTCCCTCAGCCCCCGGGAAAGGCTTCACCCTGGCCGCCTGGGCCCATCACGCCGTTCTGCTCCTGTTCGGCGGTGCCGCTTTTCATCGGCTTCGTGCGGGCCGGGGTGCCGCTGGGAGCGACCTTCAGCTACCTGGTGGCGGCGCCCATGATCAACGAGGTGGCGCTGGTGCTGCTCTGGGCCATGTTCGGCTGGAGGATCGCGCTGCTCTGCGCCGGCACCGGGGTGGCGCCGCCCATCGTCCAGACCCTCCTGGCCAAGGGCGTCGCCCTGGGCACGGCGCTGGCCTTCATGATGGCGGTCACCGGCCTCTCCTTCCCGGAGACCATCCTGCTGCGCCGGGTGCTGAAGCCGCGGCTGATCCTGGTGTTCCTGGGGGTGGTGACCCTGGGCATCCTCTGCGTCGGCTACCTGTTCAACGCGCTGGTCTGAGCCCGCGCTGAAAAACTGGAACTAAATTTCTAGAACTATAGAATAGAGCCATGAACCTCTCCGATCCCACCCTCGAATGCCAGGTCCAGCGGCTGAAGGCCCTGGGCCACGTTACCCGCCTGGGCATCGTCCGGGTGGTGGTGCAGGGGCCGGTGGCGGGCACCCCCGTGGGCGAGATCCAGGCCCGCCTGGACATCCCCGGCTCCACCCTCAGCCACCACCTGTCCGAACTCACCCGGGCCGGGCTGCTGCAGGCGGCCCGGCAGGGCACCACCATCCGCTACGCGGCCCGGTTCGACAACCTGCGTTCGCTCACCGACTACCTGTGGGAGGACTGCTGCGGCGGCGGCTGCCGCGACCCCTACTGCCTTTGCGAGGAAAAGCCATGACCGTCTCCAGTAATCCCACCCACGTGGTCGTCCGCAGGAAGTACGCCAGCATCGCCACGAAGGGCGGCTGCTGCGGGCCCCAGTCCTCCTGCTGCGGCGGCGCCCGCGCCGGCGACGTGGCCCGCGGCCTGGGCTACAGCGAGGCCGAACTGGCAACCCTGCCGGACGAGGCCAACCTGGGCCTGTCCTGCGGCAACCCCACCGCCCTGGCCGGCCTGCAGCCCGGGGAGACGGTGCTGGACCTGGGCAGCGGCGCGGGCCTGGATGTCTTCCTGGCGGCCCAGCGGGTGGGGCCTTCCGGCCGGGCCATCGGGGTGGACATGACCCCCGAGATGCTGGCCAAGGCCCGGGCCAACGCCGCGACCTTCCGCGAGCGGGCCGGCCTGGACAACGTGGAGTTCCGGGAGGGACAGATCGAGGCCATTCCCATGCCGGACGCCTCGGTGGACGTGGTGCTGTCCAACTGCGTGCTGAACCTGAGCCCGGACCAGGCCCGGGTCTGGCGGGAGATCGCCCGGGTCCTGCGGCCCGGGGGCCGGGTCTCCATCTCCGACATGGTGCTGCTGCGGCCGCTGCCGGAGGCGGTGCGCCAGGACGTGGAAGCCCTGGTGGGCTGCATCGCCGGAGCGGCGCTCAAGGCCGACCTGGAGCGGATGATGCTGGACGCCGGCCTGGAGGAACTGAGCCTGGTGCCCAAGGAGGGCGCTGTGGAGGCCATGCTGCCCGGCGACGATCCCATGGCGGACCATCTCATGGGCCTGCTGCCCAGGGGCGCCCGGCCCTCGGACTACATTGCCAGCCTGGTCATCTCCGCACGCAAACTGCGCTGATCAAGGCATCCATCCGGAGCCACCATGGACATTCGCGCCAGGCAACCCGAAGATCTGGACACCGTCCGCACGCTGCTGACAGCGGCGGACCTCCCCACCCAGGGGCTTGAGCGCACCGAAGGCTGGGTGGCCGAAGCGGAGGGCCGGGTGGTGGGGCATGTGGCCCTGGAGGCCACAGCCGACGCCGCGGTGCTGCGGTCCCTGGTGGTCGCGCCGGAAGCCCGGGGGCAGGGGCTGGGCGGGCGCCTCATGGATCTGGCCGAGGGCGAGGCCGGTCCGCGCGCCCTGGTCCTGAGAACCGTGACCATCGGTCCCTGGGCCGAACGGCGCGGCTACCGCCGCGCCGCGCCCGATCAGATCCCCCGGAGCCTGCTCGGCACGAGCGAATTCGAAGGTTCGATCTGTTCCTGTTGTCCGTCCTACCTCAGGCCCGGAGCCGGGGACTGAAACGCGCGGCACGCGGGCTCCTGGGGCCGCCTGGAACGGTTCCTGCGGGGGGAGGGCGGTTGACAACGGGGGCCCCGGAGACCATTCTTGCAGCTGATCCCAGCCAAATCCGGATGCTTTTCACCCACGGTTCCGGCCCCAGAGGAGCATGCCATGCGCATCGGCGTTTTTTCCATCATCCCAGCCCTCGGCTTCGCCCTCCTCACCGGTTGCGGCGGTGGCGGCGGCTCGAGCCCGGTGGTCCAGACCCCGGTATACACTGGCCTGACCACGCCGGCCGTCATCACCAGCTTCGCCGACGCCGACGCCCTCACCGCCGGCGCGGTGGGCGGCGCCCAGGCCGGCGCCGTGGCCCTGGGGGCCCAGGTCCAGGGCCCACATCGCGGCGCCGCCCCACTGCCGGCCCTGGTGCAGGCTCTTGGCAAGCTGGCCGGCGGGGCTCAGCCGGTTGCGGCGGCGGCCGGAGCGGCCGTCAGGGAAACGCTCGACGGCGCCTGCGGCGGCCACGCCGACCTGAGCGGCAGTTCCAGCTATGCCAACGGGATATACACAGCCAGCGGGTCCATCTCCGCCAACAACTACTGCAGCGTGGCCTCGGACGGCAGTTCGGTCTACCTCAACGGCGCCATCCAGTTCTTCATGACGGGGACCTCCGACCAGTATTTCCAGCTCAGCCTGCTCGCCCCTGCCCTGACGGTGACTGGAAATGGCCAGACCTACACCTACAACCTGAACTACCAGTGCCAGGTCACTGCCGGGGTGGCGGGCGGGGTCACCCTCACCTGCGTCTACCGGGCCCCGGATGGGACCACCTACCAGGTGCTGGACTACCAGGTCTCGGTCGTCGGCTACACGCTTTCCATCAGCGGCCAGTACTACGATCCGGCATACGGCTACGTGACGGTGACCACCCCTAACCTCCTGACCTACGGCTACTGCGCCAACACCGGGACCGACCTGCCCGTTTCCGGCACCCTCAAGGTCACCGGGGCCAACAACGGCTATGGGCAGTTCGACGCCCAGGGCTGCCAGGGCTACCAGATCAGCTACAACCTGAACGACGGCAACGGGACCTTCTACCAGCCCTACAGCTGGTAGACCGTGGCGGCTGCCCTGCCGGCCAGCGCCGGGCCTCCACCGCTCAACACCGCTCCCGGGTTCACCCTGGGCGCGGTGGTGGCGGCGCACCGATACCTGGAGCCCGGTCTGGGCGTCTCCCAGGAGGGCGCGCTGTGGGGGGCCGCCGCCGGCTGCACCCTGTCGGCGGGGGACCGTCTGTTCCTGCGGGCCGGGCTGGACTGGGCCCAGGGGCGCCTGCGCTACCAGGGGTCCGGGACCCTGGACGGGGTGCCGGATTCCCGGCTCGAGGCGCGCCTCACCCTGGGCCGCGATTTCTCCCCTTCCCCCGGGGTGGCCCTGGCCCCCTACGCCGGCCTCGGGCTGCGCCTGGCCTGGAACGACCTGCGCGGCACCACCAGCAGCGGCGCCCGGGGCTACCGCCGGGAAGCCGCGCTGCAGTTCCTGCCCCTGGGCTGCACCCTCCGGGTGGCCCTGGGCGGCGCCTGGGTGCTGGCCCCCGCGGCGGAGGTCGCCTGGGTGTTCAAGGCCCGGGAAGTCTCCCGGTTCTCCGACGCCGGCCAAGGGCTGGACGATGCCTTCAACCGCGCCGGGAGCGGACGGGGCCGGCGCCTGGCGGTGCTGCTGGAGCACGGACCCTGCAGCTTCGGGCCCTGGCTCCAGACCTGGGAGGTGGGCGCATCGGACCAGACCGCGATCGGACGCGGCTTCACCGCCCAGGAACCGCTGAACCGCACCCGGGAGGCTGGGCTGACCCTCACCTGGCGGTTCGGAACCCGGTGACGGCCCGGTTGTGCCCGGCACCATCGATCCGTCGACTCAGAGGCTCTTCCGGGTCACGATCTCGATCCGGGTGAACAGGTTCCTGGATTCCGGCCGGTTGCCGTTGACCAGGTAGTCGAACAGGAGCTTCACCGGCTGGTAGCCCTGCATGAACGGGTCCTGGGTCAGGGTGAAGTCCACGATGCCTTCCCGCAGCATGGCCTCGGTTTCCGGTCGCCGGTCGTAGCAGACCACCCGGATGTCCCGGAGCCCCGTTTCCCTCAAGGCCCGGCCGACCCCGCCGCCGCCCAGCCCGGTGATGAAGATCGCGTCCGGCCGGGGCGATCCGGCCAGGAACGCCTTCACCTCCCGGAAGGCGTCCTCGTCGCCGACGATGTCCGGGATGGTGTGGCAGATCGACAGCCCGGGGAACTCCTCCCGCAGCACCTGGCAGAAGCCGTCCAGACGCTCCTGGTGCGAGAGCACCTCGGCCCGGCCGGTCACCACCAGCACCTGGCCCTGGCCGCGCAGCAGCTTGGCCACCAGGTCGCCGGCGATCTGCCCGCTCTTGCCCAGGTCCTGTCCGACGTAGCACAGGGGCGCCAGGGCGGGCGAATCGGAATTGCAGGTCACCAGCGGGATCCCGGTCCGGCGCAGCAGCCTGGACAATTCAGCCGCCACCGCCGGGTCCTCCACCGGGCAGATCGCCAGCCCGGCCAGCGGCCCCCGGACCAGGGCCCGGAGGCACCTCAACTGCTCGGCCGCCGAAACCCGCTCCATGACCCGGCAGTCCACCTGGACCCCGAAATGGGCCAGCTCCTCGGCCACCGCGTCGACCCCCTGGCGCATCTCCTGGAAAAGCGGGTCTCGCCCGTGGTGCAGGATGAAGCCGATCCGCAGCGGGTGCTTGTGCAGGGCCAGGGACCGTCCCGCCAGGTTGGGCTTGTAGCCCAGCTCCGCCGCCAAGGCCTGGACCCGCTCCCGCACACCGGGATGGACGCCGGGACGGCCGTTCAGGACCCGGTCCACGGTCCCCCGGGACACGTTGGCGGCTTCGGCGATGGAACGGATGGTGGGGGACATGGGGCGCCTGGGGCCGTGCTCGCGCACGACGCTTTTAACAGATCATGGCGAGGCCCCGTCTGTCAATTTGGAGCTTGCCGTGCCCGGGCACAATTTTTTAAAAAAATTGTGTTGACAGCCGTATTTGGACGGGAAGAGCATTATTAAAACGTTTGCAGAACCACTTGCTAAAGGAGAACCAGACATGACCGCAACCGCCCAACTCTGCCTGAACCGGGTGACCAAGCCCCAGCTGCCCCTGCCGGAATTCCTGGAATTCACGGCCAGCCTGGGCATCAAGTTCGTGGAAGTCCGCAACGACTTCACCGAGATCGGCATCCTGGACGGGCTGTCCGACGCCGCCCTGGCCGCGGCCTTCAAGGCGACCGGCACCAAGGCCCTGACCATCAACGCCCTCTATCCGTTCGAGGACCTCAAGTCGCTGGACGCGAACCTGGAGAAGCTCAAGGGCCTGATCAAGGAAGCCAGGCGGATCGACTGCCCCATGATCGTGCTCTGCCCCCTGAACGACGCCGCCGACCCGCGCACCCCGGCCCAGCGGGCCGACGAGCTGGTCCAGGCCCTGAACGCCTATGGCCCGCTGTTCGCCGAGGCCGGCATGAAAGGCCTGATCGAGCCCCTGGGCTTCGAGATCTGCGCCCTGCGGACCAAGCAGGCCGCCCTGGCCGGCATCGCCAAGTGCACGCACCCTGAGCGCTTCGCCCTGCTGCACGACACCTTCCACCACTACCTGAGCGGCGAAACCGAGTTCTTCCCCAGGCAGACCGCCATCGTCCACGTCTCCGGCGTGCTGGCCGGCAAGGCCAAGCCCGCCATCACCGACGAGGACCGGATCCTGGTCGACGAGCGCGACATCATGGACAACCGCGGGCAGGTCAAGGCCCTGCTGGCGGGCGGCTGCACCGCCGCCTTCTCCTATGAGCCGTTCTCGTCCCAGGTGCGGGACATGCCCCTCTCCGACCTGAAGCCCCAGCTCCAGGCCAGCATCGACTATCTGTTCGCCTAACCGAGGGAGATCTCCATGACCCTCAGACTCGGAGTCATCGGCACCGGAAACATTGGCCAGGACCACATCCGCCGGATCACCCAGGCCCTGTCGGGCGCGGTTGTGGTGGCTGTGAGCGACCTCGACGCGGCCCGCGCCGAGAAGGTCGCCTCGTCCATCGGCGGGCGCGCCGAGGCCACCGGCCAGGCGGTCATCGCCGCCAAGGACGTTGACGCGGTGCTGGTCACCTCGTTCGGCGCCACCCACGAAGAATTCGTCCTGGCCGCCATCAAGGCCGGCAAGCCGGTGTTCTGCGAGAAGCCCCTGGCCACCACCGCCGCGGCCTGCAAGCGCATCCTCGACGCCGAGGTGGCCTTCGGCAAGCGGCTGGTGCAGGTCGGCTTCATGCGCCGCTACGACGCCGGCTACCGCATGCTCAAGGCCCTGGTGGACCAGGGCGGCATCGGCGCCCCGCTGATCGCCCACTGCGCCCACCGCAATCCGGCCGTGGGCGACGACTACACCACGGACATGGCCATCACCGACACCGTCATCCACGAGATCGACACCATGCGCTGGCTGCTGGACGACGAGTACGTCTCGGCTCAGGTGCTCTACCCCAGGAAGACCAGCCGCGCCTCCAGCCATCTGGCCGACCCCCAGATCGTGCTGCTGGAAACCGCCAGCGGGATCCGGATCGATGTGGAAGTGTTCGTCAACGCCGTCTACGCCTACGACATCCAGTGCGAACTGGTGGGCGAGACCGGCGTGGCCCGGCTGCCCGAGCCCGCCAGCGTCCTGCTGCGCAGCGGGGCCCGGCTCGGCACCGAACTGCTCACCGACTGGAAGAAGCGCTTCATCGCCTCCTACGACGTGGAACTGCAGGAGTGGATCAATTCCGTCGTCGCCGGCAGGATCAGCGGCCCCTCGTCCTGGGACGGCTACGCCGCCTCGGTCACCGCCGACGCCTGCGTCGAAGCCCAGAAGAGCGGCGGGATCGTCGAGATCAAGCTGGGCGCCCGCCCCGACCTCTACAAGTAGCCGCCCGGCGCTTACCTCATCGCCGGGGCATGGCGAGGCCCAGAGGCCGGATCCCCTCAGTGGGATCCGGCCTCTGGGCTTGTGTCATGAAATTGCCATTTTTTTGCCTTGACAGATCCCGGAACCGGGGACTATCGTGGTTCGTTCCTGGACATATCGTTATAACAACATATCTACATATCAAGACGGAGAGCGCCATGCCCATCACGAGCCGGGATATCGCCAAGATGATCGACCATTCCCTGCTGCGGCCGGAGCTCACCCGGGCCGACATCGAGCGGGAGTGCGGGATCGCGAAACAGTACGACGTCGCCTCGGTCTGCTGCGTCCCCACCGACGTCAAGCTGGCCTGCGAACTGCTTGCCGGCACGTCGGTCAAGGTCGGCGCGGTGGTCGGCTTCCCGCACGGCTACTGCACCACCCGGACCAAGGCCTTCGAGGCCGAGCAGGCCATCGCCGACGGGGCGGTGGAGATCGACATGGTGCTGCACATCGGCAAGCTGCTGAGCGGGGAATTCGACTACGTCCGCGACGACATCCAGGCCGTGGTCGCCGTCGCCCACCAGCGCGGGGCGATCGTCAAGGTCATCCTGGAGAACTGCTACCTGAGCGACGAGCTCAAGGCCGCCGGCTGCAGGCTCTGCGAGGAGGCGGGGGCGGACTTCGTCAAGACCTCCACCGGCTTCGGCAAGGGCGGCGCCACCCTGGAGGACCTCGCGCTCATGCGCCGGTCGGTCTCTCCGGAAGTGCAGGTGAAGGCCGCGGGCGGCGTGCGGGACCTGGACATGGCGCTCAAGGTCCGCGAAGCCGGAGCCACGCGGTTCGGCGCCACCCGGACCGGCGAGATCATCGAGGCGGCCATCCAGCGGTTCGGGAACTGACCGGCGGCGCCGGTCCCTTCGCCCAGGCCAGGGACGGCGCCCCTTTTCATCACGCCTGGCCGGGCGCGAAGGCCCGGAACGCCATCCATCGACAGGAGGGTCTCCCATGAAAGCGTCGAGTTTCCCGCATCTGTTCGAACCGATCCAGATCGGTTCGATGGTGGTCCAGAACCGGATCGCCATGGCGCCCACCGACATCAGTTCCGCCAACGCCGACGGCTCGGTGAACCAGCGGTCGATCATCTTCCACGAGCAGGTCGCCAAGGGCGGCACCGGGTTCATCATCGTCGGCGCCACCACCCCGGACCGGGCCACGGGCCGGCCGACGGTCACCTGCTTCGCCGCCGACGAAGACCCGCTGATCCCCGGCCTCGCCTCCCTGGCCGAGGGCATGCACCGGCACGGCGCCCGCTGCGCCGTCCAGCTACAGCACCCCGGCCGCCAGTCGGCCTGGCCGCGCAAGGACATGATCTCCGCCTCCGACCAGGTCTGCGACCTGCCCGGCTCGGCCGGCCATGAGGTGATCTACGCCGAGGTGGCCAAGCACGGCAAGTCCATCCGCGAGATGTCGGTGGAGGAGACCTACGACCTGATCGACAAGTTCGCCGAGGCCGCCTGGCGGGTGCAGCAGGCCGGGTTCGACGCCGTCGAGCTCCACGGCGCCCACGGCTACCTGATCGCCCAGTTCATGAGCCCCTATGTCAACAAGCGCACCGACCGGTTCGGCGGCAGCCTGATGAACCGCCTGCGCTTCCCGCTGGAGATCATCAGCCGGATCAAGACCAAGTGCGGCCGGGACTTCCCGGTGGGCATCCGCTATTCCGGCGAGGAATGGATGGAAGGCAGCCGGGTCCTGGCCGAGAGCGTCAAGGTGGCCGAGATCATGCAGGACGCCGGCGTGGCGTTCCTGGACATCTCCGCCGGCATCTTCGACGTGCCCGGCCCCACCATGGACCCCATGTACTACAGCCAGGGCTGGAACACCTACACCGCCGAGGAGATCAAGAAGCACGTGACCATCCCGGTGATCACCAGCCACACCCTGCGCGATCCCGCCTACTGCGAGCGGATCGTCGCCGAGGGCAGGACCGACATGGTCGGCCTCTCGCGCGGCCTGATCGCCGATCCCTACTGGGCCAACAAGGCCAAGGCCGGCAAGCCCGAAGAGATCCGCAAGTGCATCTCCTGCCTGGTGGGCTGCTGGCAGGAATCCCTGATGATCAAGCGCGAGTGCCGCTGTGCCATCAATCCCGCAGTAGGAGACGAGCGCTTCATCAAGATCGAAAAGGCCAGCCAGAAGTGCTCGGTGGCCGTGGTGGGCGGCGGACCGGCCGGCATGGAAGCGGCCCACATCGCCTTCCTGCGCGGTCACTCGGTCACCCTGTTCGAGAAGACCGGCGAGCTCGGCGGGGCCATCCTCAACTGCTGCATGATCAACGGCAAGAACAAGATGAAGTGGTACGCGGACTGGATCCGGCGCCAGGTCCATGAACTCGGCATCGAGGTCAAGTACCACGCCGCCCCCGCGGCCCAGGAGCTCAAGGGATTCGACGCCGTGATCCTCGCCACCGGCGGCAAACTGGTGAAGCCGGAGGTGCCGGGCATCGGACTGCCCTTCGTCATCAACTACGAGGACGTGCTCCGCTGCACCATGAAGAACTGCGAGCACTACGATCCGTCCAAGCCCGAACCGGTGAAGTGCGGCGAGACCGTGCTGATCTGGGGCGACCACTTCGGCGCCGCCGATGCGGCCGAGAAGCTGGGCACCGACGGCAAGCAGGTCATCATCGTCACCGAGGCGAAGGAATTCGCCGCCTGGCTGGAGCCCATCCACAAGGACGTGATGATGAAGCGCTTCAAGGGCGGCAACGGCGAGGGCCTCACCACCAAGAAGCTGGCCCACCCGGTCACCGTCCTGACCCGGACCACCGTGGTCGAGATCCGCCCGGACGGCGAAGTGGTCCTGCAGGATTCCGAATTCAGGAAGACCGTGGTCAAGGTGGACAACGTCGTCCTCGCCAAGTTCGCCCAGGACGACACCCTGTACGACGCGCTCACGGCCCAGGGCACCACGGTCCAGAAGGTCGGCGACCTCAAGGCGGTGCGCAACCTGCGGGCTGCGGTGATGGAAGGCTCCAACGCCGCGCTGGCGGTCGAGCAGGACCTGTGGGTCAACGCCAACAACAGCTTCATCTCTGATATCCCGACGCTGGTCACGCTCTGAGGGCAGTCAGGACCGCGGGGGAGGCGTCTCCCGCGGCCCATGCAAGGCAGCAATCCAATCACACACAGAGGAGGTATTGATATGAAACGCACGCTAAGACTGATCGTCGGCGGGGTCATCATGTCCCTCGGCCTGGCGGGCACCCTGGGCGCGGCGCCCAAGCCGCCCGTGGTGGGAATCAGCACCGGTTCCAGCGGCACTTCCTGGCGCAACATCATGATCGACGCCCTGGTCTCGGTCGGCAAGGAATACAAGGGCGCCGGCAAGATCGCCGACTACAAGATCGTGAACAATGTCACCAACGGCGATGCGACCGAACAGGCGAACATCATCCGCGACTTCACCTCCCAGGGCGTCAACATCATCCTGGTCAACCCCAACTCGCCCGACGCGCTCAACGGCGTGATCAAGGAAGCCCAGGACGCCGGCATCCTGGTGGTCGCCTTCGACGCCACCGTCACTGCGCCCGACATCGTCAACGTGACCCTGGACCACTACGCCTGGAACCTCAAGAACGCCGAGTTCATCTGCTCGACCCTCAAGAGCGGCAACGCGATCCAGGTCTACGGCCTCGACGGCCACCCGGCCAACAACGACCGGATCAGGGCCACCGCCGACGTGCTCAAGAAGTTCCCCAACATCAAGCTGATCGCCAACACCTCGGGCTACTGGGACCAGACCAAGGCCAAGGAAGTGACCACCCAGATCATCGGCTCCGGCCAGAAGATCGACGCCGTCTTCACCCAGGACGGCGAGGCCTACGGCGTGCTCGCCGCCTTCCTGGACGCCAACAAGGTGCCCAAGGTCATGTTCGGTGATCCCGGCACCGCCTTCTTCAAGGAGTGGAAGAAGCTGCGCGACAAGAAGGCCGACTTCAAGGCCTGCGCCCAGCCCAATCCCCCCGGAATCGGCGGCACCGCCTTCCGCTTCGCGCTGAACCTGTACAACGGCAAGAAGTTCAAGGGTGATGTGCTCAAGGACAACACCTATTTCTACAAGGTCGGCATGTTCATCACCGACAAGAACTTCGACGAAGGCTGGGCGCTGCTCAAGGACAAGCCGGACGACTACCTGCTGAGCGAAGTCATGCCGCAGGCCAAGGCCGACGCCCTGTTCATGTAATGTTCGTGAAATGACCTCCCGGGGGGCGGGCCCGCCGTCCCCCGGATCGTGGCGACGATAGGTGGAAGCGTGAAGGTGCTGGAAGCGAGCGGTATCAGGAAGTGCTTCGGCGGCGTGGTGGCGCTCGCCAACGGCAATGTGTCCTGCCAGGCCGGCCGGATCACCGGGCTGCTGGGGGCCAACGGCTCGGGCAAGAGCACCCTTTCGAAGATCATCGCCGGCGTCTACCGGGCCGATGCGGGCGAGGTCCGCTTCCTCGGCCAGCCGGTGCAGTACCGGAATCCCAACGAGGCCCGGAAGGCCGGGATCGCCATGGTGTTCCAGAACCTGAGCCTGGTCCCCGACCTGAAGGTCTGGCAGAACATCGTGCTGGGCGCCGAGACCGCCCGCGGCCCCTTCCTGGACGACCGCCAGGCCCGGCGCGCCGCCCGGGAGATCCTCGACCAGCTGCTGCCCGGCCTGGATATCCACAAGCTGGCCTGCGAACTCAATCCGGGCGAGATGCAGATCGTCGAGATCGCCAAGGCGATCTCGGCCGATCCCAGGCTGCTCATCCTCGACGAACCGACCGCGGCCCTGGAGAAGGCCGAGGTCAAGAGCCTGTTCCGGTTCATGCGGCAGCTGGCGGAGCGCGGCGTGGCCATCAATTTCACCTCGCACCGGCTCTGGGAGGTGATGGAGATCTGCGACGACGTCACCATCTTCCGGAACGGCGAGAACGTCGGCAGCATCGACTTCGCGGCCGACGGCCGCGACCCCGAGAAGATCGTCTCCTGCATCACCGGCGTGGCCCAGAAGGTCCCGGTGGCCAAGGCCTCGCGGCCGCCCTCGGCCGAGGTCGCCCTGAAGGTGGAGGGCCTGCGCTACGGGGACGCCCTGAACAACGTCTCGTTCGAGCTGCGCAAGGGCGAGATCCTGGGCATCGGCGGCCTGGCCGGCCAGGGCCAGCACGAGCTGCTGCTGGCCCTGGCCGGGAACTACCCCGGGGTGGACTGCGTGGCCGAGGCCGACGGCAGGCGGGTGCGGCTCAACCGGCCGGCCAACGCCATCCGCAACAGCATTCTCCTCGTCCCGGGCGACCGGGAGCTGGAGGGGCTCTTCATGAAGCACTCCGTCTTCAACAACATGATCTTCCCCAAGCTGGGCCTGGCGCGCCAGCCGCTGTTCACTCCGCGCAGGCAGTACCGGGAAGAGTGCGAGGCGGCGGTCGGCCTGCTCTCCATCAAGACCCAGGACCTGGACACGCCGGTGCGTGCGCTGTCGGGCGGCAACCAGCAGAAGGTGGTCGTGGGCCGGTGGCTGTCCTTCGACGCCAAGGTGCTCCTGCTGGCCGATCCGGCCAAGGGAGTCGACGTCGGCGCCAAGCGCGACCTCTACCGGCACATCGCCGGCCAGGTGCGGGACAAGGGGGTGAGCGTCATCCTCTACGCCAGCGACATCGAGGAGCTGGTGGACTGCTGCGACCGGCTGCTGGTGATGTACGAGGGCCAGGTGATCGCCACCCTCGAGGGGGACGACATCAACGAGGAAACAATCATCTCGACTTCGATGAGGGTCCGGTAGCCATGGGCACGCTGCGGAAATTCCTCGCCAAGCCTGAGTTCTCGATCCTGCTCATCCTGGCCGCGATGCTGGTGCTGGCGGCCGTGCTGCAGCGCAACTTCTTCGAGGCCAAGTCCCTGGGCCGGACCCTGAACGCTTTCACCCCGCTCATCCTGCTGGCCATGGGCCAGGCGGTCGTCATCATCTCCGGCGGGCTCGACCTCTCCGCCGGATCCGCCCTCTCCCTGCTGACCTGCGTGCTGACCTCGGTCATGCACAAGGCCAGTCCCGAGACCGGCGCCTACGCCATCGCCGCCGCCCTGGCGGTGGCCATCGCCATGGGCATCGTCAACGGCATCGGCATGGGCTACCTGCGCATCCCCTCGGTGATCGCCACCTTCGCCACCTCGTACATCTGGCTGGGGGCGGCGCTGTTCCTGCGGCCCACCCCGGGCGGGGAATCGGTCGCCTGGTTCAAGCTGTTCTACGATGTCAAGGGCTACGCCAAGGCGCCGCCCGCGCTCAAGGCCTGCGCCGTCTTCGTGCCCCCGGCCCTGGTGCTGGTGCTGATCGGCTGCCTGTTCTGGCTGTTCATCTCCAGGACCCGCACCGGCCGCTACATCTACGCCGTGGGCAGCAACAACACCAGCGCCTACGAGAGCGGCATCGACACGGCGATGATCCAGCTGCGGGCCTGCGTGATCAACTCGGTGTTCATCTTCCTGGCGGCGCTGTTCTTCGTTGGCCAGAACCAGTCGGGCGACGCGCGCATGGGCGACCCGCTCACCCTGCGGGCCATCGCCGCGGCCGTGGTCGGCGGCATCGCCCTGGCCGGCGGGCGGGGCAGCGTGTTCTTCGCCCTGATCGGCGCCCTGATCCTGAGCCTGGTGAACAAGATCATCTTCTTCGCCAACATCCCCTACCCGTACCAGACCCTGGTCAGCGGGGTGATCGTCATCGGCGCCATCGCCAGTTCCCTGGCCTATACCTTCTACAGCCGGAAATCCATGACGCGGAGAGGTAAGCTCGCATGAACGGGACGTCGCTCGCCCTCGCCGGATTCCGCGGCACCGCGGACAAGCAGAAGAAGCTCATCATCGCCTTCCTGCTCATCGTCTTCCTGTTCGTGCTCGGCCAGGTGACGGTCTCCAACTTCATGAGCTTCGCCCAGGTCCTGCTGACCATCAAGCTGGCCAGCTTCATCGCCCTGTTCGGCCTGTGCCAGATGATCGTGATGGCCGGCGGCGCGGCCGGCCTGGACCTGTCGGTGGGCTACACCGCGACCCTCACCGCAGTGCTGACGGCGAGCATCATGGACGGCCAGAACGCCAATCTCTGGATCGCGATCCTGGTGGCCGTCGGCATCGGCCTGGTGATCGGCGCCGCCAACGGCTTCCTCTCGGCCTACGTCAAGCTGCCGCCGCTGATCGTCACCATGTCCATGTCGCTGATCGTCCAGGGCGGGATCAATGTCTACACCGCCGGCGCCGATATCACCGGCAAGCCTTCGCCGGTCCTGCAGACCCTCGCGGCCAAGTCCACCGGCGTCTTCCCGAACATCCTGTTCGTGCTGCTGATCGTCACCCCGGTGGTCATGATCGTGCTGTCCCGGACCCGCTGGGGCCTGGCCCTGTTCGGCGCGGGCACCAACGAGACGGCCGCCTTCCTGGGCGGGGTCGACGTCAAGCGGGTGCGCTTCGCCTCGTTCGTGATCAGCGGCCTGCTGGCCAGCCTCATCGGCCTGCTCCTGCTGGGCAACATGGGCCTGGCGTTCAAGGACATGGGTTCCAACTACGTGATGCCGAGCATTGCCGCCGCGGTGGTGGGCGGGGTGTCCATGACCGGGGGCGAGGGCAACTATTTCGGCGTCATCCTCGGCGCGATCTTCCTGCAGACCCTGACCAACCTCCTGGTGGCGATCGGCTGGGGCGACGCGGGCAAGTGGCTGGGCTTCGGCATTGTGCTGTTCACCCTGCTCATCGTCTACGTGAGCGACCGGCGAGTCCGGTAGGCGGCGACTATGAGAAGATTTCAACATCCAGGGGAAGGGTAGGCGATGGCGATACTGAAGGAGAATACGGGCATCCCCCTCTACGTCCAGGTCATGGCGGAGCTGCGGGCGAAGATCTCGGACGGGGACTACCTTCCCGGCGCCAAGATTCCGCCGGAATTCCAGTTGTGCGAGGAGTTCGGCGTGAGCCGGATCACCATCCGGCGCGCGGTCAAGACGCTGGTGGACGAGCGCCTGCTCTACACCAAGCAGGGCAAGGGCACCTACGTCCATGCCGTGAAGATCGGCCGGCGCCTGCCCAGGCTGTACAGCTTCTCCGAGGACATGCGCGAGCTAGGCTCCGAGCCCAGTTCCCGGATCCTGGAACAGACCCTGGCGGAGGCGGATGACGAGACCGCGGCGCTGATGGACCTCCCCGCGTCCGACCGCCTGGTCAACCGGATCTCGCGGGTGCGCATGGCCAACAAGATCCCGGTGCTGATCGAGACGACCTTCATCCCGCACTACCTCTGCCCCGACATGCTGGAGGAGCGGTTCGACCACAAGTCGCTGTACCGCACCCTGACCGAGCGCTACCGGCTCGAGCTGGAACGGGCCGAGGAGACCTACGAGGTCCGGATGCTCACCTCCGCCGAGGCGAAGGAACTGGGCTGCAAGCGCAGCCAGCCTGCCTTCTCCATCCAGCGCCTGGCCTTCCAGAAAGGCGGCGGCGTGGTGGAACTGACCCGCTCGGTGGGCCGGGGCGACCTGCTGCGCTTCTCGATCCAGCTCATCACCCATGAAATGCGCTTTTCACGCGATGTCTTCAACATCTCGGTCAAGGAGCAAGCCAACACTCATTGAGGAGCCTGCGATGCGGAGCACCAAGGTCGGCGTCATCGGAACGGGATTCATCGGACCCGCGCACGTGGAGGCGCTCCGGCGCCTGCCGGGCATCGAGGTGGCCGCCCTGGCCGACCTGGGCGAGGAACTGGCCGGCGCCAAGGCCGCCCAGCTGGGAATCCCCCTGGCCTACGGCGACTACCGCGGGCTGCTGGCCAACCCGGAGCTCGAGGTGGTGCACATCTGCACCCCCAACAGCTTCCACTACGCCATGGCCAAGGAGGCCCTGCTGGCCGGCAAGCACGTGGTCTGCGAAAAGCCCCTGGCCACCACCACGGCCGAGGCGGCCGAGCTGGTGGCGCTGGCCGCGCGGACCGGGCTGGTGAACGCGGTGCACTTCAACGTCAGGTACTACCCCCTGATGCGCCAGCTCAAGGTCATGGCCGCCAAGGGCGAGCTGGGGAGGATCTTCTCCATCCACGGCTCCTACCTCCAGGACTGGCTGTTCTACGACACCGACTACAACTGGCGGCTGGAGCCCGAGTTCGCCGGGGCCTCCCGGGCCGTGGCCGATATCGGCTCGCACTGGATGGACCTCATCGAGTACGTCTCCGGACTGCGCATCGCCGAGGTGTTCGCCGAGTTCGCCATCTTCCACGACAAGCGCAGGAAGCCGCTGAAGCCGATCGAGACCTACGCCGGCAAGCTGCTCGCCCCGGAGGACTACGAGGCCGTGCCCATCGGCACCGAGGACTACGCCTCGGTCCTGTTCCGCTTTGCCGGCGGGGCGCGCGGCAGCCTGGTGGTGAGCCAGGTATCGGCCGGCCGCAAGAACCGGATCTACTTCGAGATCGACGGTTCCAAGGAGTCGGTGGAATGGAACTCCGAGAGTCCCAACGCGGTCTGGATCGGCCGGCGGGACGGCAACAACCAGCAGATGATGAAGGACCCCTCCCTGGTCTACCCCGAGAGCCAGCAGCTGATCTCCTTCCCGGGCGGCCACCAGGAGGGCTTCCCGGACACCTCCAAGCAGTTCTTCAAGGAATTCTACGCCTACCTCGCGGGGGACCGGCAGGCCGCCCCCAGGTTCCCGACCTTCCGCGACGGCCTGCGCGAACTCGAACTCTGCGACCGGATTCTCGACAGCGCCAGGCTCGGTGCCTGGGTCGCCGTCCCGCCATGTGAAAGGAGCGACGCGAAATGATGAAGCTGGGATTCGTAAGCGCGATTGTCCCGGAACTGTCGTTCGAGGAGGTGATCAGCTTCGCGGCGGCCCACGGGTTCGCCTGCGTGGAACTGATGTGCTGGCCCAGGGGCAAGGCCGAGCGGAAGTATGCCGGCGTGACCCACATCGACCCGGGCGAACTGGACGCCGCCTCGGTGGCGCGGATCAAGGCGGTGCTGGCGGAGCAGAAGGTCTTCATCTCGGCCCTGGGCTACTACCCCAATCCGCTGGACGCCGACCTGGAGAAGGCCGAATTCTACGCGGCCCACATCCGGCGGGTGATCGACGCCGCGGCGCTGCTGGGGGTGGGCACGGTGAACACGTTCATCGGCCGCGACCCGATGACCGATCTCGAGGCCAATTTCAGGCGCTTCGCCGAGGCCTGGCCGCCGATCATCGCCTATGCCGAAGGCCGCGGCATCCGGGTGGCGATCGAGAACTGCCCCATGTACTTCACCCGCGACGAGTGGCCGGCCGGCAAGAACCTGGCATACTCCCCCGCCATCTGGCGCCGGATGTTCCAGGCCATCCCGTCGAAGGCCTTCGGCCTGAACTACGACCCCTCGCACCTGCTCTGGCAGCAGATCGACTACATCCGGCCGATCTACGAATTCAAGGAGCGCATCTTCCACGTCCACCTGAAGGATGCGAAGATCGACTACGATCGCCTGGCCGACGTCGGCATCCTCTCGACCCCCCTCGAGTTCCATCAGCCCAAGCTGCCTGGCCTGGGCGGCATCGAATGGGGCCGGTTCGTCTCGGCCCTTACCGATGTGCGCTACGAAGGTCCAGCCTGCATCGAAGTCGAGGACCGGTCCTTCGAGGCCGACCTGGACGCGAGGAAAGGGGCGATCCTGCAGAGCGAACGCTACCTGAGGCAGTTCATCATCGGTTGAAAGGAATCCATACATGAGGACCGGCAGGGGCGAGGCCATCGAATTTCTCTGCGCCAATCACATGGACAGCGGCCAGTTGGAGATGGACTCCCTCTGCTATTCGTTCGACCGGGAGATGGATCGCGGTCTCGAAGGAACCGGCGGCAGCCTGCTCATGATCCCGACCTACCTGGAGGCCGACAGCGAAGTGCCGCGCGGCAGGCCGGTGATCGCCGTGGACGCGGGCGGGACCAATTTCCGGGTGGCCCTGGTGGCCTTCGACGCCGAGGGCAGGCCCGGGATCGACCGGTTCCGCAACTTCCCCATGCCGGGGGTGAAGGAGGAAGTGGACGCCCGGACCTTCTTCGCCACCATCGCCGGCTACCTGTCGGACCTGGCCGGGCTCAGCGACGATATCGGCTTCTGCTTCTCCTACGCCACCGAGATCCAGCCGAACCGCGACGGGCGGCTGGTGCGGTTCTGCAAGGAGGTCAAGGCCCCGGAGGTGGAGGGCCGGCTGATCGGCGAGGGCCTCGCCCAGGCGCTCCAGGAGGCCGGCCACCCCGGCGGCAAGCGGATCGTCCTGCTCAACGACACGGTGGCCACCCTGCTGGCCGGCAAGGCCAGCGCCGGCCAGGCCTTCGAGAGCTACATCGGCTTCATCCTCGGCACCGGCACCAACTGCGCCTACGTGGAGGACAACGCCCGGATCGCCCGGATGCCGGGGCTCGACCCCGGGCGCAAGCAGATCGTCAACGTCGAGTCCGGCGGCTTCGGCCGGGCGCCCCGCGGGACCATCGACCTGGCGTTCGACGCGGCCACCATCGATCCCGGGATGTACACCTTCGAGAAGATGATCTCGGGCGGCTACCTGGGCGGGCTGTTCGGGGCCGTGCTGGCCAGGGCCGCCGGCGAAGGGCTGTTCCAGCCGGCCACGGCCGGAAGCGTGCTGGCCCTGCCGGCCCTCGAGACCCGGGACCTGGGCCGGTTCCTGGCCAACCCGGCGGACCCGGCCGGGCTGATCGCCTCGGCCCTGGCCCCGGCCGAGGATCTCGACCTGGCCTTCAACCTGGCCGAGCGCCTGGTGGAGCGGGCCGCCAAGCTCACCGCGGCCAGCCTCGCGGCCATCGCCCTCAAGTCCGGGGCCGGCCGGGACCCGCGCCGCCCCATCTGCATCACCGCGGACGGGACCACGTTCTACGAGCTGAAGGGGCTGCGGGAAAAGACGCTGCGCTTCCTGGAGCCGTACTTGCTGGAGCGGCACGGGGTCAGGTGCGAGTTCGCCCGGGTGGAGAATGCGCCCTTGATTGGTGCGGCCATCGCTGGGCTTACCAACGGCTGAGGGAATCAGGCGATTCCGGTCACCAGGCCTACCGTTCCAGGTGCCGTTTCAGTTCCTCGATGAGCCGGTCCTTGGCCGCCATGGCCCTGGCATCCTCCTCCCTGGCCTTGGCCTGGTCCTGCAGGGCCTGGTCCTTCTCCTGCAAGGCCTTGGCCTGGTCCTCGACGACCTTGCGCAGGGCGTCCTCCTTGCGGGCGTTGTCCTGGAGCGTGGCGAGGGTGTCGTCCTCCACGTCCATGCCATCCCGGATCCCCTGTTCCGCGTTGGCCCGGAGCAGCCGGCGCAGAACTTCCCGGTAGTGCTCGGGGAAGTTCTCCTCCAGGATGTCCAGGATGTGGGGATCGGAACGGGCGGTCTGGCCCTGGTCGAACACCGCCAGCAGCTGCTCCAGGTCGGTGCGCCGGCGGTTCTTGAGCCGGTTGATCTGGACCACG
>Ga0316217_10001697_pt1 | contig 27971 bp, 26 predicted proteins | sample 1anoAmetaG_FD_203633 | JGI IMG/M metagenome (GOLD analysis project Ga0316217, IMG submission 203633) | Freshwater microbial communities from Trout Bog Lake, Wisconsin, USA - 1anoA | ecosystem: Environmental > Aquatic > Freshwater > Lake > Hypolimnion/Profundal zone | place: USA: Wisconsin... | reverse complement strand
CGCTGGAAGCCCTCGGGCAGGGTCTGCTTGATGGTCTGCTCGATCACCCGGGGGCCGGCGAAGCCGATGAGCGCCTTGGGCTCGGCGATGTTGAGGTCGCCCAGCATGGCGTGGCTGGCGCTGACGCCGCCGGTGGTGGGATCGGTGAGGATGGAGAGGTACGGGATGCCCGCGGAGTCCAGCCGGGCCAGCGCGGCGCTCACCTTGGCCATCTGCATGAGCGAGAGGGTGCCTTCCTGCATGCGGGCGCCGCCCGAGCAGCTGACGATGATGAACGAGGCGCTGGAGGCCAGGGCCCGCTCGGCGCCCAGCTTGAGCTTCTCGCCCACCACGCAGCCCATGCTGGCGGCCAGGAAATCCCAGTCCATCACCGCCAGCACCACGGGGTGGCCCTTCAGGGTGCCTTCCACCACCAGCACCGCGTCATGGTCGTGGCCGGCGGCGTCCAGCCGCTGCAGCTGGTCGGCGTAGGGCTTGGCCGCGGAGAACTTCAGCGGGTCGTTGCTGCGCAGGCCGCCGAACAGTTCCTGGCAGCCCGGATCCATGAGCGCCTCCAGCCGCTCCGCCACCCCGATCCGGAAGTGGTAGCCGCACTTGGGGCAGACATTGTGGGTGTTCACCAGCTCGGCCCGGTAGATCAGCTCCCGGCAGGCCTCGCACTTGATCCAGAGGCCCTCGGGCACCCGGACCGTCTTCTCTTCCACCGCGATCTTCTGCTGTCGTTTCTTGATGAACCAGGACATGGTCGCCTTTCCTCCGCCTTCTGCCTTATCGGCCGGCCGGACCTTTCTTCAAGCCCTCAAACAGGCGGTCGAGCTCGGCCTCAGTGGCATAGTGCAGGGTCAGCGAGCCGCCCTTGCCCCGGGGCCTGATCTCCACCCGGGCGCTCCACACCTGGGTCAGCTCCTCGGCGGCGGCCTTGAGGAAGACCAGCTGGGGGTGGTGCTTGCGGGCCGTGACCTTGCGGGCCCGGCCGATCTGCAGCACCCGGGCCTCCAGGGCGCGCACGCTCAGCTGCTTGGCCACCACTTCCTCGGCCAGCTGGTCCTGGGTGCGGACCTCCTCCACCCCCAGCAGGACCTTGCCGTGCCCGGTGGAGATCTGGCCGGCCATGATCATTTCCTGCAGCCGGGAGGGCAGCCGCAGCAGCCGGAGGGTATTGGCCACCTGGGGCCGGGACTTGCCCACCCGGTCCGCCACCTGCTCCTGGGTCAGCCGCAGGTGCTCGCCCAGCTGGAAGTAGGCCTTGGCCTCCTCGATCGGGTTCAGTTCCTGGCGCTGGATGTTCTCCACCAGGGCGAACTCCAGCAGCCGGTCGTCGGGGACATCCTTCACCACCACCGGCACCATGGCCAGCCCGGCCTTGCGGGCGGCCCGCCAGCGGCGTTCTCCGGCGATGATCTCGTAGCGCTCGCCCACCCGCCGGGCGACGATGGGCTGGACCATGCCGTGGATCTTCAGGCTGGCGGCCAGGTCGTCCAGCAGGCCTTCGTCGAAGTGGATGCGCGGCTGGTGCCGGTTGGGCACCAGGGAGCCCACCGGCACCTCCCGCTGGCTGGCGTCCTCGGGCGCCATCTGGCTCATGAGCGAGGTGAGCCCCCGGCCCAGGGCAGGACGTTTGGGGATCATGCGGGGCCTCCTGGAATCGCCGGTTCCGTCAGTTCCAGCCACTCCCTGGCCAGGTTGAGGTAGGCCTGGGCTCCCTTGGAGCGGAGGTCGTAGAAGGCGACCGGCTTGCCGTGGCTGGGCGCTTCCGCCAGCCGGATGTTGCGCGGGATGTGGGTATTGAACACCTTGCCGGGGAAGGCGTTGCGCACCTCCTGGGCCACCGCCGAGCCCAGGTTGGTGCGTTCCTCGGCCATGGTCAGCAGGATGCCGCCCAGCCTGAGCCCGGGGTTCGGCCCGGCCTGAACCCGGCGGATGGTCTCCATGAGTTCCGCCAGCCCGTCCATGGCCAGGAATTCGCAGGGCATGGGCACGATCACCTCATCGGCCGCGGTGAGCGCGTTGAGCGTGATCATGCCCAGGCTGGGCGGCGGATCGATCAGGATGTAGTCGTAGGCCTCCAGCAGCGGCGCCAGCGCCCGCTTCAGCACCAGCAGTTCCGGCAGCTCGAACAGCTCGAATTCCAGCTGGGCCAAGTCCTTCCCCGCCGGGATGATCTGCAGCATCGGCACTTCCGTGGTGAGGATCAGCCCCTGGGCCGGCGCCCCCTTCATGAGCGCGAACGCCCCCGACCGGTGGTTCGGCTTGTTGAACCCCAGCCCGGTCGTGCTGTGCCCCTGCGGATCAAAATCCACCAGCAGCACCAGCTTCTCCATCATCGCCAGGGAAGCGGCCAGATTGATGGCCGAGGTGGTCTTGCCCACCCCCCCCTTCTGATTGGCCAGCACAATGACCCGCGCGGTCACGACTGGACCGCCAGAGCAGATCGTGCAGAAAACCCAGTGGACACCCGAGACCCTCAGCTGTGGAACATCCAGAGTCTATCAGGTTCCACAGCCCTGAGCGGGACCCGGCTGCAAGTTGACCCGTGTCCCTCCCTTGTGTCGCTTCCGGGCAAGGCTCGCTGTCGCTCGGCCTTCCCGGCAGCGGAACGGCGGAGATCGTTGCGGCCATGTTCCACTCCGGGCCGAACGCTCAAGCCCCTCTTTGCCGACCCCCAGCCCGATGGGACACGCGCCAGGCTTCCCTGGTGCAACGCTGCGAGGAGAGGCGTGCCATGCACGCCGAACCCGCAGCGAAACAATGCGGGGACCCGCCCGCGACGACCCACCGACAACCTCAACGATGCGACGGGGGCTCGCGGAAGGTGTAGATGGTTTCGCCAGGCTTGGCCAGGCCCTGCTGGCGGGCCAGGGCCTCGTAGAGTTCGGGGTCCTTGTCGGCCAGGCGGCGGACCTCCTGGGCCAGTTCCAGGTTGGAGCGGCGCATCTTCTGCAGCTGCAATTGGGTGGCGGCCATCTCGGCCTCGCGCTTGCGCAGGCTGGGCACGCCGTCCGGGGAGAACAGCAGGATGATCGCGGAGATCAGGCCTGAGATCACCAGCACCGACCAGAGGGTGCTGGACTTCAGGAGCCAGGCCGTGCTCATGGCGCGCTAGCGATCGAGCCAGGGCCCGAAGGCATCGCGTCCCGCATAGCGGGCGGCGGCGCCAAGTTCCCATTCGATCTGGAGCAGGCGGTTGTACTTGGCCACCCGGTCGGTGCGGCAGGGGGCGCCGGTCTTGATCTGGCCGGCGCCGGTGGCGACCGCCAGATCGGCGATGAAGGTGTCCTCGGTCTCGCCGCTGCGGTGGCTGATGATCGCGCGGTAGCCGGCCTTGTGGGCCATGTCCACGGCCTTGAGGGTCTCGGTGACGGTCCCGATCTGGTTGAGCTTGATCAGGATGGCGTTGGCCACATGGTCCCGGATGCCGCGGGCGAGGATGGCCGGGTTGGTGACGAACAGATCGTCGCCCACCAGCTGGATCTTGCCGCTGAGCCGGTCGGTGAGCAGGGCCCAGTTGGCCCAGTCGCTCTCGTCGAACCCGTCCTCGATGGTGAGCACCGGATGGCGCTCGACGATGCCGGCGTAGTAGTCCACCAGCTGCGGTCCGCTCTTGCTCTCGCCGTCGATGAGATACTTCCCGTCCTTGAAGAATTCCGAGGACGCGCAATCCACGCCCAGATGGAAATCCTTGCCCGGCTGGTAGCCGGCGGCGCGGATGGCCTCCTCGATGAGGGTGAGGGCCTCCTCGTTGCTGCCCAGGTTGGGGGCGAAGCCGCCCTCGTCGCCCACCGCGGTGGCGAGCTTCCTGCCCTTGAGCACGGTCTTCAGGGCGTGGTAGACCTCGGCGCCCCAGCGCAGCCCTTCGGCGAAGCTGGGCGCGCCCACGGGCAGGATCATGAACTCCTGGATGTCCACGTTGTTGTCGGCGTGGGCGCCGCCGTTGAGGATGTTCATCATCGGCACCGGGAGCAGCCGCGCCGAGGCCCCGCCCAGGTACCGGTAGAGCGGCAGCCCGCAGGCCTTCGCGGCCGCGTCGGCGACCGCCATGGAGGCCCCGAGCAGCGCGTTGGCCCCGAGCCTCCCCTTGTTCTCCGAACCGTCCAGATCGATGAGCAGGTCGTCGAGCTCCGATTGCTGGAAGGGATCCATGCCCTGGAGGGTTTCATGGATTTCGGTGTTGAGGGTCTGGACCGCGCCCAGGACGCCCTTGCCCTGGTAGCGTTGCTTGTCGCCATCGCGCAGTTCCAGGGCTTCCCGGCTGCCCGTGGAGGCCCCCGAGGGAACCATCGCCTGGCCGATGGTTCCGTCGCTCAGCGTGACCCGGGCCATGACCGTGGGATTGCCGCGGCTGTCCAGGACTTCAAGACCGGTTATCTGCTCGATCAGCTTCATGGGGATTCCCTACACGCTGGGGGGCTGGGGGGCGGCGACGCGCGCCGTCTACTTGGCGGCGGCCTTCTTGACCGCGGGCTTCTTGGCGGCCGGAGCCTTCTTGGCGGCCGGAGCCTTCGTCGCGACCGGAGCCTTCTTGGCGGCCGGAGCCTTCTTCGCGGCCGGAGCCTTCTTGGCGACCGGAGCCTTCTTCGCGACCGGAGCCTTCTTGGCGGCCGGAGCCTTCTTGGCGGCCGGAGCCTTCTTGGCGACCGGAGCCTTCTTCGCGACCGGAGCCTTCTTGGCGGCCGGAGCCTTCTTCGCGACCGGAGCCTTCTTCGCGACCGGAGCCTTCTTGGCGGCCGGAGCCTTCTTGGCGGCCGGAGCCTTCTTCGCGACCGGGGCCTTCTTCGCGGCCGGGGCCTTCTTGGCGGCCGGGGCGGCCTTGGCGGCCGGAGCGGCCTTGGCGGCCGGAGCCTTCTTGACCGCGGGCTTCTTGGCGGCAGGCTTCTTGGCTGCCGGCGCCTTCTTGGCGGCGGGCTTCTTCACGGCAGGCTTCTTGGCGGCGGGCTTCTTCGCCGCGGGCTTCTTGGCAGAAGCGGGAGCGGCCGCGGACAGATTGGCTTCCTTGAGGCTCGTGTCGGCGGACGGAGGATTTTGTTCCATTGGGAACTCCTTTTTGCCCTCGCGGGCTGGTTGAGGGGCGTGGGCGGCGGGATGCTTCACGGCCTCGGCCGTGCCGCCCGTTTTCGTTCGACTCACTTCATGGGAACCCGCAGCGGCTTTTCCGGGTGTGACGACCTTGGTCGCCGGGTCCTGCAAAACGTCCTGCCTGCCCTTGGTCTTGACGGGCTTCTTCGGGATCTCGACTCCGGCCAGGATCTGCGCCAGCCGCTTGCCGGGGTAGAACTCGTCCAGCAGGGCATCGCCGACCATCACGCCGTGCACGCCCATGCTCTCCAGCTGCTGGATCTGCTGGAGCGTGCAGACGCCCGCCTCCAGGATCCTCAGGCAGCGGCTCTGGGGGACCTTCTCCATGAGCTCCAGCGCCTCCTCCCAGCGCGGCTGCCAGGTCTCCAGGTCCCGGCCCAGCACGCAGACGATGTCGGCGTCTGCGTCCAGCGCGCGCTTCAGGTCGGCCTCGCTGGCCACCTCCACGATCACGTCCAGGTTCTTGGCCCGGGCCAGCTTCTGCAGCGCCGCGAGCCGGTCCGGCTCCAGCAGGGAGGCCATGAGGAACACCCCGTCCGCCCCGAGGATCTTGCTCTCCTCGATCTGGTACTCCTCGAAGATGAAGTCGTGGCGGAGCAGCGGAACCTTCACCGCCGACCGCACATCCGAGAGGTGCTTGTCCTCGCCGTAGAACAGGAAGCGGTCGGTGGCCACCGATATCACCTTGGCGCCGTTCTCCACCAGGCTCTTGGCGTGGGTGGAGGCGCGGTAGCTGTCCCTCACCTGCCCGCGCAGCGGGTTGCCGCCGGCGGTCTCGGCGATGATGGAGATGCCTGGCTGGCTCAGTTCCTCTTTCAACGAGTGATGGCCCTTGTAGGCGTCCTTGACGGCTGCCGGGCCCTTCTGCTTCTTGATTTCGATGTCCAGGGCCTTGAATATCTGGACTTTTTTCAACATTTACAACCCCCGGGTCCCATCGGGTCCAGACACCAATATGCGTGAGGAGTCGAATGGGAAGCTTCTTACTAGAATCCACTAAACCAGCGTTTCCAATACGGTCAATAGAATTGTGGTGGTTATTTTCGATATTCCATTCGTGATTTTTGTCTGCCTCAACACTTTGCGGATCGCCGCAAACCCGCCAGACTATTGGGATACAGGAGAAAACCCAATGGAAGCCATCGTGCTCGACCACCCGCTCTGCCATCACAAGCTCGCCCTGCTCCGCGACGTGAAGACGCCTGGGAGCTTGTTCCGCAAGGTGATCGAGGAGCTCGGACTGATGCTCGCGGTCGAGGCCACGCGCCATCTTCCCACCGAGCCGGTCGCCGTGGAGACGCCGCTGGAGCGCACCCAGGGCCGCCGCCTGACCAGCCTGGACCCGGTCCTGGTGCCGGTGCTGCGGGCCGGGCTGGGCCTGCTGCAGCCCTTCCTGCAGCTGCTGCCCACGGCCAAGGTCGGCCACCTGGGGCTCTACCGCGACCACGATTCCCTGGTGCCGGTGCCCTACTACCGGAACTTCCCGCCGCTCCTGGACCAGCGCTTCGTGTTCGTGCTGGATCCCATGCTGGCCACCGGCGGAAGCGCCTCGGAGGCGGTCCGCCAGCTGAAGTCCGCCGGCGCCAGGAACATCACCCTGTGCTCCGTGATCGCCGCGCCGGAAGGCATCAAGCGGCTGCAGGCCGACCACCCCGATCTCCACCTGGTGCTCGCCTGCGTCGACCGCGAGCTCAACGAAAAGGCCTACATCCTCCCCGGCCTCGGCGATGCCGGCGACCGGCTGTTCGGCACTTTGTAAGCCTCCGGGTCCCGGACTCGCGGCCTGTCCGCCGCAGTGTCGGCGCCGCATTCGCGCGCCTCGCCTGCGGCGTTACGGGTGCTTTGCAGGGACATGTCCCACTGGAATGAGTTCTCCACCGACGCCTGCACCGTTGCGTCCGGGTGCTTTCGGGGCAGACCTCAGCCGTGGGCCCGACCAAACGTTCGATATCGTTTCCGATGCGTCCGGAGTGCTTTCGGAGACGGAATCAATCCGATGGCACACGTCCGCCTCGTCTCCCCGACGTTCCGCTCCCGGTGAGGCGCGCGCCAGCCGCGCCGAGTTCCGGGAGCGACGCGATGGGGGGACCCGGAGCTACACCAGGGACTTGTACGCGCTGAGCGCCCGGCGGGAGGTGGGGAAGGAGGTGAGGTCGCGCTTCAGGCGGCGCTGGGCTTCCTGGAGCAGGGCCTGCCGGCGCTGCAGCTGGCGCCCGAGCAGCCTGGCCCGCAGCTTCAGGGCCGGCCACTGGGGACCGCGCTCGGCGCCGGCCAGGGCCAGCTTGAACGACGCGTGCCAATCGGCCACGGCCTTGGCGTTGGGGAACTCCAGGGGCGCCGCCAGGAGCTGCTCCAGGCGGTCCAGCGCGGACGCGACGTCCTGGTCGGTCATCCCACCAGGCCTTCGACGGTGAACTGGGAGGCGGCGGGCGCAAGGTTCTGCTGGCGCGCCGCCACCTGCTCCCAGGCGCTGCGCATCTCGCCCATCTGCGCGATCACGACCCGGATCTGCTCGGGCCGGTCCTTGCGGCTGCCCTCGAACATCTCCTTGATCCACCAGATGTAGATCCCGTGAAGCTTGTCCACCAGCTTGCGGTCCGCTTCCGGGTTCAGCATGCCCAGCAGCCTCTGCATGATCTGCGAGGTGCGGTCCAGCAGCCGGCCCTTGGCTAGGTAGTCCTTGCGCTCGATGGCGGCCACGGCCTGGGTCAGGAACCGCTGGGCGCCTTCCAGCAGCATGGCGGCCAGCTCTTCGGGGCCGGCGCTGTTGATCCTCTGGGCCAGGTAGGTCCGCGCCTGGTTGTTGCCATAGCCAGTCTGCATGTCTTCGCTCCAATGGATTGATCGGTCATTCCGCCGGTGGACTGAAGCTGGTTTCGCCGGGTTACATTGAACTGATACTCTGCTGCGCGGCCTGGAGCTGGTTCAAGGTGGCTTCCATCTGCGAGTAGATGGCCTGGAGCGAGGCCTGCTTGGTGTTGAGCATGGTCTGCTGGCTGGCGATCTGGGTGCTGAGATCGCTGTTCTGGCTGGTGATGTCCTTGAGCAGGTTGGTGATGGTCCCGTTGGCGACGTTGGTGTAGCCGTTCAGGAGATCCACCGTGGCCTGGCCTACGCCGCGGCTCAAGGTCAGGCTGCCGCTGCCTTCGCCGCTCACGTTGAGGTACAGCCCCTCAAGCGGGGTGCCCGCGGCGCCCCGCAGGAGGCCGTTGGTGCCGTTGAGGGTGTACTTGGTGCCGTCGGGTGCGGTGAAATCGCCGGAGACCGCGCCGCCGCTGGTGTAGGAGGTGATGTTGAAACCCAGCACCCCGGTCATGGTCTTGGGCCCGGAGACGGACAGGGAGACCGCCGCGTTGGTGGAGGCGGCGGAGTTGGCGAACACGTTCTGGGCCGCGGTGGGATTGGCCGCCAGGGCCGCCTGGAACTTCGCGGTGTCCAGGGACAGGGTCCCATCCTGGTTGGTGGAGATGCCCAGGGATGATGCCGAGTTCAACGCCGACCCGGACGCCAGGCCCTGCGGCGAACCGGTGAGGACCGACTGGATCTGCCGGATCAGTGACTGGCTGGAGATATCGCCGTTGAGCGGGCCGCCGGCCGCCGCGTCGGTATTGAAGCTGGACACCAGGGCGTTGTAGTCGCTGATCACCACCGACATGGAGGAGGTGGTGGTGGCGTTGTCCGGCGTCACCGTGAGGGTGGTGGAGCCGCTCTGGTCGCCCTGGAGCAGGTTGAAGGTGATCCCGTTCACCGCGTCGGAAACCGTGTTGGACGAGCGCGTCAGCGCGATGCCGTTGAGGGTGAACTGGGCGTTGGTGCCGGCTGTGGAGGTGAGGCCGCCGCTGTCGATGGTGCCGCCGGCCACGGTGCCGCCGGGGATGCCGATGCTGTTGCCCCCGGTGAGGTCGGCGAGCTTGATGGTGTTGCCGGCGGTGCCCGACCCGGTGGTGGTGGAGGTCAGCAGCAGCTCGTAGGGATTGTCGCCGCTGCCGGTGTTCACCACCGTCGCCTGCACCCCGAGGCCCTTCGAGCCTGGAAGGGTGGGGTCGGGGATCTGCTGGGCGTTGATGGCGTCGGCCAGGGCCTGGAGGGTGTTGTTGCCGTTGGCCAGGGTGATCTGCCGGGTCACGCCGTTGGTGTCCTCGACGGCGAAGGTGTTGCTGGTGCCAGTGTAGATCGCCGTGGAGACCTTGGCGACCGCCAGGTCGGTGGGATTGCCCGAACCGTCCACGGCCGGCGAGATCTGCGCGGCGGTGGCGGTCTTCTGGACGCTCAGGGTGTAGCTGCCCGAGGCGCCGCCGGAGGCCGTGGCCGTGACGTTGGTATTGTTGGGATCGGAACTGGTGACCACCCGCGACTGGAACCCCGAGGTGTTCAGGGTGTTGATGTCGGTGGACAGGGTGGACATCTTGGCTTCCAGGGCAGTCAGCGCCGTGGAGCGGGCGGTATTGGCCGTCTGCCGGGCCTGCATCTGCTGCATGGGCAGGCTGGCCTGGGCAATTTCCGCCTGGACCAGCTGGTCGGTCTGGATGCCGCTGCTGATGCCCTGGAAACTTGTGCCGCTTGTAGAACTGCTGCTCGAGTTGGTGAAACTGAGGGCTGACGTCATGGAGATCCTCCGTCTCCCAGCAGGCTTCAGCCTGTCTGGTCCACGAGAAGGCCGGAAGCGGCCGTCTGGGGATTGCCCTGCTCTTGCAACCTATGTGCCATCGCAAGCACTTCCTTGGACGGGATCTGCAGGATCAGTTGCTTGGTCTTGGAGTCGACGATCTTGACGTAGCTCTCGCCGCTGGCCTTGTCCACATTGAGGGTGACCGACTGCTGCGGCTGGAAGTAGGACTGCAACTGCTGCACCGCCTGGTCGACCGACTTGGCCGAAGCCTCGCTGGAAGCGCTGGCGGGCTTGCTGTCCGCCGCGACGGTGGCGGCGGTGACGGAAGCGGCGGTGGTGGAAGCCGGGGTCTTGGCGCCGGCATTGCCGACCGCGTTGGGGGTATCGCTCGTTTTGGCGGAGCTGGCCGCCGGGCTGGCATTGGTCGCGTTGGTGGTGGACTTGGCAGCGCTGATCTGCGCTTGCACCGCCACCAGGCTCGTCATCTGCAGGCCGGCTGACACGCTGTTTGTGCTGTTCACTGGGGCGGCCATCTGGCTTCTCCTCGTTGAGAATGGGGGGGGGGACAAGCCCCGCTCGCCCCCCCCGTCAATTCATTTCAACTGGTTACTGCAGGAGCGCGAGAATCGACTGCCCGGCCTGGTTCGACTTCGACAGGGCGCTGATGCCTGACTGGTTCAGGATCTGGAACTTGGTGAGGTTGACCACCTCGTTGGCGATGTTGGCGTCCTGGATCTGGCTCAGCTGGGCGGTCTGGTTCTGCATGCTGACGCCGAGCACGTTGGAGTAGGCCTGCAGGGACTCTTCAGCGGCGCCGATGTTGCCGCGGGCCGCGCCGAGCGAGGCGAGCGTGGTGCTGATGGAGGCGGCGGCGGTGGAGGCGTTGGTGGCGTTGGTCAGGTCGCCGGAACCGATGGCGGTGATGCTGCTGATGCTGAAGGTCTGCGAGGTGAAGGAGCCGAGCGCGGTGGAGACGCTGGCGGTCTGGCCGGAGATCAGGTTGGCGAAGGTGCTCTTGATCGCCGTGTATTCTGCGTCCAGCGCTGAACCGTTGACGTTGGAGCCCTGGGCTTCCTGGGCCAGTTCTGCCGCGCGGGTGAGCAGGTTGGTGGCCTCGTTGAGGTAACCGTCCTGGGTCTGCAGCTGGCTGAGGGCGTTGTTGGCGTTGGACTGGCCCTGGTTGTTGATCTGGGTCGTCGAAGTCAGCCCGTTGGCGATCACCAGTCCCGAGGCGTCGTCAGAAGCCATGTTGATGCGCTTGCCCGTGGTCAGGCGCTTGATGGTGTCCTGCATCCCAGTACCGGTGATGCCCAGCTCGTAGCTGGCGCCCAGGGCGGAGACGTTGTTGAGAATAGAAGTAACGGCCATGGCATCCTCCTGATGCGTAAGGCAGCATCCTTGCTGCCGGATGGTTGCGGGGGTGTCCCCACGTAATGTGTTTCGGACACCCGCGCCAGATCCTTTAGAGGTTTATTTTCGATCCGCGCGGCGGGTCGCCGGGGGGTGCTACCATGCCGCCATGCCCACCTTGTCCCTGGCGATGATCACCAAGAACGAAGCGGCCGTCCTGGCCCACTGCCTGGCTTCCGTGCGGGACCTGGTGGACGAGATGGTGGTGGTGGACACCGGCTCCAGCGACGGCACCGTGGCCATCGCCGAAGGCTTCGGTGCCCGCATCGGCCATTTCCCCTGGTGCGACGACTTCTCCGCCGCGCGCAACGAGAGCCTGCGGCTGTGCACCGGCGACTGGGTGCTGGTGCTGGATGCGGACGAGGCGGTGGATGTCCTGGACCACGCCCGGATCCGGGCCGCCATCGCCCAGAAGCAGGGGGCCCGGGCCGCGGGCTTCCTGCTGGCCTCCCGCAACTATTTCCGGGAATGGAACGCCAAGGTGTTCGACCAGGCGGTGGCGCCCAACCGGTCGCCCTATGCCGAGGGCGCGGAATTCCCCTTCTATGCCGATATGCCGGTGTTCCGGCTGTTCCGCCGGCTGCCCGGCCTCGCCTTCGTCGGCCGGATCCACGAACGGGCGGACACCTGGCTGCGGCGGCGGAACCTGCCCATCGGCAACCTGGAGGCGGTGATCCACCACTACGGCAAGCTGGACCGCTCCGTGGAAGCGGCAAAAAGAGCCCACTACCTGGAACTCGCCGAACTGGACCTGGCCGACGATCCCAAGGACCCGGACCGGCAGTTCTTCGTCATGGCCGAGGCCGAACTGCTCGGCCAGTGGGAGAAGGTCCTGGCCACCGGCCTGGCGGTCATGAGCCTCCTGCGCAAGGACATCCCCCTGGTGGTGCCCGCGGCCCTCGCCAAGGCGTGCCAGGAACTGGGCCGGCACGAGGAAGCCGTGCGGTATTTCGCCATGGTCCTCAAGGCCCAGCCCGGCCACCTGCTGGCCCTGTGCCGGCTGCCGCTCTCGCTCATCGCTCTGGGCCGGGGCGAGGAGGCGCGGCCCTATCTGGCCCGGGCCATGGCCGCCGTCCCCGAGGACCCGATGCCCTTCCTGGCCCTGGCCCACCTGGAAGAGCAGGCCGGCCGGCTGGCCGAGGCCAGGGCCGCGGTCCGCGGCGCCATCGAGCGCAACGCCCAGGATCCCCGGCTGCGCCAGGGACTGATCGAGCTGGACCTCCGGCACGGCCTCCAGGCCCAGGCCGCCGCCGATGCCATGGAGGCCCTGCGCGCCCTGCCGGGCCAGGGCGGCGGCGACTGGCACGCCCTGGCGGCGGACTTCCTGCTCCAGGCCGGGCACGAGAAGCCGGGGAAGGCCGTGCTGGAACTGGGCCTGACGGCCTTTCCGGGGCACGAGGGCCTGTGCCGCCTGGCTGGCCTGCAGCCTGGCTTCAGGTCAGGTCATGCAGGACCTGCTTGATCACGCTGGACCAGTCGTGGAGGGCGGGCTGCCGGTACAGGCGCAGGGTGGGATACCAGGGGCTGTCGGTCCGGTGCAGCATCCAGCGGAAATCCGGCTCGAAGGGAAGCAGGACCAGGGCGGGGATGCCCATGGCCCCCGCCAGGTGGGCCAGGGCCGTGTCCACGGAAAGGACCAGATCCATGCCGGTGAGCGCGTACGCCGTATCGGAGAAATTTTCCAGCAGCGGGGCCATGGGAACCAGGTTCGCCAGGGGGGCGGCCTGTTCCCCCCAGACCTGGAAACTGTACCAGGCCACCCCGGGAAGGGCCTGGAGCGGAGCCAGGGCCTCCACGGGCAGCGAGCGCAGCCGGTCCCCGTCGTGGGACGGATTCCCGCTCCAGGCGAGGCCGATCCTGACCTTGCCGGCCGCCGCGGCCAGGATCTCCGCGATGGCCTTCCGGTTGGGAACCCGCGCCGGCACGTCCAGGTAGGGGATCTCCGCGGGGATGGAGTCCAGGCCGGTCCGGAACACCTGGGGCAGGGAGAGCAGGGAAAGCTGGAGGTCGAAGGGGGGCAGGGGTTCCCCGTGGGGGATGACCTGGTCCAGGCCGGCGCAGGTGGACACCACGTCGGCCAGCGGAACCTGGGCCGACAGCAGGACCCGCCCGCCCAGGGCCTTCACCCGGGACGCGTAGCGCACGAACATGAACGTGTCGCCGAAACCCTGCTCGAAGTGCAGGAGCAGGGTTTTCCCCGGGAAAGGCTCGCCGTTCCAGCGGGGTTCGGAGAAGGTCCGCACCGGCCTGGTCAGGCCGGGAACCTGCAGCCGGGCTTCGCGCAGGTCCCAGCCCTGGGGCAGTTCGCCGTACAGCAGCCGCAGGTTGCTCTCCCGGAAGACGCGGGACGGGCCCGAATCCTGGAGCAGTTCGCGCTCGAAATGCCCGCGCAGTTCGTGCCAGTCCCCCAGCAGGAGCGCCAGCTCGTAGGTGTATTCCGGCGGGGCCTGGCGGCGCGAGCCCTCTGCGAGGGCCTCGCGCAGCACCTCCCGGCCCCGGGCCGGGTCGCCCTCTGCGATCAGGCCTTTGCCGAAAGCCAGCATGCCTGCGAACCAGTTGGCCCGGGCCGTGGGGTGGTCCTGGACGAGGTCCAGGGCCCGGCGGGAGGCCTGGACGGCCTCCCCGAACCGGCCCAGCTGCACCAGCACGCCGCCGAGATCGGCCCAGCCGTCGGCGTTGCCGGGTTCATGGTCCAGAAAGGACTGGCAGGCAGCGCGGGCCTGTTCCCATTGCCGGGCCCGGATCAGGCGGTGGGCTTGATTCAGGGCGATCTGGGCCTGGTCCATGGTGCATGCTATGGTGGGCTGGTCCGGGCTGTCAACCGAGCCATGGCTCACCACAGTCCGGGGCCGGGATGGGCGAAACTGCGGATCGAACGAGGGCCCCGATGAAATTCAATATGGGCTGCGGCCACAACAAGATGAACGGCTATGTCAATGTCGACCTGTCTGCCGTCTGCGGACCTGACCAGGTCGTGGATCTGGAAAGCATGCCTTGGCCTTGGCCCGATGATTGTGCCGAGGAGGTGATCTTCAATCATTGTCTCGAGCATCTTGGCGGTGATCCGAAGGTGTTCCTGTCGATCATGAAGGAACTCTACCGGGTGTGCCGGGACAATGCGGTGGTCAAGATCGCGGTCCCCCATCCACGCCACGATAATTTCATCGGCGACCCCACCCACGTCCGGGTCATCTCGCCGCAGGTGCTGAACCTCTTCAGCCGCAAGAACAATGACTTGTGGGCGCGCATGGGCGCCTCCAACACGCCGCTGGCGCACTACCTCAGTGTCGACTTCGAAATGGCCAGCAGCACCATCGAGCTGGACGAACCCTACCGAACCCAGTTCATCAACGGGGTCCTGACCGAGGAGCAGGCGCAGGTCGCCCTGAAAGAGAAGAACAACGTCGCCTCGGAATTCCGGATGGAACTCAAAGTGAGGAAGACGGCCGGGTGAGCCCCGTCCGCCCGGCGCACCACGCCCGCCAGGCCCCCCGCAGCGCCGCCTCCATGTTCCGGGCGAACCGCGCCCCGTCCATCAGCGGCGAGGCCTCCATGCGTCCCCTGAGCCCGGCCCGGAGCCTCGCCAGCCCGGGCAGGTCCCGGGCCATGGCCACGGCGATCCTGACGAACGCATCGTCGCTGTCCCCGGCGAGATGGCGCAGGCCCAGGTTGCACAGCTGGCTCCAGCCGGCCCGGCCGACGATGGTCGAGCCGATCCGGGTCACCACCGGCACGCCCATCCAGAAGGCGTCCAGGCTGGTGGTGTGGCCGTTGTACGGGAAGGTGTCCAGTCCCAGGTCCACCCGCTGGTGCAGGGCCAGGTAGCGCGGCCGGGGCTGGAAGGGGGCGAACTCGATGCGCCCGCGCTCGATCCCGCCTTCGGCCATGAGGTCCAGCACCCGCTGCCGGTGCTGGCCGGGCTGGCAGAGCAGGAGCAGCCGGGACCCGGTCACCTGGCCCATCACCCGGGCCCACAGGGCCAGCACCGGCGGGTGGACCTTGCAGAAGTTGTTGAGCGAGCCGAAGGTGACGAAGCCGTTGGCCAGCGCCGGCAGGGGGCCGGGCTCCGGCAGGGCGGTGAGCGGGTCGTAGCACCAGAAGGTGTCCGGCAGGCGCAGGGTGGCCTCGGAGTACCAGGCGTCGTGCTCCCCCGGCGGATCCAGGTAGCGGTCGGTCACCCGGTAGTCCATGGCCGAGAGCCCGGTGGTGCCGGGGTAGGCCAGCCAGGCCACCTGCACCGGCGCCGGCCTGCGGGCGAACATCCCTGGCCGGCCGTTGGCCATGTGCATGGTCAGGTCCACCAGCACGTCGATCCGGTCCGCCCGCACCAGGGAGGCGCACTGGGCGTCGTCCAGGGTGCTGGTGTCGCGCCAGACGTCGGCGCAGCCTTTGATCCGCTGGGTGACCGCGTCCGGCCGGGGCACCCGGGCGTAGCAGTAGACCTCGACCTGGCCGGGGTCGTGGTGCGACAGCAGGGGCAGGGTGAACAGCGACTGGCAATGTTCCCGGAAGTCGGGCGAGACGTAGCCCAGGCGCAGCCTCCGGCCCGGGTCGGGATCGTTGCCGTGGCCTTCCCGGCCCCATTCCGGGCGGACCTGGGCCCGGTTCCAGGCCAGGTTCTCCTCCAGGATCGCCGGGGCGTCGAACCCGGGCAGGAAGCAGACCGCGTAGGCCAGGTTGCTCTGGGTGACCGCGTCGCCGGGGTCCAGTTCCAGCGCCCGGCGGAAGCTGCGAACAGCCTCGTCCATGAGCCCCAGGTCCTTGAGCAGGTTGCCCAGGTTGCAGTGCAGCACGTGGAAGTCCGGGCGCAGGGCGATGGCCGCGCGCAGGAACCCGGCCGCCTCGTCCATCCGGCCCAGGGCCCGGGCCGCGGCGCTGGCGTTGTTGTAGGCGTCCACGAACGCCGGGTCGAGCTGGATGGCCCGAAGGCAGGCCTCCAGGGCCGCCTCGCTGCGGCCCATGGCCTGGAGCGCGCTGCCCAGGTTGGCCGCGGCCGCCCGGTGCCCGGGATCCAGGGCCAGGGCGCGGCGGAACGCCGCCTCGGCGTCCGGGAACCGGCAGGCGGCGAAAGCGGCGTTGCCCAGGTTGAACCAGCCCTCGGCCAGGTCCGGCCAGCGGGCCACGGTCCGCCCCAGCACCTCCAGGGCCCGGTCCAGCTGGCGCGCCTCCAGCAGGGCGTTGCCCAGGTTGCTGTGGGCGATGGGGAAGTCGTCCTCGAGCTCCAGGGCCCTCAGGAAGGCGGCGATGGCCTCCTGGGCGCGCCCGGCGTCCTGGAGCACGGTGCCCAGGTCGTTGTGGGCCTCGGCCCGGCCGGTGAGCTCGGCCGCCCGGCGGAAGGCGGCGATGGCGTCCAAGGCCAGGCCCAGGGCCCGGCAGGCGGTGCCGGCGCCGGTCCAGGCCTCCGGGCAGGCAGGGTTCAGCTCCGCCGCCCGGCGGAACGCGGCCAGGGCCTCCGCGGGCCGGTCCAGGGCGGCCAGGGTCTGGCCCAGGCTGCAGTGGGAGCGCCAGGCGGCGGGATCCCCGGCCACGGCCCGGCCGAGCAGGTCCAGCGCGGCCTCCAGCCGGCCCTGCTGCAGGGCCAGCACTCCGAGCCGGTGCAGGGCCACCCCGTGCCCGGGGCACAGCGCCAGCACCCGGAGGTAGCCAGCCTCGGCCTCGGCCAGGCTGCCGGCGAGATGGCGCTGGGTGGCTTCCTGCAGGAGCAGTTCGGGCGACGGGTCCTCGGTCGGAATCGGCATGGGCGCTCCAGGCAACCTCATTGTGGCTGAAATCCCGGCGGCCCGGCCGCGATATGATGGTGCCGCCGGCCCCGCGCCGGCCGGGAGTCCCCTTGAACCCTCCGCACCCGCAAAGCGAACCTTCGCCCCTCGAGGACCGGCTCGGCTACCGGTTCCGCGATCCGGCCCTGCTCGCGACGGCCTTGACCCCGCCCTCGGCGGGTCTGCCCGAGGACAACCAGCGGCTGGAGTTCCTGGGCGACTCGGTGCTGCACCTCTGCGTGTCGGTCCTGGTCTACCGGGAGCACCCGGCCTGGGCCGAGGGCGCGCTGTCCAAGCTCCGGGGCCTGCTGGTCTGCACCGACGCCCTGCACCAGTGGGCCTTGGACCTGGGGGTCATGCTGGGCCGGGGGCCCCGCTCGCCCCGCAAGCCGGGTTCCGTGGACCTGCGCAATCCGCTGGCGGACGCGGTGGAAGCCCTGCTGGCCGCGGTGTTCCTGGATGTCCGGGCCGGCGGCGGCGACGCCTTCGGCACGGTGCTGGCCATCGTCGAGCGGCGCTTCCTCGGCGAGATCCGGGAGGCCTACCTGGGCATCTGGGAGGCCAAGGACAGCAAGACCACCCTCCAGGAACGGGCCGCCGCCCTGGCGCTGCCGCCTCCGGTCTACCAGCTGGTGGAACGGGCGGGCCCCGACCACGCCCCCACCTTCACCGTCCAGGTGACCCTGGGCGGGCAGAGCGCCACCGCCGCCGCCGGCACCCTGAAGCGGGCCCAGACCGAGGCCGCCCGCGCCCTGCTGGCCGCCCTGCCGGTCCCCTCCTGATGCCGGCGCGCTTCCTTGTCCCGGCGGCCTGGGTTAAGATCGCAGAGGCACAGAGGGAAAGGTCGTCGCCTTGAAGATTCTCCCCACCTTGAACCTCCAGAACGGTATGGCGGTCCCCATGGCCGGGAGCGGCCGGGCCGGCAACCCCAGGAACCCCAGGGAACTGCTGGACCTCCTGGCCGACCAGGGCTGCCACCGGCTGGCCCTGGTGGACGTGGACGCCGCCGCCGGGCAGGGCAACAACCGCGACCTGATCGCCGGGATCATGCGCCGGTTCCACCAGGGCAGCACCAAGGTGTGCGTCCAGGTGGGCGGCGGCATCCGCAGCTCCGACCAGGCCCAGTTCTTCGTGGACCACGGCGCGGCCTGGATCCTGGTGGGGACCATCATCCAGCGCTCGCCGCTGGTGGTGGACCAGCTGCTGGCCCGGTTCCGGGACCACCTCACCGCCGGCCTGGACGCCCTCTGCGGCCGGATCCAGCTCTCCGGCTGGCACGAGCCGGCCCCGTTGCCGGCCGAGGCGGCCGCCCAGCGGATCCGCGACCACGGCTTCAAGCGCATGCTGTTCACTGATATTCCCGCCGGCCCCCTCGCCGCCCCCGATTTCGCCACCGCCCGCACCCTGATCCAGAGCTCCAGGGTGCCGCTGTTCATGGGCGGCAGCATCCATACCCGGGAACACCTTCAGGCCGCCCGGGAGATTCCCGGCCTGCAGGGGGTCGCCATGGACGCTTTCCTGCTTCTGGAGGATGCGGATCTGCTGGGTTCGCTGAACCTTGCCCGCATCTGAGGAGGCGGGCGGTGGCTGATGAATCAGGTTTCATGGGCCAGCTCGCCGAGCAGGACCGGCTGCCGTTCCGCAACCTGGCGCTGCTCCGGCCCCAGGCGCCCACCGAGGGTCAGCTGCTGCTGGTGGAAAGCCTGGCGCGCAACCTGGCCTCGCCCCGGCTGCTGACCCTCATCGCCCGCACCCCCCACTGGCTGGCCAGCGGCCCGGTGCTCCAGGCCCTGGCCGGCAACGAAGCCACCCCGGAACCGCTGCGCCGGGACCTGGAGCTGGCGGTGTCGCTGTTCGACCTGATGCGCGACCTGGACCGCGCCGCCTCCGAGGAGAAGGAGGGGCGGGCCGAGGTCATCCGGGCGCTCTACCAGCAGCTGCCCATGGACCTGAGGCCCATCGTCAAGCAGCAGGCCAGGCAGCTGTCCCGCACCGTGCACGGTTCGGGCCAGACCCTGGAACTGCCCCCGCTCCCGGCCGGCGAGCCGGACTGGGAGGCGCTGACCACCCCGCCCGGGGGGCCCGGGCCTCCCAGCCCGGCGCCGCTCCTGCCCCGGGCCGAGCGCCTCTCCCGGGCCGAAACCACCCCGATCCTGGCGGACCTGCAGGGCTTCCTGGTGGACGCCGACCCGGACATCCGGGCCGCAGCGCTGCGCAACCCGGCCCTTTCGGAGGAGGTGCTGCTGCCGGCCTTCCTCCAGTGCGCCGAGCCGGAGCTGTTCGAGGAGGCCTACGCCGAGGCCCGGTGGTACTTCAGGGATCCGGTCCGGGAGGCGATCTACGACGCGCCCCGCTGTCCCGCCGCCATCGCCCGGAAAGTGGCCGCCTCCCGGGACCTGGTGGCCCTGCTGGAGCAGTCGCGCCAGGACCGCTCCACCCTGCGCCGGGCGGTCTGCCTGTTCACCCAGCTGGACGAATCGGAATACCAGTACCTCACCCTCTGGGCCAAGCGCCGGGCGCCCGGCATGCTCCGGGTGATCAAGATCTTCTTCGACCGGCTGCAGCGCCGCCGCACCAGCCAGGTGGGCGGCGGCGCCCCGGGGCAGGGCGACGGCCGCTGGGGGTCGCTCAAGGAGCGGGTCCACATGGCCCACCAGGCCTGCCAGCCGGAGCAGATCATCGCCGCCCTGAAGGACGGGGACCCTGAGGTGTTCAGCGTGGCGCTCGCGAACCCCGGGCTCACCGACCGGGAACTGCTCGCCGTCATCCCGGGCCTGGACGCGGTCCGGGCCGAGCGGGTGGCGGGGCACGGGGCCTGGAGCGGCCGGTCCGCCGTGGCCGAAGCCCTGGTCCACAACGTCCACCTCTCCGAGCCGACCGCCCTGCGCCTGCTGGAGGGCCTGACCCTGCCCCGGATCCTGCTGGACATCCTGCGGGACCAGCGGCTGCCCCATCTGGAGGTGAAGCGCCAGGCCCTGGGCATGCTGGCCGGCGCCTACCGGGCCATGCCGGTGGCCCAGCGGGTCCTGGCCCTGCGCTCCAGCGGCGGCGAACTGCTGCGCCACCTGGGCCAGGAGATCCTGGACGACCGGGAGACCCTGCAGCTGCTGGTGGCGGACCGGCAGCTGGACCCCGGCATCCTGCTGCGGCTGGCCCGGAACAAGCAGACTCCTGAGGCCGTGCTGGAGCTCATCGCCGGCCACCCGGTGGTCATGGCCCATCCTGCGGTCCTGTCCGAACTGCTGCTGAACCCCAAGACCCCCCGCCAGGCCGCCAGCCGCATCTGGGGCCTGCTTTCCGAGAGCGAGCAGCAGCAGCTGCTGCGCAGCCCCCACCTGCCGGCGCCCCTGCGCCATCTGAACTGAAGGAGCGCCTTGGCCAGGTCCTGGAGAGCCCCGATCACCGCCGCCGTCCTGTTGTGCCTGGCGCTGGCCTGCCAGAACCGGCGGGCCGGCGCCCCGGACTGGATCCAGGGGGCCCCCGCGGACACGGTGGCGGCCGTCTCCTGCGCGACCGGCTGGGCCCTGGCCGGAACCCACTGCCAGACCCTGCAGCAGGCCTGCCCCCAGGCCGGGCGGGCCCTGGCGGTGCTGCTGGAGCGGGCCCGCTTCGACCCCGGGGGATCCGGGCGGATCACCCTCTACCTGGGCGGGGCCGCCCCGGGCCCGAACGGGCAGTGGCTGATCCAGCTGGGCGGCCTGAAGGATCCCGGCAAGGTCCAGGCGGCCATCGCCGACGCCTTCCCCGTCCAGGGCGCCCTGGCCATGGACAACCGCGGCCTGCCCCTGTTCACCGTCCTGGACCTGGAGGCCAGCCCGGTCCGCGCCGTGGCCGACGAGGCCGGGCGGATCTGGCTCGGCCTCCCCGCCGCGCTGGACCGGCTGGACCAGCGGCGCCTCGGCTCTGAAGCCGGCCTGGCCGGATGCGCCGAGTGGATCAGCCGGAAGGCCGCCGTGCAGGGCTTCATCCGGCCCCAGGCGCCGCCGGGGGACGCGGACCGCAGGCAGGGCGCGGACACGGCCCGGCAGCTGCCTCAGGGCATCGAGGCCCTGGCCTGGGGCGTGAGCCCGGGACCGTCCGGGGACGCACTGCATGGCTTCGAACTGGCCATGGCCGGCGGCCGGCAGGCCATCCGGCAGGCGGCACCCTGGCTCCAGGATTTCGTGGCCGCCGCCCAGGCCGTCCCGGGCGCCCCGGGCCAGCTTCCGGAGATCCTCCAGGAGCGCCGGCGCATCGCCCTGCGCTGGCGGCTGACCCAGGCGCAGCTGAACGTGGTGCTGGCCCGGCTCGGCCAGCCGGCCGTCCCGTGCAGCTGAACCGGATCGGTTAAGCTGGTGCAATGTCCTCTCTGCTCCGATTCTTCCGCGAACACCTGAAACGGTTCCTGCCGCTGATCGTGGCCGGCAGCGCGCTGCTCACCCTGGCCGGAGCCTGCCAGGGCCTGCTCATCGGCCTGCTGAGGTTCGTGTTCGACTACAGCCTGGGCATGGGGGACAAGTCGGTCCCCGCTGTCCCGGCCGGGGTTCCGGCCGCCGCCGGCGGCGTGCTGGAGGGGCTCCGGCACTGGGCGCTGGCCCACCTGCCCAGCGCCGCCTACCTGCGCGAGCAGACCCTCCTGATTCCCGCGATCCTGGTGCTGATCTTCATCCTCAAGGGCATCTTCACCTATAGCGGAACCCTGCTCATGGTGCGCTCCGGCGTCCGGGCCACCCAGAACCTGCGCGAGAGGCTGTTCGCCCACCTGCTGAAGCAGGAGCCGGCCTATTTCCAGCGCCACCCGGTGGGGGAGCTGCTGCAGCGCTGCATCTCCGACGTGGGCGCGGTGCAGGGCATCGCCTCCAACCAGTTCGCCGACGCAGTGCGGGAAATGACCATGGCCCTGGCCATGCTGGGCACCATCCTGGTCATGAACTGGCGGCTGTCCATGACCCTGTTCATCGCCGGGCCCCTGGTGGTCCTGCCCATCAAGAAGCTCAGCCAGCGCATCCGCCGCATCAACCACCGCAACATGGAGGCCTCCAGCCGGCTGCTCCAGCGGCTCAAGGAAGTGTTCAGCAACATCCGGGTGGTCCTGGGCTTCGCCCGGGAACCGTTCGAGGAGGCGCGGTTCCACCAGCAGAACGATGAACTGTTCCGGCTGACCATGAAGTCGGCCCGGGCCGGGGCCGTCGCCCACCCGATCATGGAGCTGGTCGGCGGGCTGCTGCTGGCCGCCCTGCTGCTCTACGCCTCCAGCAGCATCCGCAGCGGCGCCATGACCGGCCCCGGCTTCTTCGCCTACATCATCGCCGTCTACGCCTTCTACGACCCGGTCCGCCGGCTCACCAAGCTCAACAGCGACGTCCAGGCGGCCCAGGCCAGCCTGGACCGGGTGTACTCGGTCCTGGACCGGCGCACCCAGATGGTCATGGCCGCCGATCCGGTCCCGGTGCCCCGGCAGCCCCAGCGGCTGGCCTTCGAGGGGGTGCACTTCGCCTACGAGGGCAGGAGCGGCCGCAACGAGGTGCTGCGCGACATCAACCTGGAGGTGCGCAAGGGCGAGACTGTGGCCCTGGTGGGCGGCTCCGGCGGCGGCAAGACCACCCTGGTGAACCTGGTGCCGCGGTTCTTCGACCCCACCCAGGGGCGGGTCACCCTGGACGGCATCGATCTGCGCGAATTCGACCCCCGGGAGCTGCGCCTGCGCATCGGCATCGTCACCCAGGAGACCCTGCTGTTCATGGACTCGGTGCACGACAATATCGCCTACGGCAAGCCCGCGGACCGGGCGGCGGTGGAGGCCGCGGCCCGCAAGGCCCACGCCCACGGCTTCATCAGCGCCCTGCCCCGGGGCTACGACACCCCCCTGGCCGAGACCGGGTCCACCCTCTCCGGCGGCCAGCGCCAGCGCCTGGCCATCGCCCGGGCCCTGCTCCAGGACCCGCCCATCCTGATCCTGGACGAGGCCACAAGCGCCCTGGACACCGAAAGCGAGCGCGCGGTGCAGGAGGCCCTGGAGGTGCTCATGCAGGACCGCACCACCCTGGTGATCGCCCACCGGCTCTCCACCATCCAGAAGGCCACTCGGATCTGCGTGCTGAACCGGGGCCAGATCGTGGAGGTGGGCCCCCACGCCGAACTGCTGGCCGCCCGGGGCGAGTACGACCGGCTCTACCAGCTGCAGTTCCGCGCCTAGCATGCTGCGCAGCGCCTTCCATTTCGACCTGCCCCAGGAACTGATCGCCCAGCACCCGGCCCCGGACCGGGACGGCGCCCGGCTGCTGGTGGCCGATCCCGTGGCCCGGACCCTCAGCCACCGGACGATCCGCGACCTGCCGGAACTGGTGCCCCCGGGCGCCCTGTGCGTGCCCAACGACGTCAAGGTCCGCCACGCCCGGCTGCTGCTCCGGCGGGCCGGGGGCGGGGCGGGCGAGGCCCTGCTGCTGCGGGCCCTGCCCGGCGGCTGCTTCGAGGCCCTGGTGCGCCCCGGCGCCCGGCTCAAGCCCGGGCGCACGGCCCGGGTGCTGGATCCGGAAACCGGCCGGGAGCTGGCCGAACTGGTGGTGGAGGAGGCCCTGGACGAAGGCCTGCGCCGGGTGCGGGTGCTGGGACCCCGGGGCGAGCTGGACTGGGACCAGGTGGACCGCATCGGCCGGCTGCCGCTGCCCCCGTACATCACCCACCCCGCCGATGCCGAGGACGAAGGCCGCTACCAGACCGTGTTCCGGGCCGAGGCCGGCGAGGCGGTGGCCGCCCCCACCGCCGGCCTGCACTTCACCGAGGCGCTGATCGGCCGGCTGAGGGACCAGGGCTGCCAGTGGAGCCCGGTGCGGCTGCACGTGGGCCTGGGCACCTTCCGGCCCATGACCGCCGACGACCTGGCCGACCACGTCATGCACGAAGAGCGCTACGAGATCCCCGACGCCACCGCCGAGGCCCTGGAGCCGGTGCTGGCCCGGCGCGTCCGGCCGCTGCTGGCCGTGGGCACCACCAGCCTGCGCACCCTGGAGGCGGCCTGGGACGGAGCGCGGCTCCGGCGCTCAGGCGCCACCCGGCTGTTCATCCAGCCCGGCTACCGGCTGCGCACCGCCGATCTCCTGCTCACCAACTTCCACCTGCCCGAGAGCACCTTGTTCGTCCTGGTCTCGGCCCTGCTGGGCCCCGCCTTCGCCCAGGAAGCCTACGCCGAGGCCATCCGCGAGCGCTACCGCTTCTTCAGCTACGGCGACGCCATGCTGATCCTCAACGCGCGGACCCCTGCGTAAGGGCCGGGTCCCCTTTTTTCGGCGCTGCGGGTCAAGGCTCGCTATCGCTCGCCTTGCCCGGAGCGGAACGGCGGGTGACACGGGTCCGTGTGCCACGGGCGAGGGCTCGAACGCAAAAGGCGTTTAAACGTGTAATTCCGTCAGATGTAGTCCATCAGCTGGCTGATGACAGGGATGCGGTGGCGCTTGCCCTTGGCGGCCTGGAGCACGGTGGTCACGGACATGCCCAGGCACCAGAGCAGCCAGATGGGCAGCAGGAAGCGGACTGCCAGCGGACCGACCAGGGGAAACAGGCCCATGACGATCAGGGCCAGGGAGATGGAGACTTCCACGAAGCTCAGCAGGACGCCCTGGCGGGCGTGCCAGAGCAGTTCCTCGTCCTCGCGGCTGCGCAGGTACGGCACGAAGGCCCAGGGCCCGGCATAGCAGAGGATGAGCTCCCTGAGTCGTTCACCCTGGTAGAGCGGCGCGGGCGTTTCCAGCGGCACGGCAACCTCCACGGCCAGCATAGCGCAACCCCGGTTCAGATGCCCTTCAGGAACAGCAGCAAGGCGCAGAACGCCATGAATGCGCCGAACACCTGGCGCAGCCGGGGACCGCGGATGTGCAGGGCGGCCCGGGCGCCGCCGTAGGCCCCGGCCAGGAAGCCCAGGGCCACCCCGGCCAGCACCAGCCAGGGCAGGCCGGCGCCGCTGCGGGCGTAGACCACCACCCCGGGCAGGCCGATGGGGGCCAGCATCAGCACCAGGCTGATGGCCTGGGCCTCGTGCTGGGGCAGCTTCAGCATCCAGATCATGAGCGGGATCATGAGGATGGCGCCGCCGATGCCGAGCAGTCCCGAGGCCAGGCCCCCGGCCAGACCGGTGACCAGGCCCGGCAGCCAGGAGATGCGAAAGCTCAGCGCCTTGCGGCTGGGATGGCGCTCCCGGGCGGTCTGGGGCAGCAGCAGCGTGCGCGCCGCCAGCAGCGCCAGCACCCCGGCGAAGGCGAAACGCAGGTCCCGCTCGGGGAGGTGGTTGGCGACGGCCGCCCCGGCCCACACCGCCGGCAGGAAGCCCAGGGTGGCCATCCATACCAGCGGCCAATGGATCGGGATGCCCTGGCGGCGCATGTACAGCACCGCGGGCAGCCCGTTGGGCAGCAGCATGGCGGCCAGGGCCACCCCCTGGGCCTGGTGCTGGTTCAGGTTCAAGGTCAGGCCCAGCAGGGGGATGAGCACCATCCCCCCGCCGACCCCGAACAGTCCGGCCAGGGCGCCGCCGCCCGCCCCCGCCACCAGGCTGGCCAGCCCCACATACCACGACAAGCTCATGCCCACCCCCGGACTTGATCTTCCGCCAGGCCGGCGCCAGCCCGCAAGGCCCCGCCGCGGCAACTGGATCCACCTGTGGACCTCAAGGTCATGTTCCAATGGAACGGATTGGAATGCTGAAGCCATGCAGATCAAGTTCTCTGATGACGTGATACTCGACAGCCGGAGGGCGATCCTCCTGCCCCGCCAGGAGACCCTGGTGGTGGCCGACCTGTTCCTGGGCCTGGGCGCCGCCCGGCGCAAGCGTCCCGAGCCGCTGGCCAACGGCCAGCACCACGAGATCTGGGAGCGGCTGCTGGGCCTGCTGGACGAGTTCAAGCCCCGGCGGGTGGTGCTGCTGGGCGACGTCAAGCCCAACCAGGGCCACCTGGAGGACGAGGAAGGCGAGGAACTGCGCAACCTGTTCCACAAGCTCCAGGGCCACGGCCGGGAAGTGGTGCAGGTGGTCGGCCATCCCGAGCGGGCCTGGGGCCCGTCCCTGGAGAGCACCGGCATCCAGCCCATGGACTCCTACCGGGTCGGCGCCAACACCCTGATCCACCGGCGGCGGATCTTCGTCTACCCCCGGCACGATCCGCCCAACGGCTTCTGGATCAACGGCGGCCTGCACCCCCTGTTCGCCCTGCCCCTGGTCGGGCCCGACGGCGGCGAGAGCTGGATCCGCTACCCGGCCTTCCTGTACACCGGGTTCGCCATGGTGATGCCCTCCTTCGTCTCCTACGCCCAGGGCTGGGAAGTCATGCAGCCTGAGCGGCTGCCCAAGCAGGCCCGGGCCTGGAAAGTGGTCGGCGACTACCACATCTCGCCCATCTCCCTGCCCGACCTGCCCAGCCTGCCCGACTCCCAGCGACTCACCGCCCGGCCCCAGGGCAAGACCCGGCGCAAGGAGACCCAGGGCGAGGCCTGATCATAGCCCGGCTTCCCGGGCCAGCTTCCAGAAGTCGTAGGCCGCGGCCACTGTTCCCCGGACCAGCTCGTCGAACAGCGCCTGGTGGATGCCCGCGGCCAGCTGCAGCTGATAGTCCAGGGTCAGCAGGCCCGAGGCCGCCGGTTCCTCCCCCTCGCGGCCGGGGATCTCCAGGAAGGCCCGGGGCCAGCGGTAGTTGCCGTTCCAGCGGTCGCACAGTTCCCGGGCCCGCTGGTAGTCGGCCGCGTCCACCCGGCGGTCCCCGACCATGCGCAGGCAGTACACCGTCCCCTGCTCGCCCTCCACCACGTGCATCACCTCCAGGCTGCGGTCCGACGGCCGGTCGTAGCCCAGGAACACCAGCCGCATTGGTCCGTCGGTGCGCCAGCCGTCCAGGCAGTTGGCCTCCAGGTGGCGGTCGATGGTCTCCAGGCCGAACGGCCGCACCTCCTGCGGATCCCAGGGCGCCTCGTCCGGTTCGTCCAGGCCGTCCACCGGCTGTTCCCACGGGTCGTGGAAGCCGTCCCAGGCCGCTTCGTCCAGGGCCTGGATCAGTTCCGGGTCGCGCTCGCCGGCTTCGTAGCGCTTGATCAGGGTTTCGAGAAGATCGGGTTCCATGGCCACCTCAAGGGAAAGTATGTGGCTTGGAAAGCGACAACGGGTGTCGTGAACAAGGGCCGGCAGGGCTGACAAAACCGTCCATACCCCATGGACCTGTCCGCATATGCATTGAATCTGAGCCTTGGTTCAGCTCTGAGGATCTTTTCCGATTCCAGCCATGGCCTCGATTGGGTGCTGCTGGCGAAAGGACGCCGGCACATGTTTGCTGGCCTCGCCGATCAGTTCGAGGTTTCGGAGCACAGCATCGTAAGTCCGCTCGTCCGCCAGGAAGGAACTGAAGTCCATGCCATGCGTGTAGGCCAAGATCTTGCCTGCACAGGTGGCGATGTCCTGAAGGTAGAGCGCGTCGTCACGCGACACGGACAGCATCCCGCTCGATTTCTGGGCGCATGGCCGATTTCAGGGCTCGTCTGGTAACCAAGTCCACTGGGATCCCCAGGGTGTCCTCCAGAAAGAATTTGAGGTCCATGAAGTGGTCAAAGGAAGGTGGACCCGTGAACTCCACCAGGAGGTCCACATCGCTGCCGTCCTGTGCTTCGTCACGAGCCACGCTGCCAAACAGGTACAGCTCGCCAACCCCCAATGCTCTCAAGGACTCTTTCTAGGATTGGATCTGGGCAATCACATCGGAACGTCGCATACCGACAAGCATACGCCTGATTCGGTGCAGGTCATTTCATGATCCAGCGTTCAAATCCTCAAAGAATTCATCGATGGATTGAAAGCTTTTTAAGCCTCCCTTTTCAGTTTCCCGTATGGTGGCTAAAGTTTTCATGTTCGGTGAAAAAGACAACATTTCCAGTGCATTCCTATTGCCCGAGCCAGGCAACCTCCTAGGATAGTTCCGGACGACTTCCGAGGCCCAACAAGAACCTTTGCGGGCTTTCGCTTGTCCAAGGAGCCCCCGATGACCCTGACCACCCTCGACCCCAGGTCCGCCCTGATCGTCATCGATCTCCAGAAAGGCATCGTCTCCCGCCCCACCGCCCACCCCGCCGCCGACGTGGTGCGCCAGGCCAGCGCCCTGGCCGCCGCC
>Ga0316217_10001696_pt1 | contig 27973 bp, 22 predicted proteins | sample 1anoAmetaG_FD_203633 | JGI IMG/M metagenome (GOLD analysis project Ga0316217, IMG submission 203633) | Freshwater microbial communities from Trout Bog Lake, Wisconsin, USA - 1anoA | ecosystem: Environmental > Aquatic > Freshwater > Lake > Hypolimnion/Profundal zone | place: USA: Wisconsin... | reverse complement strand
TCAGCGGCCGGACAGGCAAATACCTGGAGCCGGCGGCTGGCAAGGCCAACTGGAATATCTTCGCCATGGCCCGTGAAGGGCTCCGTTTCGATCTGGGCAATGCCTTCCAGAAGGCGCTCCGCAAAAAGGAGACGGTCATTGCCGCTGGGCTCAGGGTCGCTGGGGGCGTTGGCCCTCAGATCGTGGATATCACGGTGCGGATGATCGAAGAGCCCGAGCCGCTGCGGGGCATGGTGATGATCGTCTTCAACGACGTGGCAACGCCTCCGGAAACGAAGGCGTCTGTCCGCTCCAGGCACGCGGCTGCCGGCAACGCCAGGGTTGTGGATTTGGAACAGGAAAATCGGCATTTGCGCGAAGCGCTCCAGACGACCCGCGAAGAGATGCAATCCTCCCAGGAAGAACTTAAATCCACCAACGAGGAGTTGCAGTCTTCCAACGAGGAAATGCAGTCAACAAACGAGGAGTTGACCACCTCGCGGGAAGAGATGCAGTCTCTGAACGAAGAGCTGCAGACGGTGAATGCCGAACAACAGTCAAAAATGGACGAACTTGCGCGGGCGAGCGACGATATGAGGAACCTGCTCAACGCCACGGAGATCGTTACCGTATTCCTGGACAGCAAACTCCATATCAGGCGCTTCACCAGCGGAGCGGACAAACTCTTCAAGCTGCTCCCGGGCGATGTGGGGCGGCCGCTCAGTGATATCACCAGCGACCTGATCTATCCCGAGATGACGGAAGAGGCGCGGGAGGTACTGCGGACGCTGGTCTTTTCGGAGAAGCAGATTACCGCTACCGACGGGCGCTGGTTCACGGTGCGCATCATGCCATACCGCACCATCGAGGACGTGATCGGCGGCGTGGTGATTACCTTTACGGATATCACCGCGGCCAAAACGCTGGAATCCGAGTTGCGCGCGGAGAATACACGGCTCAAGGGTCTGCTTGAGTTCGGTCTCCCATCGAGTGGATGATGAAACACATTCCAAGGCGGTTTTATTTTGTTAAATGCTATTAAATTAACGCAAAGGAGAGAAAGATGAAGACCGGAACTAAACTGAAAGTTTGTTTATTAGCTGGCATGTTTAGCCTTTTTGCATTATCTGCCTCTGAAAAAAATGTCCAGGCCGCAGGAATCAAGAATGGTGAAGATGGTTTCAAGCAATACTGTGCTGCCTGCCATCCGAATGGTGGAAATGTCCTCAAACCGACAAAGAACATAATGAAAAAAACCCTGGAAAAGTACGGTATACAGACTGCCAGCGACATCGTAAAATTAATGAGGAAACCGAGCGGCGAGATGACGGCGTTTAACGAAAATACACTCCCAGCAATTGACGCCAAAAAAATAGCTGAGTATGTAATAAAAACTTTTCAATAGGTTATCGATGCTCCGACATTTGGGGGAACTGGTCACATTTTGCTTAAGCCCATCAATGGCTGTAGGGTGGCGTCCCGCCAGTGCCCCACGATCTTCCAGAAATTCACACTGTATGCAATTCTTTACACAACTCAATAGCGAGTGTCGGTATTGCTTACATATGTTTAATCGTGACTGCAAAATGAGAATATAATCAACGTAATATCATATACTTACGATATTGGCACGCTATATGTATATTAGATGATTAACAATTATTTCGCCACATAGGAGACTTGAAATGAAAAAGATATTTAGCTTAGCAGTATGTTTTCTGGCTTTTACAGCCGGTGCGTCATACGCAACACCTGTTGACTATTATATTGGTGGGACTTTCAATTCTATACAAGGCTATACAAACGGCGCCAGCTCTGTCGAGGGTGGCGGTTCGGTAAATACTTCATATTTAAATGGAGTTGCCGTTCCATATGACTACTGCGTTGATCTTTTCACCGTAGTGTACGTTCCCAATGATTATAATCAATCCGTATTGACGAAAACCGCCACGGTTGACGGCAATAAAGTTGTGAACAACGCAGGAGAGGTTGCCTGGTTGCTCGATAAATTTGCGGTTTCGTCGGAAAACAACATAAATATGCAGATTGCTCTGCAAGCCGCAATCTGGGAAGTGATCAATGGATACAATGGGTATCATCTTGATACATCTTATTATTCCAAAACAACCGTTGATACTTATTATGCCGAAATGATTTCCAGCCCAGGGACCGCATTCGGGTCGTCACCAAACGATATAGCAAATTATGATTGGATTACGCCTTTGAATGGCAATGGAACGTTTTATCAAGCACAAGTCACGGATGCCCCAGTCCCCGAACCCGGCACTTTGATATTGCTTGGCGTCGGCCTTGCCGGGCTCGGTTTGGTTCGCAGGCGGGCGAAGAAGTAACAATCGGGCATATGGAATAAGAAGGGCGAAGTGCTTAGGGGCTTCGCCCTTTTGTGTCGGTGAATTTAACATTCTGATCTCGGTGTCCGCTGTCAACAAGTGTCTCTGGGCTTTTTGAGCCACATGACCCTTTAACCACCTACTGAAGATTTATTATGTTTTGGGCAGAGGTTTCTGGAAGATTCCGTTGTCAACATCCTCCTGCCCAGAAGTAAAGCAAGGTTTCTAAATGACAAAAAAAATCTTAGTGATCGATGATGAACCCGGAATTGCTAACGTGCTTGTTTCATTCCTGACTTCAAATGGTTATGAGGTGGAAACTGCAAACGATGGAATTACGGGTTTTGAAAAGGCTTGTAAGCTATTGCCGGACATTATTCTGTTAGACGTTATGATGCCCGGATTGAGTGGTTTTGACACAGCTAATGAATTGAGTACCAATATAGCAACCTACGACATCCCTATTATTTTTATCACTGGTGCTGATGAACAGAGTAAGGCCGGCCAATATCTGGGGAAAAGCCGCTTCAGTTATTTATTCAAACCATTTCTCATGGGCGAACTGCTAAGCATCTTAAAGGGCGTTTATGGGATTTAATATGGATAGCTGATTGTCTGAATTTGCGTATTGCCCTGCCTGTATTTGTCCCTGACTTTGCCGTCCGGGGCTATGGCGAAGGTAAAGGACTGCGGCTCTGGTGCTCCGGAGGCCGCACGTACAAAGTCATAGTTCATGATCACGATGCCATTCCCATTTTTGAAAACCGAGGAAGGCTTGCCAAGCAGTGCCACTACATCGTCATTCGTGGAAATGCCTATTTTTATCCGATCAGCAGCATTCATATCAAACTGCTGCCCTGTCGTGGCACAACAAGCCATTATCGGGAGCAGACAAAATATCAAGAACGATTTTTTCATGGTCGTCGCCCGCCTCAGATAAATCCTAACACCATCAAGCGGACTTTCAACTCGTGTGATATTCATTGTGACATCCTGGGCAATCTTGGGCACATTTCATGACACTTGGAAAAGACACCCGCGTTCCCTTCTTCTCTCGGTTCCGTACATTGTAGATACTCCATCAGCGCCGCTCGGCGCGCCCATTGTAACAGAGCTGTAACAGCGCAATGTGCCAATAATAAGGTATAAGTAAACATCCCTATTGTTGGAGCCACCGATGGCCACCCAGGAACAATTCCCGACCGAACACGAAGTGCAATCATCAGAGCCGGTAGTGCCACCTGCCGCAGCACCGTCCCTTGTCCAAACGATCGACCTTGACGACCATCAATGGTATTTGAATAGGGAGTTGACGTGGCTGGCATTCAAGCGCCGGGTGCTGCACGAGGCCGAAGACGAGCGTGTGCCGCTTCTTGAACGGCTCAAGTTCATAGCCATCGTCAGCGGCAACATGGACGAGTTTTTCATGAAGCGTATCGGCGGCCTCAAGCAGCAGATCGGCGCCGGCATGCGCGAACTGACCCCCGACGGACGGACCCCACGCCAGCAGGTGCAGGAATGTTACGCCTTTGTGCGGGAGTTGGAGGCCTATAAGGATGAGCTGCTGCTCCGGATTTTCCACCTTCTGAGGCAGAAAGGAATCGTCGTCGAGCGCTTTCAAGAGCTGACGCAGAAGGAAAAAAAACAGGTCAGCAACTACTTCCGAGAAAACATCTTCCCGTTGCTCACGCCTCAGTCCATTGATCCGGCCCACCCCTTTCCATTCATCTCCAACCTGTCGCTCAACCTGCTGGTCACGCTGCGCTATCCCAAAACCAAGCGAACCATCCTGTCCAGGGTCAAGGTCCCTGTTGGCCTTGGAACACCACGCTTCATCCGGGTTGGGGCCGGAGACCACTTCATCAGCCTGGAAGAAATCATGATGCACAACCTGGATATGCTCTTTCCGGGGATGGAGATAGTAGACTGCGAGCCTTTCAGGGTTACCCGAAACGCCAATGCCGAAAAAAACCAGGATGAGGCCGACGACCTCATGGCCATGATCGAGTCCGAGCTTAAGGAACGCAAGTTCGCACCTATTGTACGCCTTGAGGTCGGGGCGGGCATGAATGAGGTGCATCGAGGTAAACTGGCGGGGGGGCTGCAACTGAACGAGGAAAACGACGTATTCGAAGCTCCGGTGATGCTGGCCATGCGCGACCTGCATGAGCTCGCCCAGCTGTATTATCCCCGCCTCCACGACCCGCAACATCATCCCATCGACCATGCCGGCCTTCAGGCGAAGCGCAATATATTTCATGTCATCCGCGATACCGGCTCAATCCTGCTGCAACATCCTTACGAGTCCTTCGCCACCTCGGTGGAGCGCTTCCTGCGCGAGGCTGCCGACGATCCAAAGGTACGCGGCATCAAGATGACACTCTATCGCACCGCCACCGACAGCTGCATCATCGACTCGCTGGTCCGGGCGGCCTATAACGGTAAGCAGGTGGCAGTGGTCATCGAACTGAAGGCGCGTTTCGACGAGGAGGCTAACATACGCCTGGCGGAGCGGATGGAGGAGGCCGGCATTCATGTTACCTTCGGCGTGGTCGGGCTCAAAACCTACTGCAAGGTCATCCTGGTCGTACGCCAGGATTACAGTGGCCTGCGGCGCTATGTCCATGTCGGAAGCGGCAACTACCATACCGACAAATCACGCAGCTTCAGCGACGTCGGTATCCTTACCTGTGAGGACGTGATCGGCCAGGATACGACCGAGCTGTTCAATTACCTGACTACCGGATTCCACACGAAACGGACCTACAAAAAGCTGGTGGCGGCCCCCCGATCCCTCAAGAAGGCCATTTTGCGCAAGATCGAGCGTGAGGCGGCCATCCATGTCAAACACGGTGGCGGGCATATCCGCTTCAAGATGAATGCCCTTGAGGACTGCGATATCGCCAAGGCCCTGTACAAGGCCTCCATTGCCGGCGTGCGGATAGATCTCTATGTGCGGGATACCTGCCGCGTGCGGCCAGGCATAGCCGGCCTCTCGGAGAATATCCGCGTGTCAGGCATCGTTGGGCGCTTCATGGAGCACTCCCGCATCTACTACTTCAGGAACAACGGCGACGAGGAATACTTCATCGGCTCGGCCGATCTCATGAAGCGGAACCTGGAAGCGAGAGTAGAGGTCCTCTGTCCCGTCGAAGATCCAGGCCTGAAGAAGGAGTTGCGGGCCGTCTTCGATGCTCATGACGCCGACTGGCGCTCGGCTTGGGACATGAAACCAGACGGCAGTTATGTCCAGAGGCGGCCAGAGGGCGATAAAAAGAATGATGGCAGCCACCAGATGATGATCGCCCGCGCCGAGGCCAGGGCAAAAAGCGTCGCTAAAACCAAGAAAATCAGGTTATGAAATGATTTGCCCCATGCAGCATAAGAGAACGTTTCATGACTGAATCCCCACCCGTTGCCACCAAGACGGTGCACACGTTTTCCCCTGCCAGGATTATGCTTTTGTATGTTTTTTTCGGGAGCGTATGGATACTGTTCTCCGACTCTTTGTTGGGCTTGTTTGTCAAGAACCTGCAACAATACGAGTATTTAGGAATTCTGAAGGGTCTCCTTTTTATCTTGGTAACGGCTGTTTTGCTTTATTATCTGACCAGTAGACGTGCCACGCAACTCAGCTTGTCGCGGGAGACATTTCACAGTGCCGAACAGAGAATTCAAAAACTGGCTTATTACGACAGTGAAACCGGATTGCCCAATTTTGAACTGTTGCTGGACCGCCTGAATCAGGCGCTAGCTCTCTGCAACCGCAATAAAAGCAGCACGGCGGTCATCTATATCAACCTAACCGGGTTCAAGGTTATTTTCGACGCACGCGGTCTCAGCGGCGCGATCGAAGTAGTGCGAGCAATTGCCGAGAGGCTTTGTTCCGTGCTGCGTCAGTACGATACCGTCGCCCGCATACACCGGGATGAATTTGTCGTAGTGCTGGGTGAACTGGTTCATGAGGGGGATGTTTCATTCATCCTGAAGAAACTTCAAGCTGTTTTCGACGAACCTCTGATGCTGGGGTCGGATGAAACCATCATCTCTGCCTGTTTTGGGGTGGCCTGTTTTCCCGACGATGGCGCGACTGACGAATTGCTTATTCAAAATGCCCATATTGCCATGAATCAGGCTCGCAAGAATGGCCTGACTTACCAGTACTATTCAAAAGAACTCAATCGGAAGGCTGTCGAGCGGCACAACATTGAGACCGGGTTGTTGCGGGCCATTGACGATGGCGAATTCTTTCTCTGCTATCAACCTAAAATGTCCATCAACGGTAAGGATGTCGTAGGAATGGAGGCGCTGGTGCGCTGGCAGCGGCCCGGCCAGGGCATAGTCCCGCCCGACAGGTTCATCACTGCGGCGGAAGAGAACGGCCTGATCATCCGACTCGGGGCGTTTGTCTTGCGGGAAGCATGCCGTCAGAACAAGGCATGGCAGGATGCCGGATTGCCTAAACTGAAGGTTGCCGTCAATTTTTCTGCACGCCAGTTGCTAGACAACGATTTTGAGCCTCAGGTCTTGCGGATTCTTGCGGAAACCGGCTTGGAGCCCTGTTATCTTGAACTTGAACTGACGGAAAGCGCTTTAATGAGCAATGCCAGCGACTCGGTCGTAAAGTTTCTGCGCCTGAGAGAGCTTGGTATTGGTCTCACGGTAGATGATTTCGGGACAGGTTATTCTTCACTCTCATACCTTAAACATCTGCCGGTTGATACGATTAAGATCGACCGCTCGTTTGTACGGGATGTTGTCAAGAATTCTGATGATGCAACAATTGTGGACGCCATTATCTCCATGGCTCACTCGCTCAAGCTGAACGTTGTTGCCGAGGGAGTGGAAACACCGGAACAGCTCCTTTTTATGCAGCAGCGTAACTGCCAGCAAGCCCAGGGATTTCTCTTCGCCAAGCCTCTGGTGCCGTACCAATTTGAATATTTCCTGCGTACAGGAAAAACGCCGGTCGCCAAATCAGGAACGATTGCCTTAAAATTTTCCGAAAACTTCACTTCTTTTGAAGGTGCCTGGAGCTATCGGGATCAGACAGATTGGAGCATTGCACTGCACGGAGTTCTCAGTGCGGAGCGTGGTTCAAACGTTGCCGAAAAACGCTACTGTACGAACCTGGGGATCGTCAATCTTGTTATGGCGGGAGACAGGATCTCTGGCAGCTACGACAACGGCAACGGTTGTATCGACGGCCTCCTCGCCGGGCAGCAGATGTCCGGCACCTGGTCGTTAAATGCAGAAACTGAATTTGTGGCACCTACCACTTTTGCCGATGAGAAAAAAAGTCCGATTCTGTGGAACACTCCTGCGAGCGACTTTCCTGAAAAAGAGAAAATTGTCAGCGACACGGCCAATCATCCTGCCAAATCAGAGATAAGCGCCGAGTTCATTCGCGATATCGCCGTCAATATGGAGCCAGTGCTTCCGGGGGACACTATCCTGGTGGCACTGAGTCGGTTCCAAAGAGACAATAATCTGCTGGTGCTGCCGGTTGTCGAATATGGTGGGGTGGTCGGCGTGATCAACCGTTCAACGTTCCTTGAAGAGCATGTCATTGGTCGTCACGGTTTCGGCATTCACATAAATTACTCGAAAAAGCTTCGTGACCTGATGTTGCCGGTGGAATTGACCATTGAAGGCACAACCCCCATTGAAGAGGTTGCAAGACTTATCCAGGCTTCCAGTCAGAACCTGACGCGTTTGGATAATATCTTTGTTCTGGTCGATGGGGAGTACTACGGGATTGTCAATGTGAATAAACTGTTCAGCGCCATCACCGAAATCAACCTGACCCTGGCGAAAGGAGCGAGCCCTCTGACCGGTATGCCAGGCAATGAAAGTATCCAGCGTGAGATAAACAAGCGGCTTCAAGCGGCGGAAGGTTTCGATATCGCATACATCGATATCGATAATTTCAAACCTTTCAATGATAATTACGGCTTCCAGCGCGGGGATGACGTCATCAAGACCATCGGAGAGATCATCTCCAAAACAGCATGTGCGTCGGTGGATGTAACTCGTAGTTTTTGTGGCCACATCGGTGGGGATGATTTCATTATCATTACCGAACCGCACCGGTTAGAGGTCATTTCAACGCAGATTATAGAAGCACTTGAAGAGTATTTGCCGCTATTTCATGGAAAAAAGGATTATGCCGCAGGCTGCTACAGTGCCCTGAATCGAAAAGGAGAGCAGGAAACCTTCAGGCTGCTCTCCCTTTCCATCGGCATTGTCAATACCCAACTGACGCCGGTAGATTCATATGCCCAGCTTGCATCGATCTCCTCAGAAGTGAAAAAGCAGGCAAAAAAACAGCCTGGATCTACAGTGGTCGTAAATCGCAGAAATATACTCGATGCTTAACATTTGAATCATCGGCTCTGACATATGCGGCTGCCGAAGGCGTCGAATCCGCAGGGTAATACCAGTTTCCGGCCCAATTAAACTGCCAGGCCGAGCAGGGCACTATTTCAGCAAGGCGCTTTCCTCCCGTGACTTTGAAAAGCTGGTGCGCCTCCGATTCAGAACCAGTTATCTTTGCTGGAAGAACTATAATGAATACCTTTCCGCATTCCGATATGACGAATGGGACTGGACATTGTGGTCCATATCCGGAGATTTAAGCTTTTCTCTTTCCATGATTGCTTCCAGCGACTTTTTAGTCTCGGCGTCGAGGCTGAGAAAACTCAGGCCGACTATGGAGAACGCATGGTGGGCAATTTGGGCCATCACGGTGATATACCGACCCTCTATCTCATGATAAAGCCGCAGCAGACAGGTGTCGCCTGTATGGAGACCAGTTATGTCCGCACCCCTTATGGTTACCAGAGCTCCGTCCATGGATAGGTTTTCCAGCCGGCAGCGGAATGTTGCATCACGGCACAGCAATGATCCTCCGACTCTATAAGTAATTCTATGAAATAGCCTTTTTTCAGTCATTTATCTTCTCTTTCTCCGGATAAGCACCGTTGGCCCCACTATTCGGGCGCCCTTGCGTCAAGCCAAATCGTGCGGCGTACGATACGCCTCCGCGCAATCCTGGACTTAAGATTAACTTGTTTCAAAGTATACCAGTCAATGATTTCAATCGTGCTTCAAAGAAAATAATTTTTTGAAAACGTTTCATTCCTACTTAGATACTCAACATATAAATTAAATAAGATGAAATGCTTGTTCACATTATTGTTTCCTACCTGCCACCCAAGAGCAAATATTTTGCTGTAATCTGCACACGTTCCTATGGACCAGCCCCTAATCCTGTGGTTTTTCTCTTGTTTTCCAAAATTTGAAAGTCCTCAAACATGATTGATTTTGAATTTTACGTTTGACAAGAGGCTTCAATTTAAAATATTTAAATTGACAGTAACACGATTGTTGAGTACAGTGTTACGCAATGGGTACGATAAGGTATTTGCGTAGCATAACGGCATGCGAGAAAAGTTTATGACGAACGCAATAAAGGTTCAAAATATCCCCTTAAAGAACGCGGTTATGGTCTCGCTGACGCTCCATTTCCTGGCTGGATGGGTCTTTCTAAACATAGCGCAAGAGATGACGGATCATAGAGTCGTACCCCCCATCGAGTTTTTCGTCGTTCCACCGCCGGAGCCTGAACACGTAAGACCGGTAGCACCGCAGGCCGCTTCGATGCCGGCACCAAAAAAAGCAGCTGCGCAGCATCAGCAGCCTCCTCCACAGACGCCGGCCGCAGCAGTCAGGCCGGTCAGCGTAAACCCGGTGGCGCCGAGCCCGATAAAGCAAAAGGTTGAAACAGCTCTGCCACCATCGCCGCTCCCCCCCATTGCAGCTTCCCCGCAAGCCAAGGCACCGTCTCCTCTCCATGTTGCCGCCCAGGCATCGGCTGCCGCCGCTGTCGCGCCTTCCGCTTCAAGTCCGCCGACTGTGCTGCGCGGCACCGCAGAAGGGAACAATGACAGCGGAACGGTCAGCGGACCGAGTTTTGATGCGGGCTATCTGAACAACCCTGTTCCGCAGTATCCCACCGCCGCCAAAAGGCTGAAGCTGCAAGGGACCGCCGTTGTCCGGGTACTCGTCTCTCCCGAAGGTCACCCGAAGAATGTCGCATTGGAAAAGACCTCTGGGGCACGGATACTCGATGAGACTGCCGTGGAGACGGTAAAGCGCTGGTCGTTCGTACCGGCACGGCGCGGCAACAACCGCATCGCGGCATGGGTCGATGTCCCGATCAGGTTCCGATTGAACTAAAAAATTTAATTTAATGGAGATATTTAGTGGGTGCGGAGCACAGGAGCTGGGTGTTGTTCAAACAATGCAATGTATGCATCCGACAATTCATAGTAGTGATTGTAGCCGCTTTTCCGATGACAGCTTTTGCCGGAGGCGTGCAGACGCTGGCACCTGTGGAGGTGGTCGATTCCGCGGAGAACCTGATCGGCAGCGCCGACTCGTCCACGGAAGGAACGGTAACCCCCAAGCAGCTGGAAACCCGGCCAATGCTTCGTACTGGAGAGCTGTTGGAAACAGTCCCAGGATTGGTGATCAGCCAGCACAGTGGCGAAGGGAAGGCTAATCAATATTATCTGCGTGGATTCAACCTCGACCATGGCACGGACTTGGCGACCACGGTGGCAGGTATGCCGGTCAATATGCCCACCCATGCCCATGGCCAGGGTTACTCCGATCTGAGCTTCGTGATTCCGGAGTTGATCAGCGGCATCCAGTACCGCAAGGGACCATACTATGCCGAAGAGGGGGACTTCTCCGCTGCCGGCGCAGTGCATATGGATTACGTGAATGAATTGAGGAAGAATATCGCTTCGGCAAGCGTCGGCACGGACGGCTATGAACGGCTGTTTGCCGCATCCTCCAACGATTTGTACAAAGGCAAACTTCTCTACGGGTTGGAATTGTCCCACAATAACGGTCCATGGGACAATCCGGATAACTACCGGAAGATCAACGGTGTGCTTCGCTACAGCCAGAACAGCGGACAAGATGATTTCGACATTACCGCCATGGCATACTACGGCAAATGGAACGCCACGAACCAGGATGCCGACCGTGCCATTGCGGAAGGTCTGATATCCCGCTTCGGGACGCTCGATCCCAGCGACCAGGGGAATTCATACCGTTACAGCCTGTCCGGCAACTGGCAGCACACGGGGGATAGCTCCGTCACCAAGGTGACCGGTTATCTGATCGCCTATGGCATGGACCTGTATAATGACTTTACCTATTTTCTCGACAATCCCGCCCAGGGGGACCAATTCCATCAAGAGGACCGACGAATCATCACCGGCCTGAAGGCCAGCCAGACATGGTTGGGCAAGCTGGCCGGCCATGACATGGATAACACCATCGGTGTGCAGATCCGCAACGACAATATTCCTACGGTCAGTCTGTACAATACCCAGGCAACGAATCTGATTGCCACCGTTGTTCATGACCATGTGGCGCAAACCAGCATCGGCATTTATTATCAGAACGGCTTCAAATGGGCGGATAAATTCCGGACCGTGGCAGGGGTGCGCGGTGACTATTACCACTGGGACGTGAACGCCAATATCCCGCAGAATTCCGGTCATGCCGATGCCTTCCTCGCCAGCCCCAAACTGAGCATGATCTTCGGCCCCTGGGAAAAGACGGAGTTCTTTGTCAACAGCGGCTACGGCTTTCACAGCAATGACGGGCGCGGCGCGACCGAAACGGTCGATCCGGCTTCAGGTCAGCCGGTCTCCAAGGTCACCCCACTGGTCAAAGCCTACGGGGCCGAGGTCGGCACCCGTACAGCCATCATCCCGCACCTGCAAAACGAACTGACGTTCTGGTTCCTCAACATCGGTTCGGAGCTTACCTTTGACGGCGACCACGGGGTCACGTCGCCCAGCTATCCGAGCCGCCGCTATGGCGTCGAATGGTCTAACTACTATACGCCGGTCTCCTGGTTTACGCTGGACGCCGACTTTGCCTACTCCTACGCCCACTATAAAGATGATCCCTTCGGCTCCTATATTCCCGGATCTCCGGAAGGGGTCATCTCCGCCGGCGCTACCATCGACGACATACGCGGCTTTTTCGGGAGCCTCCGCCTCCGCTACTTCGGGGCGCGGCCCCTGATCGACGACAACAGCGTTCGCTCAAGCCCCAGCACAATAGTCAATGGGCGCATCGGATACAAATTCCATGACAAGCCATTTGAAAGGTGGCGGCTTTTCGTTGATGTTTTCAACATCTTCAACGTGAAAACCAGCAATATCGACTATTACTACACCTCAAGGCTGCCCGGTGAACCGCCCGGCGGCGTTAACGATGTCCACACGCATCAGGAAGAGCCTCTTGAGGCGCGCGTCACCCTGGAAATGAAATTTTAGGAGCATTGCGATGATCCGAATGATGATTGCTATAGTCTTGATCCTGTACCTTGCCGGTTGTGGCGACAGCGGGTCTTCTCCAACCCTTGCCGAAACGGCCAACGGAACGGTGATGACCTCCACCAATAATGGCGGCACCTGGTCCAACCCGGTGCCAGTTGTGGCAAACAAGGAGTTGAACGGCATCGCGTACGGCAATAACACCTTTGTCGCAGTTGGTCAGGACGGCACAATATTGACTTCCGCCGACGGCACAACCTGGGCTATTCAAACATCAGGCACCATGAATTCCCTGTATGGAATAACCTTCGCCAACGTCAACGGCGGGCTGTTTGTTGCCGTGGGGGATGCGGGCACCATTCTCACCTCCACCGACAACGGCAAAACCTGGAACGGGCAGAACTCCGGCGCTCCGGCCCAATTGACCGGCGTAACCTACGGCAACGGCACCTATGTGGCGGTCGGGGCAAGCGCAATTCTCACCTCCCTTGACGGCACCACATGGTCAACGCAACTGTACGGCCCGACCCGATACTTTTACAGCGTTACCTATGGTAACAATGAATTCGTTATTGCAAGCGATTCCGGCGGCATCCTGACCTCCTCCAACGGCACTGTCTGGGTTGCCCGGAATTCAGGCACCGCCAACAACCTGTACGGCATCACCTACGGTGTCGATACATTTGTTGCCGTAGGTGTGAACACGATCCTCACCTCTCCTGACGGTGTTGTCTGGACACCCCGGCCATCCGGCACGACCGGCAATCTGGTCGGCGTAACCTATGCAAACAACCAGTACATTGTCGTGGGCAATACCATGGGCATCAACAGCACCGGGTTCATCCTGACATCTTCCGATGACGGCGTAACCTGGACCAGTCATGCGACGACAAGCAACCTGTATGGTGGTGTTTTCGGCAGCGGCACGTTTATCCTGGTGGGATAGTTGAAGGACGAAAAATTGTCATCTTGGTAGGTTTTAGAGTGCACCTGGTCGATGTCTCCCTTGTATTTGTCTGGATACTGCCGATCACGGATTTGGCCGCGTTCCCTTCAGGGAGTGATTCATATCTGTGGTAGACACAAAAGTGGCTGAACCTGAGAGATAACCGTTCAAGGTTTCACTGAGGGGAGACTTGTTGGAACCATCTTCAAGTCTTATCACTTTCTTGTTAAATTTAGTCTTCATTTAGTAAGACTCATTCTCGGAGGTATTTCTTGTGGGCCTGTTGCTCGGTACCGGTTTAGTTGTCAGGATTGTCCTTCTTATCCTCATCGGGTTCTCGGTCCTCTCGTGGACCATCATCATGTTCAAGTTCTTCCAGATCTACAAGGCGAACAGCGAGTCGGAGCGTTTCATGGATCTGTTCTGGAAATCCAAACGTTTCGATGCAATCGCCTCCCAGGTGGACCGTTTCAGCGCATCGCCCTTGACGGTGCTCTTCAACGAAGGCTACGGCGAGTTGGGCAAATTCGTCGAAGGGAGAGCCAAGACCGACACGAGCATCCTCAGCACCGATCTGGGCGGTATCGAAAACGTCTCCCGCGCCTTGCGCCGCGCCACCAACTCGGAGATCACCCGTCTCGAAAAATATACCACCTTCCTGGCGACCACCGGCTCCACCTCGCCGTTCATCGGCCTGTTCGGTACGGTCTGGGGCATCATGACCGCCTTCGAGGGCATCGGCAAGACCGGTTCCGCGTCACTCGCGGTAGTGGCCCCCGGCATCGCGGAGGCGCTGATCGCCACCGCCATCGGCCTTGTGGCCGCCATCCCTGCGGTCATGGCCTACAACCACTTCCAGCACAAGATCCGGGTACTGATCAAGGACATGGACAGCTTCTCAACCGAGTTTCTGAATATCGTGCAACGAAACGTTGCAGGGAAATAAGCGATGTCCATGGGCGGACATAACGACAACAGGGGCACGATGGCGGAGATAAACGTCACCCCGCTGGTTGACGTCATGCTGGTGCTCCTGGTCATCTTCATGGTGACCGCGCCGATGATGCAGCAGGGTGTTCAGGTAAACCTTCCCAAGGCCGACACCAAGGCCATGAATCCCGCGGAGGAAACGGTCGTGGTCACCGTGGACAAGAACGACAAGGTCTTTATCAACAAGGAGGAAACCCCGGCCGGTGATCTGCGCGTCAAGCTGACCGACCTGTTCGCGCAGCGGACCAAGAAGGAGGTTTTCCTCAAGGCCGACGCGACCGTCCCCTACGGCGAGGTTGTCAGGATCATGGCCGACATCAAGGGCGCCGGGATCGAACGGCTCGGCATGGTGACGGAGCCGGCTCCGAAATAAGATATGCGCTTCTGAGAGGCAGGTACAATGGGACTCATAAGAATCTTTCCGATGGCGGCGCTGCTGATCATCTTGACCTCGGCCGCTTCATTCGGGCATGGTCCAGGTGGTATACAGCTCGATCAGCAAGGCAGGGAACTCTCGGGCAAGGACCAGTCGGATCTTGCGGAATGGGAGACTTTGAATCAGCAAGTCAGGGACTTTTCCAAGAAAGGGCAATACGACCTTTCGGCGGCGGCAGCGGAGAAGGCGCTGAAAATTGCCAAACAAAGCGCTTATCTCGGCGAAGCGGGCGCTCTTGGCATTAGCTTGTCCGGCTTGGCAATCGTCTACTATAACCAGGCCAAATATGCCCAGGCCGAACCGCTATTCCAATCGGCGTTAAATCTTTATGAAAAAAGGCTGGGTACTGATAACACCACGGTCGCCGCTCTCATCAACAACCTGGGGAGTGTTCACGAGCACCAGGGCCACGTTGCGCAGGCCGAGTCACTATACAAACGCGCACTGGAAATTGACGAAAAGGTTTTGGGGCCCGATAACCCTTATGTTGCCGTGGCTCTGAAAAATTTAGCCGGCATCTACAGGTTGACCCATAGAGATGCCGATGCCGCCAAACTCGAGCAACGAGCGGCTTCCATAGAGGCTGTCAAGCGATGACCGGTTTACTACGGAATAATGACGATTTGTTTCAATCAAACCTCTCGTTGATCTGAATTTTTGAAATTGTTTCAAAAATGCACTTTAACTGAAATAAGTGTGATTTATATTAGCTATGCAATAATAATTTAACTCATATTGATTTGGGTACTTCTTAGGCCTGCATCCAAAATGCAGGCACCTAAAAGCCCGGATTGCGGACAGTGTCTCCGTGTATCCGGGCTTTTGTGTTTTTAACAAACCAATAGGTAAAGTCAAAGCCAAACCCATCGCAAGGTGGGGACGGAAAGCCACGGGTCCTTCGGGGATAGCCGGGTCGCCTTTCTCGGAAAGACTGCCCGGCTATTCTTTTTCGTGCGGCAGGTTGTGGATTCAGATTCTCGGAAGAAAGGGGGATGAATTTCTGATAACGTCGTGAACCGCCAGGCTCCGGTAAAGGAAAGTTCGCACAAACAATATCCACCTCCCAGGCGGGGTGGCAAACTATGTTGGCGGAGAAAAGATCAAAAAGGGAGAAAAGGAGAAACACAGTGAAAAAGAAATTTGAAAAAATTGCAGTAGCGATGGCCCTGGTCATTGCAGCCGGCAGCGCGGCTCAGGCTGCATCAACAGATTCTCTTACTTCTGCAGGCTACACGCAGAACTTCAACTCGATGGGCACCGGAAGCGCTTTCCCCGACTCAGGCTGGACCGCCTGGAATATCACCACCGGTAATGATTCGCATTTGCAATGGACAACTTCGATTGCTCCTGGTGACGTTGGCGGCGGCACCCAGATTACTACCGTGACTGCTATGACCGACACCTCGATAACCAGCAGCACCAAAAGCGGCTCGGCAGTCTACAATATGGCGGATGCTACCGTAGGCACTTCCAATCGCGCACTTTCCACCTCACCCACCGGCGACGACGGCATTGCTCTCCAATTGGCTCTGACGAATAATACCGGCACATCGCTTTCCAGCCTCAGCATCAGCTATAACATCAAGAAGTTCTCCGATGGCGTTCTTCAGTCTTCACAAACCAGCGGCTTGCCGAGCAACGAAGAGCTTCCCGGCTATCAGCTGTTTTACAGCGTCAACGGCGGCGCCTACAACAACGTTGCCCAATTCAACCCGGTCGCAAGCAACGTGGCAAATCCGAACAACCAGCCGGTGATCCCCGTTGGGACGCCTGCCGCCTCCGGAAGCAATCCACTGATTGACTACACTGTAACCAACGTCAGCGGCACAGTAACCCTTGCCCAGGCGGTTGCCGCAGGCCAGACCCTGACCTTCCGCTGGATCGATGACAATGGCGTGAACGTGTCGCCTGACCAGGTGATCGGCCTGGACGACATCAGCATCAACTCGGCCACTCCGACCCCGATCCCGGCTGCTGCGTGGCTGCTCGGCTCCGGCCTGATGGGCCTGTTCGGCATGCGCAGACGGAAGCAATGCTAAAAAATAGCCACTCACAGACAGGAAAATAACCTGCCGATCATCGTACCTTGACATCTGCTGCTCGTCGCAATCATTTTTGACGGGCAGCAGATGTCTGCGTTTTTTCGGAGACTACAACTATAGATAATAAATGATCCTCTGCCACTTTATCAATGGTCACAAATGTAAAGAACATTCTGTGGGCGCATGCCTGTGAACGAACCTGAATCCAAACAACAATGCCACATAAAAATAATTAAGGAGTGAGTTACGATGAAAAGGTTTTCCTGCTTAAAAATGTTGGCAGCTTTCCTGATGACAACTTTGAGCGCCGCTTCTGCCTTTGCAGATACTAACGTATCCGCCCAGGTGAGCGCTACGACAAGCAACTTAGTTTACAGCCGGGCCACCAAGCTCTACAACTGCAACCTGACCATTACAAATAACGGTACGGCTCTCAATAACCAGGTCTTCGTTGCCCTGAACAATCTCACTGCCGGGGTAACCTTGGTTAATGCCGCAGGTGCCTACAACAACGCACCGTACACCACTGTCAACAACAATGGTCTGGCTTATGGAGCTTCCATCACCATTCCGCTACAGTTCAGTAATCCGTCAAACGCTCCAATCAACTTTACCCCCGAGACATTGTCATCCGACCTCACCACGGCAGCCACTTTTTTAACTACAGCCACTCCGTACCAGCCACTTCAGACCATTGCGACGTACGAGCAGGCGCCGGCAGGCTTCAATCCAGTGTTTACCGAAGCTGTTGTTCGTCATGGATCACGCGGTCTTTCCAGCTTCGATGCGACCGTGTACAACATGTGGCAACAAGCTTATGCCGACGGCGCACTGACACCGCTGGGTGCCCAGTTGGGAGCTGATGTTTGGAATATAATGTCGGCAAATGCATTGCTTGATTATGGCGTCTCGGGTATTACAAGTCCCGGCTATGGTAATTTGTCTCAAACGGGCATCGGAGAGGAACAGCAGATTGCTGCAAGGCTGTTGCAACGGCTCCCTAATTATTTCAATCAAGTTGCAGCATCTGCCGGCACGTCTTCGCCACGCTTGATTATGTATGAAAGTTCAGGTGTCAACAGAGCAGTTGACAGTGCTGGATTCTTTACAGGGTCGCTTGCCACAAACAACCCATCATTAGCACCACTAATTACAAAAACTGCTCCGCTTACGGCTTATCCAGCCAACAAACCTGTTGCCCAGGCAGCCGGCATAAATAGATTTCTCCTCTATTTTCACAAGCTTGCTGCTAAAACCGACTTAGTGACGAATCCTCAAGATCCTTACTACACAACATACCTGGATAGCCTTGCTTACCAGAATTACTTAAACAATAACACGAATATGAACAACAAAGTCAATGCACTTCTGACTACTGCAAGTGCCCAAGCAAATGCACGCGCCGTTCTTTTAAATCTTTTTACAGAAAATTTTGTTGATAAGATTGCAAATGGTACTTACACGTTTTCCAATACAGGTACGTTCACGTTTACCAACGGTACCTACACATCTACTCTCACGGCGCCTGGTGGTGTTACCGTTCAAAGCTTAACCGATGCGGCAACTGAGCTTTATGCTCTTTATCAGATAGTTCCGGCAATGACACATGAGCTTAATGGCCTTGACTTCACTAAGTATATTCCTGCACCCCAAGCTGCCGTCCTTTCATATTTAGATGATGTTTCGAGCTTCTATGATAAAGCTGGCGGCATCACTGAAGATAATCCTATTCAATACACAATGGCCCAGATTCTTCAGAATGATTTATTTAACGAAGTGGATGCCATTGCGAAGGGAAACCTGTCTCATGGCGCGGTACTACGCTTTACTCATGCTGAAGAAGTTATTCCGCTTTCGACTCTTTTCGGTTTGCAGGAAGGCGCTTTTTCTGTTGCCAATGCAAATAATTACACATATCAGAATAATCCTTGGCGTGGTTCTGATGTTACCCCTCTTGCAGCTAATATCCAGTGGGACGTATATAGCGATGGAAACGGAGATCTGCTTGTGAAAATGCTCTATAACGAGAAGGAGACTGACTTCATGGACGCCTGTGATTCGGCTCGTTATGCTCCTGGCAGCCACTTCTATAACTATAATGGTTTGAAGGCATGCTACAACCATGTAGCCAACTGAAGCTACTAGCTCCAATGCTGAAAATGGCCGGTTCCGCAGGGAACCGGCCATTAATTTGTCCGCAGGCAAAAATCAAGACAAAGTATCCTGTCCGCCGGACAACCTCATTTCCCTTTTAACCTTATTGTGTCCTTTCCACCATCAAGTTGGAAAGATTTTCTGCTAATTAAAATAGCTCATAAAAATCCGCTTCCAATATTCATCAAAAGGGGCATCACCATGGTCTCGCGTATCATCACCACGCTTATTGTTATGTTATCTCGTCACCCTGCCATTTGCTCCGGGGTGACCGGTATTCGTATCGCCAGATTTTTGAGCACGGCTCTGGGGGCAGGATGCCTCCTGTGGTGCGTTACCGCCCCGGCCCAGGATCTGGCCGGGCAGACTTACGCCGCGAACCAGGCGCAAACAACCACCCTTCCCACGGTGACGGTGGAGGAAAAGGCCCTGGACGATGCTCGTGCCCAGATTTCACCAAGCCTCGGCGCAACCAGTTATACGCTCGACAGCGAAAAGATCGACTCCCAATCCCAAGGGGAATTCGCCTCGTTCGACCAGACCTTCTACCGGTTTCCCGGCGTGGCGCAGGACGAACTCGACAAGCGCCTGCATGTGCGAGGCGAGGAGAACAACCTGCAATACCGCGTCAACGGCATACTGCTCCCGGACGGGCTCACCGGGTTCGGACAGGAGTTTTCCTCAAAATTCCTCGATTCCGTATCGCTTATTACCGGCACGCTTCCCGCACAGTACGGCGATCGTACCGCCGGCATTGTCGATATCCAGACGAAGAACGGCCAGGACATGCATGGCGGCACGATATCGTTGTATGGCGGCGGTTACGGCACGGTCATGCCGTCCATCGAATACGGCGGCAGCAGCGGCAATTTCTCAGGTTACGGGATGCTCAGCTTTCTGCATGACGGCTTAGGCATGTCCAACCCGACCTCGACCTTCCGGCCCAATCATGACGATACCGAACAATACAAGGGGTTCGGCAATTTTTCCTATCTTATCGACAGCACCAGCCGGCTGACGTTGATCCTCAGCAGTGCCTACGGCTCGTTTCAACTCCCCACGCAAGCCGGCCAGACGCCGCAGTTCCCCTATGGCTCCATCACTGCCTTCAACTCCAACAACGTGAACGAGAACCAGTACGAGCAGGCACATTACGAAGTACTGGCATACCAGAAAAGCATGGGGGACGTTGATCTGCAACTGACCCAGACGACCCGTTACAGCAACGTCTCCTTCAAGCCCGATACGGTGGCCGACGTTATTTTCAACGGCATTGCCACTGATACCAGCCATCAACTTGTAGCCAACAATCTGCAATTCGACGTAAGCGACCGCGTCAACGAGCGCCATACCGTACGCAGCGGTCTCTTCTTCAGTCTGCAGGAAGCGAGGGTAAACTCCACGAACACGGTGTTGCCGGTCTTAGCTACCGGTTACGGCCAGCCGGAATCGATAGTCGATAACTATCATAAAACAGCGGAGCTTTATAGCGTGTACCTGCAAGATGAATGGCGCCTTACCCCGAAGCTCACGGTCAACTATGGACTGCGTGCCGATCTTTGGGATGCCTTTATCACCGAGGGGCAGGTCAGCCCGCGCATCAATTTCGTCTACAAGCCGTTGCCTGCAACAACCCTGCACGCCGGCTACGGCCGCTATTTCACCCCGCCGCCACTGGAACTGATCCAATCCGGCGATGTGGCGAAATTCAACGGCACGACCAATGCCGTTCCTCTGTCATTGCAATCCAATGCATCGGCTGCGGTGAGAAGCGAACGCTACCACTACTTTGACGTCGGGGTTAACCAGGATATCACATCCCACTTCCATGTCGGTCTGGATGGATACTACAAGTTAAAGAAATATACCCTCGATGAGGGGCAATTCGGTCCGGCCATGATCTTTTCGCCAGATAACTCGGCCAGGGGGTACGTCGTCGGGGTGGAGGCCACCTTCTCCTACGAGAAGGATGGTGTTGCCCTGTGGGGCAATGCGGCACGCAGCCAGGCCATGGCGAAAGGGATGACAACGGGGCAATGGCAATTCGATCCAACGGAGGTCGCCTATCTGCAGACCCACTGGTATCATCTGGATCACGATCAGAACTGGACCGCCTCGGCCGGCGGCTCCTACAAATGGGCACAGTACAAAACCAAGGTGTACGCCGACGTGCTTTACGGCAGCGGACTCTATAGCGGTTTTTGCAACGAGACCGAGATGCCAAGCTATGCTACGCTCAACATGGGCATGACCCAGATCGTCAGCATCAACCCGGGCAATGACTTCAAGTTGCGGCTCGATGTGACAAACGTTACGGATGTGAAGTATCAAATCCGGCAGGGTACCGAAGACAACCCTAATGCCGGGATCGGGGTTTTTGCCCCGCAGTATCTGCCGCGGCGTGCGGTCTATGTCGGAATTTCGAAAGACTTCTAATCTGACTTAAAATTCATGGAGACACATATGAATCTGATAAATAGACATGTTTTTATTTTTCTCGTGGCGGGTTTGCTGTGCTTCTGTCTCGCCGGCTGCGGTAGCGGCACCGGTAGCACCGGCATTACGCCAACCCTGCCGTTTACCGAAACTATGGTTTCCAGTAACCAGTTTGTGGACTCCACGAGCGGGAATTTGCTCGCTTTCTATAGTGATGGCATGTTTACCGATACCGGCTCCACGTCAACAGGCATGACGTGGAATATCAATTCCAGCGGCCAATTGGTTGCTGGCGCCTCTACCTACTCGCTTTTGTACGGATCAACTCTCGCGAACGGTCTATTTTATTCAGAAGTGGATACCACCGGATCATCCAACAGCGGAACCTTGTATCTCGTCACCTCAAGCGGCTTTACTACAGCCATGCTTTCAGGCAATACCTTCAAGGACTCAAACGGCGGGGATACTCTTACCTTCAATGCGAACGGCTCATTTACTTCAAGTGCATTCACCTCGACAAATATGACCTGGACCGTTAATCCCAACGGTCAACTTGTTATAAACAACACCGGGTTGTCCGGTACCGGAACCTCTATTATCACCCTGCTTTCAGGTACTACCACTACCGGATTGAATTATTTCTCGCTTAATTCAGATGGCTCGGGCCCGATTGGAACCTTTACCCTCGTAACCAACTAGCTGGCTGGATTTACATCACTCAAAGCAAATTCCCCCCAACCCCCCTTTGCCAAAGGGGGGAATCGGCCTCTCTCTGGCGGTGGCGGCGCTTCTCCCGCCCGATCCGTGCGCGACAGGCAGCGCCCCTGCATTTACGGGTTTTTGATGTTTACTTGCCTTGATCCCTTTGCGGCTTGCCTGCCGTTGGTAGGACAAGCCGGAAGCCGAAGTTGTAGTATTGGGAGCCCGGACCGTAGCTCCAACGCAGAGAATTTCTGGAACTGCCGGCCCCATCGTCCCAACTGCCGCCTCGCATGACGCGGTTATTGCCCGCCGATGGGCCATGGGGGTTTTTCTCCGGGCTTTGTTTGTAGTAGCCTTCGTCGTACCAGTCGCTGCACCATTCCCAGACGTTGCCGGTCATGTCGTACAATCCCAGTCCATTGGGCCGCTTGGTTCCCACCGGATGTGTTTTCCTGCCGCTATTTTCTCCAAGCCAGGCGAAAGCGTCAATCTCATGTATGTCGCTGGTGCCGGCCCACTGTTCCTGCTTGCCCCCGCTACGCGCAGCGTATTCCCACTCCGCCTCGTACGGGAGCCGGTAGTTCTTGCCGCTTAACTCGTTAAGGCGCTGGATAAAGGCCTGGGCATCGTTCCAGGATACCTTTTCCACCGGACAGTTGCCGCCGCATTTTTTGAAATACGAGGGGTTGTCCCCCATCACCTCCTGCCACTGGGCCTGGGTCACCAGGTTCTTCCCCATGGAGAAGCCATCCACGCAGACCTGGTGCACCGGTTTCTCTTCGGGACCACCGGTGCCGAACGTGTCGCCCATCCGGTAGCATCCCCCCTTAATGTACACCATCTGGATGTCCGGGGCGGCGGATGCCGCTCCTGCCAAGGCGCATAACAGGCATAAAAGCAAGGCAGTACGCATTTCTCTTTTCCTCTCTTGGGTGTAAAGGCTTGTTTGAATACCTGATAGCTATATCAGAACGGTGCTATTTACTTTCAGAATATGCCAGTTGTGACCGGTTAAGATTTTGCAGTACGTCAGAAGCCCCCTCATCCGCCCCTCTGGGGCACCTTCACTCTTAGGGAGAAGGGTATTAATCTTACCCTCTCCATGGGGGAGAGGGTGGCGCGGAGCGCCGGGTGATTGGATAAGGCGGTGTTATTACTGTACTGCAATCTCCAAAACGGACAACGCTGGGAATATGCTGAATAATTACAATACTTGCAAGAAAGATGCAGTACAAAAAAACCTGCCAGCGGACAAATTCAATGAATTTGCTTTCGCCGGCAGATTTTATAACAACTGCTATTTATCGACATAATCAATATATTGAATGCCCCTCACCGGCAAGAAAGCCGGTGAGGGAATGGTGCTACATACTAGTTCTGCTTTTTCCTTCTCATGCCGACCAGACCCATGAGGCCGGAGCCGAGCAGATAAAGGGCGCCGGGGATCGGGGTCGGGGCGGCGGAGGTGGAGGCGTCCAACGTGGCGGACGTGGTGCCGTCGTTGTTCAGATTGATCATGGCCACCGTACCCGCAACATTGGGGTCGTTTACGTTGAGCAGCGGGGTGGTGCCATATGCGTCACCAAAAACGCCTACTGAAAAGGTGCTGACAGCCGACGGTTTGTTTGCTCCAGTGGTGGATGTCAACGTAACCAGGAAGCTGAGGCTATTGCCAAAGGTGGTGACGGCATGGTTGTAATCGCTGCCTGCGCTGGCGAAAGCCACGCTACCGGGCAGTGTACCGGTTGTGTTGCCAAAAGAGACGTCGATGGTGTCCTGGGCGCCGAGCACAGCGTCCGAGTCGAAGGTTGAAACCGTAGCGGTGGAAGCGACCGCGGAGCCGGTAGAAAGATACTGCAGGTACAGATAGCCGTTATCGCCGGCAATGCTGGAGGTATTGACAGTCACGTCATAGGTGGTGCTCATGGACGCGAAGGCCGAGCTGGCGGCGAAGATGAAGGCGGCAATAACGAGCAGTTTGATCTTGAGGAAATTCATTGGTCTATTCTCCTATTCCTGACGTATCAGGCGGTTAAAGGTTATGTCCTACTCCTGGTAGGTCAGGGGGTTGAAGTTGATCTTGGCGGTAGCCGGATTGAAGCCTGCCACGTTGAAATTGGCCGGGGCAGAGAACGTCAGCGGCACGGTGACGGAAGCGCCGGTAGCAAGGCCGGTGGTGGAGACGTTCAGCAGCGGCTCGCCGTTGTGCGACCCAGTGGCGTTGTTAAGCATTACGTTGGTGATCAGGCCGGTATTTTTGGCGATGATCGGGGCAACGGTCGGGGGGATGGTTCCGACGACGGTGGTGCCGGTGTATGCGGGGCCTGCGAAGGTGGAGCCGATCCCCTGGAGGTTCATCATGCCGTCGAAGACCACGTCGACGTTGCCGGTAAGGGGGGCGCCGTTGTTGGTGACGGTCAGGTTGCAGGAGAAGGTCTTGGTGGCGCGGCTGTAGACCAGGTTATCCGTGGAGACGGCAACCTGTGGGGTCGCGTTCACGGAGAAGTGATGGAGCACGGTCTGCTCGATCATGGTCCTGGTGGTGGTCGTCGGCGTGGCCGGGTAGGTAGAGGTACTTACCGGGGAGACCGCGTAGGCGGTGGCGGTAAGGGTGTTGCCGTTCACGTCGAAGGTCATGACCTCGTAGGTGGAGGCGGCAGTAAGCACGTGCGGGTAGCTTCCGGCGTTGGTGAGGTCAACTGCGTACAGCGGTGCGCCGCCGGCGCCGCTCGTGATGTAAGGCACGCCCGGGGCGATGGTGGTGCCGGCAGGTGTGGTGTTGTAGACGCCGGCGCGGGCGTAGTTGTGGCTGTGGCCGCTGTATTCCATGTCGACGCCATACTGCGCCACCAGGGTATCGAGGTTGCGCGCGGTGGTGTTGTCGGAGTCAGCCCCTGCGGAGTAGGGGGACTCGTGGAGCACCAGGATCTTCCAGGGGGTGTTAGGATTGGCGGCGGCTGCTGCCAAGTCGGCGGCGATCCAGTTGTACTGTGCGGAGCCGGGGGTGAAGGTGGAGTACTCGTCGACGAAGGTGAAGTGGACCGGGCCGTAGTCGAAGGAGCCGAAGAGGTTGTTCAGCTCGGGTACCTGGGTCCCGCCGGCGGTCTTGTCGGTGGAGCTGGTGCTGTTTGCGACGAAGTTATAATTCATGTAGGGAAAGGACTCGTACATCCCGAACCACTTGCTGTAGCCGCTCGTGTTGTCGTGGTTACCCTTGGCGCCGTTCATCGGGGTGTTGGCCGAGAAGTTTACGATGTCGGAGTCGTTGGTGAAGTATTCGCTGGTCCAGTTGGCGTTGGCGTCGGTGCTTACCCAGTCGCCGTTGAGAAGGAGCAGGCGCTGGTACTCGGGGTCGATCGCGGTCGCTCCGGAGTAGATGTGGGAGAGTTCCTGCATCTCGGCGGCGAGGGCGGTCGGTTGGCTGCGGGAGTCACCGGCTGCCATGAACTTCACGTGGGTCTGGCCGACCGGGGGGGCGGTCATGAAGGAACCTGTGCCGTAGACGACGCCATTGGCATCGGATACCTGATAGTAGTAGGTGGTGTTCGGGGTAAGGCCGGTGATGGTGTAGAAGTGCTGGTTGTTGGAGGCCTGTGCCGCAGCAAGGGCGGTCCAGGCAGCCGGGGTGCCGATGCTGGAATTCTGCGGTACCGCGCCCTGGTTAGGCACGGTTGCGCTGCCCAGGCTGTATGTAGTGTCGGTGCCCCAGACGATGGTGTCGCTCTGGGAGACGGTGTCCTGCCACTGGATCTGCATCTGGGTGGGCACGCCAGGGTAGGTCAGGTAGGGGGCCTTCTTCAGGTTGCCCGGGAGGGGGAGCACGCCGGCAAAGGCGGAGGTGCCGAGCATGGAGAAGCCGGCCACAAGGCCAAGGGCCACAAGCTGTTTCTTGTTCAAGTTCATAAAGTCTCCTAGTTGGATTGCATAAATTTTTAGTGAATGTTCCACGAACTATCTCCTATTCTGCCTGGGTTCTCTTTGTCGGTCTCTTTTCTTTGTCGCACCTCCTTTTTTGCAGTGGCGTTCCGCTTTCTCCCCCCATCACGGCGCCGGGATGGGGAAAAGCTGGTTAATGAAGTATCAACGTCTCACGACGATATGAGCTTAAGGTCAAAGACCGCGCAGACAAGGGGCGAGAGAAAAAAGCACTGCCGGATAAAGGATCTCAACTTCAAAAAAACATGCAGTACCTCTTGGTGCGCTTAAGTTGCCGGTCACGGAGCACTCGCCAATGCGTCGCGAGTGTGGCTTTGGGCGGTCGCCAGGTAGTTTGCCGTGAATACGTAGGCTAAATAGAAGTTCTTCGTGGTGACATCTTCCACCTGCACGCTTCCCCGACGCTTGGAGGCGAATCGGTCGAGTTCGGGGAGGAAGGTTCCCTCGGTGATCCCCTGCGGCATCCTGACCGGCGGTGCCGTCACCAGGGGGATCTCCAGGAGCTTTGCCGCGCCCTTCACGATGAGCCGTGCATTCCAGCTCCCTTCGTTGGGGAGTGCCGTGATCACCCAGTCGCTTCCTTCACCCTTCACCAGATTCACGAGCCTTGCGTCGTAGAGGGCGACATCCGGCACCCCATCGGAGCCGGGAAAGGCGGGTAGGGTGACCCGGACCAGCGTTTTTCCGTCGGAGAGGGCCACTGGTGGCTCCTGGAAGTAGGTGCGCCGTGGGGGAGGGTTGAAGAGGGCGATATACGCCTTCAGTCCCCGCTCGCCGCGAAAGTTCTTGAACATCTGCAGGACACTGCCGCCCGATACGAGCTGTAGTTCGGGGCCGGAGGAGTGGCGGGGCGCATTCTCCTCGGTGCTGGCGGCATCCCCCGCAGTCGCGGCGGGATTCTCAAACAAGGGGGTGTTGGAGACAATTCTTGTGCTCGCGGTCGCCCCGTTATTTTCCCTGATCGTGCCGTCAACCGAGAGAAGTCCCTGGCTGTCCTCGGAAAGCTTGTCGAAAGTAAGGCGCATGAGGACCGAAGGACCAACCTCTCCCTGAACCCCGGTGAAGGTGATAAGACCGGGTGTGGCGTCGAATACGTCGGTCACACTTCCCCCGTCGAGTGTTGCTTTGGGGTTGGAGAGCTTGGTCGAGTCGTACCGGATGGTCATCTCCACCATGGCGTCGGCACTGATGTCGTCCCCCTCGATGACATACCCTTTGTCGCCGTCCGTGGAGACGACGAAGGTGATCTGGGCCTGTGACGTCCCAGGGCAAAGGAGAGTCAACAAGAGGAAGGCGAGGCATACACATGTTCTTGCTGTCATTGCGGCTCTCCTTTCATCGTTGGTGCCTCTGCCATCGACGCGCTGCATACGCTGCTACCTGGATGCAGAAAAACAAAAAAAGCCGGGCGCTCTCTTTAAAGAAAGGCAACCCGGCTTTCCGCTTGGGACCCGTGGCTTTCCGTCCCCACCTCGCGATGGGTTTGGCTAAAAAAATCAAGGTTGTAAAAAACAAAAGCCCGCTACGAAGATTCTTTCGCAGCGGGCTTTCCGGTCCCTCAAGAGGTCGGCAAAGTAACCGAATTAAGATTCAATAATGACATCCATTCAATTTTGAGAGAGCATAGCAGGCGT
>Ga0316217_10001695_pt1 | contig 28000 bp, 14 predicted proteins | sample 1anoAmetaG_FD_203633 | JGI IMG/M metagenome (GOLD analysis project Ga0316217, IMG submission 203633) | Freshwater microbial communities from Trout Bog Lake, Wisconsin, USA - 1anoA | ecosystem: Environmental > Aquatic > Freshwater > Lake > Hypolimnion/Profundal zone | place: USA: Wisconsin... | reverse complement strand
CGTCGTACGCCTGCTGCTCGACGCGGACGCCGGCCTCGGGACGCCGGACAGCCTCGCCTACCTCTGGCAGCCGAAGCTGAAGGGCAAGGTGTCGATCTGGGACGACGTCGAGGCCATCTACATGGCATCACGCTACCTCGGCTACAAGAACACCTACGACCTGACGGACGACCAGTTGCAGAAGATCAAGGCGGCGCTGATCGCGCTCAAGCCGAACATCCGCAAGTTCTGGGCGACCACCGGCGAGATGGGTACGCTGATGCAGACCCGGGAGGTCGTCGCCGGCAATTCCTGGGAGCCGACCCTGGTTAGCCTGCGCAAGGCCGGCCGGCACATCATCGACGTCATGCCCAAGGAAGGCCGCAGCGCCTATTCCGACAGCTGGATGATCGTCAAGGGCGCCGGCACCAACCCCTGCGTCTACCCGTGGCTCAACTGGGTCTCGTCGCCGAAGGCGCAGGCGCTGGCCCATGCGGTCACGGGTTTCGGCTACTCCAACGCGAAGATGCCCGCCGAACTGGCCCCGGCCGACCGGGCCCGCTACGAAGGGCTCGGCATGACGGACCCGAACGTCATCAAGACGCTCGACTGGTGGCAGCTCGTCAAGCGACGCGGCAAGTACCTCGAGATCTGGAACCAAGTCAAGGCGCGGTAGGCACGGCGCCCCCGCACCCCACAACGCGAGCAACCCATGACAGCGATCATCGAAGCCCGGCAGCTCCAAAAGCACTATGGCGGCCCGCTTGCCGTCAGGGACGTGTCGTTCTCCGTCACCGAGGGCGAGTTCCTGTCGCTGCTCGGCGCCAGCGGCAGCGGCAAGACGACCACGCTGCGGATGATCGCGGGACTGGAAACGCCGACCGGCGGCGCCGTGCTCTTCCGGGGCCGGGACATCACGCACGTACCCGCCGCCCAGCGCGACATGCGCATGGTGTTCCAGGATTTCGCCCTGTTCCCCAACCTCACGGTCTGGGACAACGTCGCGTTCGGCCTGCGCCTCAGGATCAACCGCGGACGCGTGACGCAGGAGGAGATCAAGGCTCGCGTGGGTCGCTACCTCGAGACCGTAATGCTGTCGAGCCATGCCCGGAAGATGCCCCACCAGCTCTCCGGCGGGCAGCGCCAGCGGGTGTCGCTGGCACGCGCGCTCGTGACGGACCCGCCGGTCGTGCTGTTCGACGAGCCGCTGGGTTCGCTCGACGCCAGCATGCGCAAGTCGATGCAGCTCGAGCTGAAGCGCCTGCACCGGGAGCTGCGCAAGACCTTCATCTACGTGACCCACGACCAGGAAGAAGCCATGGGTCTCAGCGACCGGGTGGCCGTCCTCCAGGACGGACGACTGCTCCAGATCGCCCCGCCCGACGACATCTACTTCCGCCCGAACAGCGCCGAGGTCGCGCGCTTCGTCGGCGCCGCGAATGTCCTGGAGGGGGTCGTGGAGTCGAGGGGCGACGGCGTCGCGGTCGTACGCCTCGCGGGCGATGCGCGCGTGGAGGCCCGCGACAACGCGGCCGGCGTCGCCGTCGGCGATCCGGTGACGGTCATGCTCAGGGCCGAGCAGCTGCGCATGGCGCGCGCCGGCACCGCTGCCGCCGGCGGCATCGCCGCCCGGGTCACGGAACGGCTGTTCCTCGGCGACAAGGTGCGCTACGAGCTGCGGTTGCCGGGCAGCGACACGCGCCTGACGGCCCTGGATACCGGGGACCGGGGCGGGTTCCAGCTCGGCGACGAGCTCGCGGTCAGCGCCGACCCGCAGCACGTCCGCATCATCGGCCGGTCACTGCCCGGCGGGGTCCCGGCATGAGCGCCGGCACGCTCGCGATGGGCCGCGACCGGCGGCAGCTGCTGCTCTGGCTCGTGCCGCCGCTGCTGTGGTTCGCGGTGTTCATGGTCATCCCGTACTGCCTGCTGTTCTACTACAGCCTCGGCTCGACGGACTACATGACCTTCAAGCCGGGCTTCTCGCTCGCGAACCTCGCGCGGGTCTTCCAGACGGAACCGTACCTGTCGGTACTGCTGAAGTCCGCGCGGATCGGCGCGATGACGGCGATCGGGGCGACGATCCTCGCCTATCCGGTGGCGTTCTGTCTGGCGTTCCATACGCGCTCGGCGCGCTCGAAGTTCATCATCTACCTGCTCGTGATCGTGCCGTGGTGGGCCGCCTACCTCGTGAAGGCCTATGCGTGGAAGACGATCCTGGGCACGAGCGGCATCCTCAACGCGCTGCTGCTCAACCTGCATCTGATCAACGAGCCCCTGACGCTGTTCCTGTACAACCCGTTCAGCGTCGTGCTGACGCTGGTCTACATCTTCACGCCGTTCTCGATCCTGTCGATCTACGCGCAGCTGGAACGCATCCCGACGTCGATGCTGGAGGCCTCCAGCAACCTCGGCGCGACCACGTTCGAGACCCTCACGAAGCTCGTCATCCCGCTGAGCCTGCCGGGCGTCGTCGCCGGCGCGATCATCACGTTCGCGCTCGCGACCGGCGATTTCATCGCGCCGGCACTGGTCGGCGGACCGGACGCGCTGATGATCAGCAACGTCGTGATCAACCTGCTCGGCGTCGCATTCGACTGGCCGATGGCAGCGTCCATCGGCATCGTCGTGATCGGCATCGGCACGGCGTTGATCTCCGTGGCGCAGTATCTGGAACACCGCGCCCAGGTGCGGTACTAGGAGTTCGGCATGCGGGATCTTGGCAGTCGGCGGGTCGCCTGGTCACTTGGATGGTCGGTGCTCGCGTTCCTCTACGCGCCGCTGCTCGTGATGGCGGTGTTCTCCTTCAACGACAGCGACTTCACGGGCCTTCCCTTCCAGGGCTTCACCTGGCGCTGGTACTCGATGCTGCTTGCCGACGACCGCCTCCTGGAGTCGGTATGGAACAGCGTGTACGTCGCGCTGGGGGTGGTGGGCCTGAGCACGCTCTTCGGCCTGCCGGCGGCCATCGCGCTGGATCGCTTCGAGTTTCCCGGCAAGCGCTGGTTCGGGCGCCTGGTCCTGCTGCCCATCGTGCTGCCGGGCGTCATCACCGGCGTCGCGCTGCTGCTGTTCTACATGGCCATGCACTTCCGGCTGTCGCTCTACACGATCATGCTCGGCCAGGGCACGGGCCTGATGTGCGTGACGATCACCGAGGTCACCGCGCGGCTGCGCCAGATGGGCCACAGCGTCGAGGAGGCCGCGCGCACGATGGGGGCGAACGAATGGGAGGTGTTCCAGAAGGTGACGCTCCCGGGAGTCCTGCCCGCCCTGGTCGGTGCGATGCTGATCTCGTTCTCGATCTCGTTCGACGAGATCGCGGTGACCTACCTGCTGACCGGACGCCAGAACACGCTGCCGATGACGCTGTGGTCCCTGCTGCGTCGCGAGGCAACGCCGGAGGTGAACGCGGTCTCGACGCTGGTCATCGTCGCGTCGGTCGTGCTGATCGTGTTCGGGACCTGGCTGTCCCGTCGCGGCAGCGGCGAACCGGTCACCGCGCCGGTGTGACGGGGTCCGCCAGGCCCAGGGGCGCCTAGGGAACCTGCCCCGGCGTCCAGCCCCGCGCCAGCCGGGCCGGCGCGGGGGACCTCGCGACTGCGCGGTTCGCTACATCCGCACTCGGACGCTCTTCGGGTCGTAGAGCGGTGCGAGCGAGACCCTGGCTGCGACGCGCCGGTCGGCGACGTGGATCTCATAGCGCCCTGACGTCACGTACTCGTCGGTGACGCCGCCCTCGTTCGACACGTAGGCGAGCGCCACGGCGGCGCCGAGCGTGTGGCCGAACATGGCCGAGGTCACGAAGCCGTTGCGCTCGCCGTCGCGGTAGACCGGTTCGTTGTGATAGAGCATCACGGACGGATCCTCGAGCACGAACTGCGCCAGGCGCCGTTTCGGCAGCCCCGCGGACTTCTGCTCCAGCAGTGCCTCCCGGCCCACGAAGCCGCCCGGCTTGTCCCACGCGCAGGTGAACGCGAGCCCCGCCTCCAGCGGCGAGTCGTCGGGACCGACGTCGTGCGACCAGTCGCGGTAGGCCTTCTCGATGCGCAGCGAGTTCAGCGTGTGGTACCCACAGTGCCGCAGCCCGAATGCCTTGCCCGCCTCGACGATCGCGTCGTAGACCGGCAGCGCGAACGGCGTCGGGATGTACAGTTCCCAGCCGAGTTCGCCCACATACGTCAGCCGCACCGCGAGGACCGTCTGGTAGCCGATCCGGACCTCGCGCGCCGTCGCGAAAGGGAACCCGGCGCCGGAGAAGTCGTCCTGCGACAGCGACTGCAGCAGCGCCCGCGAAGCCGGGCCCTGGATGTTGAGCATCGCGTAGGCGTCGGTCACGTCGGTCACGACGCAGAATGCGTCCTCCGGTATGTGGTTGCGGATCCACGCGTCGACGTGCGTCTGCGTGAACGCGGCGGTGACCACCATGAACCGGTCCGCCGCGAGCCGGGTCACCGTGACGTCCGCCTCGATGCCGCCACGGGTGTTGAGGAACTGGGTATAGACGCAGCGACCGGCGGCGACGTCGACGTTGGCGGTCGAGATCCGGTTGAGCACGGCCACCGCGTCGCGTCCCTGCACGAGCAGCTTCGCGAACGACGACTGCTCGAAGAGCCCGACCCGTTCGCGGACGGCCTTGTGCTCCTCAGCGTTGTTCCGGAACCAGTTCTGCGGCCCCCAGCTGTACTCGTAGGCCGGCGCCTGGCCGGGCTCCGCGTACCAGTTCGGGCGCTCCCACCCGGACGACTCGCCGAAGCACGCCCCGGCAGCCGCCAGGCGGTCGTGCAGGATGCCCTTCTTGACGCCGCGGGCCGTCGTCCACTGGCGGAACGGCCAGTGGTCCTGGTAGCCGATGCCGAGCGACTCCCGGGTCCGGTCCCGCAGGTAGGCGTCGTTGTCCTGCCAGCGATGCATCCGGCGCAGGTTGACCGACCAGACGTCCATCGGCGGGCGGCCGTTGGCGATCCACTCGGCCATCACGTAGCCGACGCCACCGCCCGACAGGATGCCGAGCGAGTTGAAGCCGGCGGCGACGAAGAAGTTCCTGAGGTTCGGGGCCTCGCCCATCAGGTAGTTGTGATCCGGCGTGAACGACTCCGGACCGCAGAACAGCAGCTTGATGCCGGTCTCGAGCAGGCACGGGACGCGCTTCATCGCCTTCTCGATGTACGGGTACATCCGGTCCCAGTCAGGGGGAATGTCGCCGAAGCAGAAGTCCTCCGGGATGCCGTCCTTCGCCCACGGCGCCGCCTCGGCCTCGAACAGCCCGACCATCAGCTTGCCGGCCTCCTCGCGGATGTAGGCCGAACGACCCGGGTCGCGCAGGATCGGCAGCAGCGGATGCACCTCGGCGATCGGCTCGGAGATCAGGTAGTAGTGCTCGGCGGCCTGCAGCGGCACGTTGACGCCCGCCATCCGGCCGACCGCCCGGCCCCACATGCCGGCGCAGTTGACTACATATTCGGCGCGGATATCTCCCTCGGCGGTGCGCACGCCGGTCACCCGGCCGTTGTCCTGCAGGATGTCGAGTACGGGCGTCTGCTCGAAGATCCTCGCGCCGCCGTTGCGTGCGCCGCGCGCCAGCGCCTGGGTCACGTCGGTCGGGTTCGCGCGGGCATCGTTCGGGAAGTGGAAGGCCGCGGCGAGGTCGCCGACGTCCGCGAGCGGCCACATCGCCTTCACCTCGGCCGGCGTGACCTCGTGCGCCTCGACCCCGAAGCTCTTGGCGATGTTGAAGCCGCGGCGCATCTCCTCGGCCTTGGCGGCGGTCATCGCGAGCTGGATCGAGCCGCAGTCGATGAGCCCGGTCGCCTGGCCGGTCTCGGCGGCGAGCTTGCGGTAGAGCTCGAGCGTGTATTTGGCCAGGCGGGTCTGGGTCTCCGTATCGCGCAGCGTCGTCAGCAGTCCGGCGGCATGCCAGGTCGTCCCGGAGGTCAGCTGCTTGCGCTCCAGCAGCACGACGTCGCGCCAGCCGAGCTTCGTAAGGTGGTAGGCGATCGAGCAGCCGATGACGCCGCCACCGATGATCACGACCCGGGCCTGGGTCGGAAGGTTCTTGTCACTCACGGAACTCACCTCGAAAAATGCGCAACGGTCACCCCGCTCCGCGTCGCGTCGCCAGGGAACGGAGTATCCCGGCAACATTCAATGGCTTATGGTGGATGCCCCGCACAGCGTGCGCCCCGGCCACGGGCTCGTCTTTCGAAATCGCAGCAGGCATGTCCGGATCTTGCCGATTTGCTTGGCGCGGCGTCGCCGCTAGCTACGACGGTTCGCGTTGCGATAGGCAAGCGGTGTCATCTTGCAGCGCTGGCCGAAGACGACCGTGAAGTGGCTCTGCGTCGAGAAACCGGCGACACGGGCGATGTCGGCGAGCTTGCGGTCCGTGGAGCGCAGCAGGTCCTTCGCGAACTCGATGCGGCGCGCGACCAGGAACTGGTGCGGCGACTGGCCGGTCCCGTTCTTGAAGCCCCGCGCGAAACGGAATGAGCTCATGCCGAGCGCCGCCGCGATCGACTCGATCGACAGGTCGTCGCCGAGATGCGTCTCGATGTAGTCGATGGCCTGGCGCACCTTGTGGGCCGGCATGTCGATCCGCTCGACCACCGAAGCCGCCCGCAGGGTCGAGTGCCGCGACAGCAGCTGCGCGATGAGCGCGTGCGCCATCGAATCGGCGACGAGCGCGGAACACCGGCCCGGATTGGACATCTCCTCGACCAGCCGTGTCGCGATCGCCGATACGATCGGATCGCGGATGCCGATCCCCTCGACCAGCCCGATGCTGCGGTCGCTGACCTCGGCGGCGGCTTCGCTGAGCAGGGTCGGGTCGAGGAAGATCTGCAACTCGTCGATCTCGCCGGCGCCGATCCAGGAGTTCTCCTGGTTCGCGCTCATGATGATCGTCTCGCCGGGCAGCGACCGCGAACTGCGCAGCTTGCCATTCCAGCGGGTCGACAGCTGGCAGGGATTGCGCAGGTGCGCCGACACGAAGTGTCCGCCGACCGCTGGCAGTTCCACATTGAAATGGGCCGGATACTTCACCCGGTACGCACTGATCCGGCGCCACCCCAGCGCATCGCTCGACAGCAGCGGCGCCGTCGGCCACAGCTGCATCCACTCGCGGGGAACCAGCCGGTCAGGGGCGGAGTTTGCAATCTGCATCGCGTGATACCGTCCTGCGAGGGGCCCTCGGGCCGCTCGGCGCTCCACCGCGTGGAGCCCGATAAACTACCGGCGTGAAAGGAAAAACATACTCCGATGCCCCCGGGGTATCAACCGGCCGGGAGGGGGCTTTCGCGCAGGCTACCGGTAGCCGCCGCGGCCTCGCGGGACGACGAACAGCCACGTCAGCAGGACGTACAGCAGCCCGGAGGCGAACGCCGTCGGCAGCGAGGCAGTCAGGTACCGGTAAGGGCCGTGGGACTCGTAGGTCAGCGGGTTCAGCAGGTACACGTACAAGCCGCAGCCGACGACGAGGGCGACGACGGCCGCCGGATTGACTCCGCGCCAGAACCCGTACGGACCCGCCAGGCCCCGGTCGTAGATCCCGCGGATCTCTATCCGGCCCCGCCGCAGCACGTAGTAATCGGCGATCTGGATCCCGCAGAGGGGCGCGAACGCGACGCCGATCAGGGCCAGGAACGCCCCGAAGCGCGCGAAAAAGAGTTCCGGGATCAGGATCCCGACCAGCGCGACCGGCAGTACCGTGATCAGCAGCACCGTCGACCACGACAGGCGTTCCAGCGCGCTGAAGTTGCGCAGGCCCACCGCCGATGCATAGATGCCGGCGATGGCCGTACCGAAGTTCGCGGCCGCGACGAAGGCCAGCGCGACCACGGCGTACAGCGGTCCGCCGACGGTCCGCAGCCATTCGGACGGATCGGAGGACTTCAGCACCAGAACGCCCGCGATGCCGATCAGGCTCAGCAGGGGCACCGGCGCCCCCATCCCGAGCATGACCGGCACCGCCGCCGTGCGGCCGTGCGGCGCCATGCGGATCATCGCCCCGAGATACGCCCACCAGGCGAGCAGCGAGGAGATCCCGATCTCGACGCCCGTGGTGTAGTTCCACAACGGATCGGGGCCGGCCGATGCCGGCAGCGCCGAGACCAATTCCGGCCAGCGGCGAGACACGAGCAGGTACAGCATCCACAAGCCGACGAACACGTGCAGCACGAGAAAATTGGAAATCCGGCTGACCCCGGAGGCGCCTCGCAGCAGCACGAAGTAGACGAGCGCGCACGCGGCCAGCGTCACCAGCGGGACGATCTGCTGGCTGCCGACGCCGGGCGGCAGCCAGCCGAGCACCCGCAGCAGCTGGCTGAGGGACTTCGCGAAGAAGATCAGCAGCAGCGAGTTCCAGCCGACGATCGAGACCATCTGCATGACCGCGGGCACTACCCAGCCGCGGGATCCGAACTGCGGCTTGGTCGACGCGACGGAATCGATGCCGAAGCGGATGCAGGTCGGGCCTGCCGCGAGCAGCACCAGCAGCATGCCGATCATGCTGCCGGCTGTCAGCGCGAGGCTACCCTGCGCGAAGTTCAGGTAGTAGCCGGCGTACTCGCCGATCAGGTAGCACCAGGTCGCAGCAGCAGCCGTCGCGAGCGCGATGCCAAGCCGCCACGGGCCCCAGTTGCGCTCGGACAGCAGCAGCGGCCAGGCACTGCGGTCGGCGCTCGATTCGCTACGGTCGTTCAAGGCGTCGCACCCTTCCCGTCACCCGTATCACCGGGATCATCCCAGATACCAGCCGATCACGAGCAGCACCGCCGGCACGACGACGCCGAGCACGGCCAGCCAGAACCAGCTGCGCGCGTCGAAGTCGTCGCCCTGCTGTGCGCCCGAATCGAGCGCCGCGAGCCGCGACTCGAGCTCATCCACGGCACGACCCGCCCTGTCGCATCGGCCCGGCCGGGAATTCGCGAGCCGTGGGGTTCCGCGATGAACCGTCCACTAGCGCTTGCCCGGACCAGCGAAGCTCTCGGCATCCGAGTACGGAAACCACCAGAAGTCGTGCGCCTTCGCCGCCGGATCGATCATCGTGAACTTCGTGTGCCGGAACGAATCGAGTCCCTCGGCACCGAGCTGGCGGCCGGTGCCGGACTGCTTGCGCCCCCCGAACGGGCCGGCGTCGTTGTCTAGCAGGGGCGCGTTGACCCAGACCATGCCGGCCTCGAGTTCCTCCACTGCACGCATCGACTCGTTCAGGTCCATCGTGTAGATCGTCGAGCCGAGTGCGAAATCGGAGCGGTTGGCAAGCTCGATCGCCTCGTCGAAGCTGGACACGCGGCAGACCGGCAACACCGGCCCGAATGACTCGGTGTGCATGATGTGGGCGTCGGCCGATACGTCGGCGAGCACCGTGGCGTCCGCGAACCAGCCCTTGTCGAGGCCCGCCGGGCGGCCACCACCGACGACGACGCGCGCGCCCTCCCCCTTGGCCCGGGCGATCAGGGCGAGGTACCGCTTCAGCTCGCGCTCGGAGCCCAGCGGCCCCATGTCGACCTTGTCGAGCCCGTTGCCAATCCGGACCTGCCGGGCATGGTGCGCGACGCGCTCGACGAACTGGTCGTAGACCGCCTCGTGCACATAGAACCGCTCGGACGCGGCGCAGACCTGCCCGCAGTTAAGGTATGCGCCGAACACGGCACCGCGCGCCGCGATCTCGACCGGAGCCGACGGCATCACGATGAATGGATCGTTGCCGGACGTCTCGATCAGCGTCCGCTTGTACATCCGCGCACACGCCTCGGCGACGATGCGTCCGGTGGGCACGCTGCCGGTGAAAGCGACCATGTGCGTCTGGTCGTGCTCGACGAGGGTCCGGCCGACATCGCCGGCGCCGGCCAGCACCTGCACCACGCCCGGAGGCAGGCAGTCGAACGCCTCGACGAACTTCAGCGTCGTGAACGTCGTCAGCTCGGACGGCTTGATGATGACCGCATTGCCGCAGGCGACCGCGGCGGCGACCTGCCAGCACAGCAGGCACAGCGGATAGTTGAATGGCAGGACGACCACCACGACGCCGATCGGGTCCTTGGTCGTGAAGTTGATCTGCCCGTCGACCACGGGACCGACCACCTTGCCGGCATCGTGACGCGCCGCCTCGGCGTAGTAGTCGGTGGCAGTCGACGACCACGTCACCTCGTCGAACGACTCCTTGTAAGGCTTGCCCATCTCGCGGGTCAGCATCTCGGCAACCAACGGGCGCGCCTGGCGCATGTGGTGCGCCGCCTCGTGCAGCAGGTCCGCCCGCTTGTGGTAATTGACCTTGCGCCACTTCTTCTGCGCTGCGTTCGCGACCTGGACCGCATGGGCGATCTCGTCGGACGTGGCATCGGTGATCTCGCCGAGGCGGGCCTCGGTCGCGGGATCGATGACGGCCAGCGCCTTCGTGCCGCGCGCGGCGACCAGCGCGCCGTCGATCAGGTGATGATTGCTGAGTCGGGTGAAGGTAGTCAGGGCGTCCACGGGTTCCTCCGGAATTCATCGGCGCCAGCCGTCGGCAGCATGCCATGTCCGGACCGGCGAATACACGCGGCGCGACTCTACTACGCGCGGCCCCGCACCAGGGCGGTCGCACCGCGAGCTGCGACACGGAAGGGGCAGGTCACTTTGCCATTCGCGACTCTGCCATCGGTCTCGAAAGCAGCGGGAAAGAGAAATTCTGGCAAGATCCCGACAAGAGCGTCCAGATTTCGAAATCCCAATCCGGCAAGTTATCTCAAGGGGGCGCACCTCCCGTACCGACCCGATCGCCCCGACTGACAACCACGCCGCGAGGGCAGTCGCTACGGGGAGCGGGGAACAGTCGAGTATCCTGCATCCCCCGCACGGAAGTTCCGATCCCCAAGCTTGGAGACCCCACGATGTCCAGAATCGCAACATCTTCGGCATTGATCCTCGTGGCCGGGCTGGCAAGCCTGGCGGCGCACGCAGGCGAAACGCTGCACCTCGTGGAACGTGCCACGGGCGAGCAGGTCGTCGACCTCGGCGCCAAGGGCGACTCGCCGGGCGACCTGCTGGTGTTTTCCAACCCCCTCTACGACGCCGCCAACGCCAAGGCGACCGGAAGCAGCAACGGCTACTGCGTGCGGACCGTCGTCGGCAAGATCTGGCAGTGCTCGTGGACGATGCAGGTCGAGGGTGGGCAGCTCGCCGTTGCCGGCACCTATCCGGACCATGGTGACGCCGATTTCGCGATCGTCGGCGGCACGGGGCGCTACGCCGGGGCCCGCGGATCGCTCAAGGTCCACGCCCGGGACGCAGGAAATACGGCCTACGACTTCACGGTGTCGCTGCGCTGACCAGGGGCCCAGGCGTTCACGGCACCCCGCATCCTCCCGAACGCAGGCGAGGAATCACGCCTGGGTGAATGCTCCTGCGCGCCGCGGCGGGCATCGCGGTCGAGCGCTTACGCACCCCCGGCATCCCACATCGACCCCGCGCGCGCATCAATCACGGCGGGTGGATCCGATGTCCCGTCGTCTCAGCCGGGCGGCGGCGTCCAAACGGCATAGGAATGCGCGGGCGGGTCGGTCCGGACCCACGAACGCACGGCGGAGATCGCTCCGGCGGCCAAGAGCTTGACACGGTCGCCCAGCGCCGAGGCTCCCGGTGGCCGTGGGTTCAAGCCGTACCTCCGCAACCGCCGGTTCAGCCGATGCAGCTTCAGGAGGCGTTCCCCGGAGCGGAGTTCATAGTTCACGCTGAGCGCGACCGACACGTTGTCGCCGTTCCTGACCCAGTGCGGCGCGGTCACCGGGATGTGCACGCCGTATCCTGGGTGCAGGTCATATGCGGCCGCCTCGACCTGCCGGTCCGGATGATAGACGGCGATGTGATTGCCCACCGCATAGAACCGCTCGAGATCCATGTCGGTCACCAACGTCCGGTCGCCTGGATCAAAGACGTAGAAGTCCTTCCGGCCGGCCACCTGCAGCAGGAAGTTGGCCTCGCCATCCATGTGGTAGGGCGTGACCCTTCCCGGCGAGCTAATCAAGATAAGCACCTCGCCGATGGTGGCATCGGCGCGCAGGCGCTCTCCGCTCAGGTCCACGAGTCGCGCGAGAGTGCCCTGCAGCACGGCGGCGTATTCCGGGTCCTGCTCCGTGTGCTTCAGGATCACGATGGAATTGTTGCGCTCGATATTGGCGATCGTGTCGACCAGCGACTTGCGCTGCAACGTGCCTTCCGCCCAGGTGTGGTCCACGGCCACGCTGCCGTTCGACCAGTACGTTTCCCGATGGTCGGGCATGCGCTCCGCCAGCCTGATCAGGCTCGGCAGTTCGAACAGGGGATGGCCGGCAAGCCCGTGCGGGAACATGAAGCTCGACCGGTTGTAGCTTTTCAGGAAACGAGCACGCTCCTCGTCAGCAACCATCCTTTGGACTCCTTTCGCGTAGTAGGCCAGCCCTGGCGGCGACGGCGATCGTCGCCGGCGCGGGACCCGGATCCCTGATTCCCTGCGGCGACGATAGTCGCACGCCAGCCTCCTGCCGCGCCGGAATCAGCGCCCAGATCGGCGATCCAGCCTACCCCTGACCGGACCGGCATTCGATTCGACATAATGCACGCACGACCGGCCCCCGGCCCACCACTGGTCGTGCCGGAGAGCCACGCCTCCGGGTTGCCCCGCCCTACGGATTAGAAAGCTAGGCCGCGCCGGTCGGCAGGTCCAGCCAAGCGCTGGCGAGCAGGAGCCCGGCGTCGCGGCAGTACCTCCCCCGCCCGCTGGCAGGGAAGCCCGCCGGCACAACATGGCGGCCGACCCTTATCGTGTAGGTCCCCACGCCGGGCTGGTCGGCACTGGCCCGGGCCTCCACCTCCAACTCCACCTCCACGTCGTCGAACTCCAGCCAGCGTCCGGTAGTCGGGTACTGGCTCTTGTAGAACGCCTCCTTCGCACAGAAGAGCAGCGTCGCAGCCTCGTCGCGCATCGCCACGGGCTGTCGTTCCAGCCAGGCGAGTTCCCACGGTGTGTAGAGCCGAGGCCAAAGATCGCTGCCGACCGCGCCGACGCGCTCCACATCGAGGCCGATGCCCGCATACAGCGAGGCAAGCGCCACGACCGACGCGCAATAGCCCTTGGTATGGGTGATGCTCCCGACGAGCCCCGCGGGCCAGTCCGGAGCGCGGTCCGACCCGGCCGGCACGGCAACGGGCGCACGCCCGAGTTGCACCATGGCGCTACGCGCACAGGCGCGACCGGCCGCGAACTCCCGCACACGACTGGCAACCGCGCGCTCCACGGCCTGCGCTTCGGCCGGCCATGGCGTATCGACTGCAGCTTCGCCCCGCACCTCGGCTGCCCCGACCGGACGCGGGAACAGCGTGCGCAGGATCGGGGCGTCCGCCACCGAACTCACCATCGCCGCGTCCTGCATGCCGCCCGCCCTGATCATGGACCCTGCCGCGCCGGCTCGTTACTCCCCATGGCGCGCCACCGCATGGTTGGCGATCGTCACGCCCATGACGGGCGCGGTGGAGATCCACGGCGGTGGAGAAGGGTGCGCATCGAGCGTCGCCTCGAGGAACGCGGCGATGTAGCCGATCATCAGGCCCCTGACGGTCGATGGTCGCGCGAGCTTGAGGTGGCGGATCCGGTTGGCAGTCAGCCGTTGTGAAAAGTCCGAGAAGTCTGCGTGTTCCGAGCCGTGGATCGTCACCTGCACACCGCCATTCAGTTCCAGGTGACGGGCGAGGTTCGCGTAGTCGACCTGGTCGAGCTGGGCATTGAACCGGCGCACAGGGTCGGCCGCACGCAGGTCCGCCTCGGTTGGCACGTGCAGGTTCTCGCCGACATACAAATACGGCTTGGGCACACCGCGGGCAAGTGCCTCCCCCCAGTGGCGGCCATCGACGTTGACCGCCGCCACGATCCGCGGATCCGCCACGGCCGCTTCGGCGGCGACGGCGCCACCGATGGAGTAGCCAATGGCGGCGATGCGGCGCGCATCGATCCGCCCCGCGAGCGGGCTGGGAATAGCGCCCGTGTTGAGTTGCCCCAGCACGTCGATCAACCGCCGAACGTCGCCGGCGCGGCGCCGCACTCTGTCGTCCGCCAGCGCCATCGTCTTTCTGAAGGCCTGCTCGGAGGAGTAGTCCTCGACGGCGGCGCTGAGCGCATCGCGCTGTGCCTGCCAGTCCGCATCGGACATCCCGCGCGAGCGGGCGGGATACGTGACGACGACGACGATGAACCCGCGCGACGCCAGTTCGCGCACCAGTTGTTCGTTGTCGGCGACCAGGCCCGTCCAGCCGGGAGCGTAGAAGACGACGGGATGGGCGCCGGCGACGGCCATGCGACCGGTAGGGTGCCTGGCGAACACCACGCGCGCCGCCGGCGCCGCGGGCACGTCGGCCCCCGTTCCCGGCAACGGTGGCAGATCCACGCTTTCCGGCGCGAGCGCAAACTCGGCAACCGTGTCCGGAGCGGTGGCGCGCGGCGAATAACCCCACGCCCACCACGCCAGGAAAGCCACGGCGATCGCCCCGGCGCCGAGGACGAGCATGTGCTTCACCATCGAGCGAGAGCGTGACGATCGGGTCCGAACATCTGCTGCGTCCTGCGCGTGTTGCCCACGCCCCACGCCCGGGCGGGGATCAGGGGCCGGTACCGATCGCCGCCGCGATCCCGCTGGCGCCGGGCTCCTGGAACATCGAGAAATGGTCTCCCGGAACGATGACCAGCTTCACGCCGCCCCGCGCATAGGGGCCCCACCCTGCTTCGGGATCGAACCATATGCCAGTCGGCTCCCGGTCGCTGCGGATCAGGGTAATGCCCCCTTCGTACTGCGATGGCTCGTAGTTCCTGGTCAGGCGCTGCAGGTAGTGCAACACCCACAGGTCGTGATCCCACTCGTCCGCGGCCTTGCGAGCCTCCGGGTCTCCGACGGCGTCAGCCTCCCGGTCGGCCCCCGATCCGGTGAACCGCTTGACCGTCCGCCTCGCCTCGAGGAACTCCCTGAACGTCTTGCGTCCCGCCAGCACCTCCCGCCATTCATCGTAGATGATGTTCAGGCGCAACGAGTAGTCGTTGACCCAGGACCTCGGCCAGGGCAGCCGGCTCAGGTAGTTCGGGATCCAGGCATCGAAGAGGATCAGCTGCGCAACGACCTGGCCCGCCTGCTCGAGCTGGCGGGCGATCTCGAACGCCAGCGCGCCTGCCACGCACCAACCACCGAGCCGGTACGGGCCCTGCGCCTGCGTAGCGCGCAGCAGCTCGACGTAACGGGCCGCCAGCGCCTCGAGTGTCTGCGGAAGGTCGATGGCGGGCAGCGACGGGTCGAACAGCTGCAGGCAGATGATCGGCTGGTCGGGTCCCATGCGCTTGGCAAGCGTGTAGAAGACCCCGGTGTTGTTGATCGCCACGATCGGGACCTTCGTCCCCGCCCCGTTGAGCTTGACCACCTGGCGGAAATCCAGGCCGCGCTGCTCGGGATCGGTGATGACCTGGGCCAGCGCGCGAATCGTCGGCGCGCGGAACAGCGTCGCCAGTGCCAGGCGCCGACCGAATTTCTTCTCGACCTGCGCGAGCATTCTCGCCGCCAGCAGCGAGTGACCGCCGAGCTCGAAGAACGAGAGGTTCGGGTCGATCGAATCCTGGCCGAGGAACGATTTCCACAGATCGGTGAGCCCGGCCTCCACGACCGGATTGACCGATTGCTGCGCGGTCGACGACTCTGGCGCCCGCAGCGCCCGGCGATCGATCATGCCCGACGCCGTCCTGGGCAAGGCGTCACGCAGGACGATCGCGCGCGGCACCACGTCGTGCGGCAGCACGCTCTCGAGCGCCGCACGTACCCGCCCCGCCAGTTCGCCCGGAGGAACGTCGGATCGGGCCGCTTCCACGAAGAGTTCCAGCGCCGGCGTGCCGTCCGGCGCGACTCGTGAGATCGCCGCGACGGCCCGGATGATCGGCTCGGCGAGCGCACGTTCCTCGAACCAGTCGAGGTCCAGTGCGATGCCCTGCTCGACGTGCCAGCGACCGGGCGTACCGAGGTATTCGATCTCGCCGCCGGTCCGTCGCCGCCCTTCGTCACCCGTCCGGTGCATCCCGCCGGGGGCGACGACCACGATTTCGCCGGTCGCGCCGAGCGCTGAACGGCGTCCCCGAGTGTCGACGACCTCGAGCCGGCAGCCGTCCAGCGCGACCCCGGCATCCTCGAAGCTGCGCCGCTCGGCCACCCGCGCACAGGCGTTCCAGACGCCGGCGCCGACCGCCCCGAACAAGCTGAAGACCTGCCCTAGCCGCGCCAGCGCGTCCCCGACGGCTGGCGTCAGCCCGACTCGATCGAGCCAGAACCGGATCGGCCGGGGCGACGCCCAGCCCGCGGCTACGGCGGCAGTCACCACCGTAACCGGAGCTGCGATGACGGTTGCGCCGCAGCGATCCGCTGCGGCGGCGAGAGCCGACGCCTTGCCGGGCTCCGGGCGCGCGAGGACGACGCGTGCGCCGACCGACAGCGGCGACAGAACATCGACGATCCAGCGCGCGTGGGTCGGGTGCGTCGCGACGAACACGACGTCGCCGGCCGAGACGCCGGGAAGGGCCGCGATGCCCGCCAGGGTTCGCGCCAACGTCCCGTTGGAGACGGCGATCCGGCCCTTCTGCGGTATGCCGTTCGCGATCGGCAACTCGCAGGCCGGCGCCGTCGCCACCGACAGGTCGACCGGCGCGGTGACGCCATCCGCCTGCCACGCGGTCCGAATCCGCGCGATATCCAGCGACCGGCCGGCATGGCCGTCCACGCTCTGCAGGAAGGCTTCATCCCCGACGATCCAGTCCGCGGCGTCGGCAGCCAGCGCCGCATCGCGCCGATCGAGGACGATGAAACTCGCGCCCGCCTTGAGCACGCCGAGCAGGACGATCACCAGCTCGCACGACGCATCGAGCGCCAGCGCGATGCGGTGCCCAGCCGCGACACCCGCCTCGACCAGCAACGCCGCCGCCGTGTCGGCGCGGCGCTCCAGCGCGCCGCGTGTCAGGACGCCGCCGCCGTCGCTGAGCGCGGGCTGGTCGGGCGCTACCCGCGCCATCGCACGGATGGTGGCGGCCGGCGTTGCGTCGCCGCCGTGGTCCTCCGCCTCCGGGGGCAGGCCCGGCAAGTCGGCCACGCCGGACTCCTCGAGCGGGAGGTCCGCCAGCCGCAGCGACGGATCGCGGCTGCCGGCGTCCAGCACGTTTTGGCAGCAATGCAGTAGCCGCTTCGGCGTGGCGCCGTCGAATTCGTCCGTGTTGTACTGGCACGAGAACCGCCAGCCGTCCTCGCGCTCGACCATGAAGAAATTGAGGTCGTAGATCGCACCGGCAGGGAGCGACGGCATGTCGATGAGGGAGAAATCGCGGTACGTCGTGTTCTTGATGAACGTGCGCTGGAAGATGAAGTTCACCGACACCGCGGCGGAGTTGACCGCCTCCCGGCCGGCCTTCACCAGGCTCAGCAGCGTCTCGATCGGGATGTGACGGTGCTCGATCGCCTGGCCGCATGTATCGGCAAGCCGGTGGCACAGCTCGGCGAAGCTCGGGTCGGCATCGAGTGCGCAGCGCAGAATCAACGAACTGACGAACTGGCCGATCATGGGCTCCAGTTCGACCTGGTCCCGGTCGGATACCTGGGTGCCAAGGACGACCTCGTCGCGGTTCGCGTATCTCGCCAGCGTCGCGGCGAGCATCGCGACGGCGACGACGTAGAGCGTGACGCCCTGCTCGCTGGCAAAGCGCTGTGCCCGGTCGGTGACCTCGCGGGGCAGGACGATGGATGCGATCGCGCCGTTGGTCGTCGGCAGGGACGGCCGCGGGTAGTCCGGCGTCACTGCGAACGGGCGCACGCCGGCCAGCTGTCGCGTCCAGTACTCGCTTTCCGCGGCGCCACCGTGAGCACGCAGCCATTCGGTCTGCCAGCGGGAATAGTCGCCATACTGGATCGCAAGCTCTTCGAGCTCAGGCTCAACGCCACGCAGCAGGGCGTCGTAGATGACGCCCATCTCACGCGCCATGACGCCGATCGACCAGCCGTCGGAGACGATCTGGTGAGTCGTGATCAGGATGATCGCGGCATCCGTGTCGAGCCTGAGCAGGGTGATGCGAATCAACGGGCCGGTCTGGAGATCGAACGGTGCGCGCGCCTCGATCATGCCGATGCGGTCGCCCTCGCGGAGGCGATCTTCGGCACCGAGCTTGCTGAGGTCTATTTCCGGGAGCCGGATCGACGCCGTCTCGCAGACGCGCTGGACCAGCCGCCCGTCAACCTCGTTGAAGATGCTCCGGAGGACCTCGTGCCGCTGCAGGATGCGGTTCCACGCGTCCTCGATCAGCTGCCGCGAGATGCGGCCCTCGAGGCGCCAGCGAACCGCGACGTTGTAGGCGGGATTGCCGGGTCCGAGCCGGTCGAGCAGCCAGAATCTCTCCTGGCCGACCGAGCACGGGAACTCGCCGGCAGCCTCGACGCCGTCGTTCGGCACCTGCCCCGTCGCGGCCTGCTCGACCGCCGGCACGAAGTCACGGCCCATGCCCGGATCGGGTCCGGTCGTCGGCTTGGGAGGTACGTGGGCCATCTAGGTACGGGACTCCTCGGCACGCCTCGGCCGCTTGAACTGCGAAAGGCTGGGTAGCGCTGCGGGCGCGGCGGCGCCAGGCGCGGCGCTCGCCGCGTCGATCACCGACGCCGCTGCCGACAGGGTCCTGCTCTGCAGGAGCTGCCGCGCCGTGACGGGCAAGCCCGCCCTGGTCGCGCGCGCGGCGATCTGGAAGATCTGCAGCGAGTCCGCCCCGAGCTTGAGCAGGTCGCTCTCCCGGCCGATCTGCGCGGCCTGGAGCACCTCGACCCATACCTTGGCCAGCGCCGTCTCGGTCGCGGTGGCGGGCGCCGAGACCTGCGCCTGCGTGGCGACACTGGCGCGCGGCGCGGGCAGCGCGTTGCGGTCCAGCTTGCCGTTGGCGGACACGGGCAGCCGCTCCAGCATGACGAAAGCGCTGGGCAGCATGTACTCGGGCAGTCGCTGCGCGAGCTGCTCGCGCAGCGCCTCCGGATCCAGCTGGCGACCGCCATGAGGCACGACGTACGCCACCAGCTGCGAGTGCGGGGCGCCGTCGCGCAGGACGACCACGGCGGCCGCTACGCCTTCGGCCCCGGCGAGCACCGCCTCGATCTCGCCGAGCTCGATGCGGAATCCCCGCAGCTTGACCTGGAAGTCGAGTCTCCCGAGGACCTGCACCTCGCCGTTCGCCAGCCAGCGCGCCCGGTCACCCGTCCGGTAGAGACGCCCGGGCAGGGACGGAACGGTCACGAACCGCTCCGCCGTCAGCTCCGGCCGCCGATGGTATCCGGCCGCCACGCCATCGCCGCCGATGTAGAGTTCGCCGATGACGCCGCAGGCCGCCGGACGTTGCTGCGCGTCGAGCACGTAGAACTGCGTGTTTGCGATGGGCTGGCCGACGCTGACGACCCGCTCCTGCCCGGTCACTCGACCGCAGGATGACCAGATCGTCGTCTCGGTGGGCCCATACATGTTCCACAGTTCGCCGGCCCCGCCACCCAGCTGGGCGGCGAGTTCCAGCGGCAGTGCCTCGCCTCCGCAGAGCATCTTCAGGCTCGCGCTCGGCTTGAAGCCGGCCTCGAGCAGGATTCGCCAGCCAGCTGGCGTCGCCTGCATCACGGTGGCGCGCGACGACTGCAACAGCGCCAGCAGCCGGAAGCCGTCGTGCGTCGTCTCCGCATCGGCGATCACGACGGTGCCGCCGACGATCAGCGGCAGGAACAGCTCCAGCGCGGCGATGTCGAACGCGACCGTGGTCACGGCGACCAGTACGTCGTCCTCGCCGAGCCCCGGGCGTTCCGCCATCGATGTCAGCAGGTTCACCACCGCGCGATGCGGCACCGCAACGCCTTTCGGCACGCCGGTCGAGCCGCTCGTGTAGATGACGTACGCAAGCGCGTCGGCGCGGTGCGCGACGGCGGGTGCGCTCGTGGGCGCTGTGGAGATCGCCGCGGCATCGCCCCTCAGGGAAACACGCGCCGTGTCGGGGGCGATGCGCTGCCCGAACCCGTCCTCGTCGACGAGCAGCACGTCCACGTGGGCGTCCCGCAGCGTTGCCTGCAGGCGTGCCTCCGGATGCGTCGGGTCCAGCGGCACGTACGCAGCACCCGCCTTGTGGCAGGCAATCAGGGCGACGAGCATGTCGGCCGACCGCTGCACGCAGACCGCGACCATCGGCTGCCTGTCGCCGTCGTCCCGCAACCCGCCACGTATCACGTGGGCGAGCTGGTTGGCGCGGGCATCGAGCTCCCTGTACGTCAGTGAACGGCCGTCGGCCCGCACGGCGACGTGGCCGGACCGGCGCTTGGCCTGGTCCGCGACCAGTTCGTGAACGCCACGGTCATGCGGATACGACCGCTCGTCACGGTTCGCCTGCCGGTCCAGCGCGGCCTGCTCGGCGGCGGTCAGCACGTCGAGGTCGCCGACCGGACGGTCGGGGCTCGTGGCGACACCGCGCAGGATCGCTTCGTAGCTCTCCAGCCAGCGATCGATGGTAGCCGCGTCGAACAGGTCGGTATTGTAGTCGCAGTCGAGGCGCAGGCCGGCGTCCGACTCGCCGATGTTAAGGAAGATGTCGAACGCCACGAACGCCTTCGCGTTGGGCTCCATCGACAGGCGCAGCTTGCCCGCGGCGTCGCCGGACGCGAGCCGCTCGAGGTTGAACTGCACCTCGGTGAGCGGCATCCGGCTTGATTCGCGCGGCGCGGCGAGGCGCTTGACCAGCGTGCCGTAGGTGTAGTCCTGGTGCTCGAAGGCATCGAGCACCCGCTGGCCCGCGGACTTGAGCTGCTCGGCCACCGTGGCCGCGAGGTCGACGCGCGCCCGCAGAGGCAGCAGGTTGACGCAGTGCCCGACGAGGACCGCGTCATCGAACTGTGACTGCGCGGCCGCCGGCACCGCGACCACGATGTCCGTCTGCCCACTCAGGCGTGCGAGCAGCACCTCGAAGCCGCCGAGCAGCGTCCCGAACAGGGTGACCTTCTGGCGCGCACCAGCCTTCTTCAGTGCCTGGTACAGCTCGCGGCCGACGAACCGGGTGCGGCTCGCGCCATTGAACGAGCGCAGTGCCGCACGCGGTCGATCGGTGGGCAGGTCCAGCGGAGCGACGGGATCGGCGAACTGGGCGAGCCAATAGGCCTCGGTGTCCGCATCATGGGAGCGATCGCGGCTGGCTTTTGCCAGCGCATAGCGCGCGAACGACATCGGTACCGGCAGCGCCGGATCGGCCATGGCCGCGATGGCCTGATAGGCCGTGGAGAACTCCCCGGCCAGCACGTTGATCGACCAGCCGTCGCACACGATGTGGTGCGCCGTCAGCAACAGGGCGTGCCGCCGGGGTGCCAGCCGCACCAGCTGGAACCTGACGGGGGAGCCAACGACAAGGTCGAAAGGCTCCCGCGCCTCGCGGGCGATCAGCGCAGCGAGAGCGGCGTCCGGAGCGTCGGCCGCGGACAGGTCGACGACCTGCAGTTCCACGGCGGTCGCGGGCCCGACGACCATCGCGTCGCCCGTTGGAGCGAACTGCAGGCGCAACGCGTCATGCCGCCGGACAAGGAGATCCAGCGTGCGCTGCACGACCGCCGGATCGAGTTCCCCGTCGAGATGGAGGGTAACGGACTCGTTGAACGCGCAACTCGCATCCTCGCCGAACTGCGCGGCCAGCCAGATCTCCATCTGGCTCTCCGTCAACGCGAGCGACGTGCCCGGCTCCACCGGCACCTGTAGCGATTCGACTTCGCTCGTCGTGCGCTCCGGCAGAATGCCGGCCTCCGACAGTTCAGACAGCGCCTGCCGGAATGCCTCGACGATGTGGGCGACGTCGGCAGCGCTGTGGGTGGTCGTCAGGAAGCACGGGAAGCCCTCCTGGATCATGACCCCGCGCAGCCGCAGGTGGTAGAACAGCAGCGTGCTCAGAGGGGGATCCTCGTGCAGGCTGAAGTAGAAGAAGCTCGCGCGCGTACCGATCTCGGCGGCGAGGCGATATTCGGCGAACAGCGCCCGCAGCGACTCGACGAGGCCCAGCGTCGTGGCGGTCAGGTTTTCCTGCAGCGCCGGCCCGGCTTCCGCGAGGTGGTCGAGCACGCTGGCGGCAGCGGCCAGTGCCAGCGGGTGGCGCACGAACGTTCCCGCGAAGAACGTGACGCCGGATTCCGGGAACGACTCGTCGCCGTAGCGCCACGTGCCTCCATCGAGGGCATCCATGAACGCCTTCGACCCGGCGAGCACGCCGATCGGCAGCCCGCCGCCGACGACCTTGCCATAGGTCGCAAGGTCGCCGCGAATTCCCGTGAGGCCCTGGATTCCGGCCGGATGCACGCGGAAGCCGGTGACGACCTCGTCCATGATCAGCGCAACGCCGTGATCCTGCGTGACCTGCCGCAGGCGCCGCAGGAACTCTATGGGGAAGAACTGCGGCCGGCGGCTCTGCACCGCCTCCACCAGGACGCCCGCCAGATCGTCAGCGTTGGCTTCGATCCAGGCGAGCGATTCGTCGGTGCCGTAGTCCAGCACGACCATCTGGTCGACCGAGGTCTGCGGGATGCCGGTCGCGATGGGAACGGTGCGCGGTCCGGCGACGCCTTTTACGAGCACCTCGTCGAATTGCCCGTGATAGTCGCCATTGAAGACGACGATCTTGTCGCGACCGGTGACGCTCCGGGAAAGGCGCATCGCCGCCATCACCGCCTCGGAGCCCGTGTTGCAGAAGGTCACGCGCTCGTGTCCGGTGATCTGCGCCAGACGCTCCGCCACGGGCCCGGTGAGTTCTGACTGAGGTCCGATCGAGAAGTCCCGCGTGAGCTGCCGGGAAACGGCCTCGACGACGAAATCCGGCGCGTGCCCGAACATGGTCTGGCCAAAGCCGTTGACCAGGTCGACGTACTCGTTGCCATCGACATCCCAGATCTTCGATCCCTTCGCCCGCTCGCTGACGATGGGGTAGACCATCTCCTTCCACTCGGTGCGGAAGCCCGCCGCCGCGCGAGGGTCGGCAAGATAGTCGCGCGCCGCCTGCGTGCGCGCCTTGGAGCCGGCGGTGCGCCGGGTATAACGATCGATCAGCGAGTCGATGTGCGCCCGCTCGCGCTCGCCGATCCCGGTCCCGACGCTTCGCTTCGTCGGCGAATAGGTTTCGAAGCGCGACGGCAGCGCCTTGGCTGGCGCCGCGGGAGCCGCCGGCATAGCCGGTGCGACCGTTGCGGTGACCGCCATGGACGCGGCGGGGACGGCGGCCGGGGCCGCCGCGGCAGGCGCCTTGCCGGCCGCTCCGAGCAACTCGAGTTGCCGGTTGAAGACCTGCGACATCATCGCCAGCTGCTCCCGCAACAGCGCTTCGACGCCGTCGGCTGGCGCGGCGCCCGATGCCGGCACCGAGGGGGACCGCGGGGACGGCGCCGGCTGGACCGGGGCGCCGGCTGGCGCCGCCTTGGCCGCCACCGGCGCGGTGGCCGTGGCCATCGCGGCGGCGACGGCGCTGTTGGCGCACAGGAAGTCCGTCAGCGCCGCAACCGTACTCAGGTCGCCGAGCAGTTGCCGGAAGGTGATCTTCGTCTTGTACTTGCCCTGGATGCGCTGTGCGACCTGGCTCAGGAAAAGCGAGTCGAAGCCCATTTCGATGAACGTCGACCGGCTTTCTTCTTCGTTCGGCCGGGCGCCGGACAAGTCTTCCAGCAAGCCGAGGATCGCCTCGGAGACCGGATTCACTGCGGTCGATTGGGATGGTGTCGGCATAGGAGGAATCTCTTCCATGTCATGGGGCGCCTGCGGCAGAGCCTCCGCAGGCGCCTGGGGAAACGTGTCGGACGCGGCTGCCGGGATCGCCCCGCCAAGCGCGGCCGGATGCACCGGCTCGTCGATCCAGTGACGGCTACGCTCGAAGGGGTAGGTGGGCAGCGGCACCCGGCTGGCATCGGGGAAGGCTGCCGACCAGAGCGGCTCGACGCCGGCCCGCCACAGCCTTCCCAGCGCATCGAGCGAAGCCTCGCGGTCGCCGCGCTCCCGCTCGGCGGAAGGCAGCGTCGAGATCGCGCCGACAATTCGATCGCCCACGCACTGGCGAGCGAGAGTGGTCAGGGTCGTCCCGGGGCCAACCTCCAGCAGGACCACTGGGCCCTGCGTGGCGGCGGTCGCGATAGCATCGGCGAAGCGGACGGGCAGGCGCGCGTGGCGCGCCCAGTATTCCGGCGACGTCGCCTCGGCCGACGTAATCAGCTCTCCCGTGACGCACGAGACGAAGGGAATCGTGGGCTGCCGCAGCTGGATGCGCGCCAGTTCGGCCGCGAGCGGCGCGACGATCGGCTCGACCATGGCCGAGTGGAAGGCGTGGGACGTATGGAGCCGGCGGGTGACCGCACCGCGCGCCGCGAGCTGCGCCTCGAACTCGGCGATGATCTCGAAGGGGCCGGCGACCACGACCAGCGCGGGGCCGTTGACGGCCGCCAGGGAAGCACCCGGCGGCAACAGCGGCTCGACTTCCGCGACCGGCAGGCGGACCGCCAGCATCGCGCCACCGGGCAGTTCCTGCATCAGGCGGCCGCGCAGCGCCACGAGGCGCAGCGCCTCCTCCAGCGTCATCGTCCCGGCGACCGTCGCCGCGACGAACTCACCGACGCTGTGCCCGACCATCAGGTCGGGGATGACGCCCAGCCCGCGCCACCACTCGGCGAGCGCGTACTCCAGCGTGAAGATCGCCGGCTGCGCCAGGCCCGTAGCCTGCAGCCGGGACGCCAGATCCGCGCCGTCACCCTCCGCATAGAGGATGGTCCGCAGGTCCACCCCGAGGAGCGGCATGAGCAGGTCGCAGCAACGATCGACCGCCGAACGGAACGTCGGCGAGGAACGATACAGCCCGGCGCCCATCTGCGGATATTGGGCGCCCTGGCCCGGGAACATGAACACGATCCTCGGCTTCCCACGCACGGGCGGGGACGAGGCGGCCGGCGATTTCAACTCGCGCACGGCCTCGGCGGCATCCGCGGCGACGCAGGCATAGCGTACGTCGAATGCCCGGCGACCGATCCGCAGGGTATGGGCGATATCGGCCAGCGCCACGTCCGGATGGGAGGCGATGAACCCGGCAAGCCGTTCGCGGGCCTTGTCGACGGCCTCCCGGCTGCGGGCCGAGAGGACGAGCAGTTCCGGCCCGGGGGTCGCAACCGCGACCGCCCGCCGAGCCGCTGGCGGTGCTTCCTCGAGCACGAGATGGACGTTGGTGCCACCGACGCCGAAGGCACTGACGCCGGCGCGCAGCGGCTCGCCCTCGCTGTGCCAGGGACGCCGGACGGCGTTGACGAAGAACGGCGAACTCTCGAAGTCGATGTGTGGATTCGGGGCGGTGTAGTGCAGCGACGCCGGCAGCTCGCCATGGGCCAGCGACAGCGCCGTCTTGATCACTCCTGTCACGCCGGCGGCGGCGTCAAGATGGCCGACGTTGGTCTTCACGGAACCGACGGCGCAGAACTGCCTGTCGTCCGTCGTTGCCCGGAAAGCCCGCGTGAGCGCGGTGATCTCGATCGGATCGCCCAGCGGCGTCGCCGTGCCGTGGCATTCGACATAGCCGATGGAGCGCGCGTCCACGCCGGCGGCGGCGAGCGCCATCTCGATGGCGGCGACCTGTCCCTCGACGCTCGGCGCGGTAAACCCCACCCGGCCGGCACCATCGTTGGCGATGCCATGGCCCCGTATGACGGCATACACATGGTCGCCGTCGGCGACGGCATCCTCCAGCCGCTTGAGCAGGATCGCGCCGCAGCCACTGCCGAAGACCGTACCCGATGCGCGGGCATCGAAGGTTCGGCAGGAACCATCCTCCGAGACCATCCCGCCTTCCTGGTGCAGGTAGCCACGCTCCTGCGGCAGCGTGATCGACACGCCGCCGGCAAGCGCCATGTCCGCCTGGTAGAGCAGCAGCGTCTCGCAGGCCTGCGCGATGGCCAGCAGCGAGGTGGCGCAGGCGGCCTGCACCGTCATGCTCGGTCCACGCAGGTCCAGCTTGTAGGAGACGCGGGTCGCTAGGAAGTCCTGTCCCGCGCCGACGAGCATCGGGTACATCCCGACCTGGTAGTTGCTGGTGAACTCCCGCACGACCGCCGGGTCCGCGGCAACGTTACGCATGAAGTACGAACTGGGACTGCAGCCAGCCACGACCGAGATCGGTCCGGGATAGCGCGCGGGGTCGTAGCCGGCGTCCTCGAGCGCCTCCCAGCAGCACTCCAGGAACAGCCGTTGCTGCGGGTCGGTGAGCGCGGCTTCCTTGGGATACATGCCGAAGAACGCGGCATCGAAGTCCTCGATCCGCTCCAGCACGGCGCGTGCACGCACGAAATTCGGCGCGTCGCGCACTTCCCGAGGAAAGTCGTCCTTCAGCTCGGCGTCGGTGAAGTGCCGGATCGACTCGACCCCGCCGAGCAGGTTGCGCCAGAGCTCCTCGGGCGAGGCCGCGCCCGGAAACCGGCCGGCGAGACCGATGATGGCGATCGCCCCTTCGGGCAGCTGCGGGGTTTCGGTGTTCTTGGTCATGGTGCGGTACCCGGACGGCGGGCCTGTCGCGCCCGGCGCAGCGCGTCTTGCTGGCGACGGCCGCGGTCTGCAGCCGAGCGTTCGTTAGTGTCGGCGCCAACGCCGGCGTGGCGGTCTATGCGTGCGGCGAGCTTGCGGATGGTCGGATTGTCGAACAGGTCGACGAGCGCGACATCCACGCTCAATTCCGCGCGAAGGGCGGCGTGCAGGCGCGTCAGCATCATCGACGTCGCGCCGGCGTCGAAGAAGTTCTCGTCGAGCGACGGGGCCTCCAGGCCCAGGGTCCTGTTCCACAGCCGCTGCACAGCCGTTTCGGTGACCGAGCCGCCGTGCGCTGGCGCAGGCGGGCTCGCGACCTTGGTCTCGATCCGCTCGAGCAGGTGCTGCCGGTCCAGCTTGCCCTGGGGCGTGAGCGGCAGTTCCGGCAGTTCGATGATCGATGACGGCCGCATGTAGTCGGCCAGTTCGGCATGCAGATACGCCTGCAGGGCGGCAATCGCGACGGCCGCGGAACCCGTGCATGGCGTGACGAAGGCGACGACGCGCTTGCCTAGCGGCTGTACGTCCACCGCGAGCGTCGCGACGGAGCCCACGAGGCCGCTTCGGTGCACCACGGCCTCGAGCTCGTCGAGCTCGACCCGCTTGCCATTGATCTTCACCTGACGGTCATTGCGGCCGAGGAACTCCACGACCCCGTCGGCAAGCAGCCGTGCACGGTCGCCCGTGCGATAGAGGCGCGCGCCCGGGACACCACTGAACGGATCGGGGATGAACTTCTCGGCGGTGAGCTCCGGGCGGTTCAGGTAACCGAGGGCGACGCCGCTGCCGCCGACGCAGAGTTCCCCGACTTCGCCGGCACCGACCTCGTGGCCGGCTTCGTCGAGCAGGTGGACGGTCGTGCCGCGGATTGCCGGGCCGATGGGCACGGCCGTCGCACCGGAATAGTCCGGCGGGATGCGGTAGCAGCAGGAGAACGTCGTATTCTCGGTCGGCCCGTAGCCGTTGATCAGGGACAGCGTTGGCAGCGCGCGGAGCACCTTCGTCACATGCGTCGGCGACAGGACGTCGCCGCCGGCCAGCAACTGCCGAAGGGGGCGCAGTCCCTCGAGCCGGAGATCAACCATCATGTGGAACAGGCCCGCCGTCAGCCAGGCGGTCGTCACGCCCAGGCGCGCGATCGCTTCCGCGATTTCCTCCAGCGACGGGTGCGAGCCGCCGAGTATCGCGAGACGCCCCCCGTTGAGCAGCGCGCCCCAGATCTCGAAGGTCGATGCATCGAAGGCCAGTGGCGCAAGCTGCAGGATGGTTTCGTCCGGTCCGAGGTCGGCATAGGAGTTGCCGACCACCAGCCGGACGACCGCCCGGTGAGGCACGATCACGCCCTTGGGCCTGCCGGTGCTGCCCGACGTATACATGATGTAGCAGGGGTCATCGGGCCCGGGCGACCGGGAGCCCGCCGGCT
>Ga0316217_10001694_pt1 | contig 28027 bp, 25 predicted proteins | sample 1anoAmetaG_FD_203633 | JGI IMG/M metagenome (GOLD analysis project Ga0316217, IMG submission 203633) | Freshwater microbial communities from Trout Bog Lake, Wisconsin, USA - 1anoA | ecosystem: Environmental > Aquatic > Freshwater > Lake > Hypolimnion/Profundal zone | place: USA: Wisconsin... | reverse complement strand
CCTGGACAAGAAATGAGTCGCGCTGACTGGTAGCCGGGGCGGGCTTCCAACCCCTGGCAGGGCCCCATTTCTCGATTCCGCGCATCCGCCTCACTTGCGGTTCGATCGGGCGCCGATACGCGAGCGGGGAGTCCGCTTGGCCAAACCGCGTCACCCCGTGCTCGGGCACGGCGGACCCGCCATTGACTCTCCCCAAAATTGGGGATGACAAACGGTAGTTGAGCAGCCAGATTGACGGCCAACATATGGAATTTATCTTTCAAAGATCGTATCGCGGACCGCTCAAGGCGGTGTTGCTGGACTGGGCGGGCACGACCATGGATTATGGCTGCATGGCGCCGGCGGTAGTATTCATGGATGTCTTCAAGCGCCAAGGCGTCGAGATCACCGTCGGCGAGGCGCGCGAACCCATGGGAGCGCACAAGAAAGTGCATATTCGTCAGATCTCCAAGAACGAAGCGGTGGCCCAGCGCTGGGAAAAGAAGCATGGCCGCCTCCCTACCGAACAGGACGTAGAAACCATGTTCCAGGAGTTCATCCCCCTTCAATTGGATTGCCTGGCCCAGTACGCGGACTTGATCCCCGGCGCCTTGGAAGCCGTCGCCGATTTCCGCAAGCGCGGGCTCAAGATCGGTTCCACCACCGGGTACACCGGCGAGATGATGACGCTGCTCCAGGCCGAAGCCAAGAGCCGCGGGTACGCGCCGGACTCGACGGTGTGCGCCACGCAGGTGCCGGCCGGACGGCCGCATCCTTACATGTGCCTTCAGAACGCCATCAACCTCCAGCTTTACCCGCTGGAGGCGTTCGTCAAAGTGGGCGACACCCTGCCGGATATCGAAGAGGGCCTGAACGCGGGCATGTGGACGATCGGCCTGGCCAAGACCGGAAATGAAATAGGCCTGCCCGAAGCGGAAATCGCCGCGCTGGATCCGGAAATCCGCGGCGCTCGACTGGCTCGCGCTTACAAGCGCATGCGGCAGACCGGCGCTCACTACGTCGTGGACGGCATTGCCGACGTGCCCCCGCTGCTGGACCTGATCAACGCGCGCCTGGCCGGCGGAGAACGCCCCTGACCACCGCCGTCACCACTCGCCGTCGCGCCGGAATTGCTTTCGGGCCGCAGCCGAAAATGCTCGGGCGGCCTTGTCCATGTGCGCGAGGATTTCCTCCGTTGGCAGCCCGGCGGCGCCGCGGGCGGCGGCGATCATCGTGTTGCACTCGTTGGCGTCCATGAACGAGGCGGCTTCCAGCAACCGTTTCTCCTCCCCGAACGGAACCGCCAGGAAGCCGTGCTTATCGGCGTGGATCAGTTGGCCCGGTTCAACCGCGCGGCCGTAAACCTCCACGCCGCACCCCCAACGCGCCGGGGCGGCATGGGCGTGGCCGACGCAAAGGCGCCGCGCCAGCGCCTTGAACCCGGCGTTGTTCATCTCGTCAAGATCGCGGATGGCGCCGTCGGTGATGGTGCCGACGCAGCCCAGCGCTCGATGGTTGTTGGCATTGACCTCTCCCCAAAAAGAACCGATGACTCGCGGCTTGTCGAGATCTTGAACTACGACGATTTTCGGGCCGGCGATGCTCCCCAGGTAACTCCGATAGCGGCTCCATTGCCGAACGCCTTGCCGCTTGTGGACGGCGTTGCTGGGCTCGATAACCAGCGTCACCGCGTAACCGACCATCGGCCCCATCTGAGGCATGAAATCGCGGACCTCCTCCACGTTGAATGCGGCGGCGGCAGGGTCGTGCCGCGTGATTTGCTCCCAACCGTTATAGATGGTCGGCGTGTTCCATCGCTTCAGTCGCAACAGGTCTCCGAGGGACAGGATCATGGGCGGTTTTTTCATGGGCGAGCGGGGTGGGCGCCAGAGGCGGAGGGTGATGACGTCGCAATCGACGGCGCCGATTTCCAGCGGCATCGGTCGTATTCCCGGACGCTCCAACTGGAGCCGGGTTTTTGAGGGCCAAGACGCATTGTTTCCCAGGTTAATTTCGAAGTTCCCGCTTGGCCATCAATTTATAGATTCCCCTGGCGGTACACGCGCGGGTTCGCTTTCCGCGAGCCCGGATTACTTCTGCGCCCCGGCCAGGATGGTCTCGAAATGGGGCGGTTGCTCCTCGCGGGCCACAATGCTGATTTCGATCTTCTTGAACCCGGCCGCTTCCAGCCATCGGTGGAGATCGCTCTCGGCAAAGCCCAGCCAATGGTCGCCATAAAGATCATGCGCCTGTTCGAACTTGTGTTGCGCCAGGTCAAGGATCAACGCTTGGCCGCCGGGTTTCAGGATCCGGTGCGCCGCGGCGATGGCCGCGCAAGGGTCTTCGCCGTGGTGTAGCGCCTGGCTCAGGATCACCAGATCCACGCTGTCGGGTTCGATGGGAGGGTTTTGCAAATCGCCCAGGCGAAACTCCAGGTTCTTGAGGTTATTCTTCCGGGCCTTGGCGGCGCCGAAGGCGACGATCTTTTCGGAATTGTCCACGGCGATGACCCGCTTGCAGCGGCGCGCCAGTAATTCGGCGATCAAACCCTCGCCGGCCCCCAAGTCCGCCACGACCAGCGGGGGGAGGATGCGCAGCAAGAGGTGGCCGAACGCCTGCCACGACCGGCCCGGACCATATACCCGGTCAAATCGCCCCGCCACTTGGTTGAAATAAACCTGATCTTGTTCTCGCCGGCGCGCGAGGATGCGTTTGAGATTGATTTGATCGCCGTCGTACTCCGGCAATTCCTTCGCCCCGCGAATGGCGAGTTGGATGAACTCGCCCGTCGCGCCCTCGATCGCGGGCAGCAACCGGTAAAAAGTCCGTTTCCCCTCGCGCCGCGATTGAACCAACCGGGCATCCTGGAGCAACCCGAGGTGCGTGGAGATGCGCGACTGCCCCATCCGAGCGACCTCTTGCAGTTCGTTGACCGAAAGCTCGACCCGCTCCAGTAACGCGACAATTCGCAGCCGCGTCGGGTCGGACAGCGCCCGTAATGATCTCAAAGTCGAGGACATAAAAGCTTCGCCGTCAATTTTTTGATAGAAACCTGTTGACGGACTGGGAGGGAGTATATATCATCTTATCCTGATACGTCAATATGACATTTTTAATACCGTTGTTTGCATGATGCCATGAGCAAAAACTACATCTTCTCTTCCGAGTCCGTCGGCGAAGGCCACCCGGACAAAGTCTGCGATACCATTTCCGATGCCGTTCTGGACGCTTGTCTGAAGGAGGACATCCACAGCCGCGTTGCCTGCGAGACCTACGCCAAGAGCAATCTGGTGGTGGTGGGCGGCGAAATCACCACCAAAGCCAATCTGGACTACAATGCGATTACGCGTGAAGCCATTCGCGGCATTGGTTACACGCATGACGACGATGTGTTCCATGCGGACCGCGTGTTGATCCTCAACGCCATCACGCGGCAGAGCCCGGATATCGCCCAGGGCGTGGATGCCCGCGCGGCGGAAGGCAAGCAAACCGACGAGCAAGGGGCGGGGGACCAGGGGTTAATGTTCGGGTATGCCACCAACGAAACCCCCGAACTGATGCCCGCGCCGATCATGTACGCCCACCTGCTGGGGCGCGAGTTGACCCGCGTCCGCAAGACGGGCAAAGTCAAGTGGCTGCGGCCCGACGCCAAGAGCCAGGTTTCCGTTCAGTACGAAAACGACCAACCCGTGCGCATTACCAACGTCGTCGTTTCGACCCAGCACGCCGACGACGTGAAGCACAGCACCATCCAGCGCTTCATCATCAGCGAGATCGTCAAGAAGGTGCTCCCCGCCCACCTGTTGGACAAGAAGACCGTCTATCTCATCAACCCGACCGGTCGCTTCGTCGTCGGCGGGCCGCAAGGAGACACCGGTTTGACCGGCCGCAAGATCATTGTCGACAGCTACGGCGGCATGGGCCGGCACGGCGGCGGCGCGTTCTCCGGCAAGGACCCGTCGAAGGTGGATCGCAGCGCCGCCTACATGGGCCGCTACGTGGCCAAGAATATCGTCGCCTCCGGCTTGGCCAGCAGCGCTGAGATTCAATTTGCCTACGCCATCGGCCATCCCGACCCCGTGTCGGTTTGCGTGAATACCTTTGGCACTGGGAAAGTGAGCGACGAGGCCATCGAGCGCGCCGTTGCCGAGGTGTTCTCCTTCAAGCCGGCCGCGATCATTCGACAGCTCAACCTCCTGCGCCCGATCTATTCGAAGACCACCAATTACGGCCATTTCGGCAAGAGCGACCCGGATATCACGTGGGAGACAACCGACAAGACGGCGGCACTGCTCAAAGCCGCCAACGGCGCCGTGTCGGCGGTCGCCCCGGCCACGCTGAAAAAGGCGACGGCGCTGGTCAAGAAAGGGAACGGCTCGCGCCGCGCCTAAGCCAAGATAACAAATTCAAGAAAAAGACATTAACATGGCAATTTTGACAAAAAAGAACGGCAAGAAGCCCGCGAGCGGGAAAGACTACCAGGTGCGAGACATCACCCTGGCCGATTGGGGCCGGAAGGAGATATCAGTCGCTGAACAGGAGATGCCCGGCCTGATGGCGGTGCGTGAAAAATACGGCGCCCAAAAACCCTTCAAGGGCGTACGGCTGTCCGGATCGCTCCACATGACCATCGAGACGGCCGTCCTCATCGAGACGTTGGTTGAACTTGGCGCGTCCGTGCGCTGGGCAAGCTGCAACATCTTCAGCACGCAGGACCAGGCCGCCGCCGCTATCGCCAAAGCCGGCGTGAGCGTCTTCGCCTTCAAGGGCGAATCCCTCGAGGAATATTGGGACTTCACCCTCGCCGCGCTGACGCATCCCGGCGGAAAGGGCCCGGAGTTGATTGTGGATGACGGCGGAGACGCCACGCTCTTGCTCCACAAAGGCTACGAGATGGAGCAGGGGGGTGATTGGGTCAACAGCGCCAGCGCCAGCCACGAGGAAGAAGTGATCAAGAAATTGCTCAAGCGGTGCGCCAAGGAGCGCCCCGGTTGGTTCGCCACGGTCGTGAAGGACTGGAAAGGCGTCAGTGAAGAGACCACCACCGGCGTGCATCGCCTCTATCAGATGCTCGAGGCTGGCAAGTTGCTGGTCCCCGCCATCAATGTTAACGACTCTGTCACGAAGTCCAAGTTTGACAACCTCTACGGCTGCCGCGAGTCGCTGGCGGATGGCCTCAAGCGCGCCTTGGGCGTCATGATCGCCGGCAAGACCGCCTGCGTGTGCGGCTACGGTGATGTCGGCAAAGGCAGCGCCCATTCGCTTCGCGGGTTTGGCGCTCGCGTCATCGTCACTGAAATCGATCCTATCAACGCCTTGCAGGCCGCGATGGAGGGCTTCGAAGTCAATACTACCGAATCCACGCTCGGCCGGGCCGACATCTACGTCACCTGTACCGGGAACCAGGATGTGATCACCCTAGAACACATCCTAAAGATGAAGGATCAGGCGATCGTCTGCAACATCGGCCACTTCGACAACGAGATCCAGGTCGACCGCCTCAACCACGCCAAAGGCGTCTCGAAGGTGAACATCAAACCGCAGGTGGACCGTTATGACATGCCGGGGGATCGCAGTATTTACCTGTTGGCCGAAGGTCGATTGGTGAACCTGGGGTGCGCCGAAGGCCATCCCAGTTTCGTGATGTCCAACTCGTTCACCAACCAGGTGCTCGCCCAGCTCGATTTGTGGGCCAATCGCGAGACCTACAAGCCCGCGGTTTATCGCCTGGCCAAGAAGCTTGACGAAGAAGTCGCCCGATTACACCTGGAGAAGATCGGCGTGAAGCTGACCAAGCTTTCAAAGAAACAGGCCGAGTACCTCGGCGTGCCGGTCGAAGGCCCGTACAAGGCCGACCACTATCGGTATTAGTTGAGCGCGTTCAAGAAACTGAGCGGGCCTTGCGCCCACTGCGGCGGGCCGATTGAGTTCGATCCGGACTCAATCGGCCAGACCGCCCCATGTCCCTACTGCCGCCGCGAGACCGAACTTCATCTCGCGTCGCTCCTCGAGGAACCGGCGATTCCACGGCGCGTTGTGATCTGGACCGCCGTGGGCATCCTCATTCTGATCCTGGGCCTGCTGGCGTCTCTATTCGGTCTCAAGCTCCTCGAGAAGAAGGCCGCCGAGCGTGAGCAGGATCGTCAGAGTCTCAGCGTTCCCGGCGCTCGCTAAGTCAGTTTGACACGGCGCGAACGTGGAAGGACGACCGCCCTTCCAGCCGCTTCGCGTATGCTGGCGCCGTAGTTAAGTCCTGCAGAATCTTCCCCTTCCGCAGAGGTTGACATTCCCGATCAAAGGAGTATGCCTTGCTTTATGGCAACGCATCCTTCATTTGGATCGGCCGTTGGGCGCCTCGCCGTATTCGGGTTGCTCGTCTCCGCCATAGGATGTGGCGCCCGTTCCGAGACGGCGCGAAATTCACAAACCAACCCAGCCGACGGTCAGACGAATGCCACAGGAACTCCCGGTCGTGTGCGGGAGCCCGCCGTGGCGGGCTTGTTTTATCCCGGCGACGAAAAGACCTTGCGCCGAACGGTCGATGGGCTCTTAGCGCGCGCGCCCGAGCACCCCATCCAACGCCTCCGGGGCTTGATCTGCCCCCATGCGGGCTACACCTTCTCGGGCCAAACCGCCGCCATCGGTTACAAGACCTTGGCCGGGCGGCAAGTCGAGACGGTGATCGTCCTGGGTCCCAGCCACTACGCTTTTCTCAGGGGAGCGTCGATCCCCGACGCGCAGGCCTACCGAACGCCTTTGGGATTGGCGCCCGTTTCCGAAAAGGCGGCGCGGCTGCTGGCGTTCGAGGGTTTCTCCCTGGAACCGCGATGCCAGGTCCAGCGCCCCGCCTGGTGGCGCCAGGGCCCCAAACCGGCCCCGCCCGAGGGCCAGGACACCGCCGAAACCTGGGAGCACTCAGTTGAGGTGCAGGTGCCGTTCTTGCAGCGCCAGGTGGGCAAATTTGAACTCCTGCCCGTGGTAGTCGGCGAGGCCGATCCTGAAGCGATAGCCCGGGCGCTCGCCGCGATCCTCGACGATAAAACAATTGTTGTGGCCAGCTCCGATCTGAGCCATTATTTTACATACGCTGTGGCGAAAGGGTTGGACGGTCGGTGTGTCAAAGCTATTTGCGACATGAACATTGACGACATGAACTCCCAGGAAGCCTGCGGCAAGACGCCGATCCTCTCCCTGATGCGCTTGGCTCAGCGCAAAGGCTGGAAAGCGGAACTCCTCGATGCCCGCAACAGCGGCGATGCCACCGGCGAAAAGGACCGCGTGGTGGGCTACGCGGCCGTCGCCTTCTACGAACCCTCCGCCGAGCAGCTTAGCGGCGCCGAGCGCGAGGCCTTGCTCGCTCTCGCGCGCCGGGCTTTGACAAGCGCCGCCGCCGCCCCCAATTCGCCGCCGCCCGAAATCGATGCAAAAGACCTGCCCAAAGCATTTCTGGACCAGAAGGCCTGCTTCGTAACCTTGACCAAGGGCGGCGACTTGCGCGGCTGCATCGGGCATCTGGAGCCGCAGGAGGCCCTCTACCTCGCCGTAAGGGACAATGCGCGGAATGCCGCCGTGCGAGACCCTCGCTTCTCCGCGGTCAGACCCGACGAGGTCTCCAAGATCAAAATCGAGATCAGCGTGTTGACCGAGCCCAAGCCGCTGGCGTTCCGTTCCCCGGAGGAGCTGCTGAGCAAGCTCCAACCTCACATCGATGGCATTTTGCTCCGCATCGGCTCCCGCCGGGCAACGTTCCTGCCCCAGGTCTGGGCGCAAATCCCCGACAAGACCGAATTCCTGGATCGGCTCTCGCAAAAAGCCGGCTGCGAAGCTTCCGCCTGGCGGGGCAAGGACGCAACCGTTTCCATCTACCACGTGGAGTGCTTCGAAGAGCATTGAGCCGGCTATTGGGCGGGGTGGGTTCGCTCTCCGGGCGGGCCCGGCTCGCCTTGGCCATGGGAGCGCTCGGGTGCTCGTGCGTGATGGCCCAGTTGACGCTGATGCGAGAGTCGCTCAGCGCTTTCTCGGGCAACGAAATGGTGCTCGGCGTCGTGCTTGGCCTTTGGTTGCTGTTGATGGGCGTTGGCGCCGCCCTGGGCCGCCTCTTCGCCCCCAGGACGGAGGCCTGCCCGGCGTTTGAATGGCTCTTGATTCTGACCGCCCTGCTGCCGCCGCTTCAGATTTTTGCGCTGCGATCGTTGAGGAATGTTGTCTTCCTCCGCGGCGCCGCCGTGGGCCTGACGGAAACCATCGCCGCCGTTTTGGTGCTGTTGCTGCCCTATTGTTTGGCGGCGGGCTGCGCCCTCACCCTGGGCTGCGTTCTTCTGATGCGCGAAGAGGGCGCGAAGGGCATCGGACACGGTTACATTGCCGATAGCGTGGGCAGTATCGTCGGAGGAATCCTGTTTAGTCTTTTGCTCGTCCGCTGGTTCGACCACATCGCGCTGATGGTCTGCCCGGCCATCCTTTGCCTGCTGGCGGCGGGCGTCCTGGGCGCGGGGAGGAAAAGCAGGGCGACGCCCGCTCTCGCGGCGAGCATGGGTATCGCCCTGCTCGCCGGCCTCTGGCTGGCGCATCCCGACGCGCTCTCGACGGCTTTGCAATTCCCCGGGCAGCGCATCCTCGAACGGACGCGCTCACCCTACGGTCGGCTCTTGGTCACCCAATCCGGCGGCCAATTCAACTTCCTGGAAAACGGGGTGGCGCTGGCCTGTTCGGGCGACGTGCGGCGCATCGAGGAAACCGTGCATTATCCCATGGGTCAGCGCCCCGACGCCGCCCGGGTGCTGCTGATCTCCGGCGGGATTTCCGGCACGGCCAACGAAATCCTCAAATATCCCGTCCAACGGGTTGATTATGTGGAATTGGACCCGCTCCTGCCGGAGCTGGGCAAAAAGTACTTGCCCGCCAACCTCGCGAATAGCCGCATCCACATCATCAATGCCGACGGCCGGATGTTCATCCGCCGTTGCGCCGCCCGAGCGGAAAAGTACGATGTGGTGATTCTCGACGCGCCGCCCCCCGCTACCGCCCAACTAAACCGATTCTATACGGCGGAGTTCTTCGCCGAAACCAAGCGGGTCCTCGCCCCAAACGGCGTCGTCTCATTCGCGGTCGGCGAATATGAGAACTACATGGGGCCCGGGCTCGCCCGCATCCTCGCGACCGCCCAACGGTCCCTGTCCATGTCTTTCCACAACACGCTCGCCATCCCGGGAGGGCGGGTCTTCTTTCTCGGGTCGGATGGACCGCTTTCTTTGGAGATCGCTTCGAGTCTTGAAAAGCGCCGCATTGCGACCGCCTTGGTCAATCGCCATTATCTCGACGCCATGCTGATGCCCGACCGCATGGCCGACATCGCTCGCGCGCTCACCCCCGAAGGCGCGCCAAACACTGACCTCGATCCCGTGCTCTACTTTTACTATCTTCGCCATTGGCTCAGCCAGTTCGACGCGCGCTTTGGCCCCTTTCAAGGGGGCTTGATTTTCTTGCTCGTCTTTTATCTGGTTCGCTTGCGCGGGGCTTCGCTCGTTCTATTCGCTTCGGGTTTTGCCGGCTCGGCATTGGAGATCGTCCTGCTCCTGGCCTTCCAAGTCCTTTGCGGTTCGGTCTATTACCAACTCGGCGTCATCGTCACGGTCTTTATGCTCGGCCTTGCCGTCGGGGCGCAGGCATGTTTGCGCGCCCCCAGGGGCTGGGTCCTTCGACCGTCGGCAACCTCAAATGGGAGTTCACTCTTCCCGAACCGCATCGCCACTAACCCCGCGCCACTCGGTTCGGACGCCACCACTCTGGTTATCCTTTCCCTGGCGATCGCGGTTTTTGCGGCTCTCCTTCCCTTTTTCCTGTGCGCCTTGGGCCGCCTGGAGGTGGCGCTCAGTTCCGTTCTTCTGGTCAAGACAGTCGTCGCCCTTCTGACGTTCGCTTTGGCGGTTATGGCGGGCGCCCAATTTCCCTTGGCCAACCGCATCGATTTCGACAACTCCGCCTCGGGCGTCTCCCGGCTCTATACCGCGGACTTTGTGGGGGCATGCCTGGGCGCGTTGCTGGCCAGCACCTTGCTCGCGCCGCTGATCGGCATTCGCGGTCTCTGCGCGGTGTGCGCTGTGTTAAACATCCTGGCCGCCCTTTCGGCGCGGCGCTCGCTCAAATGATCAAACTCAACTTCCTCTGCCTCAAATTGGTCCGCTGGAGCGGATGGCCGCTGCTGCCGATCCTTCTCTTGTTCCTGCTCACGGGTTATATCATGGATGGCCGCTACGGCTTCAGCCGATTTCTGGACGAAAAGACAGCGTTAACTTGCCACCGCATGTTGCACCTGCCGCTTATTATTCTGACGCTGGCGCATAGTCTGCCCGCAGTGTATCTTGCCTTCCAGCGATGGGGTTGGATTCGCCATCGCGACGAACCATGAATCCGTCCGATTCAAGGGAAGTTCTCGCGGGCGCAAGTCCTGAGACAGCGGATGCGCGGAGGTTGCGGGGTCGGCTGTCGCGCCGTTCGGCGCTGGTTGCGGGCGCCGCCGGTGTTGTCGGTCTTGCCGGCGCGGCCTCGCTCTTCGACCTGTTCTCGAAATGGCGGGATTCTGAGGCCCCGGCGGATATTTTTAAAGCCGACGCCCCCAAGGAAGATCTCTGGGCGCTGTGGCAAGAACGCGGCTGGGTCAAAGAGGCATCCCATTACCTCAAACTCGGTCGTAATGTCCAATGCAAGATCTGTCCCAACAACTGCCTTCTCTCGCCCGGAGACCGAAGTCATTGCCGGAATAAGATCAACATCGCCGGAACTCTCTACACCATGGTGTACGGCAACCCCTGCGTCTTTCATGTCGATCCTGTCGAGAAGAAGCCGCTGTTTCATTTTTTGCCGGGCACTCGCACTTTCTCCCTGGCGACCTCCGGCTGCGTCTTCCGCTGCCTGAACTGTCAGAATTGGGAGATTTCCCAGAAGAAACCCGAGGAGACTAAAGACCCGCGCGGCCCGGAATTGCGTTTGCGCCCCCCGTTGCCCGAGAGGCTCTCGCTCAACCAGATCGCCCGGTTAAGCCTCTTTCCCGTCGACGCGGCCGCGATGGCCGAGTCGCTAGGCTGCCCCTCGATTTCCTACACTTATTCCGAACCCACTTCCTTTTACGAATATACGGCGGATACATGCAAGGCCGCCCGTGATCGAAAACTCCGCAATATCGTCGTGAGCTGCGGCTCTATCGAGGAACGTCCGGCCCGCGACCTCTACCAATTCGTGGACGCGGCCCACGTGGACCTCAAGGGCTTTGAGGAGGGGGTCTATGAGAGGCTCAACGGCGGCAAGTTGCAGACCATCCTACGCGCGCTTAAGACGCTCAAGGAAATGAGTGTCTGGTTCGAGATCATCAACCTGGTGGTCCCCACCTACACCGACAACCTCGAGGCCATCCGCCGGATGTGCGGCTGGATCGCCAAAGAGCTAGGCGCGGACCGTCCGTTGCACTTTTCCCGTTTCCACCCTCAGCACAAGCTTACCCATCTCACGCCCACGCCCGTTGAAACGCTCCTCCAAGCCCGGGAGGCTGCTCGCGCCGAGGGCCTGCATTACGTCTATATCGGCAACGTCCCCGGCTTGAAAGATGCCGAGAGCACCTTCTGTCCAGCCTGTAAGAAACCCGTCATCCGCCGGGACGTTTTTGCGGTGACCGCCTTCGATCTCGCGGCCGGCGCTTGCCGTTACTGCGGCGCCGCGATTGCGGGGGTGTGGAAGTGACGAGGGCGAAGGCGGCCCTTTTTGGTTCTGCGAAGTGGGCGAACGGTTCGGTTTAACCTGGGCGCCGGCCCCGGTTTCGAGGATCTCGCGCGGAGTTTGATAATCGTCAATCCGGACCCATCGTTCAATGGCGCCTAATCGCCTGGGGGGTGTTGGTGCTTCCAGAACAAGTAGAGGGCGGCGGCCAGCGCGAAGATAACGAGCGCGGAGACCAGAATCAGGGCGACGGCATTGAAGAACTTGCCCCGCCGCAGCGCGCGGGCCGTCTTTTCCCGTTCCGCTTGCATGAAGAGAGAAAACTCGAGGTCCGCTTTCAGGAGGGCGTCGACATCATCGCGGAGCTTGAGGGTGAACCAGGGGCCGGTGCGGCCGCGCCAGGCCGCGGGCAACCGGGTCGCCGATTCCTCGTCCGCGCGGGCCAACCCGCAGCGGTTCCAGAACGGGGCCTGTTCCTGCGTCCAAAGCCGGAGCAAGCCCTGGTTGGCGGCGATATTCTGCATGCGGTCCCAGAACATCGAGCGGAGATGGTCGGCCAGCGCGAAATCGGTGAATGCTTCGTTATGGAGGAGGCCTTGCCGCTCGGTGATCCGCAGGCCGAGCGCCGCGGCCAGGACCCCGTCGTCCGTCTCGGCCACTTGGAATTCGGTAATGTGCGGGGCGAGCTCGGCGACCGGGAAGGTCATCGAGGTCCACAACGCCGTTAATTGGCCCAAGTCATCCAAGGTCGCGCGTCGTATCCGGAAGTGTGGCCAAATCATCGGAGCGAATTTAAGAACCCGAAGGCCAAAATCAACGGGAATGTTCGGGCACCGGGGCGAGACGACCGGTTGAGGGGACTTGCGGCGCGGGGGGGGTAAACCGTTTCGTCAGGCTCCAATGACCCCTGGGCATCGCGTGCGCGGGAGATTACTCATAAATTTCCAACGGTCCGGCCTCGGCCCCCGTTGACGGCGCCCGGGAGTCGATATCAAACACCCTGGGCGCGCCATGGCTCAGTGGATCAGCGTCGCTTCGCAAGCCCGCAAATAAACCGCCAAAGCGTCGATCCGAATCAACCGTGAGAGCACCGCCCTTTGCCCCGGCGCTGGGAGAACTTTGAAATGGGCCAGGCTCTTGCCGATTTCGATAATCTGCAGGCAGGCGTGGTCCGTGTTCCAGAGTTGGCCTTCCGCGATCCCGGGCAGGGGGCTCGTGTGGTTTCGTTTCATAGGTTCCGTTTCAAGTCTCTTTGTCACGTTGCAGGAACCGAGGAGCAAACTGCGTGCCAACGCCATTGCGCTGGGTTTCGGCTTTTCCCAGCGGGTTTTGCACAGGAGTTGCTCAACCACCCCTACGCGCGCGCAACATTTGCGCGGCGCCAAAGGCCTGCGGCAACTTATCCGGAGGGGAACGCTTTTCCCTAACGCTTGATTTTTGGCGGAGTGTCAGCATATTGCGACGATGGATAAGTCTCAGGTGGCGGAGATACTTGTCAGCATCGGCACGTTGCTGGAGCTGAAAGGGGAGAACCCTTTCAAGACGCGGGCCTATACGAACGCGGCGCGCGCCCTTGAGGCTATGACCGAGGGTTTGGAGAAGGTGGTTGCCGAAGGGAGACTCGGCGAAGTCAAGGGCATCGGGGAGGGCCTGCAAAAGAAGATTATGGAGTTGGCGACCACCGGGAAGCTGAAATACTACGAGGAACTCAAGGCATCCACGCCGCCGGGACTGGTCGCCATGCTCGATATACCGGGGCTTGGTCCCAAGAAGGTCAAAGCCCTGTACCTGGAACTGGGGATCAAAACGGTTGATGAGCTGGAGCAGGCCTGCCAGACGGGGAAAGTGGCCGCGCTACCGGGCTTTGGCGAGAAGACGGCGGCCAATATCATCGAGGGTATCAACCGGCGCCGGTCTTACGCGTCCAAACATCTCCTCGCCGCGGCGTTGCCTGAGGCCGAGGCTTTACTCGAGGAATTGCGCTCGCATCCGGAGGTGATCCGATGCGGCACGGCGGGAAGCCTGCGGCGCTTCCGCGAGGTGGTGGGGGACGTCGACCTCCTGGCATCGTCGAAGAATCCGGCGCGGGTGCTCGAGGACTTTGCGCGCCTTCCGGGCATTCTTAAGGTCATTGCCCAGGGCGAAACCAAGGCCAGCGTCTTGCTCGAAGGGGGGATCCAATGCGATCTACGCGTGGTAAGCGACGCCGAGTTTTCGTCGGCGCTCATGTATTTTACCGGGAGCAAGGAGCACAACATCGTCCTGCGCCAGCGGGCCATCGACCGGGGCTTGCGCTTGAATGAATACGGCCTATTCCGATCGCAAACCGAGACGCGCGATCCCAAACTCCTGGTCCCCTGCAGGACGGAGGAGGAAATTTTCGTGCAACTCGGGTTGAGCTATATTCCGCCCGAGATGCGGGAGGATCATGGTGAAATCGCGCTGGCGGAGAAGGGGCCTTTGCCGCGCCTGGTGGAATGGACCGACCTCAAGGGCTCCCTCCATAACCATTCGACCTGGAGCGATGGTCACCAGCGGCCGGAGGAGATCGTCCAGTCGATGGAAAAACTGGGACTGGCTTACTGGGCGATCACCGATCATTCAAAAGCTTCGTTTCAGGCTAACGGCTTGGATGCCGCCCGAATCCGGGAGCAACTCAAAGAAATCCGATCACTGAACGAGCGCCTGGCCGCCGAAGGCTCCGATTTCCGGCTCCTTACCGGTGTGGAGGTGGACATCCTGAAAGACGGCGCCCTCGATTTGCCCGACGACCTGTTGGCGGAGTTGGATGTAGTGGTAGCGAGCGTCCACCAGAGCTTTACCCAGACCGAGGCTGAGACGACGAACCGCTTGATCGGCGCGGCGCGGAACCCTTGCGTCCACATCCTTGGCCATCTCACGGGTCGACTGCTCCTCGAACGAGAACCCTACAAGGTGAACCAACAAGCCGTCATCGATGCCTGCGCCGAGACGGGCACTTGGATCGAATTGAACGCCCATCCGTTGCGATTCGACATGGACTGGCGACTCTGGCCCTACGCCAAGGAAAAAGGAGTGAAGTGCGTCATCAATTGCGACGCGCACCGATATGAACAAGTCGGCTTTCTTCGGCTCGGCGCCGGCATCGCCCGCAAAGGCTGGCTGGAAAAAGAGGACGTGATTAATACGCTTCCCCTCGGCGCTTTACGCCACGCGTTGGCGAGGAAGAAGGCGCGGCGATGAGCGCCGAGCAACCCAGAGAGCCGGGAGAATTCTGTGGTGCAATTTGAGACGTTACTCTTTCATTATGAATCGTGTATCAATTGACCCGGAGCCATAGGACGGACGGGCTTTGATTCGGGACACTCAGGCTTTCCAGTTTGTATGATTTTCAGCGTATTTCGGATTTGCCGGGCGTTAGCCGTGTCGCTTTGTTGCTGGGTATTCGCCGAGCGATTGGCGGGCGCGACCAACGAGCCCCAGCCTGAGGTTCGGGTGATCCTCTGGTTCGATACGGAGGATTATCTCCTGCCTGCGGACGACGATGCCACCAAACGTCTATGCGAGATGCTTACGGATCGAGGTATTCGGGCCACCTTCAAGCTGGTGGGCGAGAAGGCCCGCGCGCTCGAGCAGCGGGGCCGGCGGGATGTCCTCGCGGCATTGCGGAAACATGCGATTGGGTACCATTCGGATTTCCATTCCGTGCATCCGACGCCCACGGAATACCTGGCGGATTGCGACTGGTTGGAAGGCGTGGGGGAGTTTGCCAGGCATGAGCGACAAGGCGCGGCCGACGTGCGGCGGATTTTAGGGGTGACGACCCTCGCCTGCTACGGCCAACCGGGGTCGTCTTGGGCGCCTCAGGCCATCGCGGCCCTCCGGCAAATAGGCGTCGCGCCCCATGACGTGCCTTGTTACGTGGACGAAGGCGCGCAGGTGGGGCTCAACGAACAGCCCTTTTGGTATGCCGGCGCGCTGCACGTTTACCACATGGGCGCGAATCTGACGCGCATGGAGTTGCACGACGAGGCTGCCATCGCGCCCGCGAAAACAGCGGTTTCTGAAATTGCCGATCGCCTCCGGCGGCAGGGTGGGGGACTGATTAGCATTTTCTATCATCCCGGAGAATGGGTCCACCGGGAATTCTGGGACGCGGTCAATTTCCGGCGCGGCGCGAATCCGCCGCGGGAGCAGTGGCGAGCGCCCCCGCAGCGGCCCCCGGAAGAGACCGAAGCCGCTTTTCGGCGGTTTGGCCAGTACGTCGATTATATTTGTGGAATCCCCGGCGCGCGGTGGGTAAGCGCGAGTGATTTGCCGCTGCTTTACCCGGACTTGACGCAAACCGAAGGAGCGACGGCGGAGGATTTAAAGGAGCTCGCGCGGCGAATCGCCGAGGACGGATCGACGGGCCTGGATGCCTTGCGGCTAGGACCGCGAGCCTATTCGGTGGCAGACCAATTCGAACTGCTGACGCTGGCGGTCGATGAGCTGATCGCCGGCCGCAAACCCGGCTTTCCTCTGAAAACCTCGGGCTTGCTGGGACCGGTGGCATCGCCACCGCCGGCGGCGGGACTCAGCCAACTGAGTTGGTTAGCGTTCCGCGATGCGGCTCGGGACGTGTCGGGTTTCATTCGAACGCAGCGCCGCATTCCCGCGCGTGTTTTTGTCGGCCCCGAAGCGGTGGCGCCCGCGGATTTCCTCGTGGCGCTGGCGCGAGTTTATTCCGCTTGCCGGACGCGCGTTGGCTTGCCGGTCAGCGAGGAATTCCCTTTGGGTCGAAACACGCCCGTGCTCGCGGCGAGACACGTGGCTGCGGAAACTCCAGACCTATTTGGTGGCTGGATTATCCACAAAGAGGGTCTCCGGGCGCCCAAACTGATGGAATTGGCTCGCTTGCAGGCCTGGACTTTGAAGCCCGCGCTGCCGGCGCCCTGAAGATCCATTCAGCCGCAAGCTTGAACCCTCCCGCTTTGGTCGCGGCAGGATTGCGGTGGAGGGGCCAGATTCGGGGCTTTCGTTCCGGCCCCGAATCCCGAAGCGATGGGCGGCCGAGTTGGTTCTGGCGAGGCTCAGGACTCCTGAAACCGTGGAAATCAGGTGACACCGCGATTCCCCTCACCCCAGCCCTCTCCCGAGGGAGAGGGAGGAGGATCGTCCGCCCGGAGAGGTCCACCGGCTTTCCAGGTCTGCGAGTTTCTGTGCGGCGGGATCAGGAATCCTGAGGCTACCGACCGGCCGGGCCGGGCCGGGCGGGGCCTTGCGGTTTCAGAATTTTGCGGGGCTCGACCACGGTTCTCGCGAGGTCGCGTTTGGTCACGGTCACGGGACCCACCATGAGTTCCGGCACATTGAATGTGTTGAGGCAAAAACCATAGAAAGCGGGATCTTCCTGTGGCAGCACAAAGGGTTTGTGAAACTCGCCCTGTTCGTCCACGTAACTGAAATGAGGCCGGGCCAAGAGGCCATCAATGCGTTTGCTGCTGAAAACTACCCAGCGGCTGTTGCTGGACCATGAATGCCACGTATCGGCCTGGTCGCTATTGATCTCCAGCCTGTGGAGTTTGCGAGTGGCGAGGTCGAGCGCATAGAGATCGCTGTCGGGCTTGAAGATGGGGAAGCTGCCGTTTTTGCAAACGGTAACGAGTAACCAACGACCATTGGGCGAAATCTTGGGCTGGCAGATACTCAGCCCGGTTTCCGCGGCGGAAATCATCACTTCGGGCCGCCCCCAATCGCCGGTCTGGAGGTCGAAGCTGACCCGCATGAGGTCGTAACGAAGAAAACGGAGCTTTTCTACGGGCTGGGGGATGGCGCTGCTGAAATAGAGGTGGCGTCCATCAGGCGACCAGGCAGGCCAAGTCTCGTTGCGGTCCGGCGCAGAGATGGCGGGTGGAAACTCGCACGTGTTGGAGTCGACGCGGTAAATGCCCAGATCGGAGTTGGCATCATAGACCTCGCGGGTTTCGCCCCGGGTATGAAAGAGGAGCGACAACTTGTTGGCCGAGAAGGCCAGCAGCCGTCCGCTGGGGTGCCAGGCCAGGTAACCCATCGTCTTGTCCACGCGGGCGGGTTGGTTGGAAACCACGAGGATCATCGCGTTCTTGCCGGCGTCGGTGCGCGTGTTGAAAGCAAAAGTATTCGGGCTTCGATTCAAAGGGGTGTGGCAGTTCAAGCAGCTATCGTTATACTTATCCTGTTCGAGGATTAGTCTTTTGTCGAAGGATTCCAGGTTGCGCTGAAAGATGCCGAGATGCGTGTAGTAATTGAAAGTCGGTTTGAGCAGGCGGTAGGCCAGCCAGCCATCAATGTTCTCCCGCGCGATTTGATTGGTCACGGTCGCGAAACGGGTCCAACCGGAAGCGGCCGCCCGCGCGGAGATATCCCAATAGAACGGCTGGCCCGCATTGGCGCGCAAGAGGCTCGACCAAGCCTTGGGCGGAATCCGAATCGCTGGATTCAGGCTGGAAATGACTATGGGGGGGCCATTGGCGGCGCGTAATTCAACCCGGTAGGCGGTGGCCGGTTCCTGGATTTTGAAGTTTAAAGGGGCGATGTTCGGCGGCAGCGTGACGCCAGTATAGTCCGGGAAGAGCCGAGGCGGCTCGGCGGCCATTAGTCCAAGGAGGCTGGCCGCCAGGCAAGCCGGGGCTAACCAGCCCCTCCGCATAATTATCCAGACTCGGGTCATCACGGCGCGGCGCTTTGAACCTCGGCCGCCCGCTCGCGGCCCAGGACTGTATAGTAATAATACCAATAGGTGTCACCGAAGTGGGCCGCCATGACCGCCAGGTCTTCGGGGCTCGCCTTATAGTGTTTGACCGCTTCTTTGAACTGGCGGAAGCGTTCGGTGGTTTCGGGGCGGATCGCCCGGCCTTTCCATTCGAGCTGAACCTTGGCGAGCTGCTGATAGAGGAGCAGTGCCTCTTCATAGGGGCGGGGGACGCGGGGGTAATTGAAGTTGTCGAGCAACCAGAGGTGATCGACCACCTGCTTCAAATCGAGGTCCAGCAAATAGCCGGCCATGGCGTATTCGAAGGCCATTTGGTTGGTGGGATTCGAGGCCAAAAGGACGTCGAGCAGCCGTCCCACTTGCAAGCCTTCGTGCAACACGTCGTTGGTCAACGCAGGGGCGAGCATCCGGGACGGGAAGGGGCGTTCGGCGGCGGGCATCCCCGGCGCCATCGCCGGCCAGGTATCGTCCGCGCGTTCCCCCTGGAAGGGGATGAGGCTGAGCACGTTCAGAAAGACCTGCGCCGCCTGCGGGCGGCCTTTCAGCCGGTTGATGCTCGCCAGCAGGCGCAAGAGGTCGGGACGGTCGCCCTCCAACACCAAAGCCTCGCACGCCATGTGTTCGGCGTCGTTCACCAGACCGAGTTCGAATAGGGGCTGGCTTTGTGCCCGGCAGCCCTCGCCCAGCCCTCCGGCGGGGGGTTCCTCCACCAGGCTGCGAAAGGAAAACAGCTCCTCCGCCAACCGCCCGGTGTGATAGAGGGCCAACTGCAAGCGGATCTTGGCGGGGTCATCCAACGCCTTGACCCGCTGGGCGGCCGCAAGGGCCGCTTGGTATTTCCCGCAACCGGCATCGTAGTCGATTTCAGCCAGGAGCTTTTGGCCCTCATCAAAAGTCAGCCACACGGCGGCCCATCCGATCAGAAACGCCAAAACCACGGCGGGTTGGGCAAGTTGCGGCGAGAGGATCCCCCCAGGCGGAACCTCGCTTTTCGCGCGCCCGAACTCCAAAGTCGCCGGCGGCTTCTCACTTGCCTCCTTTGGAAGAGAGGGCTGGGGAGAGGAGGCTTCCGGTCTCGAATCGCTCCGGAGGTTCATGCGGAGGGAAAAGCGGCCAGTCCGGGGAGCGGATGAGGTTGCCGCAAGTTTTTGGAGCAACGCCAGAACCGCCCCGGTGATGGGGACTGAAGCATAAAGAGCCGCGGCCAGAGCCCCGTCGCGCCGACTTGGCCAGGGATTGACCAACCCCGCGATTTCGAGTCTTCCGACCCCGATCGTCAGCAGCAGCGCCGCCAACGCGAGCAGCAGGCAACCTAGCCCCGCGGGCCAGTTCCGCATTTGAATGATCAAAAACAAGCCGCATAGGATCGAAAAGAGTAGAGCCGACCACGGTCCGGCCGCCCAGCAAAGGAGCCCGGAAAACAATCCGCTCATCGCCGTCAACCACCAAGGGCGGCGCCAGGGCAGCCAAACGAGCGCGGCGAAAGCGGCCAGCGCCATTAGCAATCCGACGCTCATGGTTAACACCGGGCAGCCAAACCGGTTGCGCAGGAGCAGGAGCAAGAACAGGGGCGCCAGCGCGACAAAGCCCGGCGCCCTGCCGATGATCCGTGCCAAACAGATGACGGCTGCCAGCAAGACGCCGCACTCGGACAATACGAAAACCGAGGTGCCCAGGCCGTTCAGGCAATTCGACTGCGCCAAGAACACCCCGGCATAACTGGCCAAGCCGCCGGGACGATGGAGAAACGGTTCCCAAAAGACCCGTTGCCGGAAGAAGTATGGCCCGTGATGGTGATACTCCAGGAGAGGTTCTACCCGTAACCAAACGTAAAGAAAAGAACCCGCCAAGAGAACGACGGCCCCAACCGAGAACCCAGGCCAGGGTCGGAAAAACGTCTCCGTCCAGACCTTCCGGTTGAGGGGTTGTCGCCGCATCGGCTGTCAGTATAGCGGAACCGAGAGCTCCGATGGCAAGCCTGAATCAGACGCGGAACCCGAGGCGGTCAGGGGCACAATCTCCGGTCAGTTTTCGGTCCGAAGACGTTGCCCACCCACCACCCACTGACCGGCGGAGGGTAGACTTACCGGCCCCGCATCCGGGTCAACGATACCGAGACGTGCCGCGTCTGTGGGATGGCAAATTTCTTGGCTTCCACGGTTACGGACTGCGGCCGGTACTGGGTCATAATCCGATCCGCCACGTTGGCGACCAACTTCTCCAATAATTTCCAGCTTCGACCCTCCCCATACAGCAGCAAATCCTGCGCAATTTCGTTGTAGTCGATCGTCTTCTCGATACGGTCGCTGAGCGAAGCGGACTCGAAATTGAAGTGCAATTCAACCGTCAGCAACAGCCGTTGCGGTTTGGCGCGCTCTTCTTCCGGCACGCCTATGCAATAGAACACTTCCAAATCAACGATCGCAATTTTCGACATGGTTCACTTTCTCGCCATTCATGCAAGTCCGCTGGGAAATCCCGAAATGCCCGCATCAATCGAACGCCACAACGACAACCGATGCCAGTGTGGCGCCACGATCCAGTCCGTCGAGGACTGGTCTCTCCTGACGCAGCGCGCCTTTCAGGGCCACGGGCCGTTACGCCTACTTTTCCACCGCGAGCAACAACGTTCGCGTCGGCTGGTTGAGCGGCAATTCCAGCGCTTCCGCGGGCGCCAGCCACCGAAACTCCCGCGCCTCGTCATTCAACTTCACGGCTGGCGTCCCTACGCACAGGCACGTGTAATTAAGCAAAATAAAATGGGCGTCGCGATAAAATTCTCTCGAGTGGATGCAGTCCTGCGCCAAAACGAAACGAATATCGGCGATTGTCAAATCGGTTTCCTCCTTGATCTCTCGGCGAAGGGCGTCCGCGGACGGCTCACCCCATTTTATTTTTCCGCCGGGGATGCCCCACAAATCCGACCACTTGTCCGTTCGCACCATCAGCACCCGCCCCGTGTCATCGCGAATCAGGCCGCCGACGGTCACGATCGGCGGGCGTTTTTCATCGAGCGGCTGGTCTTCCGGTTGGAACCGCAAATCGTGTTGATCGAGCAATTCGCGCAATTCCCGCAGATGTTCGACGATCAAATCCGGCTCGGCCGCCCGCAGTTGACCCAGCGTATTGTAGCCGGTGAGGACCGCGCAGGAATGGACGCCCCCGTGCCGAGCCGTTTCAATGTCGTGTTGCATGTCGCCTATAAACAGGGTCTCCCGCGGCGCCAGCCCGTTGTCCTCCAGAATTTCGTGGATCTTCTTTCGCTTATCCCACACGCCGAGGTAGGGTTTATCCAGGAACTTGTCAAAACCGGTGGTTCCAGCTTGGACGGCGAAGTAATCCTCGTGGACGGTGCTCAGCAGGAAGGTTCGGAGTCCGCGGGCCCGGCAGAATTCCAGGAATTGGCGCGCATGCGGCAGCTCCCGCACGGAGTTCTGCACTTGGATGAAGTGGCTATGGAACCACGCCTCTAACTGTTTGAGCGGGACGTTCGGCGTGTGCCGGTCGTAGAAGAGAGTGAACGGGAGGCAAAACTCCGCTCGAAACTCCTCCAGGCTCATCTCCGCCCTTTTCGCCTGGACAAGGACATAGTTCGTAGCCTTCCACACCGCAGGCAGATCGTCCACTAACGTCCCGGACCAGTCGAAAATGATGTTCCGTATCATGCGCAAATTGTAGTCGCCTTTCTCCGCTCCGCAACCCCGCGCCCGTTCCGAATGGGTTTTTTCCTAATCAGGGCGACGCTGCTTTTCGTGATCCCAAGCCAAATAGGGAGGCTGTATAAAGCAGAGGCGCGCGCGGCGCGGCGCCGGCGGTTCCAAATCGCTTGACCCACCCCAATTTTGCGGGCAGATTTCGGCTATGTATAAGATCATTGGAGCTGATGGCAAGGAGTACGGACCGATCTCGGCGGACGTCGTCAGGCAGTGGTTGGCCGAAGGTCGGGCCGACGCGCAGACCAGGGTGCTGCCCGAAGGCGGCACAGAGTGGCAACCGCTCTCGGCCTTTCCGGAGTTTGGGGCCGCGGCTTCCGGCTCCCCCCCGCCGTTACCCGCCGGGCTCCCCGCGGGACCGGCCGCCCGAAGCCAAGTGACTGCTCCTGCGGTCGCTTTGATGATCTCCGCGATCCTTGGGATCCTCTACCAAGCCGCCATGATGCTCTTCCGGGTTCTCGGCACGCCGTTCTTGCTTGCGCAGCAGAATGCGCAGATGCCGGCTTGGATCGCGGCCTTGTCGGGGACTGTGGGAACGATCATGGGCGTCGTCGGCATCCTCATCGGGTTGGTCATCCTCTTCGGCGCAATTAAGATGAAACGGCTGGAAGGCTATACACTGGCGGTTACCTCTTGTATTCTGGCTATGGTCCCATGTCTTTCTCCCTGTTGCCTGCTTGGGCTTCCCTTTGGCATTTGGGCATTGGTGGTCCTTTGCAAGCCGGAGGTCAAAGCCGCCTTCCATTAGCTGATGAACTCCCCCGCTGTCCGTCTTCCCCCCAGGTTGGCGGAAATCTCATTGTTCCGGCCTGGGACGCTGGCGCTGTCAGCGGTGGTCGCGACCTTGAGCGGGTTGTTCCTCTATGCCTTCGACCCGGCGCAGGGGGGCCCGTACCCGGTATGCTATTTCCACCAGACGACGGGACTTCTTTGCCCCGGTTGCGGCTGCTTGCGGGCTCTGCACCAGTTACTTCACGGCCATCTGGCTGCGGCGTTTTATTTCAATCCCCTGATGGTGCTTTCCCTTCCTTGCGCGGCTTGGGCGGCGGCGTGGTCCGCCTTGCGGGTCTGCCGGGGTCGGCCCGTGGCATTTGTGTTTTGCCCAGCCTGGTTCTGGGGCGCGGGCGGCCTGCTGCTACTTTTTGGCATCCTGCGCAACCTCCCGTGGCGCCACTGGGCGTGGCTCGGTTTGCGTCCGTAGCGGCGGGACGTTGAGCTGGAAGCGGCGCGGGAAAAACGAGGTTCCGCCCCGGTCGCGAAGGGACCGGGGCCGGGTCAACCTCGGAACCGCTCCCAACCACGCGCATAAGCGGTAGTTTTCCTGCCTCCTTTCTCCTCCGAAATATCGCTCTGAGCTTGCGCCCCGTCTCGCAATGGCCTACAAGCACCCGGACGGGTAACGTATAATTATGTACAAGATCATCGGTGGAGACCAAAGAGAGTATGGACCGGCGACCGCCGACGAGATTGGGCGATGGATCGCCGAAGGCCGCCTGGGTGACCAGAGCCTGGTTCAGTTGGAAGGCAGCGGTGAGTGGAAACCGCTTTCCCGGTACCCGGAATTCGCCGAGGCGCTCGGCGCGCAGGCGCGCCATGCTCCCGACCCCGTCACGTTGAGATCGCCGGACAGCTTCCAAGGTTGGATAGCGCTGATTCTGTCGCGAAGACCCGAGCTGCGGATCGGAAGTTGCCTGGCCAGGGCGGGGCGACTCGTGCTCGCCAATTTCTTCGTGTTTTCCGCCGCTGCGATGGCGGTGTGGGTACTGAGCCTCGCCGCATTTCTTCCTCATAATCTGGGACTCCCCTTCGGCATCCTCTCCTGGATCCTCGATGGCGTCCTCTATGGAGGAATGTACGTGCTGGTCCTCAAGCGGATCCGGGGCCAGCCGGCGTCGCTGGCGGATGTGGTCTCCGGCTTCAAGGCTTCGTTTCTCCAACTGATCCTGGCGGGAGTAATTTCCTCGTTCCTGACCACGATGGGTATTTGCTTGTGCCTGATTCCCTGGCTTTACCTGACGGTGGCCTGGGCGTTCACGGTGCCGTTGGTCGCCGACAAGCAGATCGAGTTCTGGACGGCCATGGAAGTGAGCCGTCGGGTTGTTTCACGGGTCTGGTTCGAAATGCTCGTGCTGCTGGCGCTGGCGTATTTGCCCTTCCTACTCGCTCACTTGGTTGCACAAGTCAAACTCATGACTCTCTCGGCTCCCATCGTTCGGGAGTTGATGGCCGCGAACCAGCCGGATTTTGCTCGCTCGATGGAGTTGATGGCCAAGAACGCCAATTTCGCCTTACCGCAAATTCTCCTATCCCGGTTCGTCCTGCTCTTCAACCTTCCCTTTGCCGTCAGCGTGGTAATGTACGCCTATGAAGATCTCTTTGGGGCTCGGACCACGCCGAACGCTTAGCCGGCAAACCGCCTGGGGCTGCCTGACCAGCAATCTTGCGATGCCGGGCGTTGGGTCGCTTGTAGCCGGCCGCCGTTCCGGCTATGCCCAGTTGGTCTTGGGAGTTGTCGGTTTGGTAATGACGATGGTCTTTGGCGCTCGGTTTATCCTCTGGTACAGCGCCAACTTTTCGCGCGTGACCGGAGGCGATCTCGATCCCATCGAATCGTTTGCGGAGCTCTGGAGGGCGGTTCGCTGGGCCTTTCTCGGCATCACACTCTTCGCTCTCGGCTGGGTGTGGAGCCTTGCTGTCGGGCTGACGATTGTGCGCGAAGCGAAAAACGCCGAACGATCCCGTCAGCCGCCCAAGTTGGTTTAAGCCCCCCGATACACGCATTGGGCGGTGCAGGTTTCCGCCACGACCACTTCGGTCAGTAAGGGCAGCTTGGGCTTGAGTTGCGTCCAGATCCACAGCGCGATATTCTCGCTCGTCGGGTTCTCCAGGCCTGGAACCTCGTTGAGGTAGCGATGGTCGATGCAAGCCCAGATCGGCTTGAAAGCCGCTGTGATATCGGCGTAGTCCATTACCCAGCCCAGTTTGGGGTCGAGATCGCCAACGAGGGCGACCTCGACGCGGAAGCTATGGCCGTGGAGGCGGCGGCACTTATGGGTTTCGGGTAGGTGGGGCAACAAGTGGGCCGCTTCGAATTGAAAAGTCTTGCGTAATTCCATGGTTTATTGCCTTGTGGTTATGGAAAGCCAGCGATGTCTCATTCCATTTCCCAATCCGTCCAGGTGACGAGGTCACCCAGGGCGGGGCGACCATCGTGACGCCACGTCAGCGGCGGACTCTGCATCTGGCCTAAAGGACATACACGAGTAACGCCCCAGCGCGCCAGTTCAGTCGCCAGGTCCTGGGCGAGATCCTCGGTGGCGGCCAGGCCGACGGTCGATACTTTGCCTCGGACGCTTTCGCTGTGGCGCAAAGCCTCGCCCAAGGAAGCAACCCCTTTGACATAGACGAAACGGTTGAGGCAAGACGCCTGGAACCGCGGATCAGCCTCAAAGACTACCGTCCACGCGGTGGATTGCGGGCTGCGCCAGAGCAGTGTATCCGGGGAGTGCGCCGCCCGCACCTCGTAAAAGGACCGTCGAGAGGCGATGGCGGCGGCGGCCTCCACGGGCAGATTACCTCGGGGTTCGGAACGCTCTCGCTCGGTCAGTTCAGTCGCCAGATTGGCGGCAAATGCCTCCGGGGCAAGTGCGCCGCCGGTCTGGATGTAGATAACATGGGGCGACATGCAGCCCAGTTGATCCCAGGCGGTGACGTCAGCCGCGGCGCGCGTGACAACGCGGTGGCCGGCGAGTCCGCCCAGCACATTGCCCGCTACGAAGGCGAAGCTCACCCGGTGGCCATAGCCGACAAAACGGGCGCTGGCGGGCAGCCGCCGGCGGATGGCGGCCAGCGTTTCATCCGAGCCGGTCGCCGTCACACAATCGGCTTCCCCAAATATTGCCCCCTCCAACGGCTCATCTCCCCCCCGCCATTCCGCGATTTCGAGGCAGGCGCCCAGCTTAGGGTCGGCATCATAGATCGAATGTGCGAGGAGGCGGGGCAGAAAGGCCGCGCCTCGGGCGCACTTAACAAATTGAGCCGAGCGCAAGAGCAAACCGAAGACCATGCCCAGCCAGGTTGGGTTGGGTAGATTGCCCGCGGCGATATGGACTAGAAACTCAGGCGGAGTCGCGATGGCCGCGCGATTCGCGGCTGCCTCGGGGTCAGAGGAAACCATCTTGTCGAGGCGGTGCGGGTGGCCGAATTCCTGTTCGAGCAGCGCTCGGAAGCCCTCAGATGTTAACGGTTTAAAAAAGGCGTCGAGCCCGCGGGCCAGGATAGGGCGGGAGAATCTTGTTTCCGCCGGACCTCGGTCGAGGGCCAACTGACGAAAGGGGTTGCTCGATTCCAGCCAGTGGCTTGCCACCTGGCTCAGGACGCCGATCAGGTTGTTGGTTGAGCGATGGGCCAGAAATCTCTCCCGGTTGTGCTTGAGAGCGCGACAAGCCTCCGCGAGCATCGCCGCGCTGAGAGTCGCTTCCCTCGGGAGGTCGGCGAGAAAGTAGTCCGGCAGGTTCACGGTTTCATGCGGCTGCCAATGAGCATCCGCGCGGTTCAGCCAGTTCCGCCCGACCGATCAACTCGAAACCCGTCCCATGACGGACGGCCAGATCCTCGGTTTGGACAGCGAGCACGGAGAAGACGTTGGCTAAGTCATACACCTGGACCAAACCAACTTCGCCTTCCCCGGCTTCGGTCCCGGTCTCCGGCGAGATGACGCGGGCGCGAGCCCAGGACGGGAACTGAAAAACAAGTGATCCGGCGCGCGCATAGGCCTGGGAACTGAGTTCGCTCATGCCGTATTCGCGGAGGATGCGGGACGGCGGGATACCCAAGCGGCGCGTGATGAGCGAGTGTAGTTCCGCCATGGGCAACGTCCGCGAGCGCCCCTTGTAACCGCCAGTTTCCATCACGCTGGAACCGGGCGGAAGAGCAAAAGATCGGTTCTGGTTAGCCAAATAGTCCAATAGATGAACAAACGAGAACGCGGTACCCAAGGCGAGCGCCGGCGTGGCGGACCGGCAGGCCTCCTCAAAGAACCGCGCGGTGGCATCGAAGTCTAGGGACCAGGCGCCATCGGCGGCGCTGCTCCCAAGAAACGAAGAAGCGGAGGCTCCGAGATCGCGCCGAAGAGCTTCGAACATGTGGACGAGGGACGAGTGAGGCGCCTGAACCGGAGAGGGCGTTAGCACCGCCAGACGTTCAAGACGGGCTCGCGGAGTGCCATCCTCAATAAGATTCGTCTTAAAGCACGCCAGAAGGGAGGTTTCGTAAAGGTCGAGGGAGTTGGCGCTGTGGAAATGGCGACTTGGCCGGTGGCCGGTGGTGCCGCTGGAGTGAAACACTCTTGAACGATCCGCTTCCGGCAGGCATGAAAAATCGAATTCCCTGAAGGCCGTCGTCGGCGCCGCTGGGATCGCTTCCAGAACTTTGACCGTGCCGGGACAAGCGCCTCTGGCTTCGCACAGGCGCCGATACGGAACATTCAAAGTGAACTGCAGTTGGAAAAGCTCAAGGGCCAGTGGCTCGAACGAACTATTCGCTATACCCTGATCCTGAAGGATATGCCGTTGTAGTCGCGCGGCAAAATCCGTGATGGCGCTATCGTGTGTATTCACGCGGTTTTATTTGGTGCGGGCTGGTTTTCCGCCACAGCCCAGACCAAAAGTCTAGCGATCAGCGGCGGCCCGCGCAAGGGAATTTGCTACTCAAGTGGTTCGAGGTTCTGTCCGATAACCTCCATACCGGCCTGGATGAGGTCCAGAAAGCACGCGGATTGGCCTGCTTTGATGTTTTCTCGTTCAGGCAGGCACGGTGCGATATCGGTTCAGGCGAACGCCGCTCCCTGGCGGGAATGGCCGCCCTGAACCGGGGCGCGTCGCGAACGAGTCGCCCGGGCGGAGCCGGTCTCCGC
>Ga0316217_10001693_pt1 | contig 28045 bp, 24 predicted proteins | sample 1anoAmetaG_FD_203633 | JGI IMG/M metagenome (GOLD analysis project Ga0316217, IMG submission 203633) | Freshwater microbial communities from Trout Bog Lake, Wisconsin, USA - 1anoA | ecosystem: Environmental > Aquatic > Freshwater > Lake > Hypolimnion/Profundal zone | place: USA: Wisconsin... | reverse complement strand
ACAAACCAATCCCTTCGCGGCCCTGGGAAGCTGGCGGATGGGGATCGACCTCATCAAGACCGGCCGCTTCTCGCTCGCGCGAGAGAAGATCGATCAACACCGGGACATCTCGCGAATCCTGGATGCGGTGGATGTCAAGAAAGGGTCATGACGATGAAATTCTCCTACTTTCCAGGCTGTTCACTTAAGGGCCTGGGTCGCGCCTATGAAGAGTCGCTCCTGCCGGTGCTCAAACACCTGGGGGTTGATCTCGAGGAACTACCCGACTGGAATTGTTGCGGAGCCACCGCTTACATGGCCGAAGATGAGGTCAAGGCGTGCGTCCTGGCGGCGCGCAACCTGGCCCTGTGCGAGGGCAATGGTAATCACCCGCTCCTGGCGCCCTGCGCCGCCTGTTACCTGGTTCTCAACAAGACCAAACACTATTTCCATGACTACCCCGCCATGCGGAATACGATCCAGCGCGCCTTAGGCGTAGCCGGACTACGCTACGAAGGCGACACCCCGGTACGGCATCCCTTGGATGTCCTCATCAACGACGTCGGCCTCGAAGCCATCAAACAGAAGGTGCGGCGCCCCCTCCACGGGCTCAAAATCGCTCCCTACTACGGATGCCAGTTGGTGCGGCCCTATGCGACGTTTGACGACCAGTACAACCCGACAACCATGGACCGGTTGCTCGAGGCGCTCGGCGCAAATATTGTGCGCTATCCGCTCAAAACCAAATGCTGCGGAGGCAGCCTGACCGGCACCGTCCCCGAGGCCGGAATCCGTATGGTTTATATTCTCCTGAACGAGGCGCGCAAGCGCGGGGCCCATTGCCTGGCCACGGTTTGTCCGCTCTGCCAGTTCAACTTGGACGCCTATCACGACCAAGTGGCCGCGCGGTACGGGCCCGTGCCGATCCCAACCGTCTATTTCACTCAACTCATGGGCCTGGCCTTCGGCCTGCCCGAAAACGACCTCGGCCTGGGCCGATCCGCCATGACTTTCAAGTGGCGCCCCGCCGCGGCGCCGGTGTGAGCCCTATCCGCCATTCGCTCGCGACGAACCAATCCACCATCGAAAACGAAATTATGCCTACAGGAAGCGCGCCCGATAGCCTGCGCATCGGCTTCTACATCTGCCACTGCGGCCACAATATCGCCGCCATGGTCGACTGCCCGGAGGTCGCCAAATACGCCGAACGCCTCCCCGGCGTGGCCCTCTCCCGCGACTACAAGTACATGTGCTCGGACCCGGGCCAGGAGCTCATCCAAAAGGACATCCAGGAGTTTAAACTCAACCGCATCGTGGTGGCCTCCTGCTCGCCGCTGCTCCACGAGCGCACCTTTCGCGCCGCCACCGAGGCCGGCGGGCTCAATCCATTTTTCTTCCACATGGTCAATATCCGGGAACACGACGCCTGGGTTCACACCGATCGGAAAGAGGCGACGGAAAAGGCCAAGGCGCTGGCGCGCGCGGCCATCGCCCGCGTCGCTCATCACCGCGCCCTTGAAGTCAAGCGCGTGCCCATCAATCCCGAGGTCCTGGTCGTCGGTGGCGGCATCGCCGGCATCCACGCCACCCTAACGCTGGCCCATGCGGGCAAAAAGGTGTTCCTGGTCGAGCGCGAACCGTCCATCGGCGGTCACATGGCCAAGTTCGACAAAACCTTTCCAACGCTGGACTGCGCCGCTTGCATCCTCACGCCCAAAATGTCGGAGGTGGGGACCCATCCGAATGTGACGCTGTGGAGCTACTCCGAAGTCATCAAGGTGGACGGTTATGTGGGCAATTACACGGTGACAGTGAAGCGCAAGGCGCGGTATGTCAACGAGGACCTCTGCACCGGTTGCCAGGAATGCATCGCCAATTGCGTCTATAAAGAGCCCAAGTTCAGCGATGAGTTCAACGAAGGGCTGGGCCGGCGTAAACCGGTCTATATCCCCTTCCCGCAGGCCACGCCGCAGGTCACGCTCATCGACCCCAATGTGTGCCTCAATTTCAAGCGCGGCGCGCTCACCGACAAATGCAAGAAAACCTGCGTCGAGGCCTGCGGCGAAAAGAAGGCCATCGACTTCACGCAGCGCGAGGAGACCCGCGAGATCAAGGTCGGCGCCATTATCGTGACCACCGGTTTTCAGACCTTTGACGCTCGCCGCGTGCCGCAGTATGGCTACGGCCTCTTCCCCAACGTCTATACCGCGCTGGAAGTCGAGCGCCTCATCAACGCTTCGGGTCCTACCGGCGGCGAAGTGATCCTGCGCGACGGCCGCCCGCCCAAAGCGATCGGGATCATCCATTGCGTCGGCTCGCGGGACGTCCGCACTAACCGCTGGTGTTCGCGGGTTTGTTGCATGTATTCGCTCAAGCTGGCCCATCTCCTCAAGGAGCATAGCGAGGCCGAGGTTTACAACTTCTACATCGACATGCGCGCCCCCGGCAAGAGCTACGAGGAGTTTTACAGCAAGCTCTTGAGCGAGGGCGTGCAGTTCATCCGCGGCCGGGTCGGAGAAGTCACCGACTGGGCCATGACGCCCGAGGAGGAAGGCCGGCTCGTCCTCCGCGTCGAGGACACCCTGGCCGGGTTCGTCCGGCGCATTCCGGTGGATATGGTCGTCCTGGCCACGGGCCTGGAGCCTCAGGCGGACGCCCAGGAAATCCGGCGGCTCTTTAACATGAGCTGCGGCTCCGAGGGCTTTTTCCTGGAGCGCCACCCCAAGCTGGCCCCCGTCAACACGTTCACCGACGGCATCTTCCTGGCAGGGGCCTGCCAGGGACCGCGCGATATACCGGACACCGTCGCCCAGGCCGGGGCCGCCGCGGCCGAGGCCCTGGCCCTGATCGACAAGGGCCATATCGAGCAGGAGCCAAACACCGCGTGCATCCTGGACGCCGAATGCTCCGGCTGCAAGTCCTGTATCCCCGTCTGCCCCTATACCGCCATCACCTTCGACGAGGCTCGTCAGAAGGCGACCATCAACGAGACCCTCTGCAAGGGCTGCGGAACTTGCGTCGCCTCCTGCCCGTCCGGATCGATTGTGCAGCACCTCTTCGAGGACGAGGAGATCTTGAGCGAAATCGATGGCGTGCTCGCCCGCTGATCCCCAAAGCCAATTCCCCAACCACCTTGCGACCATGAGCCCACCCCCACAATCCCCTGAATGGCGGCCCCGAATCGTCGCCTTCTTTTGCACTTGGTGCACCTATACCGCGGCGGACTTGGCCGGCGTCTCGCGCCTTAAGTACGCCGCTAACATCCGGGTGATCCGGCTCATGTGCTCGGGCCGGGTCGATCCGCAGTTCATCTTCGCCGCCCTGGCTAACGGCGCGGACGGAGTGCTCATCGGCGGCTGTCACCCCGGAGATTGTCATTACGTCGAGGGCAACTACAAAATGCTCCGCCGGTTTGAAATGGTGAAGCGGCTGCTCCACGAAATGGGCGTCGAGCCGAAACGGGTGCGCCTGGAGTGGATTTCAGCGGCCGAAGGGGAGAAAGTCAAACACGTCGTCAACGAAATGGTTGAGCAAGTCCGCCAACTCGGGCCGCTAACTCTGCCCCAACGCTTCGAGGCGTGGGACCACGAACTGGCCGGTTTGGAGGCCGCGGTGGCGGACGAACCGGTTCCCGCGAACGAGCCTTGCCCGGCCTTATCTCTTTGAAGTTATGAGCGCGACCTCCAAACCCAAAGTAGCCTTCTACTGGTGCGCTTCATGCGGCGGCTGCGAGGAGACCGTCGTGGACCTGGCCGAGGACATCCTCGGGGTGGTCGAGAAAGTGGAGCTGGTCCTGTGGCCGGTGGCCCTGGATTTCAAATACGACGCGATCGAAGCCATGCCGGACCAATCCATCACGGCAACTCTGCTCAACGGCGCGATTCGATCGTCCGAGCAAGAGGAAATGGCCCGCCTGCTCCGGCGCAAAAGCCAGTTCCTCCTGGCTTATGGTTCCTGCGCCATGAGCGGTGGAATTCCCGGGCTGGCGAACCAGTTCCCTCTCGAACAGATTCTGACCTTCAATTACGAAGCGGCGCCAACCCTGGTCAACGAGGCCCGGACGCGGCCCCAAACCAGCTTCTCCGAGGCGGGCCGCGAAACCACCCTGCCCAGGTTGCACAACTTGGTCCGAGCGCTGGATCAGGTCGTCGAGGTCGACTACTACATCCCCGGATGCCCGCCCACGCCCAACATCACGCGAGCCGCCCTCGGAGCGTTGCTTGAGGGGAACCTCCCACCCAAGGGCTCGGTGCTCGCGCCGGACATCGCTTTGTGCGACGAATGCCCTCGCAAGCGGAGCAAACCCGCCGCCCTGAGTTTCACCGCCTTCAAACGCCCCCACCAACTCTTGATTGACCCCTCGCTCTGCCTCCTGGCCCAAGGCGTATTGTGCATGGGACCCGCGACTCGCAGCGGATGCGGCGCCCAGTGTCCCGCCGGAAACATGCCCTGCACCGGCTGCTTCGGCCCCACCTCGCGCGTCCGCGATCAAGGCTTGAAAATCCTCTCCTCGGTCTGCGCCAACGTGGAAGCGAAAGAGGAAAAGGCCATCGCCAACACGCTTGATGGCATCCCTGATCCAGTCGGCGCCTTTTACCGCTACGGGCTGGCCAAGAGCCTGCTCCGCCGCAAAGTCAACCTCGGCGCTAACGGTGGTCCCCAGCCAAGGATCCAGCCATGAACACTGCCCTCCAGCCCGCTTCCAACGAAACAGCCGCGCGGACCAACGACGCGCCTCAGACCAACCGCCGCCGCATCACGGTTAACCCCGTCACCCGTCTCGAAGGGCATGGCAAGATCGAAATCTTCCTGGACGAGAAAGGGGAAGTTGAACGGGCCTATTTCCAGGTGCCCGAACTCCGCGGCTTCGAGGTCTTTTGCCTGGGCCGCCCCGCGGAGGACATGCCCCAACTCACCAGCCGCATCTGCGGCGTCTGCCCCACCGCGCACCACATGGCTTCCACCAAGGCCCTGGACGACCTCTACCAGATCGAACCTGCCCCCGCGGGGCGCAAGATCCGCGAACTGGTCTATAACACCTTCACGCTCGAAGACCACGCGTTACATGTGTTCGTACTGGGCGGGCCTGACTTCATCGTTGGTCCCGAGGCCCCGACCGAGCAGCGCAATATCGTGGGCGTCATTCAGAAGGTCGGCCTGGAGGCCGGCAAGCGGGTTATCACCACCCGCAAACGACTGCGCGAATTAATTGCGTACTTCGGCGGCAAGGTGGTCCATCCCGTCCTGGGGCTGCCCGGCGGCGTGAGCAAGGCTCTCCAACCCGCGGACCTTCCCGGCTTCAAACAACTCGCCGAGGACGGCGTCGAGTTCGCCCTCTGGACGCTTGAGGTTTTCAAGAAGATTGTCTTGGAAAACCCTGGCTACGTTGACTTGATCCGTTCTGCTGACTACACGGATAAGACCTGCTACATGGGCATGGTGGACAGCCAAAACCGGGTCAATTTTTATGATGGCCTATTGCGGGTGGTAGATTGCAATGGCCAGGAGGTCTTCAAGTTCGCGCCCAACCGGTACCGCGAGTTCATCGCGGAACATGTCGAACCCTGGAGCTATATGAAGTTCACCTTCCTCAAACCGCGCGGGTGGAAGGGCTTCGTCGAGGGGCCGGACTCGAGCGTTTACGCCGTGGGGCCGTTGGCGCGTCTCAACGCGGCCGCCGGCATGGCCGCGCCCCGGGCCCAGGCGGCTTACGAGGAATTCTACCAGACGCTGGGCGGCCGACCCGTGCACCATACGCTGGCCACCCACTGGGCGCGCGTCATCGAGATGATTTATGCCGCCGAACGGATGCAAGAACTGCTCGACGATCCGGAAATCCTCAACCCGGAGGTGCGACGGATCCCCTCGACGGTCCCCAAGACCGGCGTGGGCGTGGTCGAGGCCCCGCGCGGCGCCTTGTTCCATCATTACGAAACCGATGAACGCGGCCTCATCCGCATGGCCAACCTGGTGGTGGCGACCGGCAACAACGCGGCGCGCATCGCCATGAGCGTCGAACGCGCGGCCCGGGGTCTCATCCACCAAGGCCGCGTCACTGAGGGGTTGCTAAACAAGATCGAGATGGCCTTCCGCGCGTATGATCCCTGCCTGGGCTGCGCCACCCATGCCGCGCCCGGACGCGCGGCGCTCCACGTCCGGCTTTATGACCACCGGCGAAACCTGGTGGATGAGATGATTCGCGGCGGTCCTTGAGTCCCAAAGTGGGAAGAAAGCGAAACTCTGGTGGTATATTAGGGTTTATTGAGTATTTTTCATCTATTATTGGCCACTGCTAATTGCCAACGACGATTAATCCTCAATAGGGCGCCTTGATTGGCAAGCCTGAGGCTCCGCCTGCTTTTTGCGGAAGGATCTTATTGATCTTTAAACCGTGGTCATTGGTTGCTTTCAATATGAAAACGCTTGAAGAAAGGGCGGCCCACAAGGTGGTAAATCACGGCATCAGTTATAAGACGATCCACGGCGGGAAAAACCTCATGCATTCCTTGTTCGTTGGATGCCTACTACTCGCGGCCTGCCTGGCCGTAGCACGAAGCCAGCAGGATTTTTCCACTCCTATGGCGGCGGCGAAGTCGTATTATTTGGCCATGAAAGCTGGGGATGAAGCAGCCGTAAACGACGCCAGCATCGGGACCAGCTACCAAAAACAGTGGATGGTCATGTTCATGCGCTCGTGCCTCGCCTACGAAAAGCTGGATAAGGCGGCCAGCGTGAAATTTGGTCGGGAGCAGACGGACAAAGTCTTCGGCGAGATCAAACGGACCTGTTCGCTAATTACGGACGCGCTTTCTGGACTGACGAATTGCGACCTGCAGATCGACGGGACGAACGCGACCCTCGCGCGCAAGCCCGGTCAAACAGGAGACGCCCCGGATCCATTGAAGCTGCAAGAAGTGGGGGGCGAGTGGAAAGTCGTCCTCGATTCGGGCATAGACAAGGCGGACTTTAGCCCCGCTTTGATGGAGGCTTTGGCTGGGAGCATGGAAAAGTGCGCGACCGACATCGGGGCTGGCAAGTACAGGACGGCAAAAGAAGCGCAGCAGGCGCAGACTTCGGCCATGACCACCCAGTACATGCAGAGTCCTGAACGGCGAGCCAGAGGCGGAAACAATCCATCGGCGATGCAGATGAAATGGGAAGAGTTTGTGACGCCCGGTCCGGCGCACACGGCGCTGGAGCCACTGGCTGGGGAATGGAACGTCGAGGCTCCCTGGACGGGCATTTCCAAGGCCGCCGCGCACCGGCAGTGGATTCTGGGCGGCCGCTATTTGCAGGAGGAGCTTACCGGCGAAATCAATCAGAAACCGTATCAAGGCCTCGGGATCATGGGCTACGACAATTTCCGCAAGGAATACTTCAGCACCTGGATCCACACTGTGGCCACGAGCTTTGCCATCAGCGAAGGCGCAATGGACGCGGAGGGCAAGGTGTTGACCCTCCTCGGCAAAACCGATGACCCCATGACCGGCGAGAAGGACAAGCCCACGAAGTGCGTTATCCGCATTCTGGGTCCGGACAAGCACACGGTCGAGTTTTACGATCCCACCCGGGGCGAGAACAGCAAGATTGGAGAGAATGTTTATACGCGCAAACGATGAGTTTTGCCTTGGAATCAGATCGCGGCGCGTTGCAGTAGAAACATTAGGCGGACGTTTTGACCGCGCCGCTCGGGCATTCCGTCTCCGACTTCGCGGAAGCGCGCGAGCAGGAGCGATAATGGTATTGTATATTTACAATTAACGGTTGCTGTTGCTCAATCATCCATTTTCAATAAACCCCTCTGGTTCAATGCCCGCGCGCCCACTCCGCTATGTCTGACACCACGGTTTCCGCTACGTGGCCGGGTTGCTCGTACTCGGCGGGCGCGCTCTTGCCTTTGCCCGCGGCAAAGAGGTGGTTCAGATCCGGGTAGAGCTTGAAAGTGACCGCGGGATTGGAACCGAGAGCCTGTTTCCAACCCTCAAAATCGTCCAAAGTCACCTGGTAATCTCGTTCGCCCTGGAGAATGAGCATCGGTTGCTTCAGCGACTTGGCCGCGGCGGCGGGATCATAGGCGCGCAAATCCAGCCAGTAGGCGGCGGGCGCGCCAAAATACAGCGTCGACGAGGAGGCGTCCGCCGGCCCGAGCTTCTTCACCTTCGCGAGCATCGTTTCCATTTCGGCCAGCTTGGCCTTGGCTTCGGTTGAGCCCGGGTCCTGCAAGGAGAGCAGGTAGCGAGTCTGCTCGAGGATGAGGTTCTCCAGCGGCCGGGTGGCGCCCGCCAAAATAATCAGCCCCGCCAGTTGAGGGTCGGCCTTGCCGATTCGCGGAGCGGCCATTCCGCCCAGGCTGTGGCCCAGGACAAAGACGCGTTTGGGGTCGATCCCGGCCGTAGCGCGGAGCAGCGCGGCCGCGCTGAGGGCGTCATCGATGGTCTCCCCTTTAAGGGTGAGCGTCGCGAGGGAGGCCGCTACTTTGGCGGCATGTTCTTTAGTCCGCTTCTCGTACCGCAGCACCGCAACCCCTTTGGCGGCCAGGCCCCAAGCCAGGTCCCGAAAGGGTTTGAGCGCTCCGACGGTCTCGTCGCGATCCTGCGGACCGGAGCCGTGAACGAGGACCACCGCGGGCCATGGACCTGCCCCCGAGGCCGGCAGCGCGAGCGTGGCCGGCAACGCCCACTCGCCCTCGCCGACGGTTACCGGCTTTTCGCGAAAGGAGTTGGTGTTGGCATAGGGGGGAGGCGCCGAAGCCGCCGCCGCATCCCGCGCCGGAACGAAGAACAGGCCCGCAATCCGGCCCTGGCCGTCGAAAACCACCTTCATGTCCATCGTCTTTCGTTCGAACTGGCAGGCGACAAAGACGCAGGTGTAACCGGCCAGCTTTTCGGAACGGACGCGGAGTTGTTTTTTGAAAGGACCGAATTGTCCCTGGGCGCCCTTCCAAATCTCCGCCAACTTGGCTTCGGGCGCCGCCCGTTTCATGGTGGCGTCAAACCGTCCCACGGCGCCGGCGAAATCTCCTTTCTCAAGCAGGTCCACAAAGGCTTTCGCGGAGGCCGGATAATCTTTGGCTTCGATTTGCGCCCGCAGGGGAACGGTAAAGGCCAGGGCTGTCGCCAAGATGATGATGAAGGCTAATGTAGTTCTCATAGTGTTGGTGTGTCTTGTTTCCGCGTTCGCTTCATGATGTTCCATTTTCGTCGCCCGCCTCCGCCGCGGGCCGCTCGCCCTTGCGCTTGAGCACGGCTTGCTTGAGCAGGAATTCAATTTGGCCGTTGACGCTGCGGAACTCGTCCTTCGCCCAGGACTCGAGGTCGGCCCAAAGGCCGGGGTCAATGCGCAACAGGAACGGTTTGCGTTCGGCCATCGGGAATCAGGTGTAGAGGGTTCCGGTATTCACCACGGGATGCACCTCGCTCTCGCCGCACAGCACCACCATGAGGTTGCTCACCATGGCGGCGCGGCGCTCATCATCCAGTTGCACCACCTTCTTTTCGGCGAGTTCCCTCAGGGCCATATCAACCATGCTCACCGCGCCTTGGACGATCTTCTGGCGCGCGGCGATGACCGCCTCGGCCTGCTGCCGGCGCAGCATCGCCTGCGCAATCTCCGGCGCGTAGGCCAGGTGAGTCAAACGAGCTTCCTCGACCTGCACCCCCGCCTTGTCCAGACGCGCCTGCAGTTCCTGCTTCAAGGCCTGAGAGACCTCCTCCACCCCGCTGCGCAGCGTCACTTCGCGCTCCTCGCCGTAATCGTAGGCGTAGCCGCTGGCCAGGTGTCGAATCGCCGACTCGCTCTGGACCCGCACGTAGTTCTCGAAATCGTCCACGTCGAAGGCGGCCTGCGCGGTGTCTTGCACCCGCCAGACGACCACCGCCGCGATTTCGATGGGGTTGCCGCGCTTATCGTTCACCTTGAGCTTCTCGCTGTTGAAGTTCCGGGCCCGCAAGGAAAACTTGAAACGCGAGAGCCTTGTCCGTCCCGCGGGCGAAGCGCCCGATTTGACGGCCGCGAGTTTGTTATGCAGGTCCATGACCTGCGCCAGGGCGCCCGGCCCGTTGGAATAAAACGGGTTGCCCCAGTGAAACCCCGGTTCCCGCACCGTACCCTTGTACGCCCCGAACAGGATCAGCACCCGCGCTTCATTCGGCTGCAAAGCGAAGAAGCCAGGAGACATGAACCCAACCAAAACTTCGATGAGAATGGCCCCAATAAAGAAGGGCCAGAGCGGATGTCCCTGCTGTTGATCGCCTGCGTGGATCGAGTAGATGAACAAGGCGATGGCGCCAAAGAAGAGGACGAGGACGCAGGATAAGACCGGCCAGCCATTGAATAGTTTGACCGGCCGCTCCTGGTTAAGGGTCATAGTGTTCGTTTTCATAAGAGTCGATATGTTACTGAACATGGTTTACACTGATATCTTTGTGATATCATATTGAAATCATCGTATCAACTAAAAAATCAATCGCATTTTGTAATCACCCCACTGTCCGTCTGAAATTTAGACGTGGACTCCCATCTCGAAATAAGAGCCATTATGACACATATTGCGACGCGTTATTATTTAAATAAGTGCCATTATGACTCATATCCATGTCTCAGACCGATCCTATGATTATGCCTAAATATCTATCTATGAATAGGTTACTAATTTTCAAAAGGCTTGGCATTCCGGAAGCTATAACTATCTCAACAAACTGAAACCGTTCAGTAGAAAGGAAAAAAGCATTATGAATAGTCTATTAAGATGGCAACGACCGGGATTAGGAGCCTGGACCGGCTTCGGACAATTGACCGATTTGCGGGACGAGATTGACCGCCTGTTCGAGTCGCCGCTAGCGGCGCTGACTCGCAGTTCGCAATTGCTCAGCGGCTGGACTCCGGCGATCGACCTCCATGAGGACAAGGACAACGTCTATGTGAAGGCCGAACTGCCCGGGATGAAGAAGGAGGACATCGATGTGTCCCTCCACGAAGGCATGCTCAGTATTTCAGGGGAGCGAAAGGTTGAGAACAAGGTTAAGGATTCGCAGATCTATCGCGCCGAGCGCTTCTTCGGCCGGTTCCAACGCACGGTCAGCCTGCCTTCCCCGGTGGCGATCGATAGGGTCAAGGCGCAGTACACGGATGGCATCCTGACCATCACCCTGCCCAAGACAGAGGAAGCCAAACCCAAACAAATCGACGTCAACATCAGCTAAACGAACTCTGGCTGGCGGGCTTGTCCCGCTGGCAGGGTCCCCACAAGAAAGGACTCAATTATATGAAACTGATGGCACAGAACGAAGGGCGCACGGTGCCCGAACAGAAAAAGCAGACGGAATTCGCCGTCCCGGAGGTGAACATCTTCGAAACCAAGGACGGATATGTCCTGGAGGCGGAAATGCCGGGCGTGAACAAGAGCGGGCTGGAAGTCACGCTCGAAGGGACGGAACTGACGCTGGTGGGTCATCGCCCGCCAACGATGCCGCCAGGCAACGCCGTATTCCGCGAAAGCTCATCGGCCAGTTTCCGACGCGTCTTTGACCTCGACCCCGCCATCGACACGAGCAAGATCTCGGCGAAGATGGAACAAGGGATTCTGACGCTGACGCTGCCCAAGTCCGAAGAGGTCAAACCTCGGCGGATCACCGTGGATTAACGACCCAAGTCCGCCGCCCTCGGGTGGCGAAACCGATCTCCGCGCGGCGAGTCGGGTACCGGCCCCCCCGCGGCGGTGCGATCAAGCGCCTCGGATGGCGCGCCCAGCGGCAGCGCGAGCTTTCCATTTGGCGCTTCGATCACTCGCGGCCGACCTCCACCTCTGATTACCCCCGCGGTCCGCAAGTAACTTGAATCCAACCTCGGCCCATTCTACCTTGCGCTTGGAATGTTGAAGTCATCCGCGCGGCCGGTGATTCGCCTGCGGGGCGTTCGCCAAAACAACCTGAAGAATTTTGATCTCGACCTCCCGCTCCATCAACTCGTCGTCATCACCGGTTTGAGCGGGTCGGGCAAGAGCTCCCTCGCGTTCGATACGCTCTTCGCCGAAGGGCAGCGACGCTACATCGAGACGTTCTCGCCCTATGCGCGGCAGTTCTTCGACCGCATGGACAAGCCGCGCGTGGACAGCATCGAGGGCATCCCTCCCGCCATTGCCATCGAACAGCGCAATGCCGTCAAGACCACCCGCTCGACCGTGGGGACCATGACGGAAATCTGCGATTATCTCAAGATGCTCTGGCCGCATGTGGCCCAACTCCATTGCCGCGTGTGCGGCGAGGTCGTCCGCAAAGAGCCACCCCCTCGAATCTGGGAGCTGCTGACGAATCGGCAAGCTGCGCCGCAAACGGACCCGGAAGCGCCCTTCGCGGAAGCGCTGATCACTTTTGATCTGCCGCTGACCGAGAAGCTCTCGTGGCGCGAGTGTCTCGACCTGGTCGCCAAGCAGGGATATCAAAGGCTGCTGATCGACGGCCGCATCGTCCGGTTGGACGAGGTCGCCGAAGCCGCCTCTGCTCCCGATCCGAACCGGTCTCCCGCTGCCGCGAACGGAAGACCGCCGCAGCTCACAGTGATCCAGGATCGGTTGCGACTGACTCCCGCAAACCGCGCGCGTTTTGTTGAGGCTTGCGAGCAGGCCTACCACTTTGGCAAGGGAAAGTTGACCCTCCGGCGAGTCCGCTCCGACCCGCTCGCGGTCGGCGACGCGCGCCCGTTCTCGAATCGACTCCATTGCGCGCGCTGTGATGTGGACTACCGCGAGCCATCCCCCGCCCTGTTCAGCTTCAACCATCCGGTCGGGGCCTGTCCGGCCTGCAAAGGCTTTGGCCGTATCATCAGCATCGATTACGACCTGGCCATTCCCGACCAATCCAAGACTCTGGCCGAGGGGCTCGTCAAGCCGTGGCAAACCGGTCTCGGCGCTGAATGCCAGGACGACCTCCTGCGGATGTGCCGCCTCCATGGGGTCCCGACCGACGTCCCCTTCGACCAACTGCCCAAGAAATGGCAGGACTTTCTGGTCGAGGGCGAACCCGGCTACGGCGCGGACGAGGCCCACCAATGGCCGCGAGCCTGGTACGGCGTTAAGGGTTATTTTCGCTGGCTGGAATCCAAGGCCTACAAGATGCACGTCCGCGTGTTGCTCTCGCGCTACCGGGCTTATACCCCTTGTCCCGAATGCCACGGCCAGCGGTTTCAGCCCGAGGCCTTGCTTTACCGGGTCAACGGGGCGAAAGCCGCGGCCGACGACAACCAGGCAAAAAAACAAGAGGTGGCGGAACCGCTCGGCAGCATGGGCGGCGATGGGCTGAGTTTGGCCGACTTTTATCAACTGCCCATCCGCGACGCGCTCGCCTTCGTGAAGAGTTTGGCTGAACAGAGCCGTTTTCGGCCCAACGACCCGCTGGGACTGGTGTTGGGCGAGGTGGGTTCCCGGCTCGGTTATCTCGCTCAGGTCGGCTTGGGCTACCTTACACTGGACCGGCCGACGCGCTCGCTCTCGGGCGGCGAGACGGAGCGGGTCAACCTCACCACCTGCCTGGGCACGCGCCTGGTCAACACGCTGTTTGTACTCGATGAACCCAGCGTCGGGCTGCACCCGCGCGACACCGAGCGGCTCGTGCGCGTACTCCTCCAACTGCGCGACGCCGGCAACACGGTAGTGGTCGTCGAACACGAAGCCAGCGTTATGCGCGCGGCCGATCAGATCATCGATCTCGGCCCGGGCCACGGCGCGACGGGGGGCCACCTCGTTTTCCAGGGCGCCTGGCGGGAAATACTCCGTGCGCCCCAATCGCTGACCGGGCAGTACCTGAGCGGACGAAAGCGAGTCGAGATCTCCGCCCGCAGGCCGGCGATGAGTGCCCCCACGCCCCTTCGGTCCAAACGCGGCGCGACCTACGAAACCGCCGCGCTGCGGGAGACTCAGGCCCATTATGGGAAGGAGCCGGATAACCACGGCGCGCTAAAGCTCCTTCACGCCTCGCGCCACAACCTTAAGGATCTTTCGGTGATGATCCCGCTGGGGCGCTTCGTGTGCGTCACCGGCGTGAGCGGGTCCGGAAAGACGACGCTGGTACGCGAGGTTTTGCTGCCGGCCTTGGAAGCGCGGCTCAAAGCCGGCCGGGCTCGGCTCAAGGCCTCCGATCGGCTGGACGAAAGACCGGAGGAGGCGGACGAGGATTCGCGGGAGGCTGCCGGACCCTCGGCCCGGATCGAAGGCGCCGAGCGCCTGGGCGGCGTGGTGTTGGTGGACCAGGCCATTCTCGGCAAAACCCCAAGGTCCAATCCTGCGGTTTACATCGGCGCGTTCGACGACATCCGGGAGTTCTTTTCCCAGACAGAAGCGGCCCGCAAACGAGGTTTGAACGCCAGCGCCTTCAGCTTCAACTCGTCCCAGGGTCAATGCGAGCGGTGTCGCGGGGCGGGATTCGAGAAGATCGAAATGCAATTCCTGAGCGATGTGTTTGTCCGCTGCCCCGATTGCGGCGGACGCCGCTACCGGCCGCACATCCTGGAGGTGAAAATCGCGCCCGAAGAGCGCGCGCCGAGCGAGCCCATCGAGGCGGTGGCGGGCCGGCAGCGGAAAGGCGCGAGGGGCGGGCGCCCGCGCCCGCTCGCAGCCCTCTCGATTGCGGATTTGCTCGACGCGACCGTCGAAGAGGCCGTTGATTTCCTAAGCTCATTTCCGGAATCGCGGCCGGCGAAGCGGGCGGTCGAGAGCCTGGGATTGCTGGTTGAGGTGGGGCTCGGCTATCTCGAACTCGGACAACCCATCAACGTCTTGTCCGGCGGCGAGAGCCAGCGACTCAAACTGGTCCGCCATCTGGCTGAGTCGCCGGCCGCGGTCGCGACCGGCAGGGGCGGTGCGAAAGCGCCCGCTGCCCGCCTTTCCAATCGCCGCGCCCCCGCGGATGCGGACAGCCAAAAGCCGTCGCTGTTTCTTTTCGATGAACCGACTACCGGACTGCACTTCGAGGATGTCCGCGTCTTGCTCCGGGTGTTTCAGCGGTTGGTGGACGCGGGCCACTCGGTGCTGGTGATCGAACACAACCTGGATGTCATCAAGTGCGCCGATTGGTTGATCGATCTCGGTCCGGAAGCCGGCGACGAAGGCGGGCAGATCGTCGCCGAGGGAACGCCCGAGGACGTTGCCGCCTGCGGGCGGAGCCACACGGGCATGGCGCTGCGCGAGTCGCTGCGGGTTCAACCTTAACCGACCCGAATTAAACGGAGTTCAGCGAGCGGGCGTCAACGGTTCGGAAATGCGGCGGATGCTCACCGCGCGCCCATTCTGCTCATCGATGTCCACCAACGCGCCCTGGAGCAGGATGCGTTCCTGCGCGACTTCGAACCGTTGGGGCATGTTGGTCAGAAAACGCCGGATGATCGGATCAATCTCCCGGCCGATAACGCTCTCGTGCGGCCCGGTGAACCCTCCATCGCAAAGGAACGCGGTGCCGCCCGGGAAGATTTGTTCGTCGGCGGTCTGGACGTGAGTATGCGTGCCGACGACCGCGCTCACGAGCCCATCGAGCATCCGCGCCATCGCCACCTTCTCCGAGGTCGCCTCCGCGTGGAAATCCACGAAGATGATCTTCGTCTGCTGGCGGAGTCGGTCGACTTCGGCCAGGGCGGCCTGGAAGGGGCTATCGATAGGAGGCATGAACGTACGCCCCTGAAGGTTCATGACGGCCAGCGTCGGCATCCCCGGGGGCTGAAAGAGCGTGCTCCCCCGACCGGGAACGCCGGCCGGATAGTTCAGCGGCCGAATGCACCGGCGCTCGTTTTCCAACAAGCCCACGACTTCCTTCTGGTCCCAGACATGGTCGCCGGTAGTGATAACATCCACCCCGCCCAGGAAAATCTCCTCGGCGGTCTTCGGCGTGATGCCCGAGCCTCCCGCGGCGTTTTCGCCATTGGCGATCACCATATGGATAGCGAGTTGTTGACGCAGCCTGGGAACCAACTCCTTGACCGCGCGCCGACCGGGCTGTCCAACAATATCCGCGATAAAAAGCAAACGCATCGCGGGAGTATGACGCCGGCGAGTCGAAACGCAACACAATCGCCGCGATCTGGCGCCGGTCCCAGGACCGCATCAAGCTCGCGGAATCCGGTCTTTGTTCCCGCCCGCAGGACTGGGCCGTCCCCCGCCCGCCGCACGTCCGACCAGGCCCAACAGCGCGGGCGGAGTGACGCGCCCTACCGTCGCGGGAGCTTCAGGCAGCCATGACGGAACCCGCTCCGTGATGAAGAAATCGTGACTTCCGGCCTCGGGCAAGGCAGTTTATACCGCGCATGAGCAAAATTGCAGACGCAGCGGCGGCGACCGGTCCGGAAATGGCCGGAGGCGCGGCATCCGAATCACAGGCCGCCCTTGCCGGATTGAGCCACCGACAACGCTTCCTGGAGGCGTGTCACTGCCGGCCGCTGGACCGCCCGCCCATTTGGCTGATGCGCCAGGCCGGCCGCGCGCTTCCCGAGTACCGCGCCCTCAAACAAAAGCACAGTTTCCTCGAGTTGGTTCAGACCCCAGACCTGGCCACCGAGGTGACCTTGCAGCCCATCCGACGGTTTGACTTTGACGCGGCCATTCTTTTCAGCGACATCCTTGTGGTGGCCGAAGGCATGGGGCAGCGATACCAATTTCGCGAGCAGGGCGGCATCCAGATGGAGTTCACCCTCGACTCGGCCGCCGACATCGAGCGGTTGGACGAGGGAGCGGTCACCGAGCGTCTGCAATATGTGGCCAAGGCTTTGCCCCAAATCAAGGCCGCGCTTGGCGGCCGAACCGCCTTGTTGGGGTTTGCCGGTTCCCCCTGGACGCTGGCCAATTTCATGGTCCAGGGCGCCGGAGTTGGGGAATACACCAAAGCCAAGGCGCTCTTCCACTCGGACCCGCCGCTCTTCAACCGCTTGCTCGAAAAGCTCACTCGAGCCGTTACGGAGTTCCTCCAACTCCAGATCGACGCGGGCGTCGACGCCGTGCAGATCTTCGACAGTTTGGGCGGGGTGTTGTCGGCGGGCGCCTATGCGTCCGCCTCGGCCCGTTGGATTAAGCAGATCATCGGCGGGCTTAAAGGAGGCGCGCCGGTGATCGTGTTTGCCAAGGGGACGCATGGAAACTGGGCGGATCTGGTTGACACCGGGGCGCAGGCGCTGGGGTTGGATTGGACGGTCGGGTTGGGAGAGACCAGCGCGCGGCTGCCGGCGCGAGTGGCGGTGCAAGGCAATCTGGACCCGGTTCTGCTGGAGACCACCCCCGCCATCGTGGCGGCGGAAACGCAACGGTTGCTGGCCGAAATGGCGGGACGCCCCGGCCACATCTTCAACCTCGGCCACGGCGTACCGCCCGGTGCCAAACTGGAAAACATCGAAAGCATGGTGCATACTGTAAGACAGTCCGCGTCCGGCGCGATGGAGTTTGTGAAATGAGCATGTTAAAAGTCGATCTGGAATTGGTCAAAAAATACAATGTGCCGGGGCCTCGCTATACCTCGTACCCGCCGGCCACGCATTTCACGACCGAGGTGTCCCCGGACCTTTTCGTCGAACAAATCCGCGCCAACAACCAAACCGATCGGGACCTATCCCTCTACTTCCATCTGCCCTTCTGCTATTCGCTATGTTGGTACTGCGGCTGCACTACCGTCATCACTGCGGACCAAAAGAAGAGCGGGCAGTACGTGGAATACCTCCAACGCGAGATGGACCTGGTCAAGCCGCTCCTTAACCCCCGGCGCAAGGTGGTGCAGCTTCATTTCGGCGGCGGGACCCCCACGTTCTCCCTCCCGGACGAGATCCGCCGGCTCGGCGAGTTGATTCACTCGCGGTTTACCTTTGCCCCGGACTTCGAAGCGGGAGTTGAAGTGGACCCTCGCCGATTGAGCCGGGAACACCTGGTCGCTTTGCGCGAGGTGGGATTCAACCGGGCTTCCATGGGAGTACAGGACAACGACCCCACGGTGCAAAAGGCGGTTCACCGCCTCCAACCATTCGAGATGACTCGTCAAGTGGTGGAATGGATGCGCGAAACCGGGTTTCACTCCGTCAACATCGACCTCATCTACGGCCTGCCTTACCAGACGCCCGAGTCCTTTGTGCGAACCCTGGACGAAACTCTCTCGCTCCGGCCGGATCGTTTTGCCGTTTTCAACTACGCCCATGTCCCCTGGATGAAACCGGCGCAGAAGATCCTCAAGACCGGGACGCTGCCGTCGCCCGAAACCAAGCTCGAACTGCTCAAGATGACCATCGAGCGGCTCACCGGCGAGGGCTACGTTTATATTGGCATGGACCACTTCGCCCTCGCCAATGATGAATTGGCGGTAGCCCAACGGCAAAAGACCTTGCAGCGGAACTTCCAAGGCTATAGCACGCGCGGCGGCGCGGATATCTACGCTTTTGGCATGTCTTCCATTTCGCAAGCGGACGGTTTTTATTGGCAGAGCCACAAGGACTTGCCAGACTATTACCAGGCGCTGGACGCCGGGCGGTTGCCCTTCCACCGCGGCTATGTCATGACCCCCGAAGACCGGATTCGCCGCGTCACCATCATGCGACTGATGTGCGACCTGGGGCTGGATTACGCCGCCATGTCGAAGCTCTTGACGCTCAATTTCGCCGAACACTTTGCCCCGGAGATTGATTCCCTGGATGACATGGAGGTCGACGGTCTGCTGGTCAAGCTGCCGGACGGCTTGCAGGTAACCGATCTAGGCCGCCTGCTCATCCGGAACATCGCCATGCGCTTTGACTCCTACGCCAACACTCGCCGGGAGAACCGCTTTTCGCGGACCATTTAGCCAGCTCGAATCAGGCATGAATCCCGTTGCAGTTATCGGCGGAGGTATTACCGGCCTTACCGCCGCTTTCTATTTGAAGCGCCAGGGTTTGCCCGTGGTAGTTTACGAGGCCAGCAACCGCGTCGGCGGCGCCATTCAATCCTCCCGGCAGGACGGCTATTTGGCGGAATTTGGCCCTAACACTATCCTGGAAACGTCCCCGAAGATTGGCCAACTCATTCTGGACGCTGGGCTGGGACCGCGGCGGTTGGACCCCCAACCCAGCGCCTCGGCGCGTTATGTGGTGCGATACCAACGGCCGATCGAGATGCCGGCCTCGCCTCTCGAGTTTTTCACGACGAATCTCTTCAGCGTCCGGGCCAAGCTGGCCGTGCTGCGCGAGCCTTTCGTGCCCCGACGCCGCGACGGCAAGGAGGAAAGCGTGGCGGAGTTTGTCGTGCGCCGACTCGGCCAGGAATTTCTCGACCACGCCATCGATGCGCTGGTGGCCGGCGTTTACGCGGGCGACCCCTATCGTCTTTCTGTGCCGCACGCCTTTCCCAAACTGGGTCAACTCGAAGCGCGCTACGGATCGCTCATCAAGGGCCAAATCTTGGGCGCGCGCGAGCGCAAACGCAGCGGCGAGGTCTCCAAGGACCGGGCGGCCAAGCTCTCCTTTGACGAGGGGCTCCAGGTATTGCCCGACACGCTCAGCCAACTCCTCGGCCAGGCGGTCCGCATCAACACCACCGTCACCCGGCTCACGCAAACCGATGGCGGCTGGACGGTCGAACTACGACGGAGGGGGGAGGAATCCCGAGTCGAACACAGCGCCGTGGTCTGCGCCGGCACCGCGTTCAAGCTGGCGGAGATCGAACTGCGCGCCCGGGTCCCGCTCTCCATGGCGCCGCTGGCTGAGATTCGGTACCCACCGGTCGTCAGTGTCGTCCTTGGTTTCCGCCGCGAGGATGTCGCGCGCCCGGCCGAGGGGTTCGGGATGTTGATCCCCAAGGTGGAAGGATTCAAGATCCTGGGCACGATTTTCTCCTCATCGCTTTTTCCTAACCGCGCCCCCGCCGGATGCATGACCCTGACCAGCTATGTGGGTGGCGAACGCTACCCCGAACTGGCCTCGCGCACTGCGGACGAACTAGTGGAGTTGACGTGCGCCGACCTCCGGGTGCTGCTCGGGGTCAAAGGCCGGCCGAGCTTCCAGCAGTGCGTCTATTATCCGCGGGCCATTCCCCAGTTCAACGTCGGCTACGGCCGCTATCGCGATTTGATGACCGACCTTGAGCGCCGCGCCCCAGGCCTGTTTTTGGCCGGCCACTACCGGGACGGGATTTCACTCGGCGATTCCATCGTCTCCGGTTGCAACGTGGCCGACCGCGTTGGAAAACTCCTTGCCACGCCATGAAACGCGCCGTCTTGCTGGTCAACCTGGGTTCGCCGAATTCACCTTCGACGCCGGACGTGCGGCGCTACCTCCGGGAGTTTCTCATGGACGGGCGGGTGCTCGACGTGAATTGGCTCCTGCGGTTTTGCATCGTCCACTTTGCCATTTTGCCGTCGCGGCCGAAGCAGTCAGCCGAGGCGTACCATAAAATCTGGACGGCGGCGGGTTCGCCGCTGGTGGTCATCAGTCGCCAGGTGCAAGAGAAGCTCCAGGCCCGTCTGGCCATTCCGGTTGCATTAGCGATGCGCTACCAGCAACCGTCGATTCCCGATGCCATCGACCGCCTCGCCGAGCAGGGCGTCGAGGAAGTGCTCGTCATTCCGCTGTTCCCGCATTACGCGATGTCCAGCTTCGAAACTGCGGTGGAGCGGGTGAAAGAGGTGGTTCGACAGAAAGCTCCGCGGATGCGATTGCAAGTGGAACCCCCGTGCTTTGATCGCCCCGATTATATCGCCGCCCTGGTGGACAGCGCGCGGAGCTACCTGGAACGGGGTTTCGACCACCTGCTCTTCAGCTTCCACGGCTTGCCAGAGCGACACCTACGAAAATCCGATCCGACCGGTTGCCATTGTCTGAGCTCTCCGACTTGCTGCGAAACACCCCATGTCGCCCACGCGACCTGCTATCGGGCGCAATGTCTCAAGACGGTGGCCGCCTTCGTACAACAGGCGGGCGTGCCGCGCGCGAAATACTCGGTCGCGTTTCAGTCCCGCCTCGGGCGCACCCCCTGGCTGCGGCCCTACACGGACCATGTGCTGGCCGAGCTCCCGGGGCGCGGAGTCGGCAGCTTGCTGGTGATCTGCCCCGCGTTCGTCTCCGATTGCCTGGAAACGATCGAGGAGATTGGCTTGCGCGGCCGAGAAACCTTTCTGGGAGCGGGAGGACGGGAGTTCGCCCTCATCCCTTGTTTGAACCAACACCCCCTCTGGGTGGACGCGCTTGAGCGGATGGTCAGAGCCTTTACCGAATCCGCTTCCGCGCGGAAGGTGGATCTCATTAATCCCGAGGCAGCGGGTCAACGACGCGTGTAAGTCTGGCCGCGGCGCAATCGATCTCGGTATAAGGAGTAGTGTCGCAGCAAATTCTCCTGGAAATCGTCGAAGGCTCGAATGGAGCAAGGTGGAGAGGGGGCGGCGCCCTCCTCTGCAAACAAGGTCTTGCTCCCCTGGTTGGAGATCACATACACGCCGCGCGGCACATCTTGGGCGCCGGGGTCGGCTGAGCGCTGGCCAAAAGCCAGGCGGTTGCCCGACATTACGGCGTACTGCTGAAAGGTATTCAGGTAAACCCGTTGCTTCTCATTCCTTTGCCCAGCGCTAAGGGACCGTCCTTCGTAAAGTTCGTCGGCGGGAACGGGGATGCCCAAGCGGTCCAGAACGGTGGGGAGCAGATCGACCTGCGAACCGGGAGTATGATTGAGATGATAGCCCGGGTTCCGCGGATCCATGACAATGAGGGGGGTGTTGGCTAACTCGGGGGTCAACGCCCAACCATGGCCGGTCGGACCTCCTTTGGCGCCCAGCATCTCGCCGTGATCATTGGTGATGATAACCAGCGTGTGGTCCAACAAACCTGAGTCCTTGAGCTGATCGACGATCGAGGCCATCACCCAATCCAGACACAGCAGTTCGTTCAGGTAGAAAGGCGTGCTGTCGCCCATCTCGGTCGGCTTGAACTTCATGAATTGGCGCGGGATGCCGTCGTAGGGAAAGTGGGGCGCCACCGGCACGTAGGTAAGAAAAAAGGGCTGCTGGTTCGTGGCGTAGTTCTGTATCCGGGCCCGCATCGCCCCCAGGGTTTCCTCTTCGCGAAGCCCCCATGAGAGTGGCTCGGTTGCGCGTCGCCCCGGCATCGTATCGGCATCGTACATTTCGTCCAAACCGCGCCCCCGGAGAAAGTCCCGGAACCCGGTGTAGTCAAGGAAGGAGGAGTAAAACAGAGAGCAGGTGTAACCGTGGTCATGAAGCACTTCGAAAAGGCTCTTGACCTTAACCCGTTCCAAGGTAAATCGGCGGCACTCCCGGGCCGGGTAAAGCGAGGTGAAGGCTGCAAACCGGGCATTCATGGAGCCGGCGAAATTGGAGAAGAAATTAGGGAAAAGTTCCATCCGATCCTTGTATTTCGACAAGAGAGGTTGGGTTTCCTCGGCGCTGCCAAACAGGGACAGGTGCTGATTATACGAAGACTCCATGAACACCAGCACCACATTCATGTTAGTGATCTCGCGCCCGGCGGGGGTTGAGACAGCAGCCTTAAAGTCCCCCAATCCCAACGACTTGGCGCGTTGTAAGAACTCGTCGCGGCCGAGGGGAGCATTCTCCAAGTCCGGCCACAAAGGGCAAGTTCGAACCAACTGACAAAGGGCTTGGCCTTCCACGTTGTCGGCATCCCTCACCGCCGAGCCCACCACCCCGAGCAAGACCAGGCAGGCGACCCAATACATCAAGCAGCCGCGCTGAGGGCCTGCCCAATCGGGCGCGACCGTCGCGCCCTGGCGGCGCAGAAGCAGGCGCAGGGCCAGGAAGTAAACCCCACTGAGCAGGCCCAAGCCGGCGGCAAACGCCGGGAGGTAGGATCGAGCCAGACGCCACATCATTTTCGGGCTATCTCCAAACGACAGAACGCTCCATTCCAACCTCACACCCATAATTTGGCACAACCTGAAGTCCGCCAAAGCCAGAGCGATCAGGAGCAGACACAGGAGATCGAGCCCCCACCACCGCCCACGGGGCCGCGCCAAGGCATACGCCCGGGCGCCCAGCGCGACCAGGACGACGACTCCCAGTTCACCCCAAAAATAGTGCGGGAACTCCAGGAACCAGCACAGCAGGTTATTGTAGTTTCCCGAACCTGGATAATGGGTATTGGTCAGGAGCAGGAAACTCGCGAAAAAGAAAGGCATCCGGGCGCGCCAGGCGCCGAGGAATCCCCACCGCGCCGCCCAGAGAACCAAGCCGCCAAACAAGACCAGACTATCCGCCGCCAGGAGGACGAAATAAGGGTCTGCAGCCTGAAACCCGTTGCAATAACGAAACCCCGCCCAGGCAAATATTACCCACAGCACGGGCAAAAGCACCCCTCGCACGGTCTCCGTTTTGCCTCCGCGCGTGGCGGCCAATAGGGAGGCCACTCCTAAGCAATCCGCCAGCAGCAGTTCATCGCGGCAGGCTTCAAGCTCGCGCAGGTACATCAGTCCGTATCCCCCCGCGACCAATGCCGTCAAATAGGGCGTCCACGACTCCCGACCACTCCGGGCGACGAAATAGAAAACCAGAACGTAACCTCCAATCCATGCGGCTAGGTACGGGGGATGGAAAAACAAATCCAGGGCCAGGTAGGGCGCGAGGCTCGACCATCGGAGCACGCGATCCATGATCGGGTACAGATAGTTCTTGGACCCGGCATGGAAAGTCAGAAAGATAAACAATAATCCCAAGCCCAGGATCGCGGCGTTTCCGGCCCGCAACGCTTTAACGCCGGCCGCCCGGCAAGCATTCCCCATCTCGACCACACTCCATACCCCTAGCGCGACGAACAAGTAAAACGCCGCCGCGCCCACCCAATTCTCCCCCTGCCCTCCCAGGCGGTAATGGGTTTGGGCCAAATGCTCGCGCATCTGGATCGCCACCGCCAATTTGATCAATACCAGAGAGCAAAAGAGCAAAAGGCATCGAACCCACGCCGCCGCCGGAAGGGGCCAAGCCGAGCGAACCAGCCCAACCAGCCGCTTCCGGCCGTGCGCGGCCGAAACCGAAACCGCCTCGTCCCCCACGGTAACTTCGGGCGGGGCGGGTTCTTCCATTCCACTCATTTAGCCGAGAGCAAAGCAACCGGCGTGCCAGAAGCAGATCTGTAGTGGCATGGGGCCGGCCAGGCGGTTAGCGCGGTTGGGATGATCCGGGCTAAGCCGTCCCCTGGGCGAGCAACTGATTCACCTTGCTCATCACCGCAAAGGCATCGGCAACGTAGAGGACGTCGGCCTTGCCGCGCGCCCAACCGCAGTTAGGATCGAGGTTTATAGCGCGGCGTTCATTGACAAAGCGCCAGCCAACGGCATGGGGTTCTTCCCCGTGACAGCAAGTGGCCAGGCCTTTGGGATGGCGGGGGGTGGCGCCGGTCTGCCCGATTTGATTCAGATGGGTTAGAAAGGAGAGGATCGCCTGCCCCTCGCCACCTAGATCCACGAGCGATTTACTGCTGCCCAAGGAGGCGCGCGCGAGTTTCAGGCAATCGAGGATGAGCTTTTCAGCTTCTTTGACGTGAGGTTGGCCATCCGCCTGCTTCTTTGTCCAACCGGCGCCGGCTACGAAGAGCAGGTCGGCTTCGGGTCGAATCGTCTGCGCGTCGCCCAACGGTTGGCGAACGCCCAGGACGATCGTACGCATGCTTGCCTCGGTCAAGGCCACCGGGACCTCGCGAACCGTCGCGACGCCGGGCTGGCCTTGCCAGGGGGCTTGGCTACCCGGTTCGACCAGGATGAGCCAGGGACGTTGCGCACGGCGCAGCGTGGCCTCCATCCGCTGCCGGTAATACCAGCGGCTGACCGAAATAACGGTTCCGGCAGCGGAAACCCCGGTCACGTGGGTGTCCACACGGCCACCCAGACGCTGAGCGACTCCCGCGATCACCCGATTCCACCGGGCAGTCGCGGGAATAATGATTATGGTGGCCTGCGCGGCCTTGCATAACGCCTCGGCGGCGGCGGCATCGGTGGCGTAGCGGGAGGGGCCAAACTCCGGGCCCGCCACCCCGAAGAATTCCGCCGCGCCACACCCGGCGAGGAGATTACTAGCCGGCTGGACCTCCGCGCCGGCCAAGCCAACGACGAATCTTGCGCCGCCCAGGGCGGAGGCGAGCGCGCGGACTGAGCTGAGCGCTTCGAGCGCCGGTTTACCGAGCGAGCCATCAACTTCGGTGTGGGCGAGAAAAAGAACGGTTTCCATGTTAGAATTGGGCTGAGAGAATATTGGAAATAGGGAGGTTCAGGATGCCTTTATCCAGGCGACGATCTCCCGGGCGATTTCGTCCGCGGATTGGTCTTTGACGATCCGGGTCTGGCGGAGTTGTTTCGGCAGCGCCACGGCTTCAAAGCTCAGCCCCTCGCTCGGGAGCTTCACCGCCTTGGCCCGTTGAAGGGCGGGCATCACGCCGCGCATGTTGACCATTCCGACCTGCGGGTTGTTCTTCGGTTCAGGGAGATTCCCCGTCGCCCACCCCAGCAAGGCGGGAGGGGAAGCGCATCGAGAAGCCTGATGCTTGCCTCCTTCAATCCGTTCGAGGATCTCCAGCGAACCATCGGCGGCGAGCTTGAGTTCATCCACGCCTTGAAATTGGTCCACGATACCCAAACGCTCTCCAACCATCTGCATCGTCGCTCCCGCTCCTCGAGAGGCGGACTCCCAGCCGCCGAACACTAGCAACCGGGCGTGGTCAAGACCGGGGATCGCCTGGATGGCGTCGGCAAGCGCGGCGGCGGTTTCCGTCGCATCGGTGAATCCGCCCGCCGGACCGTCAAGGGCGATCAGTTCGAAGGGGACCTTCTGCGCGACCGTCATCATGACCTGTTGGAGCTTGGCTTTGGGACCGAGGCTAACCAGCCAGACCTTGCTGCCGGCGGCGCTCCGGGCGAGCTGGGCCGCTTCGTAGAGCGCGTGGCTGGCCCAGGGGTCCAGTACCGCCGGCAGCATCAGCTCGTTCTTCAAGGCCGGTCCGGCGGGGCCGGCGATCGGCTCCAGCGTCTGGAGCGGATCCGGCACGATGCTTCCGCAAACGACTATTTGATATGCGATACTCATGCGGTCCATAGTCCCGGTTTCTCTCCGGTTTGTGAAGCGAGAAAAGCGCCGCCGTGTCTCGCGGCTGTCCCGGTCTAAGACACCGGTGTTCCAAATTGGGAGCGTAACATGGCGCGCGGAGCGAAAATCCCGATTGATTCCCGCTCCCGGGAATGGTTAAATTGAGGATGCGGTTAGCGGCTGGCAATACGTGAACGCCTCTCGTAATCATAATCATCACCGCCGGTCGCTTGGTTCACGCCGCGAAAGAAAGAAAAGATTCGTATGAAGATTAATACCTCGCCCCTGCGGGGCTTCACCCTGGTGGAGATCATGATCGTAGTGGCCATCATCGGTTTGCTGGCCTCGATCGCCGTCCCCAACTTCGTCAAGGCCCGCACCACCGCGCAGCAGAAGGCTTGTATCAGCAATTTGCACCAAATTGACGGAGCTATTCAGCAATGGGCCACCGACCTGAACAAGGCGGCGGGCCAAACGGTGACCTTTAGCGATATCAGCAGCTACCTGAAGAATTCGGTCGCCTGCCCCTCGGGCGGGACCACCTTCGAGGATAGCTACACCATCTCGACCGTGGATGCGTCGCCTACCTGCCAGCGGATGCCCAGCGGCCCCAACGCCCACGCGCTGCCCCAGACCACCCAGTAACCCCTTCGGTCCGTTTTAACGCCTCGGCCCGGGAGAATTCTCCCGGGCCTTTTATTTGAATTGGCATTCCCCTTGCTACTTACAAAGCGCGGTCGCAACGGGCAATACGTGAACAAAAACGGTAGTCATAATAACCCGCCCGTAGCCAGTTCACGCCGCAAGCAGTGAAAGGCAAATAAGTATGAAACAGAACAATCGCAGAGCCGGTTTCACCCTCGTCGAAATCATGATCGTGGTGGCCATCATCGGCATGCTAGCCGCCATCGCCATCCCGAACTTCGTGAAGGCGCGCAAATCTTCACAGACCAACGCGTGCATCAACAATCTCCGCCAGATTGACGGCGCCAAGCAACAGTGGGCCCTCGAACATGGCAAATTCGGATCGGCCACGCCGGTTTCGACCGATATTGCGGCTTATCTCGGCCGCGGCACCGGTTCCATCGGAAACGTCTGCTGCCCGTTGATTAATCCGCCCACTCCCTTGGGCAATTATACCCTGACCGCGGTCAGTGTGGCTCCCGTTTGTAGTTCGGTTACAGCCAGCACTGGCGATCATTACGCGGTCCTGAACTAGGCATCCGCGCCAGACGGAGCAATCTCACCTCAGCCACGAATTAAAACCGGTTATGAATATTTCGCTCTCTCGCCGGTCGGGCTTCACCTTGGTGGAAATCATGGTCGTGGTGGCTACGATCGGGATGTTGGCAGGGATTGCGATGCCGAACTTAGTCCACGCCCGCAAAGCTTCCTTCACCGAGGCTTGCATTAACAACCTGCGTCAAATCGACGGTGCCAAGCAGCAGTGGGCGATGGAGTACGGCAAGTTGAACGCCGACCTCCCCTCTGCGGGCGATATACAGCCCTATTTGGGGCGGGGAAACCCTGGGTCATTGGCCAGGGTCTATTGTCCCGTACTGCCGACGGCAGGATACTCCGGATATACCATCAACGTGGTGGGCACGGCGCCGGTTTGCAATCAAGCTGATTCGACCGAGCATCCCGCCGTGTTGCATTAGGCGACCGGCGGCTGACCTTCAGGAGCGGGCTTGGGATAACGATGATTCCCAAGCCCGCTTTTTTTCGCTCGGAAAAGCGCCAACCCGGTCCGACGCGTGAAAACGGTGCTCAAGCTTTCCGCACAACCGCCGATATCAGGGCGGCGAACTAATGGAGCGTTTGCAGGCATCGCTCTCATGACCAACGAGCTAATGAACGGACCGAAAAGCGATCGCGCCAGACTGATTTTTCTCCTGGCGGGGGTGGCCATCTGCCAGTTCCTCCTCTACGGGCCATCCTTGCTAGGCAGGAGTATTCTCCTGCCACTAGTGTAGTGTATCGGAAATGGCTAGACATATATTCTTCGCTTTTTCCGCTTTTTCCTCTGCGACCACCCGGGTTTG